>Ga0137314_1000167_pt1 | contig 20235 bp, 21 predicted proteins | sample EasRivERMZT199_2_FD_102289 | JGI IMG/M metagenome (GOLD analysis project Ga0137314, IMG submission 102289) | Soil microbial communities from meander-bound floodplain in the East River, Colorado, USA - East River MetaG ERMZT199_2 | ecosystem: Environmental > Terrestrial > Soil > Floodplain ... | reverse complement strand
TCGACATCAACTGCGAGAGGGCGAGCAGCGTCAGGATGCGCCACTTGAGGGACGATGCGTGCTCTACGGGGCCCATGCGGCCCGCGAGTGTATCGCGGCGTTCGCCGCGAACCAAACGCTGATCCACATGTCGGGATTGGCGTTCATACGGTTCTTGCGATTGCATTTCTATTCGAGCCCCTCTGCAATTGCGCTTCTTGACTCCCTTCTGAAGCAACGCCACATTCCTGATTACTCATATAGGACTTTGCAACGACGCATACCGTCATCATGAGAGGTGCATACGCACCACTCGCATCGAGGGAAAGAGCCCATGCAGCGCCACCTTGTGAGCACGTGCCTCCTGGCTCTCCTGTGCGCGACCGCCAGCGTCCAGGCCGCGGAGACCGATGGGCACTTGTCGCTGAGCCTCGCTCCCGGCTTCGACAGCAACCCCCTCGAGCTTCCCGAGACCTCCCTCAAGAAGACGGAGGGGGCGTTCTATACGGAGCTGGGCGTGGACGCCGGGCTCAGGATCAAGATGAATCGCCTGCTCAGCTTCTCCATGGATCTGGACGGCTCGGTCCGGTCGTTCGGCTCCGACGCCTCGGACGCCGATCGCGTGTGGGGCCAGGCGCGCGCGGGGGTGACCCTCGCGCCTTATCGCAACGGTGCGCGCGGCTTCGCGGTGATGGCGGGAGGAACCTTCGGCTCATCCCGCTCGACGTACATCGACCCGGCGACAGGCGAGTCCTACATGATGTTCGACGGGACCAACGACGTGCCGGTCCCGGATCGCTTCGACTCTGACACCACCGGCGTGTTCGTGGACATGCGCTGGAGAACCCACGAGAGACTGCTGTTCTATCTGGACAGCACGCAGGAATGGCGCCGCTACGTCGAGAGCTACGAGCCCTTGCTCGATCCTCTCGACGACAGCTCCCTGAGCTTCCAGCCGGGAGTGCTTCTCGACCTGACATCCTGGATGAAGCTCGACGTCTCGTACTCGTGGTCCGACCGCAGCTATGACGAGCTGGCGGCGCTGGACGCCACGGCGACGGTGGTTCCCGGCGAGCAGCGTGCCTACCACGACAATGGCATGAGCGTCACGTTCGGCTTCGAGCCGCTCGAGGCGTTCAGCTTCGCGATCGGCACGACCTCGTCGACTCGCGAGGATCTCTACGCCGGGTACTACGACAACTCCGGGACCATGACCTTCGGCTCGTTCAACTTCAAAGCGGGAGCGAAGACGCGCCTCAATGCGTTCGTCGGGCTCCGCAATCTGGAATACGACAACGCGACGGTCGACAGCACGACCAACGGCGACACGCTCGACAGCGAGCGCAAGCTCTTCGTCGCGCGCGCCGAGCACGATCTCGCGGACCGCTTCGTCGTCTTCGGCGAGGCGGGGATGGACAAATCCGAGAACAACGATCCCCTTTTCACATACGACCGGACCTGGGCGCACGCCGGGCTCAGGTTCCGTCTCTGAGGCTTCTCGAGGAGGCAGTCAATGATGACCAGACGATTCAACAGAACCCTCCCCTTCGTTCCCCTGGTGTCGGCCCTCATCCTGCTGGCGACGCCGGGCTCCACGTCGGGAGTCCAGCCGATGCCGGCCGACGGCATGACGCAGGCCGTGGACGCGGTGCAGCAATGCACCTTCCCCTTCCCCCAGGCGCAGGTTGTCATCGATCGCGGCGACTGGATGGCCGTCTCCTCCTCAGGCGACGTGACCTCGCGCGCCCCGGGCGCGAACACTGCCTCCTGGGTGCCGGTGCGCAGGGGGGACAGTGTCGAGTCGCTCAGTCTCGTGAAAGCCACGGGCCGCGGCCAGGCGACGCTCACGCGCAACGGGGACATCATCCTCGTATCGCCGGGAACCGAGCTGACGCTCCCCGAGGGTGACGTGTCGGGCGACGTCATCCGCCAGGATGGCGGCAAGGCGCTCTACAAGGTCAAGCCGGGACGCGAGGGGCGGCGCTTCGAGGTGGTCACCCCCATGCTGATTGCCGGCGTGAAGGGGACCCAGTTCAGCGTCGTCGTGCGGGAGGACTTCGTCGCCGTGGAAGTCGTGGAAGGGCACGTGGAGATCCAGTCGCTCATGAACAGCGCCGATCGGGTGGACCTGTTCGCGGGGGACCTCGTCTCGATGCGCCGCGACGATGGGCGGCTGGAAACCTACGGTGAGGATCGCCGCAGGGAGGACATGCCCTCGAAGCAGCGCTTCCAGGAAGTGAAGGACCTCCGCAGTGACACGAAGGATCTGGTCAGCGATCTCGCCGATGAGACCGCCGTGTTCGATGCCGATGTCCTCTGGGAGGACGGGATGACGGACGGAATCATCGAAGAGACGCTCTCGCTCGATATTGAGGACACGACCCGTCTGTTCGAGGAGAAGCAGACCCAGAAGATCACCGACGACGTGATCAAGATCCTGTCCGGTGGCACCATAAGCAGCGGCCGCACGCCGTAAGCGCTCATGACGCGTCGGGCACCACACCTCGCGGCCGCCCTGCTGGTGGCAATCACCTACGCCGCCGGCGGGCTGGAGGTCCTGGAGCGCCACCTGATGGACACGCGCTTCAGGATCCTCGAGCGACCCGCCTCGGGGCGGGTCGCCGTGGTCTCCATCGACCCTGCCAGCCTGCAGCGGCTGGGGGTCTGGCCCTGGCCGCGCGGATACCATGCGACGGTCGTCGACAACCTGATCGCCGCGGGTGCCCGGACCGTCGCGTTCGACATCGACTTTTCCTCCCGCTCGATCCCCGAGGAGGATCAGGCTTTCGCCGAGGCGATCGAGCGCGCGAAGCCTCACGTCGTCCTCCCCGTCTTCCAGCAGTTCCAGGCGGACGCCGATGGCTCATCGTTGAGGTTCGGCACGGCGCCGCTCCCTGTGCTGGCCGCCTCGGCGCGTCTCGCCGGCATCAACGTGCACCCCGGACCGGATGGCCTGGTGCGCACGAGCCGGATGATGGAGTGGGGTCCCGTGGGGCCGGTCGCATCCATGCCGGCGTCCATCGCCGCCGGAGCCGGAAGCCTCGAGAGCTTCTTCATCGACTACGGCATCCGGCCTGACTCGGTGCCGCGCATCTCGTACGCCGATGTCCTGACGGGGCTCTTTGATCCGCGGTTGGTCGGTGGACGCGAGGTCATCGTCGGCGCCACGGCGATCCAGCTCGGCGACCAGATTCCGGTCCCCGTGCACAGAGCCCTCCCCGGCCCGATCCTCCAGGCCCTCGCGGCGGAGACGCTGTTCCTGGACCGCCCGCTCTACAGATCGCCCGTGTGGGTCGGCGTCGTGGCTGTCATGCTGGCCGGGCTGCTCCTCGGCCCCTGGATCGACAGGGCTTCATGGCAACGGGGCGCGCTGGCGGTGGGAGCCGCAGCCGCAGCGCTCTTCGTCCTCTCCTGTGTCATTCAAACCCTCAGCCCGATGATGCTCGACGCCTCCCCCATGGCGGTAGGCGTCGCCGGCTTCTGGACGATCGGACTGGTGCGCCGTCTCGATCAGCAGAACCTGAGGCTGCTCCTCCAGGCGGTCAGGATGAGGGGCACCGAGAGGCGGATGCGGCACGTCGTGGAGAACAGCATCGAAGGGATCGTGACCGTGGGCGAGGACGGCAGGATCGAATCGTTCAATCCCGCGGCGAGCGCGATCTTCGGATACACGGAGGAGGAAGCGGTCGGACAGCCCTTCGCGCGGTTGCTCCTCGAGGGCCCCGACATGCCCGTCCCCGCCGCCGATGGAGCCGGGACGCACGCGCCCCATGAGGCGGTCGGTGTGCGGCGCGACGGTTCGATGTTCCCCGTCGAGCTGACCGACACGCGCTTCACGCTGGACAAACGGCCGCTGCGCGTCGCCTTCATGCGCGACATCACCATGAGGAAGTCGCAGCAGGAAGCGCTCGAGCACCAGGCGACGCACGACGTCCTCACCGGCCTCCCCAACCGCGTCATGCTGAAGCGACGCATCGACGAGCTGCTCGCCGCGGGGCGCGGGGCCGAGACGCCGGTGGCCTTCCTCATCCTGGATCTCGACCGCTTCAAGGAAGTCAACGACACGCTCGGGCATCAGGTGGGAGACCGCCTCCTTCAGCAGATCGCCGACCGCCTCCGCGAGCCGCTGCGATCGTGCGACACCATCGCCAGGCTCGGCGGCGACGAGTTCGCGATCCTTCTCCCCGACACCTCGCTCGCCGAAGCGCAGTCGATCGCCAATGGGTTCATCGGGATTCTCGCGAACTCATTCGATCTCGACGGGCTGATCCTCCAGGTGGATGCCAGCATCGGCATCGCCATGTATCCGGATCATGGGACGGAGGCCACCACGCTGCTCCAGCGCGGCGACGTGGCGATGTACGTCGCCAAGAGGGTGCGCAATACGTTCGCCATCTACAGTCCGGAGGAGGATTTCAACAGTGTCAGGCACCTCACGCTCAAAGGGGAGCTCCGGCAGGCGGTGGAGGAGAACCATCTCGTCCTCTATTACCAGCCGAAGATCTCGTCGGCCACGGGCCGGGTGAACGGTGCCGAGGCACTGCTGCGCTGGCAGCACCCACGGCACGGTCTGGTTCCCCCTTCGGAGTTCATTCCTCTCGCCGAGTACACGGGGCTCATCAAGCCGATGACCCACTGGGTGCTCGAAGCGGCGCTGAAGCAATGCGCGCAATGGCAGGCCATGGGGATCGATCTCCCCATCTCCGTGAACTGCTCGGCACGCAACCTGCTGGAGGAGGATCTCCCCGGAACGATCCAGTCGAAGCTCAACGCCCATGGGCTGGCACCGGACCGCCTCCTGCTGGAGATCACCGAGACGGCGATCATCGAGGACCCCGAGGGGGCTCTCGAGGTCCTCACGATGCTGGCGAGCATCGGCGTGCAGATCTCGATCGACGACTTCGGGACGGGCTACTCGTCGCTGGAGCACCTGATCAAGCTGCCGGCCACGGAGCTGAAGATCGACCGCTCTTTCGTCCTGGGGATCGGCAAGGACAAAGGCAACGCCGTGGTCGTGCGCTCGACGATCGATCTCGCGCACAACCTCGGGATGAAGGCCGTGGCGGAAGGGGTGGACTCCGAGGAAGTATGGGAGCTGCTCCGCGAGCTGGGGTGCGACATGAGCCAGGGGTTCCTCTTCTCGCGCCCCATCGCGGCGGAGGACTTCGCGCGCTGGCTGCTGGTGTCGCGCTGGGGCCTCCTCCGGACGACTGAAGCCGTCCGGGCCTAGCAGGGTCTGCCAGCCCGGGTCAGACTCCTCCCGCCCAGGACGCGACCGCCGCGGCCATCTCCGCCAGCGCATCGTCATCATTCCGGCCCGACCGCTTCGGAACGTGGAAGCCGTGGTCAGCCCCCTCGATGACGCGCAGTGTCGTGCCGTCGAGGCCCGCCAGCAGCGGCTCCAGCCGATCGAGATCGCACATCTTGTCGCGGCTCCCCTGAACGAAGAGCATCGGCAGCCGCACGCGCGCCAGGTGCTCACCTCGTGACGCTGACGGGGCTCCCACCTGATGCAACGGGAAGCCGAGGAAGACCAGTCCCTTCACGCCGGCGAGCGGCTCCGTGGCGGCTGCAAGCGAGGTCATGCGGCCTCCCATCGACTTGCCTCCTGCGAGCAGAGGCAGCCCTTCGCGGCCGGCCGCCTCCACCGCGGCGCGCACGGTCGCCTGCAGCAGCGCCGGCGGGTCGGGGCGCCGTTTTCCGGCCTCGGTGTAGGGGAACTGGTACCGCAGCGCGGCGATCCCCGCATCGGCGAGACGCAGGGTGACCTTCTCCATGAAGGGATGACGCATTCCGGCGCCGGCCCCGTGGGCCAGGACGAGAAGGTGCGTCGGCTTCGCCGGGCGCGAGACGATCGCGGACACCTGGGCGCGCCCTGCAACGTCAAGACGCGTCTCTTCGATCTTTGGTCCGCGCTCGCTCACCGCGTCGGCGGAGCCTCCTTGCGCCAGGCCGTCGGCCGCAGCCGCTCCCACGCAGGAGCTTCCGCGCGCGGCAGCGGATCGCTTCCTGAAAGGTAGCGATCCATGAACTCGAGATCGTCGTGCCCCCAGAACAGCTCCTCATCCACGACCATCGTCGGGACGCCGAAGGCCCCCGCCGCGATGGCCTCTTCGGTCTGCTGTCGCAGGCGGTCCTTCGCCTGCTGAGTGCGCGCCGCCTGCACGAGCCGCTCCCCGTCCAGTCCGGCGTTCGTGAGGATTGAGGCGACGGTCTGCTCGTCCTCGACTCCCGGTCCGCCGGCCCACACGGCGCGGAACAGCGCCTCGACGGCCGCGGCACGCTCCGGTTCCTGCATCGGCAGCGACGCGACCCGCAAGGCAATCAATGGATTGAAAGGATGCGACGGCGGCGGCTTCATCGGGACGCCGTAGAGCGCGCCCTTGCGAAGGACGTTGGCGTACATCCAGCGCCACATGGCGGGAAGCTCCGCCGGGCCGGGGCGCCCCGACGCTTTCAGCAGCGCCGCGAAGAGGACCGGCACGGGAAGGACGGCTTTCCCGTGCCGCGCCGCAACCGGGCCGATGCGCGCCCATGCGAGCCACGCGTTCGGCGAGATGAAATCGAAGTAGAAGCGGATCATCTCCGGACCGCTCAGGCCACCGCCGTGAGGATCATCGGCTCCATTTCCCCTCGTCCCTGTGGACCGTCTGCGGCGAGAAGGCCGGGAGGCAGACGGCGATGTACTCCGCCCCTTCGGGGCCGGGGGTGCTGTAACGCACCCACTCTCCGGCGCGCGTGACGATCCCCTGCCCCGCCCTCACCTGCATCGTCCCCCCGTCGTGCTCCACGAGGAGCATCCCCCGCAGCACGACGGTGAACTCCTCGAACTCGGGCCGCTGGCCGGGCTCTCTCCAGCCGGAGGGAGAGACCATGCGCGCGATGCTCAGGCGCGCCTCGCCGGACCTCACGCGTCCCGCGTACTCCTCGATCCTCTTGGGCTTGGTCCCCGCGGCCTCGACAATCGATGGTGCGTCGATCAGCTCCGGCATCCTGCGGCCTCCCGTTGTCGCTTCCGGCTCATCAGCATCGCTCACTCTAGCGCGAAGCGGTCACGCGCGTCGGGCGATGAAGACGATGCGATCCCGCGAGAGGCGGTACCTCCCGTAGCCGCGGGCACTGCGCACGCGGAAGCCCGCGCGCGCGAGCCATGCGGCGAGCGTCGCCGCGGGATAGAGACGAAGCCTGTGGACCTCTTCGCCGCGACGGTAGCCCTTCCTCGTTCGTCGGTAGGTGACGATCCGCCGGGTCAGCACGACTGGCGACGCACAACGCGTCTCAACGAGCACGGCCCAGCCCTTCCCCTCGCTCCATCCGCGCGCGACGGCCGGACGGCTGGCCGGCAGCAGCGCGTCGAACATGAGAACCCCGCCGGGGCGGAGCGCACGTGCCGCGCGGCCGAACAGCGCTCTCAGAGGCAGGTCGCTCGCCCCGAGACGGTAGTTGAAGCACTCCCCCAGCGCCGTGATCGCGTCACATGCGGAGATCGCGCCGCGCGCGAACCCTGCCCGCCGGAACCGCCCGCGCGGGACGCGCTGTCGCGCCAGAGCAATCATGGAAGCGGACTGATCGATCCCGAACACGTCGTAGCCCGCGTGCCCCAGCGCCGCCGCCCAGACGCCGCTGCCGCATCCGAGGTCCACGACGCGCCCCCGCGCGATGCCGGCGCGGCGCAGTGACGCGAGGAGCCCCGGCGCGGCCCGGCGCGCGAAGCCCGTGAAACCAGCGTCATGGATGAAGGAAAGGTCGGCGCCGTACACGCGCGTCACGCGGCGTCCCCGGCTACCTGCGGGGTGAGCGATGCCACAGGACCGAACGCCATCGACCGTCGGCGCAGACATACGTCGCGGTGAAGAGCCCTTCGGCGACGCTCGTCGCGCCCCCCGTGGCCTGGTGCTTCCTCACGTAGGAGCCCCAGACCAGCCCGGTGGGGCCGTAGACGCGCGTGTGAACTCCGTCGGGCGTCCACTCGTACAGCTCCGTCTTCGCGGCGCCTTCCCGCACGCGGCGCTCGTGCTCCTCGGGGGTCAAGGTCGAGAAGTCCACGAACTCGCCGGAGGTGTGTCCCAGCTCCACGAGATCCTCTTCGAACGCGAGCATCGCCGGGATGTCGCGGGGCGTGTTGAACGCCTTGACGTGCGCTTCGAAGGCTGCCACAAGCCCCGCCGCTCCGCCGCAGACGTCGCCATCCTCGGTGCGCGACAGTCCCTGGGCTCCCGCGAAGAGCGCCACGCAGAGGACCCCCGCGAGCGCGAAGCGCACGACCGTCATCGGCGCTCTTCCGGCAGAGCTTCAGATCCTCGCATCGCCGCACGACCCCTGGAACAGCCACCGCCCCTCTTTGGTCCACCACTGTTCGTAGTCCTTGCGATGGTAGCGGCCGGCGTCCACGCGCGGGACGTTCATCCCGCGCGTGAGGCGCTCCAGCCACGACGTCACGGCGTAGCGCAGCGAGGGGGTGAGGTCCGCTTCGGCATCCAGCGCGACCAGCGCCTCCCCCAGAGATCCGAGGCAGCGGGATTCGCCGCCGGAGTAGAGGCATGACAGACCGAAGAGAGTCTTGGCCCTCAGCCAGTCCGTGCGGCTCTCGTCGCGCAGATCGGTCAGCAGCGACAGCTCGACCCAGGGAGCGTTCCCACGCAAAGTTCCGCACAGCGGCCCTTCGACGCCGGTCGGCTCGCGATGAGCCGGGTCGATGGTCGGGAGGCTGCGGTAGAAGGCTTCCACGGTCTCGCGCGCCCTCTGGAAACGGCCGGCATCATTGTCGCGAGAGGGAGCCGCGGCGCCGAGGGCGCACAGCAGGAACAGGCAGAGAAGCACGCGTCGCATGCCCCCCACCATGGCACAAACCGGTCAACCTTTCAGGTGAGGATCTCGGAGTCGTTGCGGATGAGCTTGGGGAGGCCCTTGGGCTCGCGCCCGCCGTCCTTCGGGATCAGATCGATGTAGAGGTCGTTCCCCTTGACGGTGATCTTGTGCGTGCGGGCCTTGACCCCCGTCAGCCGCACCTTGAGGAGCCGCTCCCCGTCCACTGAAAGCTCGGGCCCGATCACCATGCGCACGACTTCAGGCGTGTGAAGCTCCACGACCGGAGAAGGGAGCGTCATCTCGATATTGGCGAGATCGATGATGACCTGATTCCCGTGCAGGCGCCCCCCACGGTAGTCGATGGGGCCCGTGGCGTGGATGGTGACGCGCGTCCTGTTCGCGTCGGACTCATGGGAGACCGCGACGATGGCGGAGGGCTCGGCCGGGGGCTCGCCGGCCGCGGGGTCGCCTGCGGCCATCTGCCCCGGCGGCAGGGCCATGAGTGCCATGACGACCGCAAGAGCGCACGCGAGACCCCTGGCGTCCCCCCGCATCCAAACCTCCTCGCGCGATCCGGCGACCCTCGACTGCGAGGCTCAGGCCGTCCATCCCGAAGGGATGGCATTGGCGCGGACCACTCCCTCTGCAAGCGCGGTACCCGGTTGTGTGGTTGCTGTCACTTCCGGAGGGAAGATCATGGGAGTGAGGAGGTTGGCGCGGTATCGTCACGCGCCGGCGCGCGGTCCGAACACTCGAGATATGCACCGCGCTTCAGCATCTGTGTGCAATCCGTTGCGCACTCTGCTTTCGCGCACCGTCAACCGGCGCGCTTCACGCGGCTTGTATTATGGTGGTCTCGCGATTCTCATGATTCGGAGTTCGCGCGTATGCGCCATTTGATAATGGTCATCATCGCCCTGATCCCCATGGCCGTCGCCGCCCAGTCGACCGAGGAGTCGTTCGAGGAGGCGACGCGTCTCGGCCACGCGGGGAAATACGCCGAGGCCCGGGTCATCTGCGAGCGCATCCTCGAGAAAGAACCGGACAACGCGGATGTGCGTCTGCTCTACGGCCAGCTCTTCGCGTGGGACAAGCAGTACGACAAGGCGAAAGAGCAGCTTCAGATGGTCGTCGATGCCCACCCGAATTACGTCGAGGCGTGGGAGAGCCTCATCGACGCCGAGATGTGGTCCGGCGATGCGCACAGCGCCCTGAGAACCGCCAACGCCGCCCTCGAGGTCAATAAGGGAGCGCCGGCGCTCCTGCGCCGCAAGGCCCAGGCGCTCGAAGTGCTCGGATTCAAGGAAGAGGCCCTCCAGGTGGCGCGCGAGGCCCGGCAAGCCCAGCCCGGCGACGAGGAAATCGGCAAGATCGTCACGAGGCTCGAGACGGAGCGCCTGAAGAACAAGCTCGAGTTCAGGTTCCAGTACGAATGGCTCGACGACGAGTCCACGGAGGGCATCTCCCTGCCCGACCCCGACGACTGGCAGCGTCTCTGGATCGACTACACGAGGCGATTCGACTGGGGTGCACTCATCGGGCGGGCGGGGAGCGCGTGGCAGTTCGACGATCAGGGGATGTTCTACGAGGTGGACGCCTACCCGAGGCTCGGCCAGGGGCGCTACGCCTACCTGCACGTCGGGCACGGCACCGCTCCATTCCTGCCGAAGCTGAGTCTTGGAGGCGAGTACTTCCAGAGCCTTCCGAAGAGCTTCGAGTTCTCCCTCGGGGTCCGCTATCTCGACTTCGATACCGACAACACCACGATCTACACCGGGACCTTCGGCATGTATCGCGGCAACTACTTCATCTGGATCCGTCCCTTCGCGTCGCCGGACGACGACGGAACCTCCTTCTCGGCGAACCTGCACGTGAGACGCTACTTCAGCGACGTGGAGACCTATCTCGAAGTCATGGTCGGCGGCGGCTCCGCGCCCGAGACGGAAGTGGACGCCATCACGCAGGTCAGCGACACCGTGAGGCAGGACTCCAGGCGGATCCGCGTGGAGTACCAGAAGAGTCTCAACCCGCTGTGGAACATCCTGGGTGAGGCCGGCTGGGTCGAAGAGGAGTTCATCGGTTTCGACCGCACGCGATGGCAGGCGGGGATCGGAATCGAGAGACTGTTCTGATGCGCTGCGGCGCCGGCGACGGCCTGGTCCCTGCTGTGAGACTCCCGGCTCCGCCTACGCGGAGCCCTGCCTGAGGCTGTAGACAGTGGCGGCGGCGCGTTCGGTGCGGCTCTTCGATGGCGGCGTCAGGGAGTAGTCGCGGATCTTGTAGAGCAGCGCGCGGTAGCTGATCCCCAGGAGCCGCGAGGCGCGTCTGCGATTCCATCCCGTGCTGGCGAGCGCGCGCATGATGGCGCGCCTCTCGGCCTGCTCCGTCGCGCGTCGCGCGATCTCCTTCAACGGCGTGGTCGGCACAAGCGGCTCGAAGAACGCGGCCTCTTCGTGCGCAGCCTGCAGCCCCGCGTCCAACTCGGAAAACTCGCTCGAATCCGGCGCCATCGCGGGGCGCAACGTGGCACCACCGCGCGCCCCGGTCTCCGACTGGCTCAGCTCTTCGATGACCGAGTCCCACGAGCCGAGCAGGATGGCGCGTTTGATCAGGTTCTCCATCTCGCGCACGTTGCCGTCGAACGGATGCACCTTGAGCAGGGCGGCCAGCTCCGCCGTGGGCTCGGTCATCTCCTGCTGTCCGTAGGCCGCGGAGTACCGCGCAGCGAAGAAGCGCGCCAGAGGCACAATGTCGTCGGGGCGTTCCCTCAGGGGCGGGATCCTCAGGCAGACGACCCCCAGCCGGTAGAAGAGGTCTCTGCGGAACCGGCCCTGCCTGATCGCCTCGTCCATCTCGTGATTGGTCGCGGCGATGACGCGCGCATCGGAATCGATGGTGGTGCGCCCGCCGACGCGGGAGAACGACCGGTTCTGCAGCACGTGCAGAAGCTTCGCCTGATGGCGCGGGGTCAGCTCGCCAATTTCATCGAGGAAGATGGTCCCGCCGGAGGCCATCTCGAACTGTCCGGGCTGCGAGTCGACGGCCCCCGTGTAGGCGCCGCGCACGTGGCCGAACAGCTCGGACTCGATGAGCCCTTCGGAGACTGCGGCGCAATTGATGTGCACGAAGCGCCCCCGCGCGCGCGGGGAAGCGGCGTGGATGCGGCGCGCGAGGACGTCCTTGCCGACGCCGGTCTCGCCCAGGATGAGGATCGTCTCGTCCGAGGCAGCCACACGCATGGCGCTCTCTTCCACGAGCCGCGTGGTGAGATCGAGCGGGAAGAGATGATCGGACACGATGCCTGGATCGGATGACAAAGCGCGTGCTCCCGGCGACAGACGGAACGTGCAGGGGGATCGCCCCGGAGATTGAATTCATATACACCGAAGGCCGCGATCCGCAAGCGATTTCGGTGGCATGGCGTTCGGGGTCGGGTTATTCGTGGAATTCGAGGTCGGCGGGTATGGCTGGCTTTGATTGAACTTGTCGGATTCGTCCCCATATTCTAACTTGCGGGTTACATCCGGGACGCTGGATAGTCCCGAAAACGAGAACCCAGACTCACCCCGCTCGGTTCCCGAGGCTACTGCGGGCGACCCCGCACCCGGTCAGCTCCTCGGCAAGCGTCTCGTCGACGCGCCGGACGCCTCAGGCAGACACACAGGAGACGCCAGCGCCATGGAGTGTTCGGCTTGAGGCGGCCTCGGATTGTCGTCGCCGACGACGACCCCATCGTGGTGCGGTTCCTGACCTCCGTCTTCCAGGGCGAGGGGTTCGAGGTGACGGGGGCCGAGGACGGCGAGCGGGCGCTCCAGATGATCCGCGAAAACCGCCCCGACCTCGTCATCCTGGATCTCGTGATGCCCTTCATGGATGGCTTCGAAGTCTGCCGTCAGGTGCGCCAGAGCGCCGAAACGAGCCATCTTCCGGTGATCATCCTGTCGATGCGTGACAAGGAGCAGGACGCCCTGCGCGCCTTCGCGCTGGGGGCCAACGACTACGTCCGCAAGCCATTCAACGCGCTCGAACTCGTGGCGCGCGCCCGCAAGCTGATCCGGGAGAACGCGTAAAAATGCCTCCTCTCCGGGCAGGCGGCCCGATGTACGACTTCATCGTGGCGCTGATCTGGGCCTCCGCCGGTTTCTTCGTCCTGCTGATGCTCCTGATCCTGGTGAACAAGGCCTGGCGCGAGGTCGCCGAGCGCAGGCTGAGGAAGCGCCGCGTCCAGCTCGAGCCGATCTTCTTCCGCTACGTCACGGGCACCGGCCCGATCGAAGAGCACCTCAAGCAGCCGCTGCGCCCGTCGGATCGCGTGCTGGTAGAGGAGATCTTCTTCGACCTGGGTCGCGTGGTGAAGGGCTCCGTCTGGGAGCGCGCCCGGGAGGCCTTCGAGCGGCTGGGCTTCGTCGATCACTACATCAGCCGTCTGCAGAGCCGCGGCTGGTGGTACCGGGCCGAAGCCGCCGAGAAGCTCGGCTACATCGGCAGCGAGCGGGGGACGCAGCCGCTGGTGAAGCACATGGACGATCCTGTCGGCGAGGTCCGCGTGCGCGTCGCGCGCGCCCTGGGGCGGATCGGCACCCCCGAGGCTCTCGACTACCTGGTGGAGGCTCTGCGCGACCCGGGGCGATGGTCCGCGATCCGCGTCGGCGGGATCCTCATCAATGCGGGCGAGGGCGGCGTGGAACGGCTCATGAAGGCCTACGCGACACTCCCCTTCCACGCGCGCGTCGCCGCCATCGACATCTTCGCGCGGATCAGGAGCCTGAAGGCGTCGCCGCTCCTGCTGGAACTGCTTGAAGACGAGAACTCCGACATCCGCGCCCGGGCGGCGTTCGCGCTGGGCGCCACGGGAGATCCGAATTTCGCGGAGCCTCTGATTGGCGCCCTGAAGGATCCGGCATGGGCCGTGCGGGCGATGGCCGCCAAGGCCGTCGGCCGTCTCAAGGAGGCGGCCTCGATCCCCACTCTGTGCGAGTGCCTGCAGGATGCCGAATGGTGGGTCAGGGCCAACGCCGCCGAGGCCCTCAAGAACAAAGGAGAGAAAGGGAGTCAGGCGCTGCTGGGCATGCTCGAATCCGACGATACCTACGCCGCGCAGCAGGCCGTCCAGATGCTCCAGGAGTCGGGGAGCCTCGACGGGATGATCGCGCAGCTTGGCTCGCCGGACAAGGGCGAGCGGCAGGCCTCCCTCGAGTTCATGGCAAGGCTGGTGATGCTGAGGCGGACGGACCTGTTGACCGAGATGGCCCTCAACCACCCGGAGGCCTCGATCCGGGAGCGCCTGTCGATCGTCCTGGGCCTGCGCAGGCCGACCGCATGGCAGCATCAGGTCATGACATGAGAGAGTTCCTGGTCTCCGCGATCATCGGGTTCAACGACTTCGTCCTGATCTACTTTCTCGCGCTGAACGCCATCTACCTCTTCCTCTTCTTCCTTTCGCTCCACGAGGTGGTCCAGTTCGTGAAGAGGACCTTCTTCTCCGACTACCAGCAGATCCTTCAGTCGGACATGACGTGGCCGATCAGCCTGCTCGTGCCGGCGCACAACGAGGAAAAGACGATCGTCGAGACGGTCCGCTCGCTCCAGGCGGTCGACTACGCCGAGTTCGAGGTCATCGTCATCAACGATGATTCCACCGACAACACGCTGAAGGCCCTCACCGACGCCTTCGACCTGAGGCGGCTCGACAGGGTCTACAAGCGATCGATCCCGACGCGGCCGATCCGCGGTATCTACGGCTCGCTCGCGCAGCCGGGCCTGCTGGTGATCGACAAGGAGCGCGGCGGCAAGGCCGATTCGCTCAACTCCGGGATCAATCTGGCGCGCTATCCCCTGTTCTGCTCCATCGACGCGGATTCCATCATCGAGGACAACGCGCTGCTGCGCGTCGTGAAGCCTTTCATGGAGCATCCCACCGAGATGGTGGCGGTCGGCGGCATCGTGCGCATCGCGAACGGGTGCGAGGTGCACGAGGGGCGGATCTCCACCATCAGGCTCCCCAACCGCGCCGTGCCCATCTTCCAGGTCGTCGAATATCTGAGGGCCTTCCTCACGGGGCGCGTGGGATGGAGCGTGATGCGCTCTTTGCTCATCATCTCCGGGGCTTTCGGGCTGTACAGGAAGTCCGAGGTCATCGACGTCGGAGGCTACGACCCTTCCACGGACACCGAGGACCTCGAGCTGGTGGTCCGGCTGCACGAGCACTGCCGGCGCAAGAAGATGAAGTATCGCATCGTCTTCGTCCCCGACCCGGTCTGCTGGACCGAGGTCCCCAACAGCCTCAAAGTCCTCAGGCGCCAGCGCAACCGCTGGCATCGTGGCCTGCTCCAGAGCCTCTGGGATCACAAACGCATGATGCTCAATCCGCGCTTCGGGACCGTGGGGATGCTCACGTTCCCCTATTTCATCTTCTTCGAGATGCTCGGCCCGTTCGTGGAGATCCTCGGATATGTCACGGTGCCGCTGGCCTGGTATCTCGGCATCCTGGACACGGGCTTCCTGTTCCTGTTCTTCCTGCTCTCGGTGCTCTTCGGCGTCTTCCTCTCGGTCGCGGCGATCCTGCTAGAGGAGATCTCCTTCCGGCGCTACCCGGGATGGATGGATCTGACGAAGCTCATCGTCTACGGCGTGCTGGAGAACTTCGGCTACCGTCAGCTCCTGAGCCTCTACAAGGTGAAGGCCTTCTGGGATTTCGTGCGGCGCCGCCGCGGCTGGGGTGAGATGCGTCGCAAGGGATTCATCAAGCGCCCCTCGGAGACCACGAGCGACGCTCTGGCCTGATGCGCGAAGAATTCCACGCATCGGGCGGCAGCATCCGGATCCGTGTGGTAGGATTCGCCAGCTTCCGCACATCATCTCAGGAGCGCCGGAAACCCCTCATGCACCGTCTCGCCGCCACCGTCCTGGTCGTCGCGGCCTCCGTGTCGGCATCCATGCCCCAGCAGGCCAAGGGAACGCCGGGGACGCCGTCGTCCAGCGATATCCCGGGCGCGCGCATGGTCTCCATCACGATCCTGTACAACTTCGGCACAATCCCCAAGGGCGTGCAGACTATGGACATGTGGTTCTCCGTGCCCGTCGAGGACGACACGCAGAAGATCCAGAATCGCTTCACCTACGCTCCCTACCCCTCGAAGTTCTCCCAGGACGCGCAAACCGGCAATCACTTCATGTACATGGAGGGAGGCCCGCGCGGCGGCGTCCCGATGCAGGTGCGCATGTCGTTCGATGCGCAGAGGATCGAGTCGCGCCTCGCTCCGGCTGCCGTCGCGGCCGCCAAGACCGACCAGGGCACGGGCCAGAACGCGATGATGCAGCGTTGGCTCGGATCGGCGCGCGGGGCGACCATCGACGACGCGTTGAAGTCGAGAGCCGCGAGGATCGTGGCCGGGCAGCGCACTGCTTACGATAGGGCCCGCGCCATCTACGACTACATCATTCTCAACATCGGGGACGTCGAGCACGCCGAGCTGCAGGCCGAAGCCACGGGCGGGGACGTCGCGGCCGTCCTGCAAAGCCAGCGCGGGACGTCGATCGACATGGCGGCGGTGTTCGTCGCGCTATGCCGGGCCGCGGACATCCCCGCGCGCAACGTCACCGGCGTCAAGATCCCGCAGCGCGTTCGCCAGGGGACGATCACGGGGGCGCACGGCTGGGCGGAGTTCTGGCTGGAAGGCGCCGGCTGGGTGCCCGTCGACCCCGCGGAGGGGAAGCGCAACCCCTCGCGCCGCGACTACTATTTCGGATCTCTCGACCCGCACCGGCTGGCGATCACCCGCGACCGCGACATCGCTCTGATCCCCCGGCAGGCGGGAGGGCCCCTCACCTTCTTCTCCGGCGCGTACTGGGAGGGGAACAAGCAGGCCATGCCGGCTCCCGCGATGCAGATCGACTTCACCGAGCTGGACACGGTCCCCACCCCCCAGACCATCCCTCTCACGCCCCGGACACCCAAACCCCAGGGCTAAGCCGCCCGCGGCCTTCCCGCGCCAGCTTGTCTCGTCCGACATGGCGGAGCAATAATCCCCCGGAGGACTGCCGATGACCTTCATCGATGTGACGCGTCCCCTCGGGGCGAAGACCCGGCTCTTCCCGGGCGATCCCGCGCCGTGGATCGAGATCGTCACCAACACCAGCCAGGGAGCGCCCGCGCGCACGTCCATGCTGCACATCCCGTCGCACGCCGGGACGCACGTGGACGCGCCGTCGCACCTTCCGGGAGGCAAGGGGGGCGTCGAGTCGCTCCCCCTGGCCGCGCTCATCGGGCCGGCCCTCGTAGTGGACGCGGCCGGCTCCACGGTGCGCGCCTCGGAGATGCGCGCGTTGCCCCCGTCGTGCGAGCGGATCCTGATACGCGGCGAGGCGACGCTGTGGCCCGAGGCGGCTCGCGCGCTGGTGGAGAGAGGAGTCCTGCTGGTGGGCACGGACGCTTTGTCCGTCGACCCGATCGGCAGCGCCGACATGCCGGCGCACCGAGTGTTGCTCGAAGCCGGCGTGGTGTTGCTCGAGAACCTCGACCTCTCCACGGCGCCGCCGGGGGCCTACGACCTCATCGCCCTGCCGCTGCTCGTCCCCGGCGCCGACGGCGCTCCAGCACGCGTGGTGCTGCGGCCTCGCTAAGAGCCGCCGTGGCGGCGCTCGATGTCCTTCACCAGCTCCAGGCGCCTGCGATGGCGCGGGTCGCCGCTGAACCGCGCCGCGAGGAAGGTGCGCACGAGGTCCTTCGCGACCTCCTGCCCGATGACGCGCGAGCCGAGCACCAGCACGTTGATGTCGTCGTGCTCGACCCCCTGGTGGGCGGAGTAGATGTCGTGGCACAGACCGGCGCGCACGCCGGGAACTTTGTTTGCGGCCACCGACGCCCCGACACCGCTGCCGCAGATCACGATGCCGCGCTCCGCCTTCCCGTCCTTGACTGCGAGGGCGACGGCCTCGGTGGTGACGGGATAGTCGACGGGGGCGGTGCCGTGCGTTCCGAGATCCTGTACGGCATGCCCCAGCTCGCGCAGATGGTCCGCGAGCAGAATCTTGAGATCGAAGCCGGCGTGGTCCGAGCCGATCGCGATACGCATCTACCGCCTCTCCTCCATCGTCACGTCACGACCCGCGTTGGCGAGGCGTCTCTCGAAGGCCTCCCGCCACACGGGCGACAGGGATTCGATCGCCAACGCGCTGCGCGCCCCTTCAAGGTCTTTCGTCTCCACCTTCCGAAGTCTGCCGATACGGTGCACCGTCATGCGCCCTTCCCCCTCGGCGGTGCGCCGGATCGCATCCCCCGCCCCCACGGAGCCCTCCTGCAGCACGCGCAGGTAGAAGCCCAGGCGCCCCGCGGCGAGGAAGCGCTTCGGGAAAGTGACGTCTCCCATGCGGGCTCCCAGCGTGCTGCAGGGAAGCCGGGGCTGCGTCACTTGAAGGATTGTCTCGCCGATGGTGAAGATGTCCCCGACGTGCGCCACGTCGTCGGTCAGCCCTTCCATCGTCAGGTTCTCGCCGAAGTGGCCGGGAGGCAGGTCGACGCCGCCGAGCGCTTCTTCCCAATAGCGGTAGTTCTCGATGGCGTAGGCATACACGGCCATGAAAGGCCCCCCGTGCACCCTGCGATCGACCTGCTGGTCCCCGTCGAGGCCCAGCCTGCGGACCTGCACGCGTCCCGGAACCGGCGTCTTGAGGATCCCGGTCGTGATGCGCCGGCTCTCGTGAACGAGCTCCTTCGCCAGGGAGACATTCACCGACAGCAGCCTCACGCGACCACCACCTCCTGAGCTACCCTGCGCCGGTCCCGAGCGGCAGGAATGCGAGTATACCCCGCGGGAGACGCGCGCGCCGATGACGACGCCACAGAAACGCCCATCGAACCTGGTCATTGTCGTGACCTTCGCGCTGTTGTGCCTTATCTGGGGCACGACCTGGTCTGTCATCAGCGTCGGACTGAGAGGGGTGCCCCCTTTCACCGGTGTGGCGCTGCGCTTCTCGATCGCCTCGGCGATTCTCCTGGGACTCTCCTTTGCGCGCGGCGTCCGTCTCGGGACATCGCGGCGCGAGGTGGCGCTGTGGTTCGTGAACGCGGTGCTGGCGTTCTCTGGCTCCTACGGACTGGTTTACTGGTCCGAGCAGTGGGTCCCCTCGGGGCTGACCTCCGTCCTGTTCGCAAGCTACCCGCTCTTCGTGGCGCTGATGGCCCATTTCTTCATCCCTGGCGAGCGCATCGGCATCGTGGAAGGCTCCGGGATTCTCGTCGCGTTCGTCGGAATCGCCGTGATCTTCTCGGAGGACCTCTCCGCGCTCGGAGGGCCGCAGGTGGCGACCGCGGCGGGCATCCTGCTGCTCGCGCCGGTGGTCTCGGCCATCGCCAGCGTCGTGGTGAAGAAGTTCGGCGCGGGGGTGCACTATCTGTCCCTGACGGCCGTGCCCATGGGGCTGACCGGAGGGATCATGGGGACTGTGGCGTGGATGACGGAGCGCGACCGCCCCATCACCTGGAACCCCGCGTCGGTGGGCGCGCTGCTCTACCTGGCGGTGATGGGCTCGGCGGTCACCTTCACCCTCTACTACTGGCTGCTCTCCCATCTGCCGGTGAAGAGGATGGCCCTGATCGCCTACATCATCCCCATCGTGGCGGTGTTCATCGGATGGCTGCGCGCGGAGCCGCTGACGATGCGGATGATCATCGGCTCGGCGCTCGTGATTGGCGCCGTCGCCGTGGCGACGCAGCACCATCAGCTCTCGCGGCGGCGGTGACGGCCCGCCTACCGCCGTTCCTTCTCCTTGACGATCGCATCGTTGTTCCAACGCGCCGCATCAGCGCGACGGCAGCCTCCCCTCAACCAAGGCGAGGAGCTTGGTCATCGTCGCCATGTTTCGTACCGTGCCTGTTCGCTCAAGGGCACGGTCGACCGCCGGCCAGAGCGCACTATCGGCGACTCCGTTGGCGCACCAGATGTAGGCGACCCGCTTGCCGAGCGCCAGCGCCTCCGGATGCCAGGGTTTCTCGAGGAGCGGCGTGAGCCGGCTCTGGTCCGACGGCTTTCTCGGAACCATGACGAGCAAGGATGACGGATTGTCGGCCACGTCCGCGAAGGGGTTGTTGCGAACTGCTGCTGCAACCTCGGCCCCCGAAAGGACCGTCACACGAGGGTTGATGCCCAACCTCGAATCAAGCGCCTTCTCGATCCGGCCAGCCACATCGTTGCGCCTGTCGCCTGGCACCGAGAAGACAACGTTCCCACTGTTGAGCAGCGTCCGCACATCGCGGAATCCAAGCCCCTCGACGAGCACCCGAAGGTCCGCCATCGCAACGCGCTTCGTGGCTCCGATGTTGTTCACGCCGGAAGTTGTCAACGACTTTGAGACAGTGGCGTTCTGCATTTAGTTACTGCCCCCGACGATTTTCAGGGCTTGCTCTCGTGTCGCTTTGTTCTCCGGTGGGTTGATCCAGACGGCCTCAGG
>Ga0137314_1000159_pt1 | contig 20622 bp, 12 predicted proteins | sample EasRivERMZT199_2_FD_102289 | JGI IMG/M metagenome (GOLD analysis project Ga0137314, IMG submission 102289) | Soil microbial communities from meander-bound floodplain in the East River, Colorado, USA - East River MetaG ERMZT199_2 | ecosystem: Environmental > Terrestrial > Soil > Floodplain ... | reverse complement strand
CGTCGCTCGTAGGGATTCATCGGCTCGAGCTCAACCGGCTGCGACGTGCGCCGCACCTTCTCGGCAGCGGCCCGCGCGACGTTCTCGATCTCCTGATCGCGGCCGCGCCGGTGCCCCTGACAATCCACCACGACGCGGCGCTCGGGGCCGAACTTCTTCTCCGCCACCTTCGAGACAAGCAGCTGCAAGGCATCCAGCCCAGCACCCTTCTTCTCGAGCATCAGCCAGGCGTCCGGCCCTTCCAATTCGAGACGATCGTTGTCCGGGTCAGCCACGGCGGAAACGGTCAGCTTGATTCCCATCGCTTCCAGGAAGCTCCGGGCCAGATCCTGAAGCTCATGCAGTCTGTCCATCTTCGGCCCTCCGTGTCTTCGGCGCGTCTTCCTCGAGCTCGTCGTCGTCTTCTTCGGCAGCTCCCTTGACCTTGCCGCCCCCTCTGGCCTTCTTGTCGGAGGTCTGCTGGGTCGGCCCTGCCATCGCGTCGGCTTTCCTGTTGATGATGAGCTGTTGCCCCATGCCCAGGATGTTGCTCGTCAGCCAGTAGATCACCAGCCCGCTCGGCATGTTCATCATCATGAAGGTGAAGATGACTGGCATGAACATCATCATTCGGCGCTGCATCGGGTCGGGGATCGACGACGATGTCATCGCCTGCTGCAGGAGCCACGACCCTCCCATCAGGATCGGCGAGATGTAATAGGGATCCCGCAACGAGAGATCCTGAATCCAGCCGATGAACGGAGCCTGCCTCACCTCGATGGTCACGGCTAGCAAGTTGTAGAAGGCAATGAAGATCGGCATCTGCAGGAGCAGAGGAAGACACCCTCCCAGGCTGCTCATGGGGTTGACCCCCTCCTTCTGGTAGAGGGCCATGACCTCCTGGTTCATCTTCTGCTGGCTCTCCATGGAGCGCTTCATCTTCTTGTAGCGCTCCTGAATGGCGCGGACCTTCGGCTGGATCTTGGCCATCTTCTTGCTGGTCTTGCGCATCGCAATCATCGACTTGTAGGTGATGGGGAAGAACAGGATGCGCACGAAGCAGGTCAGCAGGATGATCGCCCAGCCGTAATTGCCAACCCAGGAGTTGATCCAGACCAGCATGAGGAACAGGTACTTGGTGATCTGGTAGATCAGACTGTAGCTGGAGAAATCGATCACCAGCTCCAGGCCGTGCCCCATCGACGCGAGCATCTGGTAGTCCTTGGGCCCGACGAACACTCGCTGCGGCATCGCACCGCGTGCAGGGATGCTGGCCGTGACCAGGGGATGCGGCTCGGTCCCCTCCACTGCCGGCACCTTGCGCGGCTCGAAGATGACCTGAGGGGGCACGCTGCCCGAGGGATCGTCTGAAGGGAGCGCGAGGGCCGCGAAGTAGGTCGACTCCAGCCCCGCCCATTCAGCCTGGCCGGGAGACATGGAGGCTTCGAGATCCTGGGGCGCAATACGAACCGCGCCCGCATCACCCTGGTAGACAGGGCGCCCCTCCACGTGCCAGATGCGGCTCGTGGTGTCCTTGACCTGGCCCCCGTCCTCGCTCAGGCCGGCGGCGAACACCATGCTGGCCTGAACAGGCTTGCCGTACCGCGTCACTTCCACGCCGATGCGTGGAACGTAACCGTTCTCGGGAATCCAGATGCTCTTGCGGACCGACAGCCCCTCCCCGTCGGACCATGTGAACACGATCCGCTGGCCGGGCCCCTCGTCGGACTCCACCCCCGTTGCCTCGATGACGTGCTGATGGAGCGCCGCTGCAATGCGCCGGGTCAGCTCGAGGTCTCCGGGGATCTCCACCTGAAGAGGAAGCACCCCGGCCTGCTCGGCGATCGCCGGGACCAGCTCGACCGGCACATCCTCGGCCTTGGTGTACTTCGGCAGCCTCCACCAGAGCACGCGCCCTCCCTGATTGGTCAGGCGGACGTCGTGGTGCACGGTCTTGACCCTGAACTCCTCCGCGGCGGCGGCCTCGATGCGAGGACCCGGCTCTCCCTTCGGCAGCTCCCCGGACGGCGAGGTGGCAGGCGCATCGTGGGCGCTCCCCGGCATCGGGCTCCCGGTGATAGCCGGCTCCGATCCGTGCGGAGCTTCGGCGATCGATCCCGGGGCCGCGTTCGGATCGGCGAGCTGCGGCGCCTCCGGGAGCGGGGGAGCGAAGAACATCTGCCACGCCACCATCACGGCGATGGACAGGGCTATTGCAAGAAGGGCTCTTTTTTCCATTCTCAGTTGTCGGCTGTGCTGCTGGAAATCCGGCACGTCCTCAGCGGACCGGGTCGAACCCTCCGCGACTCAGCGGGTGGCACCGGAGAATCCGTCCCAGCGTCTGGATCGATCCCTTGAGGAGGCCATGTCGCTGGAGTGAGGCGATGTAGTACTCCGAGCACGTCGGCTGAAACCGACATGCTGGAGGAAGGAGTGGCGAGACAAACCTCTTGTAGGCTCTCACAGCTCCCGTCATGGCCCTCGCGCCGAGGCTCATTTGTGTCCCGTGGAGCGGCCCCTGCCGCTATCAGACTTATGGCCCGAAAAGCGCTTCACCCCATCGCGCAAGGCGGCTTTGATCACCTCGAAGTCGGCCTCGCCGATGCGGGGATGAGCGTGAACCACGATGTCCAGCCCTGAAGAGCGCATCTGAGGATCGAGCCGGAACGCCTCTCTGAGTCTGCGGCGCGCCAGATTCCTGACGACCGCATTGCCAACCTTCCGGCTCAACGTGAAGCCGATACGGCTGTGACCCTGAGTGTTGGCGAGGATGAACACGTTGAAGTACCGGCCCGGGATCCTTGCTCCGCGCGAGTAGACCGCCTCGAAGTCACTGCGTCGAAGCAGGCGATCGGCCCGGGTGAAGCGCCTTGCGCGCGAATCCTCTAGACCGTCAATCTCTTCCGGCCTTTCGCGCGGCGGCGCTTGAGGACGAGACGACCCTTTGCGGTGCTCATCCTGGCACGGAAGCCGTGCTTCTTCTTGCGCCGGTCGTTGTTCGGTTGAAAAGTCCGCTTCGCCATCGGTCACCTGAGAGGAATTGTTGTCGGGAGTCTGCGAGATGTTATCGGCACCCACAGCGTGGAGTCAAGACGATGGATCGTAATCGCGGTCCTGCTTTCTTCGTTGCTCCATCGTCGAGCGCTATGGTAGACTCTCGTGTTTCGTGGTGTCCAACATCAGGGCGACAGGTTGGTCTTCGGCTTACGAGGCGTTTTCCCGCTCAGGAATGCCCCGCTGACGCGAGAGACTCCGATCCCGTTCGACGAGCATCTGGGAGACCCCCGGCACAACATCTGGTCACGCCTTCGCCCGGCGCTGCAAGACTTGGCACCAGAGGGCCTTTTCGGTTGACATAACGCGCCCTTCGGGCCTTGGATCCGTTCCAACTATCTGAAAAACCTGACTTTGCACTCCAATGGCTTTTCCACAGATGTGGATAAGTTGTGGAAATAAAGGGCCCGGATGAACATCTGGGACAGGATCCTCGAGAACCTCGAGGAGAAGATCAATCCGCAGAGCTTCGAGACGTGGCTCAAGCCCACCTCGCTCGCGCGGGACGCCGGTGACGCCATCTCGGTGGCCGTTCCCAGCGAACTGTTCGCCACGTGGCTCAGCAAGAACTACATGGACATGATCAAACAAACCGCGCGGGATCTCGAAAGACCCGGCGCAGAGATCTCCTTCGTGTTCGAGCAGCGCCAGGCACGGGCGCCCCGGGAGACGCGCGCCACCGCTCCGCTGGCGCTCGACCCCGAGCCGCCACCGGCCTTGAACGTGAAGTACACGTTCGAGAGCTTCGTCGTCAGCTCCAGCAACGAGCTGGCCCACGCGGCCGCGCTGCGGGTGGCCGAGGAGCCTTCGCGCGCGTACAACCCGCTCTACATCTACGGCGGCGTGGGTCTGGGCAAGACCCACCTGATGCACGCCATCGGCAACCATCTCCTGGGGACATCGCTGCGCCTGCGCTACATCTCCACGGAAAACTTCATGAACGAGCTGATCACGTCGATCCGCTACGAGAAGACGCTCGACTTCAGGGACCGCTATCGCAGCATCGACGTGCTGCTCATCGACGACATCCAGTTCCTCGCGGGCAAGGAGCGCACGCAGGAGGAGTTCTTCCATACCTTCAACGCGCTGCACGAGGCCCAGAGCCAGATCGTCATCACCAGCGACTGCCCGCCGCGCGAAATCCCGACGCTCGAGGAACGGCTGCGCTCCCGCTTCGAGGGGGGCCTGATCGCGGACATCCAGCCCCCCGACCTGGAGACCAAGGTCGCCATCCTCAACAAGAAGGCCGCGGCGGCCCGGCTCCATCTCCCTCAGGAAGTCTCTCTTTTCATCGCCAGCAAGATCCGCTCGAACATACGCGAGCTGGAGGGCTCCCTCATCCGCCTCTCGGCCTATGCTTCGGTCGTGAAGCGCGATATCGACCTGGCGCTGGCCAAGGACGTCCTGAAGGACATTCTCGCCGACGACAACAAGCTGATCTCCATCGAGCAGATCCAGCGCTCGGTGGCCGGCTTCTTCCACCTCAAGGTCCCCGAGATCAAATCGCGCAACAACGCGAAGCGCGTGGCGTTCCCCAGGCAGGTCGCGATGTATCTCTGCAAGAACCTCACCGACGCCTCCCTGCCCGAAATCGGCAAGCGCTTCGGTGGAAAACACCACTCGACCGTCATCCACGCGATTAACAAGATCGAAAAGAAGCGCGGTCACGAGCGGGATTTCGACAAGATGCTCAACAGCCTTATTGAAGCACTCAGATGAGTTGTCTCCATCTGTGGATCGGCGATGACGCGCGGTGTCTGCAAATGCATGAAGATCGCGCGATCATCGCGTCATCCGCGGATCGATGTGGATGGGGGGGGCGAAAGCCGTTGATCGACCAACAGGGCAACATGCTGACGGTTAAAAACAACGCGGCTTTCCCGCGCGATTCACAGCCCCTACTACTACTTCTTGAAAGATCATAATGAGTAAAAGATCACACCATTAGATACAGTTCCAGACGGAGGAGTCCCCATGGAGTTCGTCGCCAAACAATCAGCACTTCTGAGGGAACTCAGCCTCGTTCAGGGGATCGTCGAGAAGAAGAACACGGTTCCGGTTCTGGCCAACGTCCTGCTGACGGCCTCGACAGAGAGCGTCAACGTGATGGCCACGGACCTCGAGGTGAGCGTTCGAAGCTCCCTGACCGCGGAGGTCAAGCGCGAAGGGGCGCTGAGCGTCTCTGCTCGCAAGCTGCACGAAATCGTCCGGGCGCTTCCCGAGGCCGACGTGCGCTTCAAAGCGGACGGAGAGAACTGGGCAACCATCACCTGCCAGCAGGCGCGGTTCCGGATCATGGGGCTGCCGAGGGAGGACTTCCCGAACCTGCCGTCACCCGGCAAGGACGACAAGGTCACCTTCTCGATCCAGCAGTTCAAGGAGATGATCCACAAGGTCATCTTCGCAGTGGCCACGGACGACGCGCGCTATGCGCTCAACGGGGCGCTCATGATCCTCGACACGGGCTCTGTGAGCCTGGTTTCGAGCGACAGCCACAGGCTGGCCTGCGTGCGCAGACCGCTGGTGGGTAAGGGACCGTCGCGTGAAATTCGCGTCGTGATTCCGCAGAAGGCGCTCGGAGAGCTGTCACGGATCGCCGAGGAAGTCGGGGGAGAGATCGTCTTTTCCAGGCACGAGAATCAGATATTCTTCGAGATGGGGCGGTGCACGCTGGCCTCGCGGCTCCTTGAGGGGCAGTTCCCGAGCTATGAGAAGGTGGTGCCGGCCGGCAACGACAAGAAGGTTGAGCTGGAGAGGACGAGCTTCGGTAACGCGATCCGCCGCGTCTCGTTGATCGCCAACGAGAGGAGCAAGGCGGTCAAGCTGGCCCTGTCCAAGGGGACCCTCGAGGTGTCGGCGAAGAATCCCGAGCTGGGAGAGGCAAGCGAGTCGCTTGAAGTCGACTACACGGGGGGCGACGTCGTCATCGGGTTCAACGCCAGGTATCTGCTCGACTTCGTCAGCGTCACCCAGAGCGACCGCATCACGTTTGAGCTGAAGGACGAGGCCACCCAGGGGCTCATGAAGCCGGTGGCCCCCGGTGCCGAAAAGAAGGCGAAGGCTGGCGGCAAGGACAAGGGCGCCGCCGAAGGCGACGGCGACTACCAGTACGTCATCATGCCGATGAGGATTTGATGCCCGACGATTCCGTCCCAGCTCCCGACGGGAGACAGGATAGGGGAGCCGCCGCCTCGGCTCCCCGCAAGCACGACGGCACCTACGATGCCGCCCGCATCAAGGTCCTCGAAGGCCTCGAAGCGGTGCGCAAGCGCCCCGCCATGTACATCGGCACGACGGGGGAGTCGGGGCTGCACCATCTCGTCTACGAGGTGGTGGACAACGCCGTCGACGAGGCCCAGGCGGGGTTCTGCAACCACATCGAAGTCTGGATCCACATCGACAACTCCGTGACGGTGCAGGACAACGGGCGCGGCATCCCGGTCGACATGCACCCGACCGAGAAGAAGCCGGCCGCCGAGGTCGTCATGACGACCCTGCACTCCGGCGGGAAGTTCGACAACATCACCTACAAGGTCTCGGGCGGCCTGCACGGGGTGGGCGTGTCGGTCGTCAACGGGCTCTCCGAGTCGCTCGAGCTGGAAATCTGGCGGGATGGCAAGGTCTACCAGCAGTCCTACGAGCGCGGCAAGCCGACCACGGCCTTCAAGGAAGTTGGCAAGACGAGCCGGCCGGGGGGCACGAAGGTGACATTCCGCCCCGACAGCACGATCTTCGAGTCGACCAACTTCAGCCACGACGTGCTGTCGCAGAGGCTGCGCGAGCTGGCCTTCCTCAACCCCGGCGTGCGGATCGACCTGACCGACGAGCGCAGCGGCAAGACCCACTCGTTCCACTACGAGGGGGGCATCGTCGATTTCATCCGGCACATCAACAAGAGCCGCACGACGCTGCATCCCGAACCGATCCACGTGCATGGCGAGCGGGACGGCGCCCTCATCGAGGTCGCGCTGCAGTACAACGACACCTACGCCGAGAGCATCTACGCCTTCGCCAACTCCATCAACACGGTCGAGGGCGGCACGCACATGTCGGGCTTCCGCGCCGCGCTCACCCGCTGCATCAACTCCTACTCCACGAAGAACAACCTGACGAAGGACCTCAAGGACGCCACGATCTCGGGCGAGGACGTGAGGGAAGGGCTGGTGGCGGTGATCAGCGTGAAGCTCTCGAACCCGCAGTTCGAAGGGCAGACCAAGACCAAGCTCGGCAATACGGAGATCAAGGGGCACGTCGAGACGCTGCTCAACGACAAGCTGGCCGTGTTCTTCGAGGAGAACCCCCTGGTGGCGCGGCGCATCGTGCAGAAGGTCATCGACGCCGCGCGGGCGCGCGAGGCGGCACGCAAGGCGCGCGACATGACGCGCCGGAAGGGCTATCTCGACTCGTCTTCGCTGCCGGGGAAGCTGGCCGACTGCCAGGAGAGAGACCCGGCGCAGGCCGAGCTGTTCATCGTGGAGGGAGAGAGCGCCGGCGGCTCGGCGAAGCAAGGGCGCGATCGGCGCTTCCAGGCGATCCTGCCGCTCAAGGGCAAGATCCTCAACGTCGAGAAGGCCAGGTTCGATCGGATGCTGGCGCACGAGGAGATCCGCACGCTGATCACGGCGCTGGGCTCCGGCGTGCAGACCATGGACGACTTCGACATCTCGCGTCTGCGCTACCACCGGCTGGTGATCATGACCGACGCCGACGTGGACGGAAGCCACATCCGCACGCTCCTGTTGACGTTCTTCTACCGCCAGCTCAGGGAGGTCGTCGACAGGGGCTACCTCTATATCGCCCAGCCCCCCCTGTACCGCGTCAAGAAGGGCAAGACGGAGATGTACATCAGCAGTGACGAGGAGCTCAACAGACACCTGCTGTCCAAGTCCACCGAGGACAAGATCGTCACCAACGCCGCCGGTCGCACCTTCGAGGGGCAGGTGCTGCTCGGCCTGCTGGAGAAGCTCACCGACGCGCGACGCTTCCTCGATCTCCTCGCCCGCCGCGGCTTCGACCGCGAGCTGCTGGACGTTCTGGCGCAGGAGGGTCTGTACCAGAGGCAGCACTTCGCGGAGAGGGACTGGGTCGAGAAGGCGGCCGTCGCGCTCAAGCAGAAGGGGCGCAAGGTGGGGCAGATCGCGCACGACGAGGAGCACAATCTCTACGAGCTGTCGGTGTCGCCCCGCATCACCGGTGCGGCACGCATCGTCGTCTCCTGGGACGGCCTGGCGGGAACCGTGGAGTACAGGCGCCTCTATCAGGCATGGCAGGAGACGGCGGAGTTGGACGCAACGCCGTTGAAAGTCGTGTCAGGCACCGGCGACAAGCGTCAGGAGTCCACGATGGCGTCGAAGGACGAGCTGCTCGACACGCTCATCGTCGCCGGTAAGGAAGGGGTGCAGATCCAGCGCTACAAGGGCCTCGGAGAGATGAACCCCGAGCAGCTCTGGGCGACGACTATGGACCCGGCGACGCGCCGTCTCCTTCAGGTGAAGGTCGAGGACGCGACGGAAGCCGACAGGATCTTCAGCGTCCTGATGGGCGAGCAGGTCGAGCCCCGGCGGCAGTTCATCGAGGAGAACGCGCTGGACGTGAGGAACCTGGACATCTAGGGAACCGGCGGGGACGGACGAAGGCATGGAAGAGAAAACAGATCGCATCGTACCGATCGACATCGAAGACGAGATGAGCAAGTCTTATCTCGACTACGCGATGTCCGTGATCATCGGCCGCGCGCTGCCCGACGTGCGCGACGGGCTCAAGCCGGTGCACCGGCGCGTCCTGTACGCGATGCACGACCTCAACAACGACCATGCGCATCCCCACAAGAAGTCGGCGCGCGTGGCCGGAGACGTCATCGGCAAGTACCACCCGCACGGAGAGGCGCCCGTCTACGACGCCATCGTGCGCATGGCGCAGGACTTCTCCCTGAGGTATCCGCTCGTCGACGGGCAGGGGAACTTCGGGTCCATCGACGGGGATCCTCCCGCGGCGATGCGCTACACCGAGGTGCGGATGTCGAAGATCACTGCGGAGATGCTGCGGGACCTCGAGAAGGAGACCGTCGACTTCACGCCGAACTACGACGGGACATTGCAGGAACCGGTGGTCATGCCGGCGGCCTTCCCCAGCCTCCTGGCGAACGGCTCCGACGGGATCGCGGTCGGCATGGCGACCAAGATCCCGCCGCACAACCTGGCCGAGCTGATCGACGGGCTGCTGCACATCATCCGCGATCCGGGCTGCACGTTCTCCGAGCTGACGGAGCACATCAAGGGTCCCGACTTCCCGACGGCCGGCATCATCTGCGGCAGCGAGGGGATCCGGTCGGCGTACGCGACGGGCCGCGGCAGCATCATCATGCGGGCGCGCGCCCACGTGGAGGAGGTCGGCAAGAAGGGCTTCGAGCGCATCATCGTCACCGAGATCCCCTACCAGGTCAACAAGACCCGTCTCATCGAGCAGATCGCGGATCTGGTCCGCAGCAAGAAGCTCGAAGGCGTGGGGGACATCCGCGACGAGTCGGATCGTGAAGGGATGCGCATCGTGCTGGACCTGAAGCGCGACGAGACCGCCCAGCCGATCCTCAACTACCTCTTCAAGCACACCTACATGCAGGAGACCTTCGGCGTCATCCTGCTCGCGATCTCCGGCAACCAGCCGAAGGTGATGACGCTGCGCGAGATGCTCGACGCGTTCCTCGAGCACCGCAAGGAGATCGTCTACCGGCGCACCGCGTTCGATCTGCGCAAAGCCGAGGAGCGCGCGCACATCCTGGAAGGATTGAAGATCGCGCTGGACAACCTCGACGCGGTGATCGAGACGATCCGCAAGTCCGCCAATCCCCAGGCCGCGCGCGAGCAGCTGCGCCTGAAGTTCAAGCTGTCGGAAGTCCAGGCCCAGGCCATCCTGGAGATGCGGCTCCAGCGCCTCACGGGCCTCGAGCGGCAGAAGATCCTCGACGAGCTGAAGGAGACCCTCGAGCTGATCGCGCGCCTCAAGGAGATCCTCGCGAGCGAGGAGAAGGTGCTGGAAGTGATCGCGGGCGAGCTGACGGCCATCAGGGACGCCTTTGGCGACAAGCGGCGCACGGAGATTCTCCCCTTCGTCGAGGAGATCTCCGTGGAGGACATGATCGCCGAGGAAGACATGGTGGTGACGGTCTCGCACACCGGCTACATCAAGCGCACGCCGCTCGATGTCTACCGCACGCAGGGGCGCGGCGGCAAGGGGCGCATCGGGATGACGACGCGCGACGAGGATTTCGTCGAGCATCTGTTCATCGCGTCGACGCACTCGTACATCCTGATCTTCACCAACAAGGGGCGGCTGCACTGGCTGAAGGTGCACGAGCTGCCCCAGGTTGGCCCCGCGGCGAAGGGCAAGGCGCTGGTCAACTTCGTGCGCCTCGAGCAGGGCGAGGAGTTCCGCGCCGTGCTCCCCGTGAAGGAGTTCGCGGAAGGGCGGTACGTCGTCATGGCCACCGCCAAGGGCGTGATCAAGAAAACCGATCTCACGGCCTTCTCCAACGTGCGCAAGGCGGGCATCATCGCGCTGTCGATCGATCCCGGCGACGATCTCCTCGCGGCGCGTATGACCGACGGGCAGCAGGAGATCATCATCGCCACGAATCAGGGGAAGATCATCCGCTTCCCGGAGAGTGCGGTGCGTCCGATGGGACGCACGGCGCGCGGCGTGAGGGGGATCAAGCTGCGGGCGAACGACTTCGTCATGGAGATGGACGTGATCGGAGACGCCACGCACATCCTGACGGTGTGCGAGCGCGGCTACGGCAAGCGCACCGAGGTCGCCCGGTACCGGCGCCAGGGGCGCGGCGGCATGGGGATCATCGACATCAAGACCACCGAGCGCAACGGGAAGGTGGTCGGCGTGAAGGCGATGGGCGACGACGATCAGATCATGCTCAGCACTACGGGGGGCATGGTCGCCCGCATGCGCGTGAAGCGCATCAGCGTCGTCGGGCGCAACACGCAGGGCGTGCGGCTGATGGTGCTGGAAGACGGGGACCGGATCGCTTCGGTCGCGAAGGTGGTCGAGAAGTCCGACGACACGACGGGCGAAATCGCCCCGCTGCAGCCCAGCGCCGCCGAGCTGGCCGAGCTGGAGAAAGAATCGCGCGAGGGTGAGCCTGACACTGACATTGAGCCCGACGGGGACGAGGAGGGGAATTCATGAAGTTCTTTCTCGACACGGGAAGCATCGAAGAGATCAGGAAGGCCGCCGAGACGGGGATCCTTGACGGCGTGACGACGAATCCGTCGCTCGTCGCCAAGGCCGGCGCGAAGGACTTCAAGGCTCTCATCAATGAAATCGCCTCGATCGTCAACGGGCCTATCAGCGCCGAGGTGACCGCTACGGACACCGAGGGGATGATCAAGCAGGCGATGGAACTGCGGGAGATCCACCCCAACGTCGTGGTGAAGATCCCGCTGCTGCGGGCTGGGATCGCCGCGCTGTCGCGCGTGGCGCCCCAGGGGGTGAAGGTCAACGTGACTCTGTGCTTTTCGGCCACGCAGGCGCTGCTCGCGGCGAAGGCCGGGGCCGCCTACATCAGTCCGTTCGTGGGCCGGCTGGACGACATCTCGCACATCGGGATGGACATCATCCGCGACATCCGCACGATCTACGACAACTACGGATTCGGCACGGAGATTCTGACGGCCAGCGTCCGCAACCCGATCCACGTCCTGGAGGCGGCGCTGGCGGGCTCGGACGTCGCCACCATGCCTCTGAGCGTCTTCGAGGCGCTCTTCAGGCATCCGCTCACCGACATCGGCAACGAGAAGTTCCTCGCCGACTGGAAGAAGCTGCACGGTTGATGGAAGACAAGAACGCCAGTCGCCTCGAAGAGCTGCGCCGCCGCAACGAGGCGGCGGCAGCGGGTGGGGGCCCCGAGCGGGTCGCCCGCCAGCACGCCTCCGGCAAGCTCACCGCGCGCGAGCGCGTCGAGACGCTGCTCGACACCGGGACGTTCGAGGAGTTCGACAGGTTCGTCGAGCACCGTAGCCGCCAGTTCGGCATGGAGTCCCAGCGCGTGCCGGGCGACGGCGTCATCACGGGCCACGGCCGGATCGACGGGCGCAGCGTCTTTGTCTTCGCCCAGGACTTTACGGTGTTCGGCGGCTCGCTGTCCGAGACCTACGCGGCGAAGATCTGCAAGATCATGGACCTGGCGCTGAAGGTGGGCGTTCCCATCGTCGGGCTGAACGACTCGGGGGGCGCGCGCATCCAGGAGGGGGTCGTCAGCCTCGCCGGGTACGCGGACATCTTCCTGCGCAACACGCTCGCTTCCGGCGTGATCCCGCAGATCTCGGCCATCATGGGTCCGTGCGCCGGTGGAGCCGTCTATTCGCCGGCGATCACCGACTTCAACATCATGGTCGAGGGGACGTCCTACATGTTCATCACCGGCCCCGACGTGATCAAGACCGTCACGCACGAGGAAGTCACCAAGGAGGAGCTCGGCGGCGCGCACACGCACGCCGCGCGCAGCGGTGTGGCGCACTTCGCCGTGGGCGACGACCGCGCGTGCCTCGCCCTCATCCGGGAGCTGCTGTCGTACATGCCCTCCAACAACATGGAGGATCCGCCGGCGCGTCAGTCCACCGACGATCCGGGCCGCCAGGAAGAGAGACTCAACTCGGTGGTCCCGGAGAACCCGAACCAGCCGTACGATGTGACGGAGCTCATCAGGCTCGTCGTGGACGACGGCCGCTACCTGGAGGTCCACGAGGAATACGCCAGGAATATGTCGGTGGGCTTCGCGCGGATGGACGGAAAGCCCATCGGGATCGTGGCCAATCAGCCCGCCGTGCTCGCCGGAACGCTCGACATCGACGCCTCGCTGAAGGGAGCGCGCTTCGTGAGGTTCTGCGACGCGTTCAACATTCCTCTGGTGGTCTTCGAGGACGTACCGGGCTTCCTGCCGGGGACGCAGCAGGAGTTCGGCGGCATCATCAAGCACGGCGCGAAGCTTCTCTACGCCTTCGCCGAGGCGACGGTGCCCAAGATCACCGTGATCGCGCGCAAATCGTACGGAGGAGCCTACTGCGTCATGGCGAGCAAGCAGATCCGCACCGACATCAACTACGCCTACCCTTCGGCCGAGATCGCGGTCATGGGACCGGAGGGGGCCGTGGAGATCCTCTACCGCAAGGAGATCGCGGCCGCGAAGGACCCTGGCGCCCTGCGCGCCGAGAAGGTCTCCGAGTTCCGCGAGGCGTTCGCCAACCCCTGGGTCGCGGCGCAGCGCGGCTACGTGGACGAGATCATCGAGCCGAAGCTCACCCGGCCGAAGCTGATCTCGGCATTGCGGATGCTGTCCACCAAGGTCGACCGGAACCCGCCGCGCAAGCACGGCAACATCCCGCTCTAAGCCCCGAAAACACGAGCGCCGCCGGCCTCCCCCCCACGACAATGTCAGGCGGAGAAACCGGCGGCGGCTTATAACCGATGGATGGAAACCGGCGCCGGCCACGCCGGCTTCCACCCGATCGGTACGAAAGACCTAGTTCTGGGCAACCTCGAGCTTCGCGTGCTCGAGCATGTGCGTGCCGACCCACTGCGCGAGAACCTCGTTGGGGGTCTTCGCGAGGGTGACCTTCAGGGCCTTCTCGTATCCGTCACGCGTGATCGTGTAGGTGACGGTCTTGCCGGGGGCCATTGCCTCCTTGACGGCCATCAGCTTCTCTTTGTTCCCGTCGGCATACTTCACGCCCTCGACGGCAACCAGGACGTCGCCCTCACGGAACCCGGCCTTCACGGCGGGGCTGTCCGGGACGACGCGCTTCACGAGGAGCTTGCCCTCTTCACTCTTGTCGAGCTCGATTCCGATCCAGCCGCTCTTCGCCATCTTCGCGGCCATCATGTCGAGGCACTCCTGGGTGCCCATCTCACAGTGATAGTCGCCCGCGATGGCGAGCGGCGCGAGCAGTGCAACGAGCGCGGGGAGAACCAGCCAACGACGACGCATTGTTCAACCTCCTTCGGAATTGAGCCTCCTTGAAGGAGGCTCCCGGATGACTTTGACGAAGCGATCATACGGACAGCGCGCGTTAATGTCGCTCAAAGCCTCGTAAAAAGGTGTCATTCTTGCAAACGTTCTGTAAATCACGGGCCAGGAGTCGGGGGTTGAGCGGTGCGGAGCGGCGTATACTCCTGCAATGCGCCCGTTCCTGAAGCGGCACATGCTGCTGGCCGGACTGCTGGCGGTCATGGCGCCGTTGTCACTCCTGCTCGTTCTGCAGTACCGATGGCTCAACGAGCTTCAATCGAAATCCGCGCTGGCGGAGCAGGCGCGACTCCGGAACTACCTGGAAGCGATCGACACCGAGGTCGAGTTCTTCTACAAGAGCGCGGCGGAGAGGCTGCTGAATCTGCCGCCGACGCTCTTCACGGGAGAGAACCTGGCGCGCGCGGCGGACTACTTCCACAAGAAGGGAACGAAGGGCGCGCGACGTCTGTTCGTGCTGAGCTTCGTCAAACACGACCGGGGCAAGCTGCTCTTCTACGAGCCGTGGTTCGGGACGATGGAATCCCCTTCCAGCGTCGCGGAGGCGCGGGCGGTGTACGTGGCGACCGCTCCGTGGCACGCGCTCAGCGAGGAAGAAGCCCCGGTGGACTCGCTGGATCCGACGGTCGATGAGAGGGATCCGGAGAACCGGATCATCATGCGGCCGATCCTCGACTCCGACGACCGCGTCGTGGGGGTGACTGGGATGATCATCGACGAGGATCACTTCGAGCAATTCCTCGCGGAGCAGATCGAGAAGTCCCTTGCGAAATTCTTCCCGCTCCAGACGCGCGAAGGGATCGTCATCCACGTGCACGACCGGCGGGGTCAGCTCGTGGGAGGCTCCACACGATCGCGCGGCGAGGGCGCCGAGGACCTTTCGGAGAAGAACGAGATGACGAAGACCTTCGGCTTCGTCTTCACGGACCATATCCTGGGGATCAACAGCCTCTACGAGACTCCCGAAGAGTACGCCCGCGCCGGCTTCATGCTGAACATGTCGCTCTCGGTGTGCCTCGCGCTCGTGCTCCTGACGGTGATCGGCATGGCGTTGCGCACCGCGTCGCGGGAGATGCACCTGTCGCAGATGAAGAACGATTTCGTCTCCAACGTCAGCCACGAGCTGCGCACGCCGCTCGCCTCGATCCGCGTGTTCGGGGAGTTCCTGCGGCTCGGGCGCGTCGAGTCCGAGGAGAAGGCCCGCGAGTACGGCGAATACATCGAGACCGAGAGCCGCCGGCTGACCGCCCTGGTGAACAACATCCTCGACTTCTCGCGCATCGAGTCGGGGAGGAAGACCTATCGGTTCAAGAAGGCGGATCTGGCCGCGGTGATCGAGCAGACGCTCAAGACCTTCGACGTGAGGCTCAGGCAGAGCGGGTTCCTGATCCGGCGAGAGATGAAGGACCCGATGCCGCTGATCCGGATCGATTCCGACGCGATCACCCAGGCGGTGAGCAACCTCGTCGACAACGCGGTGAAGTATTCCGGCGCGTCGCGGGAGATCGCGGTGGACCTGTCGCGAGAGGACGGGTGGGCCGTCATCAGGATCGTCGATCATGGGATCGGCATCTCGCCGGAGGATCAGAAGAAGATTTTCGAGCGGTTCCACAGGGTGGGCTCGAGCCTCGTGCACGACGTGAAGGGGAGCGGCCTGGGGCTGTCGATCGTCAGCCACATCGTCGCCGCCCACCGCGGCGAAGTCACGGTGGAGAGCGAGCCGGGCCGCGGGAGCCGCTTTGCCATCAAACTCCCCATCGATCTGGAGATCACGCATGCGTAAGGTGCTCGTCGTGGAAGACGATGAGGCGATGGCCGTCGCCCTGAAGGACGGCTTCGTCTACGAAGGGTTCGAGGTCACCGTGGCCCGCGACGGCGACGAGGGCTACCGGCTGGCGGCGAGCACCGCGCCCGATGTGATCATCCTGGACGTGATGCTGCCGAGGATGAGCGGTCTGGACGTGTGCCGGAAGATCAGGGGGGAACGCAACAACGTCCCCATCGTGATGCTCACGGCGCGCGGCCAGGAGATCGACAAGGTCCTCGGGCTGAAGCTCGGGGCCGACGACTACGTGACCAAGCCGTTCAGCTTCATGGAGCTGATGGCGCGCGTGGAGGCGATCCTGAGGAGATCCACCGGGCGTCCGGCCGAGGTCGCCAGCTACAGCTTCGGCGACGTGCGGGTGAACTTCAGAACCCTCGAGCTGACGCGAGGGGGCCAGCCGGTGGAGCTCTCGCAGAGGGAGTTCATGCTCCTGAAATACTTCATCGAGCACCGCGGCGACGTGATCAACCGGGACGAGCTGCTCGAGGCGGTGTGGGGCTACCAGAACATCCCGTACACGCGGACGGTGGACGTGCACGTCGCGAAGCTGCGCAAGAAGATCGAAGGGGACGGCGAGCCGCGGTACATCGTCACCGTCCATCGCGCGGGGTACAAGTTCACGGCCTAGTGCGCCCCGCGGGGCCCGTTGTATCATTGGGGCTCATGGCCCCCCCTCATCCTCCCTTCGACAAGATCCTGATCGCCAATCGTGGCGAGATCGCCCTGCGGATCATCCGCGCCTGCCGGGAGATGGGGATCCGGGCCGTGGCCGTGTTCTCGGAGGCCGACCGCGACGCGCTGCACGTGCGCCGCGCCGACGAGGCATACCCCATCGGGCCCCCGGAGGCGGCAGCGTCATATCTCTCGATGGACCGGATCATCGAGGCGGCGCGGCGATCCGGCGCCGAGGCCATCCACCCGGGATACGGGTTTCTTTCAGAGAACGCCCGCTTTGCCGAGCGCTGCGAGACCGAGGGGATCGTCTTCATCGGCCCCCCGGCGACGGCGATCGCCGCGATGGGGGACAAGGTCAAGGCGCGCGCGCTGATGGAGAAGGCCGGCGTTCCCCTGGTGCCGGGGTCGAAGGGGCCCGTGCGATCGGCTCAGGATCTCGGCAAGGAAGCGCGGCGCATCGGCTACCCGGTGCTACTGAAGGCGTCGGCCGGTGGCGGAGGCCGGGGGATGCGCGTCGTACGCTCGGAGCAGGAGGCCGCGTCGGCCTTCGCTCAGGCGACGTCGGAGGCCGGCAACGCCTTCGGCGATTCCTCGGTCTACATGGAGAAGTACATCGAGCGCGGGCGTCACATCGAGGTGCAGGTGCTGTCCGACCCGCGCCGTCCCTCGATGCATCTCGGCGAGAGGGAGTGCTCCATCCAGAGGCGCCATCAGAAGCTCATCGAGGAGAGCCCGTCTCCTATCGTCGATGCGGCGCGGCGTGCGGCGCTGGGCGACACGGCGGTGCGCGCGGCGGATGCGGTCGGCTATCGCGGCGCAGGCACCGTCGAGTTCCTGGTGGATGGTGAGGGCTCGTTCTACTTCATGGAGATGAACACGCGGCTTCAGGTCGAGCACCCCGTCACCGAGATGGTCACGGGAATCGATCTCGTCAAAGCGCAGATCCTCATCGCCGCCGGACGGGACTCCGGCGTGAAGCAGGAAGACATCCGCATGGAGGGTTGGGCCATCGAGTGCCGCATCTATGCGGAAGACCCCGACAGGGGTTTCCTTCCGACACCGGGGCGCATCGAGAGGCTGCGGGTGCCGGGAGGCCCGGGGATCCGGGACGATGGCGGCGTGTACGAAGGGTACCGGCTCCCCATCCACTACGATCCACTCATCTCCAAGCTGATCGCCTGGGGGAAGGACCGCGAGGAAGCGATCGCGCGCATGAGTCGCGCGCTCGACGAGTATGTCGTGGAGGGAGTGCCCACGACCATCGGCTTCCATCAGAGAGTGATGCGCGACGAGCGCTTCCGGCGCGGCGAGCTGCACACCAGGTTCATCGAGGAGATGGACGGCCATCGACCGGATGATCCAGACCGGGCGCGGCTGGAGGATCTCGCCCTGATCGCGGCTGCGCTCGCCCTGCGCTCGCCCCGGACGCAACCCACCCGCATCATCGCGAGCGACACGCGAAGCGCCTGGACGCTGGCGGGACGCAGACGTCAGCACGAAACGAGGAACAGGCGATGAGGCTCTCCGCGCGTCTCGGCGACCGGATCCGCGAGGTGGAGCTGACGCCCCGGGACGGCGGGATCGTGGAAGCCACCGTGGACGGAAAGCGCTACACGATCAGCGTCGCGGAGCCGCAGGAGAGGGTCTATTCGCTGCTGCTGGACGGCGCGTCGCACGAGGCGATGGTGCAGGTGCGCTCCGGAGGCTGCCGCGTCCGCATCGGCTCTCTCGATCTCGAGGTCATCCCCGAGGAGCCGGGCCGGTCGGAGCGGGCGCGCGGCGGTGCCGGGGGAGGGGTCGTGACCGCGGTCATGCCGGGACGCGTCCTGCGCGTGCTGGTCTCCGCGGGTGACGTCGTCGAGCCGCGGCAGGGGCTCGTCGTCCTGGAGGCGATGAAGATGGAGAACGAGATCGCCGCCCCGCGCGCCGGCACTGTCAAAGCAGTGCGGGTCGCCCCCGGCTCCACCGTGGAGAGAGGTGACCCGCTGGTGCTTCTAGACTGATCTCAGGTCAATTGGCGCAGGGCACTCCGCCGTCGAGCGGCAGCCTGAAGTTCGTCGGTGGCGAGCTGACGCCATAACTTCCCGGACCTGCTCCCGGGCATGCGTTGGTGGCGCGGACCAGGAAGTAGCGGATCTCTCCCAAGGCCAGCGCCGTAGCATCCATCAGGGGCGTGTCGGGATGGTTGTCCGCCGCGCACGTCGCCCCCGGGAAGGGATTCGCCCCGGCGCCGACCGTGCTCCCCGTCACGATGTCGTAGATCGTCGCGGTGCCCGCTGAGGGATCCTGGCTGGTCCACGAGACGTTGACGCTGTCCCCGCCGAGGCTCGTCACCATCACATCGCTGACTTCGACAGGGATCTTCTTGAGGGTCATATCGACGGGAGCGCAGTCGGTTTCGTTCTGCTCCCCGTCTAAATCGGCGTCGAGGAACGGAGCGATGTTGAACACACGGGCGACGTTGGGAAACACGACCTCGGGATTCTTGACCGTCACATTGACGGGCCGCGGGAGAAGTGCGGTTGTATCCGCGGGGGTGATGTTCGCGCGAAGCACCGAGGAGCTGATCCATGTCACGTTGTTGACCACGACGTCGGGCCCGAAGCTCACCGTTGCCCCCGGCCGGAACCCCACGCCGGAGATGTCGATGTCCGCCGTGAAGGTCTCGGTCAGCGTGTCGGGGTTCGTTCCCGTGATCATGACCGGCGGCTTTCTCTCCAGAATCAGATCGTAGAAGACGTCACCGTTGGTGATCGTGAACCAGGTGTTGCCCCCGTCCTCCGTGACGAGCGTCCGCTCGACACGGTTATCATCGCAGGAGCTACCCACTGGAATGCACGTTATGAGGTAGAAGAAACCCTGCGTCAGAAACGAGATGCCCCCCGGCGACTCGTTTTGGCGCAGAAGGACGTAGAGATCCTGAGCCTGGTTCACGGTGAAGTTGAACTGGTCGCGCACATCCACGAAATCGCCCGCCGCGGTGGTTCCGTTCGGGCCCCCCGACAGCACACGCCCCGTCGAAGCAATCAGGAGGTCGTCGAGCTTCGGAGTCCCGGGGAGGGAGGGATTGTCGTAGGCGAGACTGTTGGTGAAGGGGGTCGTGGCCAGACCTGCGCGCATCCAGAGCCCTTCGGCCACGTTGTAGGGTGGCGTCGGGAGCGATGCGGCGGGGAAGCGAACCGCGTAGATGTCGTCGTTTCCGCCGTCCAGGAGAAACGCCGTGATTCTGTCGGTGCCCATGAGGAGGTCGTTCTCCACGACGGTGCGGTCGGTGGGGTTTTGACGGTTGACCGGTGTCTGGGCGTTGGGGGGCTCGATGTTGATGTTGATGTCAACTCCCGACACCGTGCCGCCGGCGGTCACGTTCACCAAGGTGGCTGCGTCCGAGTTGTCCACCGCCGTGCCCGCGGCTACGCCATCGCCGCCGTTGGCCGAATCGGATCCCGCAGCCGCGGTGTCATAGAACTCGACGACCTGAGGGATGAAGCCGAGCCACCCAGGGGCTTGCTCGTTGGGGTCGGCGCTGCCAGCCGCCACGTTCGAGTTGAACACGGTCGAGTTGTAGCGGTTCGCGAGTCGGCCGGAGATGAAATCGGAGTCGTCGAAGTACTCCGCCATGACGTAGTAATCGCCGGGAGGGAGCCCGTCGATGCGGTAGAAACCCTCGCCATTGGTGGCGAAGTCCGGCCCCTCTGGGCCCAGGGCGTCGGTGTCCTCGAAGACCGACATGGTAAACCGTCCCGCCACGCCGAGCATTGTGTTCGGATCGATTGTCGTGACGTGCAGGCCCTGCGCCGGCAAGCCATTGAGGAAGACCCTCCCGGTGATCGTCCCCAGGGAGGTGGGGTAGGTGGCGTCCGGATAGTAGCGGCCGGCGGTGGACGCGTCGGTGGTCTCGAGGGAGTCCTGGCCGGAGCCGTCGCTCGCCGGCTCATCATCGATGAAGGGATACATGGTGGCGTGGAAGAGGGGATCGTGCGAGAGCCCGAAGAGATGGCCCAGCTCGTGCGTCACGAGCGACCGCACATCGAATTTTCCCGCGGTCCCGTTCGTCGTG
>Ga0137314_1000157_pt1 | contig 20795 bp, 14 predicted proteins | sample EasRivERMZT199_2_FD_102289 | JGI IMG/M metagenome (GOLD analysis project Ga0137314, IMG submission 102289) | Soil microbial communities from meander-bound floodplain in the East River, Colorado, USA - East River MetaG ERMZT199_2 | ecosystem: Environmental > Terrestrial > Soil > Floodplain ... | reverse complement strand
GGCGCCAATCCCTCGACGTTGGCCATCGGGACGGAGGGTAAGGCGACGGTCAGCGGCTTCGTCGACGTCGCCCGCAAGCCGATCGCGTTCGCCGCCCGCAACGTCGTGGCGATTCTCCGCGGCAGCGACCCGGTGCTGCGCAACCAATACGTCGCGCTGACGGCGCACAACGACCACGTTGGGTTCGATCATGCGCCGGTGGACCATGATTCGATCCGCGCGGTGCTGCGCGTCATCCGTCCAATGGGCGCCGACTCGCGGCCGCGCGAACCGACGCCCGCGGAGTGGACGAGGATTAACAGAATCATCGATTCGCTGCGAAAAGTGAACCGGCCGCGGCTCGACTCGATCCGCAACGGCGCCGACGACGACGGCTCGGGCACCGTGTCGATCCTCGAGATCGCCGAGGCGATGGCGCGGAGTGGAGTGCGCCCGCGGCGGTCGATCCTGTTCGTCAATCACACGGCCGAGGAAGTGGGGCTCATCGGCTCGCGCTGGTACGCGAGCCACTCGACTGTGCCGATCGACTCGATCGTCGGAGAGATCGATCAGGACATGGTGGGCCGCGGCCTTCCCGACGACTTTCCGATCGATGGAACGGGCGCGGGGAGCCCGACGTATCTCGAGGTGATCGGCGCCAAGCGAATTTCGCGCGAGTTCGGCGATTCACTCGAAGCGGCGAACGCGCGGCAGCCGGTGCCGTTCGTGTTCGACTACCGCTACGACGCGCCCGGTCATCCGCTCAACTATTACTGTCGCGCCGACCACTACAGCTATGCGCGGTACGGGATCCCGGCGGTGGCGTTCTCGCGCGGCGAGCACCTGGACTATCACCAGGTGACGGACGAGCCGCAGTACATCAGCTATCCGGATTTGGCGCGGGTGTCGAAGATGGTGTACGACGGGGCAATGGCGATCGCGAACATGTCGCACGCGCCGAGGCGCGAGGTGCCGAAGCCGGCGAACCCGAATGCGCAATGCCGTCAGTAGCGCGGATCTGTAGTTGGCGCATCGCGACGATCGCGCTGCTCGGCTTCGCCTGCGCGCGGTCGGACCGCAACCGTCCACCTACGGCCGCCGAGCTGGCCATGATGCGCGACGCCCTGTGCGACCGGCCCAAGCACGGCGTCGTCGTCGGGCCCGATACCATCGCCGCGTTTCCCACGCGCGCTCCCTTGGCGGAGCTCAGGCGGCGGTGCATGGCGGGCGACACGATCCTCCACGACGCCGTCGGATGGCAGGCCGTGGCGTGGGTTTTCCCCTTCGACGGCGCGCGCGTCGTCGCCGTGCAGTCGAAGCACGGCTTTGGCGAGTCGCTACGCGAGAACGAACCGGCGGATCTCTGGACCGTCGAGGGCGACTCGGTGCGTCTGGCCGATGGCGAGCTGCTCCCGCGCACCCTCGGCGCGCTGCGCGAGCGTTACGGGCAGACCATCGTCGATGCGAACGTCGCCGCCGACGACGTGGACGGTCCGCACGCGCGTTCCTGCCGATGGCCGTACGTCCTCTTCGCGCTGGCCGTCAAGGACACCGCCCGACTGGTGCCCGATTCGGCGCGCATCACTGGCGTTCAGGTGTCGGTCCCCGTCGACACGACTATCGTCCGCGTCTGCGCGGCGCCGGCGACCGACTCTGCGCCTCCTCGTCCGAGTTCGCCGCCGACAATCTAACGGCGCACGCAGGAACGGCGGTTCGCGTGTAAGACGTAGCCGTGCACCCTCACCGCGCTCAGGCGTCCTCCTGCGCGTCGCTGACGCGGCGTGGGCGCTTCGACCTGGCGCGCTCCCACAGCCGCGCGATCACCGGGGTCAGCAAGACCGTCGCTCCAATCCGCAGCGGCTGCGTGAGCTTGGTGATGATGTACGCCGCCGCCAACGTACCGGCGGTGCCGCCGGCGCTCGCCGGCGCCCAGCCGGCGAGTAGCCCGAGCCACGTCCCTCCGAGCACGAGGGCGAAGATCAACAGGTACAGCGCGAGCGCGATCGTCCCGTACTCGGAGACAATGTGCTTGAGCGTCTTCCGCATTGGGCTACGTGAGGGATTCCCGACTTGTCAGACCCAATGGGAAAATAGCTCGCGCACCCGATTCGATGCTCATGCGGGTCGCCGCGCGGGGGATGCGTTCTCATGCGGCGGTGTGTTCGTGTCCCACTCGTGACCGCCCGTCAGCGTGCACTCCCCACATTCGTGGCGGCGGACGGAACGTACCCACGCGTCTCGGTCCACGACTGCAGGCTCCGCGAGTTCGTGTGAGTCATGTTGATGAGGTATGCCTCGAGGAATTGATTCAACCCCTCGTGCCAGATGAACGTGTGCGACCGCGGGGTGAAGCGAGATCAATCCGGTTGACGAGGGTTCTAAGTCCGCACTCGCGTCGGATCGATACGTAGACCGACGTAGGGGGACGGCGGTGCGCCTGTCGGCCCGGGATGCAAACTCGTAGAATGAGGCATGCGAATCCCTCCGCGGACCGACGCCGGTCGCGCCGTTGCACCGTTGCTCGTCGCCTGTCTCGCGCTCTCGCCCTCCCTCGCGCGCGCGCAGTGCCCAAACGGCACGCCCCCTCCATGCCGCGGCGCCACAACCGCCCTCCGCCGCGATAACCCGCCGCTCAACTCCCGCGCCTGGATCGTCGTCCCCTTCGGGAACGCGATGAAGGCGCAGGACCTCGAGTGGCTGCGCGACGCGAGCGTCGACCTGCTCTCGCTCGACATGAGCCGCTGGACCGACGTGCAAGTCGAGCTGATTCGGGCAAGGCGGGCGGGGGCCGCGTAGATGTCCGCGACTGCACCGATGTACACCCAGCTCATCTCGGCCCTCGCCGACCGCTACCGCATCGAGCGCGAGCTCGGCACGGGCGGTATGGCGACCGTGTACCTGGCGCATGACATCAAGCACGAGCGCAAAGTCGCCATCAAGGTCCTCAAGCCGGAGTTGGCCGCCGTCCTCGGCGCCGACCGCTTCGTCGTCGAGATAAGGACCACCGCGAGCCTGCAGCATCCGCACATCCTCCCGCTCTTCGACTCCGGCACGGCGGACGGCTTTCTGTACTACGTCATGCCGTACATCCAGGGCGAGACGATTCGCGAGAAGCTGAATCGAGAGACGCAGTTCGCCGTGGACGAAGCCGTGCGCATCGCGCGCGAGGTGGCCGATGCGCTCGACTACGCGCACCGCCACGGCGTGATCCACCGCGATATCAAGCCCGAGAACATCTTGTTGCACGACGGGCGAGCCATGGTCATGGATTTCGGCATCGCGCTCGCGGTGTCGGCGGCGGCCGGCGGCCGCATGACCGAGACGGGGCTTTCGCTCGGGACGCCGCACTACATGTCGCCCGAGCAGGCGACCGCGGAGAAGGAGATCTCGCCACGGTCCGACGTGTATTCGCTCGCCAGCGTGTTGTACGAAATGCTTGCCGGCCAGCCGCCACACATCGGCGGGAGCGCGCAGGCGGTGATCATGAAGATCCTCACCGAGCAGGCGCAGCCGGCGCGCCAGCTTCGGAAGAGCGTGCCGCCCAACGTGGACGCCGCCCTTTCAAAGGCGTTGGAGAAACTCCCCGCCGATCGCTTCGAGAACGCGAGGGCATTCAGCGACGCGCTGCTCAACCCGTCCTTCGCGGGAACGGGCACGGCCACGACGCCAACGGTCCAGCGCGAACAACGTGTTGCGATCGGCGCTCCCATTCTTGCCGGCGCGGCCCTCGCGCTCATTGGTTTCGCAGCGGCAGGTTGGGCGTGGCAGCGAACCCGAGACGACACGACCGTTCCCGTCGTACCGCTCGTGCTCAACCTGCCGGGCGGAAGCCCCGATCTCGGGCGCTTCGCAGTGTCGCCCGACGGCGATCGGTTCGCGTTCTCCACCAACGAGGGACTGTTCGTCCGTGAGGCCGGGCAGCGGGAGTACCGACTGCTTCGCGGTAGCGAAAAGGGCGAGTCTCCGTCGTTCTCGCCCGACGGTCAATGGATCGCCTTTCACGCGCAAGGGCATCTGCGGAAGGTCGCCGTCGCGGGTGGGTCGGCGATCCCGCTGATCTCCGGTGACACGCTGCTGTCGGGCCGACTGCAGTGGGGTCAGGACGGCAGCATCGTGTTCATGAATGGCGCCCGCATGGTGCTGATTCCCGCCGACGGCGGTCCGCCGCGAGTGCTGTCGAAGGCGTCGAACGCGGGGTCGCCGCGTCTCATGCCGGATGGCAGCGGCGTGTTGTTCGTGGACACGCAGCGCGGATCGAAGCTGAAGTACTACGACCTCGCGCGCGACACGGTGTACACGATTCTCGAGGAATCGTCCGAAGCGCAGTATTTGCCGTCCGGGCACCTGCTGTACGCCGCGCCATCCGGCGGCGTCTTCGCCATTCGCTTCGACCCGAAACGTCACGTGGTTTCGGGGACGCCGATCCCGGTCATCGCCGACATGCAGGCGAACGGCGGCGTCGCGCCGTTCACGGTTACGCGGAACGGCACCCTCGTGTACCGTGCCGGGACAGATCAGGAGTCGCGACTGCTCAGGCGCGATGCGCGCGGGAGGATCGACACGCTTCCGCTGCCGCCAGCCATCATGAGTTATGTCCGATTCTCGCCCGACGGACGCAAACTGGCCATCACGCTCGGTTCGGCGCGCGGCGCCAATCGTCATACAGCGCTGTATGACGTGGGGCTTGGCAGCATGACGCGATTTACCGAGCGGGGCGGCGGTCACTCGCCAGTGTGGTCGCCGGACGGAACCAGCGTCGCGTTCACCGCGGAAGGCGAGGATTCCGAGGCGGAGGACATCTACGTTCAGCCAGTGGACAAGAGCACGAAGCCGGTGCGCGTGCTACGGCTCCCGAATGACCAGCATGCGAGCGCTTGGCCGTTCGACACGATGCTCGTGTTCTCATCGCAGAGCGCTCCGCAGACACTCGGCGCCAGCGGCGCCGCCGGTGGAGGGACTGCCGCGAGCGTGAGCCTCGTGAATCCCGCGTCGCCCGGCCCGACGCGCGAGTACGCGAAGGCTGAATGGGATCAGCGCGACGCGTCCATTTCGCCGGACGGACAGTGGGCCGCCTTCACCTCGCTGGAGTCGGGCGTGCCGGAGATAGCGGTCCGCCGGTTCCCTCGCGCCGATGCATCGGGGATTTGGAAAGTCTCATCCCGCCCGGGTCAGCAGCCCCGCTGGTCGGGCGATGGTCGCACCATCTACTACCTGGATGTAGACGGCAAGACCATCCGCGCGGTGCATGTCACTCCGGGAGCGAAATTCGAAGTCGGTGCGAGCGAGATCGTATTGACGGCACCGGACCTCGGAACGGCGTGGGACGTGGATCGGCGTACGGGGAATTTCGTAGTGGCGCAGGCGGTCGTCTCGGCTGGAGTGCAGATCGTGGTGATGCAGCACTGGATGGATCAATTCACCCGCGTAAAACCGTAACTTCAGACGGCGCAGGGCCCGAACGGCGCGAACTTCCGAAGGGCGCCAACTTCCAAACTGCGCGGACTTCCGAACAGCGCCAACTTCCGGACGGCGCGAACTGCCAAACGGCGCGAACTGCCAAACGGCGTAGGCCCGAGTGAGCTATAAGTCGCTTGTCATGATGAAGAGCGGCGCCCCATCGAAGTCGTAGATCGGACGCAGACGCTCGGTGTTGTAGTACTTCGCCACGTCCACGACCTTTTTCTCCGACGTCACGCTGGTGATCGGCACGCTGTCGTAAAAGCCGCGGTGGATGCTCACCAGCCGGCCGTACTGCTTCTTCATGATCAGGTCGAGCGCGAGGTTGCCGAACGCCATCGGCACGATCGAATCGAGCGCGTCCGGGTCGCCCGACCGCACGAGATAGCCGAGCCGCTGGTTCACGACGTCGATGCGCCGGCCGTTGTTGTACCTGGGCGAAAACTCCTTCAGCGCCGACGCGACCTTGTCGCCGATCCCGCCGAGCTTGCGGTGGCCGAACATGTCGACCTCCTCGCCCTCGAAGCTCATCCCCTCGTGCGCCGCGATGCGCGCGCCTTCCGAAACGAGCACCACCGAATAGCGGCTGGGATGGCGGTTGCGGTCGTAGGTCAGGAGCTCGGCCAGGTGCTCCACGTTGACGGCGTGCTCGGGGATCACGCACCGATCCGCCGCGCCGGCCATCGTGGGCAGGAGCGCCGTGAACCCCGCGTACCGGCCGAACACCTCGATCACGAGGTACCGTTCGTGTGACCCCGCCGACGTGCGCAGGCTGTGCGTCAGCTCGATGGTGCGCGTGACACAGGTACTGAAGCCGATGCAGTAGTCGGTACCGAAGACGTCGTTGTCCATCGTCTTCGGGATGGCGACGACGTTCACCCCTTCGTCGTGCAGCCGCTTGCCGTAGCTCAGCGTGTCATCGCCGCCGATCGGGATCAGGACGTCGACGCCGAGGTGCTCCAGGTTCTTGAGCACGTCCTTCGTGATGTCGTTGATCTTCTGATCGTACCCGGTGAGGTGCCGGGGCACGCGCTCGCGCGGCAGATGGCTCGGCCGCGTGCGCGAGGTGTGGAGGAAGGTGCCGCCCGTTCGGCCCGCGCGGTTGACGATCGCTTCGGTGAGGAGCTGGATGTTCTCACTGTTGTCCGCGTCGGCCTCGCGTTCGTAGTCCACCAGGCCGGCCCAGCCGCGCCGGATGCCGATGACGCGGTACCCCTCGCGCAGCGCGCGAATGGTGATGGCGCGGATCGCCGGATTCAGCCCGGGGACGTCGCCGCCCCCGGTGAGAATCGCTATCGTCCCTCTCGTTGCCGCAACCTCTTCCGCCATGCGCGCCCCGGTGTCGCCCCGATGTGTCCAATGTAGGACGAGGGCCAAGCCCGCCCAGCGCTATACGACCCCAACTGCAGGACGCAGAGGTTGGACGGGGGGACTCGCGACTATCGTCCGCCCATTCACAGGCGTTAAGCTCAATAGTTCACAAATTGACAAAGTTCATTGTTCCCCTTCGTCTACCGCATCGACTCGTTCGGATGGATGCACCTCGTCAACTTCGGGGTGTTCATCCCGCTCCTCGCCGTGCTCGGGCGCAAGCGGATGATGCCGTCTCACGGGCCGCTCCCCGACCGCGGACGACATTTGCGCCACACGGCGTTCGGGGCGACGGCGTTCGGCGGCATGTCCCTGTTCATCGCCCACGTAGAGGGGATGGACCTCTTCCCGCGCGCGTTCTCGTGGGTTGGGGCGATGGCGGGCATCGTGGTGCTCGCCGCCGCGGTTGCGGGCATGCGCCCGCGCTGGCGGCGCGCGGTGGCGGCGAACGTGCGCGTGGTGCACCTCTACATGCCGTCCACCGTCCGGGAGCGCGCGTGGTGGATCGCTGTGGCGTTCCTCGCGGGCGCCGGCGAGGAGATCACGTGGCGCGGTGTGCAATGGGCGTTGCTCGCCAATCTCACCGGGAGCTACTCATTGGCCGCACTGCTATGCGCGGTGATGTTCGGCGTCGCGCACATGGTGCAAGGATGGCGCACAGCGGTTGTGATCGTGGGATTTTCCCTTGCTTTCCATTTGCTTGTCTGGATCGCGGGGTCGCTGTACGTCGCGATGGCCGTGCACATCGCGTACGATGTGATGGCCGGGCTCACCTACGGCCGGCTGGGCCGCGAACTGGGCTACGCTCCCGCGGTCGAGGCCCCGGCCGGTTAACGGTTCCGGTTCGTCAGTTCCGTGGCGCCTTTCCCTTATCCGCGGCCGCCGGCTTCCCCCTTCCCTCGTCCCCGCTCGGCGGATCCTCCGTCCACCACCACTGACGCGGCACGGGCTTCACCCGCGGCCACATCTCGTCGAGCGTGTTCCCGTCGTAGAGACGGCCATTCTTCATCACGTAGCGCACCGAGTTCGTGTTCTTGATGTCCTCGAGAGGATTCTTATCGAGGACCTGGAGATCGGCCATCTTGCCGACCTCGATCGTGCCGAGGTCCTTGGCGAGACCGATGGCATCGGCGCCGAAGTACGTGGCGGCGCGAAGGGCGTCGTGATTCTTCATCCCGCCCGACGCCATCATCCAGAGCTCCCAGTGGACGCCGAGTCCCTGGAGCTCGCCGTGTGAGCCGAGGCCGACGCGGCCGCCGGCGTCGACCATCTTGGCGAGCTGCTGGGCGTGGCCCTTGAAGATGTACTGATCCTCGCGGAAGAAAGGCACGGTCTTCCAGGAGTCGAGCTCCTCGTGCGGCGTGAAATGATGGAGCTTGCGGTCCTGGTCGACGTCGTAGTGTGTGAGCCAGTAGTTGAGCCCCGTCGGACCACCGTAGCCAACTATGAGAGTAGGGGTATACGTAATTCCGCTGTTGGCCTCGAGCTGTACGACATCTTTGAACAGCGGGTAGATGGGCATCGCGTGCTCGAGCCCGGGATATCCGTCCTGCATGAGCGTGAGGTTCATCGACAGGTTCGAGCCGCCTTCCGTCGTCGTCGTGAGGCCGAGCTCCTTGGCAGCCATGATCACCCACTGGCGCACCTTGCGATCTCCAGCGAGGTACTGCTTGATCGTCTGCGTGTTGTAATGGTCGGCGTAGCGCCGGAGCACGTCGCGCGCTTCGTCCAGACTCTTGATATTGTCCTGCGAGAAAATGCCGGGGCCGGTGGAGTAGAGGCGCGGGCCGAGCAGCGCGCCGGTCTCCATGAGGTCCGAATAGGTGAGGATGTCGGCCGACGAGGTCTGCGGGTCGCGCTGCGTGGTGACGCCGTAGGCAAGGCCGGCCATGAGCTGCGTGACCTGGTCGCGGTGCACGCCCCAGCCGAACCAATTGTGGGCATGGATGTCGACGAAGCCGGGGATGATCGTCTTGCCGGCGACGTCGATGACCTTGGCGCCCCTCGGTACGGGGACCGAACCCTTGTTCCCAACGCCGACAATGCGGTTGTCGGTGACGACGACGTCGGCGTTGAGAATGATCTGATCGCCCTTCATGGTGACGACGCGCGCGCCGCGGAGCACGACCGAGCCGCGGGGCTTGTCCTTCGGCGTCTTGATGTCGACGTCGTAGCGCTGCGCCTCGTAGACGAGTGTCGGTTTTTTCGTCGTGTCAGTGGGAGCGCCGGGCGTAGCGGGGGCGGGCGCGGGCGCGGCACCTCCTGCACCAGCACCACCGGCGGAGCCAGCAGGCCCCCCGGCGCCGGCGGTGCCGCCGCCGGAAGGCGACGCTTCTGCACGGGCCAACGAGTCGCGCACGAGCGAGTCACCGAGCGCGACGTCATACCTGAAATAGCTGCGTCCGATCGAATAGAACGCCGCGCGACTGTCGTTCTGCCAGCCGATGAAATCGCCGCCGACCTTGGTCAGTCGCGTCGTGGGCACGACGGAGCCCGCGGTCACGGAGACGGCGGCAGCCTGCCCAACGACGGGTGGCACCCTGATGAGATACACGTTGTTGTCGGCGTGCACGATCGCGCGGCGACCGTCGGGCGAGAGAATCACCTCGGCGGGCGCGGGCGGCGGTGGAGGCGTGGCGCCCGGCGGCAGGGGCTGCGCCGGCGGCGGCGGACCGTTGACGCGGACGACGACTTTGCGATCGGTGCCGTCGAAACGCATGGAGACGAGTCCTTCGGTGCCCGCCCAGACGTACATGCGCGACGAGTCGGGGCCGATGTGCGGGACGTTGCGCCCCTCCATCGACTGGCCGCCACCCACCCAGGCGACTCGCGTGATGTCGCCGCCCTGAGCAGGAATCGTGATGTACTCCAGCTCCGCGCCTCCGCCGAGGTTGCCGAAATCCTCGAAATTACGCATGCGCTGCTGGCGCGAGCCGCGCACGGCCATGATGCGCGTGCCGTCCGCGGTGTAAGCAATCTTGTCGTAGAACGCCGTGACGCGCGTGATGCGCTCGGGCTGGCTCGAGCCGTCGGCGGCGACACGATAGATGTTACCGCCCGCGGTATCGCTCCACGTCACGTAGGCGATGTAGCGGCCGTCGGGAGACCAGACGGGCGCGTGCTCGACGATCTCGCCGCGCGTGAGCCGGCGCGGATTGGCGATGGTGAGCTTGGCCGCGCCGACGCCGCCGCGCGCCGTCGTGATGTCGCCGATGTACAGACGATCGAGCGCGGTAAAGACGAGGCGCGTTCCATTGGACGAGGGCCTGGCGCCACGAATCTGCGTGACCGTGAGGACCGAGTCGTTAACGGGATAGTCGAACTTGGCGAGCGCGCCCATTGGTTGATCGACATCGGCGGTGAACGGAATCAGCGTCGCCTCGCCCCCGGGAACCGCCACCCGCCAGATCTTGCCGTTGTAGCTCGTGATGAGAAATCTCGAATCGGGGGTGAACGCCGATCCGGGGTAGAGATCGCGATCGTTCGCGCCGCCACCCTGCGTGTTGTCGCGCTGGACGTCCATGATCAGCCAGCGGTCGTCGCCGGTGGCGAGCTCGCGGATCTTGAGCCCCTCGCGGGCGTCGTGGCGCGCGGCGTAGACGAGCCACCGCCCGTCCGGGCTGGCGACGGGCCGATATGCGCCGTCGGTCTCGTGCGAGCGCACGAGCGTCCGGCCCGACTCACGATCGAATTGGGCGATCTGGTATTGCCCCATCCGGCGCGGATTGCTGCGGGCCCCGACGAGCATCTGGTGGTCGGCGTCTTCCGGATCAGCCGGCGGTTCGGGGATGGTGCTGGCCAGCAGTGGCGTGAGCACGTTGCCGCTCACGTTCACCCAGAGGAAACGCGGATCCGCCGCAAGCGCGGCGCCGAGGTGCTGCGCGGTGGGCGCGGGCCCGGCGGCGGGAGCGCCGTCCGGACGAAGGCCGGTCAACTGCAGCCCCGAACCGCCCTCCTTGTGGTACATCCAGAGCTGGCCCGCGCGGGCGGCGATGACGTAGTCGCCATCGGCGGACCAGATCGGGGATGCGAAGTTGATACGATCGCTCTTCGTCACGGCGTGTGGCTTGGTGCCGTCGGCGTTGGCGATCCAGACATTCTTCGCACCGCTGCGGTCGCTGACGAAGACGATTTTCGAGCCGTCGGGCGAGAACCGCGGCTGCTGATCCCAGCCCATGCCGCTCGTGATGCGCGTCGCCGTGCCGCCGGCGATCGGGAGCGTGTAGAGGTCGCCGAGGATGTCGAAGACGATCGTCTGGCCGTTGGGCGAGACGTCGAGTGAGATCCAGGACGCTTCGTCGGTGGTGAATTTGAGGGTGCGGCTTGGAATGAGCGGGAGTGAGCTCATGCGAGTGGCTGCTCGGGCGGCGCTGTCGTTCTGGGTGGTGGTTTGGGCGCCGAGTGCAACGACGGACAGTGCGAGCGCGGGAATGAGCGTGAGGACGCGCGGCATGCGATTGGTCTCCGGAGGGGTGCAGGGCGCATGGAAGATGGCACACGGTGGGCACGGCCGCGATTGGTCTGGGACGAAACGGCTCGCTGGCGCCTTTCCGGTCCGCACACTATCCATAGAGAAGCTCCCCCGGAGTTACCATGCGCCACTCGATCAGGACGACGGCACTCGCCGTCTCGGCCGCACTGCTCTCGCTCGCGCCGTACGTCGCCGGCGCCCAAGCCACACTCGGCGTCGATCCGCGTTGGTACCCATGGCTCGGGTGCTGGGCACCGGATAGCGCCGCGGCCACCGGATCTCCAACCACGACATGTTTCGTCCCCGTGACGGGTGAACGCGCCATCGACTTGCTGACGTTCGAGGGCACGGTCATAACGCGCACCCGGATCGAGACGGCGGGCGGTCCACACGCGATCGACAATCAGGGGTGCGCTGGGACGGAGACGATCACCTGGTCGGAAACCGGCCGGCGCGCGTTCTTCCAGTCGACGTACACCTGCGCGGGAAACATCAAAGGAACCGCTACGACGGTGTACGCGTTCCTGCCCGGTGGTAAGGCGCTGCGGGTCGAGCAAGTGCGATCCGGAAATGGATCGATCGCGACCATCGCTCGGTTGCAACCAGCTCGTATTCCGAGCGGGGTTCCCGCGGCCGCGGCCCGCGCGATCGAGGGGCAGCAGCGATCGATCACCACGGCGCGCGCCAGCGCCGCGATCCCGATCACGATCGACGAGGTGATCGACGCGGTCCACAAGATCGACGCGGACGCTGTGAAGTCGTGGGTGTTGGCGAGCGAACAGCCGCTTTCACTCAATGGCGAACAGCTCACTGCGCTGATCAAGTCCGGCGTGCCCGGACCAGTGTTGCGCGCCGTGATGGGCGCGGACGCCGCGCCGCCTAGCGGGAGGGTGTTCGCCGAGACGGTGTACAGCGGCCCCTACGGCGGTGGGGGCTACAGCATGCCGATGTACAACGCGCCCGCGTACGGGGCATATCCCTCGAACATGTATCAGCAGCAGGTGACGACGGTGAACGCCTGTCCTCCGGAAGGATGCGCGCCCCAGTATGCATCGCCCTATTACAATGGATTCGGGTTTGGCTACCCGTTCGCGTCGCCGTTCTTCTCCGGGTTCCCGGCAGTGGTCGTGAGGACGGAGCGCCCCGCGCCGATTTTCGGAATTCGCAGGGGGACGCCGGTGGTTAGTCAGCCGGTCGGGCGCGGGCCGGGGGGACGCAGGCCCTAGAACTACGGCTCGTCGAGCGCGCGGCCACCGAGGCCCCCCAGACCGAAAAACAACAGGACGCTGAATACGCTGATGACGCAGAGCGTCGGTGCAACGGCGGCACCAAGGAACTTTCGTTGATTGTCGAAGGCCATGTCCACCATACCGCGATCCCACTGACTGGGGTCACGTTGGTGCTGCGACGCTCCGCGCATTCTGCGCAATCTGCGTCCAGCAGTTGGTCGCCAAGGCACAGCCCGTTTCGCCGGCACCGATTGCTCGACCGGGTTGGACGATCAGCTCACCTGGCTGCCCGGCGTTAGCGCGCTCCTTGCCCTGATGCCGGATAGACCGGCACAGGCCTAGAGATCATGATTCGACAATTGCTGTTGTCCTGTTCGCTGCTGCTGTGCGCAGCCGCGACGCTTCCGGCGCAGGACACCGTCCATACGGAGTACGTGGAGTTCGCGCGGAACGTACCCCAGGCGTCGTACTCGGGATCGGTTCGCGGCCATGCGGCCACGACGTATGTCGTCACCGGCCGCGCCGGCGAGACGTTGAACATCCGACTCGTCGCGTCCAGTCCGTTCAACTACTTCTCCGTCTACGCCCCACAGGCGGACACGGCGATGTACTACGGTCCAGCTACGGAGAACGGATTCTCGCGCCCGCTGACGATGAGCGGCGACTACGAGATCAGGGTTTTTCTCGACAGCGACCATCCGCCGGGTACCGCGGGCACGTATTCGATCATGATCCGGCTCATGAAACCCGGCGGGCTGAGAGCGGCCGACCCGCGCTAGCTCGGCCACCATTTGCCTTGATGATGACGAAACTCTCACTCTTCATTCGCGACAATTGCGAGAGGATCCTCGCGGACTGGGAGACGTTCGCGCGGGGCCTCCCGGCGGGCGCGTCGCTGGACATCCCGGCACTCCGCGACCATGCGAAGGAAATGCTCCACGCCATCGCTGTCGAGCTCGAAACGCCGCGGACGCCACAACAGCAGAGCGGAGAGACCGGCGGAAACACGGATGCCGGTGCGGAATCCTCTGGCCCGGCGAGGGAACACGGCGCCCAGCGCGCGCAGAAGGGGTTCACCGTTTCGGAAATAGTGGCGGAGTATCGCGCGCTTCGCGCAACCGTCGTTCGTTTGTGGATGGGCCACGTGCACGAGCTCGACGCGGCCGCTCTCGATGAGCTGATCCGGTTCAGCGAAAGCCTCGATAACGCAATCGGCGAATCCGTCTCGCGCTTTAACCGCGACCTCAATGAGTCGCGGGACAGGTTTCTGGGCATCCTCGGCCACGATCTGCGCGCGCCACTGAGCGCCATCACCATGACCGCTAGCTTCCTGCTCGATACCAGCGAGCTGGACGAACCGACTCGCGGCCACATGAACAGGATCGCGCGCAGCGCCAAGCGCATGAATCTCATGGTCGCCGACATCCTCGATTTCGCGCGGACCCAGTTCGGGGGAGGAACCCTCCCGATCGCGCCCGTGGACATGGACCTAAGAGCGCTGATCGACGACGTCGCTGCCGAGGTCGCGGCGTCACGCCGCGAGAGCGAGGTGCGCGTCGAGGCCAACGGAGACTTGAAGGGACACTGGGACTCTGAGCGGCTGGCTCAGGCGCTCACGAACCTGATCAGCAATGCCGTGCAACACGGATCGGCGAAGTCGGCAATCGTCGTCGCCGCGCACGGCATGCCTGCCGAGGTCGTGATCTCCGTGAACAACCAGGGTGCCGTGATTACAGAAGAGCGGTTGAGCCTGATCTTCAGCGCGATGAAGCAGGGACCAACTGATGCCACCGGTGGCACCGACCATCTCGGTCTCGGCCTCTACATCGTCGACAGCATCGTCAGGGCACACGGCGGAACGATCGACGCGCGCTCGTCCGCGGACGAGGGGACGACGTTCACAATTCACCTGCCTCGCCAGGTTCGCGCCGCCGCGGCGTGACATCGGGCGATGGGGCAACGAGGCGATGGGGCGATGGCCCAGTAGCCCAGTAAACCGCCCGTACTCATGTTGCGCGCCGGCACCGACCCCGCTTGCTTGACGCATCCGCCGGCGTCGTATCGAACGCGCCGCCCGACTCGACAACACATGAAGACGCAATTGCCCCCGACGGCCAACACGCCGGGCGCGACGCACATCGACGTCGCCGAGGTTCGCGCGCTTTTTCCCGGTCTGCGCGACAAGATCTATATGAACACCGCGACGATGAACGTCGGATGTACGCCGGCGCGCGAGGCGTATGAACGCGCCGTCGACGGTTGGTCGGCGGGGCGTTTCGATTGGCTCGACGCCGAGCGCGCCGGGGACGACGCGCGCTCTCTCTTCGCGGAGATTGTCGGCGCATCGGCGGAAGACGTTGCGCTCATCCCCGCGGTGAGCGCGGCGGCCGGCACCGTCGCGGCGAACATGCCGGCGGCGAAGCGCGGGGAGAACGTCGTCGTCGCGGAGCGTGAGTTCAGCTCGAACTTCTTCCCGTGGCTGCTGCTCCGCGAGCGCGGGTACGACGTGCGCATGGTACCCGTCACCGGCGACACCATTCCCGCCGACTCCTACGCCGCGGTCGCCGATGCGGGAACTCGTCTGATCGCGGTGAGCGCCGTCCAATCGGCTACGGGTTATCGCGCCGACCTCGGCGGGTTGAGCAAAGTTGCCGCGCGCTCGGGCGCGTGGTTCTTCGTCGACGCGTGCCAAGCGGCGGGCGCGGTGGACGTGGACGTCGTGCGCGACAACGTAGACTTCCTCGCGGCGGCGAGTCACAAGTTCCTGCTCGGTTCGCGCGGTATGGGCTACCTCTACGTGCGCCGCGCGCTGATCGAGCACATTCATCCGGTGCTCCCTGGATGGAAGGCGGCGCGGAAACCGTTCGAGAGTTTTTACGGGCCGACGATGGAGCTGTCGCCGACCGCGTCCAAGCTCGACACATCGCTCGCCTGGTTCGCCGCGCTCGCCGACCGGGCGGCGCTCGGTCTCTTTCGCCGGTTCGGCATTCACGCCGTTCTCGAACGCAACGCCCGGCTCTCAGCGCGGCTGCACGACGCGTTGATCGCGCGGTTGCCCGACTTCCGTCCGTTCGCGGAGCAGCATCGCTCCCCGATCGTCTCGGTCCCCGTCAAGGACACCGACGCGACGATGGCGCGCCTTCGCACGGCGAACGTTGTGGCGTCCGTGCGCGCCGGGCGCGTTCGGCTGTCGTTGCACCTGTACAATCTCGACGAGGAGATCGAGACGGTCGTCGGGCTGCTGTCGGCGTGAGCCGCGTTGTCGGCGCGACGTGCGCCTATTTCTACGGCACGCTGAATGTGAACGGCATCTGCACGAGCTGTTTTACTTTGCGCTCGCCAACCAGCGCCGGCGTGAATCGCATCCGTGCCATATTGCTCCGCACGGCGGAGCCGAACAGATCGTGGCTCGTTTCGAGAACCTTGAACGTCGTCGTGTCGGCCATGCCCGACGTGTCGACGACGAACGACGCGAGCACGCGGCCGCTGATCCGCGACTGGCGGAGCACCTCGGGATAGGTCGGCCACGGGCCGTCCACAACCGGCTTCGCCTGCTTTTCCACCTGGAACTCGTAGTAGACCGGTTCCACGGCCGACGGTCGCTGGCCCGCCAGCGGCGCGCCGACGAGGGCGACGCCAAGACCGATCCACGTCCAACCGCGACGATGTGACATAGGTTCACCCCGCAAGCCGGTTGTCCACCGTACCACGCCGATCATCCCGATGCGGCATCTGACCCGGTCCTTACGTTGGTCGATGCTACGCTCCGGGGCAACCGGAGCGGGCATGGTGGCCGTTCCAGGGCGATGCTGTCTCGTGTCGTCGCTACGCGATCGTCAATCGCGTCCCGCGGTCGCGCGAATGGCCCGAAGCTCCTCATGCAACGCGGACGCTGACGGAACGCGGTCCGCGGGAATGCGCGCCACCATTCGCGCGACGAGCCCGTCGAGTGCTGCCGGCACGCTTTCCCGCAGCTCGCGCACGCGCGGGGGCTCGTGGCCAAGGCGCCGGGCAACCAACGCGCGCGTGTTCGTGGACGAATGCGGCGGCTCGCCGGCGAGCATCTGATAGAGGATGCAGCCCAGACTATAGATGTCGCTCAACGATCCGTTCACGGCTTCGCCGGCCAGTTGCTCGGGACTCAGGTACGCCGGAGTGCCGAGGGCCGCGCCGCTCTCGGCCGGGTTGTGGGTCAGGCTTCCGACCACGGCGTGCATGAGCCCGAGGTCGGCCAGGCGGGTCTGCGAGTCGAGCAGGATCCGGCGCGGCGTGAGGTCGAGGTGCGGAATGCCGTGCGAGTCACCGCACGCGAGCGCAGCGGCCACCGCGATCGCGATGTCCAATGCGGCATCGATCTTGAGATGGCGTTCGACCTCGAGGCGCTCGCGCAGCGCCGGTGCGACGAGCGGGCTCGTTGCGGTGAACACCAAACCACCGAGCACGCCGACGTCGCCGATCGGTGCTATGTGCTCACCGCGCGGCCGGGCTGCGGCTTCGAGGCCGGCGACGAGACGTGTGGTGTCGGCGCGCGACAACAGATCGGGGACGATGACTCTGAGCATCACCGGCGCGTCGTCCCGGGCACCGGTCGCATCGAAGATGGTGACGAGCGACGTGCGGCCGACGATGCGGTGGACCGCGTAGCGCGACATGAGGCGTTCGCGCACGAACGCGAGATACGGCTCTGCGTTCGCCGCGCCGTCTCTCGCGACCGACGGAGCGCGCGGGGAGGGAGCTGCCGTGGCCGTGCGCAACTTCATGGCCAGGTCGGCCACCTCCGGCGACGGAGACTCCTCGAGCTCCTCACGCACCGCGCGCTCGTGGCTTCGCGCGTGCTGCAGCGCCGCCGCCGTGTCACCTGCTGCGGCGAGGGCGCGCATGAGGTTCGCGGCGGCGCGCCCGCTCAGCGGATCGAGCGCGACGATCCGGCGCAGCAGGGCGATGGCGTGCGCGACATCGCCGCGCGCCTCCGCGTCGCGAGCCACGGTCTCCATTGCGTCGAGCGCCTCATGTTCTCGGCGCGCTCGCTCGGCGTCGATCCACCGTTCGAATTCGGGTGCGTCGTCGAGGTGGAAGCCGTCGAAAAATGGACCGGTGTAGAGCTCGGCGGCGGCTCGCACGTCGCGGCGCGCTATCGCTTCGTCAAAGCGCATGACGTCGGCGACAATCCGCTCGGGATTCAGTCGGAGGTCGGACGAGCCGGTCACCAGATCGGGAGTCTGGAGATCGCGGCGAAGCAGAAAGAGCCACTGGGATAGCGCGTGCCGAGCCGACTCCGATTCCTGCTCCGGCCAAAGTAGGGCCACCAGCTTGTCGCGGCTCACGCCGCGGGCGCCGGCACAGGCGAGGACGGCCAGGAGCGCCAACCGTCGGCGCTGCACCGCCTTACCCGCCAGGGGTTCCCCGTCGCGCGTCAACACCGCACCGCCAAAGGTGCCTAGCTCGATCATCCCCACTGCCGTGAGGGGCGTTTGATGGGCATTTGTCGGCGGTTTGAGCGGTGAGGACTAGCGTGACGGTACGATGCGGGCGCGACACCGGCAAGTGAGCTCCTGCACGCGTTTCCCGCTTCCGCTCCCCGCTCGGAGAAATCTCACATGGAACGCACATCACGGTGGCTGGCTTCCGCTTGTCTCTTGCTGCTCGACGGTATCGCCTGGCTCGGCGCGCAGAGCCCGGAGGACGAACGGTGGGTTCTCGATCGCGTGCGCGGTCGACAGGCTGCGCGCAGTAGCTTCCCGCTTCCGCTTCCCACGACTACCCCTGCGGCGCGCGGAGCCGCTCGAAGGGCGGATACCCGCGCAGCTTGGTGAACGCCGGGTCGCGGTGCAGATCGAATCGTTGTGCCCACCCCGCGCCGCGGGCAAAGGCGTCGCGCAACAAGTCTACGGCGGCGGCGCTATCCCCCAGCGCGGCGGCGATGCGCGCGCGCTCCCACCATGCGAGACCGCGACTGCCGTCGACGCGAACGCTGTGCTCCACGCGCGCCGCGAAGCTCGTCGCGAGCGGCCGATCACCGCGCAGCGCGGCGGTGAGTCCGAGCAGGCCGAGCAGCGACACGTCGCCTGGCGCGGACACGAGCGCCGGACCGGCGAGCGCCGCGACGTCGGCGGCGTGGCCGGCGAGCCCGTAGACCTCGATGCAGTCGAAAACAAGCGCCGGCTTCCGAAAGTCGAGCGCCGTGCGCGAGCGGCACCAGTCGACGCCACGCTGCAGCGTGGAGTCGCCGGCGCCAGCGTGGCCGTGCGCGGTGAGCTCCCAGGCGATCCGGCTGAAGAGATGCGCGGCCGACGTTCCGGCCTCGGCGGGGAGGGCCTCGAGCTCGCCCCAGCGACGACCGATCGTAGCGACGCTGTCGAGCGCGGCAAGCGCCTGCACGAACGACTCCTGATACCCGAGGCTGTTCACCGTCGATGGCGCGCGACGTCCCTCGGCGGCGAGTGCGCGGTATTCGGCGGAGTGGTCGCCGACGTAGTGATAGACGGCGGGGGTCGATCGCAGAAAGTGCGCGGTCACGGCGCCGAGCGAATCCAGTTGCACGAGCGACTCGCGCGGACGGTTGGCGTCGCGCAGCTTCATCGCCAGCCACCATTGATTGGGCCAGGATGGCGCCAACTCGTGTGCCCGGCGCCAGCCCCGCAGCGCCATCTCATGATTGCCGCCGGCGTCGGCGCGAAGGGCGTCGAGCAGCGCGTGCTCGTAGGTGGTGAGCCGATCTTGCCGCGCCTCCACCAAGGCGAGCGCCGAATCCGCCAGCGCTTCGCCGCCGAACCGCCGCAGCGCCGCGCTGGCAAACCACAGACGCCCCTGGAGAAAATCGGGGTCTTCGGCTACGGCGCGATCGAAGCGCACCAACTCGGCGAGGCTCTCGTCTTCTCCCGGATCCGCCGATCGCAGCGCCGCCTCGAGTTGGAGCCCGTCGCGGACTGCGAGAATAGCCGTGAGCGCCGGCGGATCTCCACCGGGCAGCATGCCTTGGCCAAACATGGGATTCGTCACCACGAGCACCGCGGACGCCAGCCGCGTGCGGAGCGCGGCGAGACCACCGCGCAGGTCCGATCGCGGCGCACGCGCCTCACTCATGTCGCGGATGATCCGCCCGGTCGTCGCATCCACCAAACGCGCGGCGATGCGCACGCTGTCCGCGCCCAGCGGTGCCACCGATCCCGTGATCACCAGCGCCGCCCGCAGCTTTGTGGCGAGCACGCGCGGACGTTGTTCTCCGGCGGACAGAGACGACTCGACGCGCTCGATCTCCTCGCGCCCCACGGTTTCGACGCTGTCGATCGCGCTCAGCTCGGCGGTGATGTCGTCGGCGACGGTGCGCGCGACGGCGCGAAGCGACGAGTCCAGGGAGGCGTCTCTGAACGACGCGACCACGATGCGTGATGCGATCGGTGGCGCATCGCCGTTCCGCCGCACGACGACCGCGGCCGCTGTGACCACGGCGACGACGACGCTGATGCCCAGGGCGATGGCGACTACACGCCGCCGGCCTTCATGTGGAACAGGTGGCGGACCAACCGTCGTCGCCACGGCGGAAGTCGCCGCCGATAGCCGCACCGCACCGCCAGTCGCGGGCGCGCGCAACACGTTCTCGAGCACGGACTCGACCTCGAACGCGGACTGCGGGCGGTCGATCGGTTCCTTCGCCAAGCAGCGCATCACCAGGTCGCCCAACTCTGGGACGATATCGGGGCGATGGGAGCGGAGCGGCTCCGGCGGCGTCATGACATGTGCCGTGAGTATGGCGCGGAGCGATCGACCGTCGAACGGAGTCCTCCCGGCGAGCAGCTCGTAGGCTATGACGCCGAGCGCGTAGATGTCGGCCCGGTGGTCCACGTCGATGTCGCCCAGCGCCTGCTCGGGCGCCATGTACGCCGGCGTGCCGAGGGAGACGCCCATGCTGGTGAGGGTTCCCGTCCCGTGGCCCTCAGTTGCGGACGACAGCGCCTTGGCGATGCCGAAATCGGCGACCATGGCGTATCCACCGGAGAGCAGCACGTTGTCCGGCTTCATGTCGCGATGGACGACGTTGTTCGCGTGCGCGTGCGACAGCGCGGAGGCAATGTCGCGGAGCCAGCGAACGACCTGGTCGACGGGCGGCCGCTCACGCTGAAACCGCGCGCGCAGCGACTCGCCCTCCACGTAGGGCATTGTGAAGTACAGCGTGCCGTCGCGCAGCTCCCCAGCGCTCAGAAGTGGGACGATGTGAGGGTGTTGGAGCCGCGCGGCGAGGAGGATCTCGCGACGGAACCGTTCGGTGCTGACCCCGGCCGCCAACTCCG
>Ga0137314_1000156_pt1 | contig 21244 bp, 10 predicted proteins | sample EasRivERMZT199_2_FD_102289 | JGI IMG/M metagenome (GOLD analysis project Ga0137314, IMG submission 102289) | Soil microbial communities from meander-bound floodplain in the East River, Colorado, USA - East River MetaG ERMZT199_2 | ecosystem: Environmental > Terrestrial > Soil > Floodplain ... | reverse complement strand
TAACGGATGTGTGTGTGTAGGATGCTGCCACTCTAGAAATGACCAAAACCTAGAGTGATAAACAGAACGTAAGGGAACCTACAGCACCACGAGATAGAACCGGGTCTCCCCCGCGCTCGTGTCGTACTCGGCGTGAACAGGCACCCCATGTGAGCGCAACCAGATGACGATAGGTCCCACCGCCCACTCGTCATCCCCAGCGCCCAACTCCCAGCACTCCCGCCAACTCATCCCGTCCAGACGCTCCCTGAGCCTGCGATACAGCACAGCGGCCTGAGGACGGCGCAACGCATCCTGCTTCTCCCGGTCCCGGTTCTTGATCGGTCTGGGTAGAGCCGGACGCTGTGTCGGTGCCGTAGGTGGGTCGAGCGTGATGCTCTTCTCGCCGACCGTGAAGGAGATGTCAGTCACGCTTGCCCCTCCTGTCCTTGTGAAATCCACAGCGCACGTCTCTTCGGTACTGGGCCTCCTTCACGAAGGCCGGTTCCTCGCACCGATCACCGCTTCTCGGCTTGTTGCCGCTGACATCCGCCTCGAAGCCGTCGAAGAAGTACGCACACCGACTCAGCACAAGAATGGTCTGGCACTTGCACAGCAAGAACACCTCCTCTGTCCCGTTGAGGCGCTTGATGTACCAGTCGTCCTCCATGTGTCCGGGGCCGACGTGCGTGTACAGGGCTTCTCGCGTGTAGATCGGGGCATGAAGTCGGGCCATGGCCCAGAGACTGTCTTCGAGTTGCTGCTCTAACGCTGTTGCACTCACCGCCGCCTGAACCTGATGTGGGACCAACGTGACGTTCTGCTGACTGGGGGGCGTCTTCATCCAGTCCTCCCACGCCTTCGTCAGGGGTCCGCCTGTGACACCGCTAGGAGGTGGTGCGATCACGGGCTTGCTCGCGCTCTCGATGGCTGCCTTCAAGTCGGCGATGTCCTTGTCGCTGAGGCTGGGATGCACGATGACGCCCTTGGGTCGCGGCCACTGCCGAAGTATCTCGTCAATGGCCTTCTGAACAGGCGTCTTGTCGTGTCTCGGGGGCTTCGGGATGGGGTTCATTCTTCTCCTCGTCAGTGCCATTCAGTCTCATGAGCGTGAGTGCCACTCAGTGCCACGCCAGTGTCACCAGTTTCCCTCGTGAGTGCCACCCAGTGCCACGGCCAGTGCCAATGCCAGTGCCACCAGTGCCATAATCCCCCGTAGGGGGATTTGGAACTGGCACTGGCACTGGGGCCTCACAGGACCAGTGACACTCGCGCTGGAACCAGTGCGCGTCCGGTATCGGTCAAGGTGATGACCCCGGCCTCGTCCCTGACGATGAGGCCCGCTTCGGCCATCGATGACAGGTGCCGGAACATCGTCCGCCGCGACGGCACCGGGAAGTCATTGGCCGACAGCCAGCCCGTCACCTGTTCCCATGTCGTCTTGCCCACACTGATCGCCAGCAGGATGTTTGCGTGCTCTTCCCTCGCCACCATCGTCGCGGGCATGCGCTTCGCATCGACGCGAGCCCACCGATCAGGCGCATCGGGGGTGTCGCGCTTCAAGGTGATGTCAGATCGCGTCACGCGCTTGCGCACACGGAACAGGATCACCTCGTCGTCGTCCGTTTCGCTCACCAGCATCAAGACATCCGCACTGCGCGTCCACTGGCCCATGACATCGGTGATCGTGCGCTCCAAGGCGTGACCCGCCGTCTTGCCGTCACGCGGGGGCTTCACAAGGTGAACGACCTGCACGATGGCGCAGTCGTGCTTCTCCTTCATGGATTTCAAGAACGCGATGACCTTCTTGAAGTCCTTGCCGTGCTCCTCGCCGACCATCGCCCCAGCGGTGTCCAAGATGACCAACTGCGGCTGGCGCTCGCTGAGCAAGCGGTCGAAGAACTCCCGGTGGACGGCGTTCTCCAAGTTCAGGCCCGAGTAGTGGATGCGGTCGTACAGGACCATGTGCGTGGCGCGATCAAGGCCGAGAGAAGCGAGCATCGCTTCTTCTCGGCTCCACTCCTCGCGCTCCCCGTTCTCCTCATCGAACAGCAGAACATTCCCGGCCTTGCCCATCGCATAGGTGTCGAACAGCGCACCGTGCCCGCACGCATAGCGGATGCCCAACTCCAACCGGATGTTGGACTTGCCCACGCCCTCTGTGGACGCAAGGACCGCCAACTGCTTCGGACGCAAGAGGTCCGTGACCAGCCAGTCGTCAACGTCGGGTGGGGGCAATGCGGTCGCGGCGTTGATGATCTGCGGGAACTCGGTCTCGAACTCCTCGATCTGCTCTTCGGTCGGGGGACCTTGCGGCATATCCCGCAAGGTGCGGTCAGGGTCAGCAGAGAACTTCGTCTCCACGTCGCCGATGGCCCGCTCGACCTCCTCCTGCGTCTTGGGTGAGGGCAACTGGTTGTTCAGCGCCATCACCGCGTTGAGCAGGGCCTCGCCCGTGAGGCCCCCGCCACGAAGCGTCCGCGCACGGTCGCGCAGGTAGTCGTGGCGGGAACCCACGTCGATGCTCTGGGGATCGGGCGGGCCACCGACGGTGATGCTTTCGACGCTGTGCAGGGTGCCGTTGGTCTTGGCCTTGGGCAGTCCGGCTTCGACCCATGCGTCGGGGAGGTTCTGGATGCCCAACTTCCCGTTGGTCAGGCCGTAGGTCACACCGGATGCGTGATGACTTCCGGGCCCCAGCGTGTAGCCCTTGTCACGACTTCGTGTCACGAACTTGAAGAGATGCTTCCCGATGCGCTCCGGGGGGACGTGGTAGAAGAAGTGCCAGCCGTTGGCCGTCACCACTGTCAGCGTGGCGGGCAACGGCCCATAGCGGTGCTGCAGGTCATCCCACTTCGCCTTGCCGTCGTCACCGTCCACGTCCACGACGATCACGCCCTCCGGCGCGACCAGCCCGTAGTTCGACGTGCCGGGGTTGGACAGGAACAGCCTGACCTTGTCGATGTCGTCAGTGCCATCGTGGAAGCCGCCCTTGCCCGTGGCCGGGTGCTTGCCCGGCGAGTCACACGCTGCGGCCTTGGGGCAGCGACAGGCTCCACGGGCAGTGACGCCCCAGACCGGGAAGATGCGGAAGCCTTGGGTCAGGAACCATTCCGCTGCCTTGTCGGCGGGGATGGGGTCGGGCATGAGGGGCCTTTCTCGGGTCAGGAAGAAGGGGTTGACTATACCGCAGATGTTGTATGCTGCAACCGCGCCTCCGGGTAGGTGCGAAGAAGACACAAAGCCCCTAGATGGTGTGCGTTCCCCCGGCACACACTTGACGGGGGTTTTGTGTTATGTTTCTCCTGCGCACGAGCAACGGCACTGAGCCACAGCCAGAAGCGCACCAGAAGGAGGGCCCACAGTGGCCACGCCTCTCACCATTACCGTCGGGACGGGTGTCCCTGACGACCAGTTGCCACCGGGCAACTACCCCGCCACCCTCACGTCCGTTGTCGAGCGGACCATCGAGGTGAAGGGCGAGTCCCGTGACGTGTTCGAGTGGTCGTTCGCGGTTCCCACCGCGAATGACGATGGTACGCCGGGCGACCCCATCAACATCTCGGGACTTTCGTCCCAGATGACTGGACCGAAGAGCAAGACCGCTGCCTTCTTGGTGGCGCTCCTTGGCCCGACTGCCGTGCAGCCGGGTGCCACGTTCACGATGAACGACCTCGTCGGCAAGCAGTGCCTGATCCAGACCGACCTCAACGACAACGGCTACGCCAAGGTGGTGGGTGCGACTCCGCTCCCCGTCACTGCGCAGGTTCGTCCGACGAACCGGGCCGCTGTGGGCGAGGCTCCGGTTTCGAGTCCTGCCGAAGACGCCGAAGGGGTTGTGTCCCCGAGGCGGGCACAGGCGGCACCCGTCCCCGCTGCCGACGACCCCGACGCGGACCTGCCTTTCTGATACGAAGGTAGTTGCGGCGCGGGGGGCGCTGCCCTATCTTCTGTGCGTTCCCTAGGGATGGGGAAGCAAGCATGAACGCCCCGGTCTCACCGCCGGGGCGTTCGTGTACCCTGCGCACGTGGTTGAGTTCATCGAACTGGATGAGGACGACCTGCCCGTCACTCCCAAGATCGGGCATCGTCCGCGCACCAGCCAGCGCCGGGACTCTGCGCACCACCGTCAGTACGTCAACGACCGCAATGCGGTGGCCCGTGGTGAGCCGATCAAGGTGGCGTCGGTCGCAAACGCGCCCGATGTCATCCCGGTCGATGTGATTGCCGACACGGATGACCTCGCTGCTGTCGTAGTCAGGAAGACCTTGACGCAGATGGCGGCTGGGAAACTGCAACCGACGCTCCGTGATGGTCTCACGGCCCAGCAACTCCTTGATCGCCGCGCCGAGAAGGCCGCTGACCGGTCCTTCATGCTCAATCTCGCACTCGCCTTGGCCGGTGGGGGCCGCGTTGTCCCCCGCACGCTGCTCCCACCCGGCCCGGACTCATCCGACGAGGTCATCGAAGGCACCTTCACGGAGGAAAATCTCGCTCCCGCCCACCTGCGGCAGGGCTGATGCCCCCCACGCGCACCCCGGAGAGCAAGCACGGGGGCCGGATGCGCTCTCAGGCGTCGAAAGAGGCGGCGTTTGACGCCTCGAAGGCCCTCACAGGGCAGTTCGCCGCCGATATCGCGGCTGGCAGGTGGGACATCGCCTTCTTCGCCGAGCGTTTCTTGGGTGTGCGCCTCCATCCGGGCCAGATTGAGTTCGCACACACCGTTTTGATGAGGGATTTGGGCGGATGGAGACCACGTTTCTTCGATATCGCGCTCAGTGCGGGCAACCGCGCCGGAAAGACCCTGATCGAGACGATCTGCCACTTCCATTCGACGTTCTACAAGTTGGGCTTGCCCCCACCGAGTCTCAGTTCGCGCACTTCCTTGGCCAAATGGAACGCATCCGCCTACGAGTGGTACCACTTGGCTATTGCGCAGGAGACGAGCGAACTTGCGTACATCGAACTGAGGCGTTTGCTGCAGGGAACGCACGAAGCGCAGAAGAACGGCTGCCCGCTGACCGAGGAGTTGGGCCCACAGGTCGTTGAACTCGACAAGAAGTACCGATCCGAGTACCTGTGGGCCCAAATCCACCCTGTGTTCGGCGGGGGGACCATCCACTACCGCACGACCGGCGAGAAGGCCATCGGGTCTCTTGGCAAGGACATGAACGGGATTTCCTACGACGAATGCGGGTTCGACCCCAACTTCGACTTCGTCGTCAACGAAGTTCTCCACATGCGACGGTTGAGTACCGGTGGACAACTCTGGCTGGTAGGCACAGCGACCGAAGGTCTCACCGCGTTCGCCGATGCGTGGAACGAGGGTGATCCCTTCGCTCCCGACAAGAAGCCCGACAAGTACAGCCTCAGGATGAGCACCCGGCAGAACATCGGCTTCGGCATCGATCAGAGCGTGTTCGACCGGTTGGTCACACAGATGCCGCCCGATCTGATCCCGCAGAACATCGACGGCTTCTTCTTGGAGGGGCGCTCTTCGTTCTTCGCCCAGAGTGCGGTCGATGCTGCGTTCGACATGACCTATGTCGAGATGATGCCCGCCACGCCCGGTCATCGCTATGTGCAGGGCGTCGATCCGGCCCTCACCTTCGACTCGACATGGTCCCTCATCCTTGACGTGACTGACCCGGCGCGAGTGACTGGCGTATCGGCGCGTCATCAGATCGGGAGGACCACCGGGCCGGTCATCGCGGCACTCGTCACCAACCAGCACGCGGCCTACTCGGTGAGGGGAACGTCATGCAGCACTGGGGTAGACACCACTGGCTTCGGCGGGGCGCTCTTTCGAGACTCCCTGCCCATCCCCATTCGCAGCGTGGAGTTCGGTGGCACCCGTGGGAGGAAACTGCGGCTCCTGATCGAGTTGAAGGCGGCGCTGGAAAAGGGGAAGTTGCGCTTCCCGAGGTCGGGTCCGTGGCTGACCCTCCGCCGCCAACTGTTGGGCTACCGCCTTGACGACAAGAAACTGCAGACTGATGCGGTCATGGCCCTTGCCGTGGCATGGTCGATGGTGAAGTTCACGCCCAGCCAGAGCCCTTCCCGACCGTTCGATTACTTTGGTGTTGCCACCCCGCGTGGTGTACAGTCCCGTGTCAGTAGCGGACCACCCCCTGCTTCGTTCGGGAAACGGGTCGTCACCTACGCCTCCGTCGCGGACATGGAACGTCGCCGAGGGTAGGACTTGTACGTTCTCGACGTACATCGGGCGAGCGAGGCTGCGTCCAAGCAGGGCACGGATCAGGAGGCCATCAACCTCCTTGACTCGTTGCGCTACCGCCGTCTCGGCGCAGAGCCCGAGCAGGCGGTCTTCTCGACCCTGTGCGACCGCTGGGACAACCTGTACTACCCGCAGGGCTTCACCGCTGGCGGAGCCGACCACTGGGCGGATGACTTCTCCGCGCAGCCGGGGTCTGGCCGGGTCCACATCAGCGTCAACGCCTATGCCCCGTATGTGGACATCCCGGCGGCGCTGACTTCGTTCCCCCCAATCGAGAACATCGTGCCCACCCAGCAGACCGAGCAGGGGAGGGCAACGGCCACGCTGGTCGAGCGCCTGTACATGGCGTGGAAGGACCAGAGCAACTACGAGATGCTGTCGCACCGGGCATGTGTGACCAAGGCGCTGTATGGCCGTACCGCCTCGAAGGTCACGTGGGACGACGACGAGAAGTTGCCCCGCTTCGAGGTCGTGGACCAGCCCCGGAACCTGTATCTGGGCTGGGCCAGCAGCCAGTACAACCGCCTCGACTGGGCGTGCTACTCGTACTTGGTCACACCCGATGTCGCGCTCGAAGACTGGGGCGTCTGCGTTCAGCAGGGCATGGACAGTGAGGGCAAGCCCTACCCGTACGTGACCTACCCGCCCATCTCCTCCATGGACGGGATCACGACCATCCTGCCGGTCGGCAACTGGTCGCCCAACTTCGACATCCGCATCGAGGTCAGCGACTACTGGTACCGCCGCCCCCGCGACGACGCCCGCTACGAGGAGGGCAAGCCGGTCAAGTTCGAGACGTGGAACGCCATCTTCGTCGGCAACGTGATGGTCAAGAACACGCAGCACCGGGAGTACCGGGGGAAACTCCCGTTCGTCCCACTGTTCAACTCGTACATCCCCGGCCTGCCGCAGGGCAAGAGCAACTTCTGGGACATCGAACAACTCCTCCGCGAGAAGGACGAGCGGATCAGCGAGAACGCGCAGATGATCCACCGTGCCATCGCCGGGCAGTTCTGGCAGTTGACCGGCGCGGAGGCCCCGGCCACGGTCGATCCCAACCTGAAGCCCGAGCCCAACGCGATCATTGCCCCCGGTGCGGGCAACCGGATCGAAGCCCTGCAGCCGTGGATGCCCGAGTTCCAGATCGACCAGTTCCTCGCACGCATCGACCGCGAACTGGTGGATGCTTCGGGGCTCAACGACCTGATGCGCGGCATGGCTCCGACCCAAGTCATGTCATCGGGGAAGGCGGTGGCCGCCCTCGTCAGCAACTACGAGACCCGGATGACCATGCCGCGTGACCTCTACTACCAGTGGCGGCAGGACAACTGGAACCTTGCCCGCACGCTCTGGATCGAGAAAACGCCCGAACTGAAGGACATGCTGGAAGGGACCACCAAACTCCTCATCCAGAGCCCGTCGTTGACGCCACGCGACGATGCCGAGATGAGCACCATTGCCCTCAACCTGAAGGAGGGCAAGTTGTGGTCGGCCAAGCGGGCGATGGACCGCACCGGGGTGGACGATCCCGAGGCCGAAGAGGACATCATCCGCGAGGAGCAGACTGACGCGACCATCAACCCGGCTGCGGTGCAGGTGATGGTCTCGCTCATGGCGATGATGCAGCAGATGCAGCAGCCCGCTCCCGAGGCGCTGGCCCAGCAGGCTGGTGCGGCGCAGGGTGACATGGCGGCGAACATGGCCGCGATGCGCGGTGAGGGCAACGCAACCGGCACGGAGAGCATGAACGGGCCCGGCGAGGCTCCCGAGACGCCGCCCGAGATGATGCCGGGCAACACGCCCGAGGGCGCGGCCATGGGAGCGGCTGGTCCCGAGGGCGCGTTGCCCGAGGGCGGCGGCGGGCAGCCCAGCCAGATGCTGTCGCAGTACCAGATCGTGGAGGGCGAAGCGCAGCCGCGCATCGTTGGTCAGCAGACCATCCAGAAGGAAGAGGGCTAACCCGTGGCCCGTCGTGGGGTCTTCGGGCGACTACCCCGAGCAGCGCCCGACCTGACAAATACTCTGGTCGCACTCATCCGTGAGGCCAACGCGCAGGAAGACCAGAACATGGTCGATGCGTGGAAGAACGGCGGCAAGGTCGAGGGCGAGGGCGTCGATGACGACCGCCTTTTGGACCACATGAAGAAGCGCCGCGACGTGCTGTCCAAGGACGACCCGTTGTGGGACGAATGGAACAACAACTACATCCAGTACGACTTCAGCATCAACGAAAGCAAGATGGCGCTGAAGAACGATCAGGGCAAGATCAGCGACGGCGAGATGGCCGCGTTCTACCGCAAGTGGGCGGGACGCACCGATGTCCAGCAGGACAGTGAGTTCTACCGCTCGCTCCTGTCGTCTGCCGCCAAGTGGGCTGAAGCCGCCAAGGGCCGGGCGGCGGGCAGCAATGCTGCGGCCAAGGCCGAGGCGCACGCCAAGTGGGCCAACGGCTACTACAAGAACCACGTGCAGGGGTCGGAGACTGCTGGCGGCTACCTGCTGCTCATCGCCAAGACCTACGGCGCTGCCCCGCCGGGAGCCGACTCGCTCGCCGACATCAACCAGAACAGTGATGCCTACGCCCGCTTCCTCGATGTCATCAGTGACGGCAAGGCCGACGGGGCTCCGGTGGTGCAGGGTCTCATCGATGAGATGAACGAGAAGATTTCTAAGACCAACCCCAACTGGAAATACAGTGAGTCCAACCTGATGGACCTGCTTGACCGTGGGGACAAGGGGCTCGACCGACTGACCAAGGAGTCCACCTCCAAGACCGAGGAGAACACGTGGGCCGGGCGGCGCGAAGACCTGCGCTTTGGCAGGGCCCGCATCAGGCAGACCCGCGCCAACGAGGCGGTGCAGATCGCGGCGGACACCTACGTCGAGGACTTGGGCCGGTGCGGCGGCGATCCCTACTGCGCCCGCGAGCAGACCCAGAAGTTCCGTGACTCGCTGGGCAGGCACGCCAAGGACATCATCGGCGGGACGGGCAGTGCCATCGCCGGGAACTCCCTCGCCCTGCAGGACACCAAGACAGCCAGCGCCCTGAACAACACGATCATGCAGTTGGACGCAGCCCTGTCGGGCAAGCCCATCAAGACCCCGGCTGCCAAGGCTGGGATGGTGGAGCCGTACGTCGGTGAGGGCGAGCCGCCTGAGGGCTACACCGTCTTCGACGCAGCAGCCGCCAACGACAGTCCACGTGGGTTCCTTGCGAGTGTGTGGAACATCGCCTTGGGCGACATCGACAAGATGGATCGGGGCGGCTGGATCATGACCGAGCCCGTGGTCGGGCAGGGTGGTGTGCCCATCCTCGACGGGCAGGGCCGACCCAAGTACACATTCAGCATCCACGATCCGAACGAGCCCCAGCCGCTGGGTGCTGTCGCCGTTCCCGGCACGACCGAGATGATCGACAACACGCGCACCTCGCAGGGCCCGACCGGACCCACGGGGACGCGCCGGACACCGATCACCTACGTGCTGCCGAGTGAGCCCAACGTCACCTTCGAGGACCCGGTCAGCAAGACTTCCGTGGACCCCAAGGTGCAGGGTAATGTCAGACTCTTCGATGGCCTGACCGAGGTTCCGCCGCCGTGGCAGGAACTGCGCGGTGTCCGTGGTCCTGACGGCGTTGCCCGCACCATCTACCGCACCGGTGACGGCAGCGCCGAGCGGCCCTTCCTCTTCCACGAGAACGCCCCTGTCCCGCCCGAGGGCACGTCCAACGCCGTGCGCAAGAACGCTGCCGGGCAGTTCATCATTCCCGTCACCCCGACCACGGACCCCGAGGGCAAGACCTTCCTGAGGGCCGACATCGGGAACTACGTCGCGGGTGTCGGCTCAGCCCGGACCAAGTCCCCGACGACCGGCAACTACGCATTCGGCACGTACTCGTCGGCTGGCGCTGCCCAGACCTCGAAGGTCATTGCTGACCTGTTCGCCAACAAGGACCCCAAGGCGAACGAGACGGCAGACAAGTACCTGCGTCAGTACACGCAGGGGTTGGAGAACCTGCATCCCAACGACCCCAACCGTGCTGCCGGGATGCGTGACATCAACCAGTTGACCGAGACCGTTGGGCTGTACAAGCAGGGCAAGGCGGGCTCTGCTGTTGCTGCGGCCTACGGTGCGGCCAACAAGCGTGACCCGAAGATGGACCAGTACGCCAATACCCTCACTTCTTCGGGCTTCACCGCTGCGCGGTACGGGCAGGACGAGTTCGACCGCCGGGTCTCCGTGCTGGCGGGCATCGATGAGGCCGATCAGCGCATCGCCAACCGTCCGAGCCGAGCGCCCGGCTACTACGGTGCTCCGGGCCGTGGGATGTACTTGGGGCAGGAGCCCGGCGAGGGAGCCAACGCCATGGCCCAGCGGGCGCTGTTGGAGCAGCAGAAGAAGGACGTGCTCAACCCGACCATCTCGCTCTCGAACATCAAGGTGCCGGGCATGCCCGGCATGCGGCAGCCCACCACGTTCGTGCCGTTCGGGGCGGGGGCTGCGGCCCAGTACGGCATCACTGCGCCACCGACTACCCAGTACACCCCACCGTCGCGGCTGCAGGGTCCGTCCACCACGGGTGCGCCGATGGGTGGGGCCATCGCCCCGACGGGCATCGCTGGTCCGACGACGACCTTCAAGCCGCCGACGGCCCCGGCTCCGATGCCCGGTCCGAGCACGGCGGCGGCGGCTGCCGCCAAGTACGCCCCACCCACGGCTCCCAAGTTGCCGGTGATCGAAGGCTACAAGCAGCAGTACGACCTGTACGGCAACCCGGTCTACATCGGCACGGGCGCGAACGCGGGCAAGAAGGCGTACCTCTAGGTGGGCGTCTGGGGCCAGCGGGCTGCAGCGAACCGAGGCGGGGGTGGCGGTGGGAGCGTTTTCGGCGGGCCGGGGCCTGCCGGGGTGTACGACGGGGCGTCGGTCTTCGGTCGTGGTGGGGGCAACCCGGCCTACTACGGGCCGTCTGACGGCAACACCCAGAAGCGCCAGTTCGCACAGGTCGGAAAGGCCAACCTCAACCTGTTGGACCCACTGGCTGCCGAGCGCCAGAAGGAGTACATCCCCATCGATGCGCCAGAGGGCGAGGGCCCTCTCGGCGGCATCGGTCGGTACTACTCGGCGTCCACGCCGGGCGGCTTCTTCGCGGGCATCTTGGGGGCCATCGGCCAGACCGTCGGTGGGGCCTTGGGGTCAGAGGGTGCGGCGACCGGTGCGGGCATCGGGGCCACCATCGGCAAGACCCTCGAAATCCCGATGGGCGTGGTCGGTGGTCTGGGCTTGGAGAGCGTGCCGTTCGTCGCACCGGTCATCGATCAGGCCAACAGCGCCATCGAGGAGCACTCCCCGTACATCCTGCGCGACACCCTGAAAATCCCGACCAACATCGGTGGAGCCTTCCAGTCGATGCTCAACACGCTGGGTCTTGCAGGCCGGGCTGTTGAGCGCACATACGCGGGCATGCAGGGTCAGCGTGGGGCGTTGCCCGATGACATCCAGCAGCGCATCGACTCGGGTGAACTGAACCCAGACGACGCGCTCGATGAACTGGTCATGTCGGGCCGGGGCTTCACCAACGACCCGATCCACAACATGGTCTTCTCGATCCTGACCGACCCCGTAAACTGGGCGTCGCTGGGTGTCGGAGCCGTGGCCGGTGCGGTCAAGGGCAGTGCGTCGGTGGCGCGGGTCTTCGCGGCTGGGGCGCGAACGGTGGGCACTGCCAACGAGAGTGCGGTCTTCGCCCGACTGGCCACCGAGGCGGGCGAGGTCGGCGACCTTGCTCGTGCCGCGATGGCCGGAGCCGACATCGAGGTCGGGAACCTGACGAGTTCCGGGCTGGGCGGCATGCGCAAGGCGCTTCGGCAGGACGTGGCCGACCGCATTGCCAGCGGAGCGGATGTCCCCGACAACCTGCGGCTGAGCATGGTTGAGCGGATGGGCATGAGCGCACTGGGGCCCGTCGCCGACGAGGCCACGGCGAACGTCGTCTACCGTGCGGCCAACGCCATCGCCAAGGCCAGCGACCCGATGAACTTCTTTTCGGGCAGCAAGGCCGGGCAGCGTTCCATGGAGGCGCTGGACATGGCGTCGGGTACGGCGGTCGTTGCTGCCCTGAAGCCCAATGTGGTGCGCGGACTGGTCGGCATTGCCGACGATCTTGTCAGTGACGGCGGCAGCCGCCTCATGGAGGCCATCGGGACGTGGGGGAGCAACGCCCGTCAGGAGGTCATCGCTGACCTGATGGCCAAGGACGCCATGAAGACCGGGGCCATCCCCCAGTTCGGCACGCTCAACGTGAGTGAGTCCATCGCCCAGACGACTGCCGCCGGGGCGTACGACACCAACATCGGCAAGTTCGTTGAGGTCCACATCGAGAAGACCAAGGACATCCGGGTCGCCTCGTTGCCCGCACAGCAGATGTACGACGAAACCATCGCCAAGTTGGCGGACATCTTGGGCGTTGATGCCACCAAGGTGGCGGCGCGGGTCAAGAACGTCAGCGCCGACGAGGCCATGGCCATCCACGGCCTGTACTACTACCGCAAGGGCAAGGCCCTCCACACCGACGTGGTCAAGGCCATCGCCCAAGCCGCACAGATCGGCACGCTCAACAAGGCCATCGACCCGCATGACATCACGATGGTCACGCCCCGGACCCTGACCAATCTGCGGGTGGCTGCGCTCGACGCTGCGCTGAAGGCCAAGGACGTGCTGGCGGTGAGGTCAATCACCGACAACTTCGATGACTTCAACTGGGTCAACCGCGAGACGACACCCGACAGCGAACTCATCGATGTCATCACCGACTACCTCGACACCAACCGCAGCCATCTGCCTACTGAAGTCCCGCTGCGTGATGCCAACGGCTCCTTCCTGCCGGGCCTGCCCCGCGAACTGGAAGAGTGGGCGCAGGACAGCGACACGTTCGGCTACGGTCTCGCCAACGGGATGCCCGCCAACGCGCCGCTCGAAGCCCAGTGGCGTATCACCCACAAGGGTGACGGCGGCATCCGCAACGCCAAGCCGTGGCTGCAGTTCCAGACCGACGGGGCAGCCATGAGCCGGGTGTCGCGCTGGCAGTCGATGCAGATGCAGATGTTCCGGGGCATCCGGGGCGAGCGCATCCTGTGGAACCAGCGCCGCCGGTTCATCACCGATATGGCCAGCAGCGAGGCGGGCAACGTCGCCATTCCGCCTGCCCTTGCTGATCGCCTGTTCAAGGCGCTGATGTTCGAGGCGCAGGGAGGCCGGTTGCTCCCACGTGGCATGGCCCCCGATCAGATGATGGATGCCGTCGGCGGCGTCCTGAAGGACATCCGTAGCAACGGCGGTCAGTGGTCGAACATCGCAGGCAAACTCACCGAACGGCAACTCGTCACTGGCTTCCTCCGGGCGATGGAGGGTGACGCCAAGTTGGTGGGGGGAACGCAGAAGATCACGGGTGGGATCAAGGCTCGTGCGCCCGGTGCTGGTGCCAACTACTGGGGCCAGTTGAGCGAGAAGTTGTACCCGCTCATGCGCTTCACCCTGAACCCCGTGTTCATGGCGATGGAACTGACCGAGCCGTACATCCTCAACACCATGCGCGGCGTCGGCATGCCGCTCCGCAGGGACAGCGCGGGCTTCCAGCAGGGGCTGGCTACCCACAACGCCGTCAGGCAGTTCATCTTCCTGTCCGACGATCCTGACGGGTTGCTCGCACAGAGCGCCGAGATGAACGCGCTTCGCGTCAACATCACCGCCGAGGCCAACAAGCACTTCAGCGCGACGACGTGGTGGGGTCGCATTCGGGGCGCACGTCCGGCCATCGCCGAGCGGAAGATGGCGGCTGCCGGGCTGCAGGCCCGGCAACTCATTGGCGAGAACCTGTACCGGGCGTTTCAGGAAATCCACCGGGACGCCGACGGCGGGCTGACTGCATTCAACCGGTTCTGGGGTGGGTTGGAGTACGAGTACGGGACGGTCAGCCGGGCCGACATCGCGGAGCGGTGGCTGTCGTCCAACCTGTCGCTGCAGGACAAGGACGGGCGGAAGATCGGGCTCGTCATGGACCTCATGAACATCAAGAACGTGGGGCAGGGTCGGGTTCGCCTCACGACCGACGGCCTGCGACAGGGCGACTTCACATTCGGCGATGTCGAAGACCTGCTCGATGAAGTTCTCATCCAGCGCGGGTTGCCCACACGGTCGTCTCGTGGACTGAAGGCAGGCGAGGCCCTGCTCGAAGACCTCCGTTCGATGACCGAGGCCGACTACATGGCCATGGTCGAGGACGCCGGGATGACTCCACGGGTGGGACGTATCACCAAGAGCACGGCCCGCGACATCTGGCGGCTGGCCAACGGTGAGACGCCCGAGGCGTTCTGGAAGGGCTACCGCAACACGTACCTGCGTACCCTGACGGGGGCGACCGGTCCGGTCACCCGACGGCTGCGTGACCAGAACATCAAAGCGGCGACAGCCTTCGTGCGGGGTGCGGCTGCGGGCAAGAACATGTCCGAGGCGGAGTTCATCGCACTCCACTTCGATGACATCCCGCGCTGGTCGGTCACCGCAGGGTTGCTCCCGCCGGAGGTGCTGACTGACATCCGGGCGGATATCGGCCAGCGCATCCTTCAGAACGACCCGTCCAGTTCGGCTGTCGGGATGCGGGGCATCCAGTGGTACGAAGAGGCGGGCATGCTTGATGACCCGGCCAACGCCAGCCATGCGACGCAGATCGTCGTCAACCACATCCGCAAGGGTTCCGAGAACCGGGAGTTCATCTACGTCCCGGTCGGGCGGCAGGCGCTGGACAACCTGAAGTACGCGGTCAAGGGCTACGGCTCCGGCGTGGTGGCAACCAAGTACAGCGAGGTCGGGACCGATCCCATCCGGGCGGTCACCCGCTACAGCGCGGGCTGGGGTGGGATCGACCACATCGTCCGGGTCAGGGCCGACAAGGTGAACGTAGTCGCCAAGAAGCCGAAGGCCAACGCGAAGCGGGCGTACTCGCACGACTTCAATCTCGATGACGACCTCACACTCAGCGACGACTTGGAGGTCTACACCGAGACCGGCTGGGTGCCGGTTCAGGAGTACGCCAACCGTGGTCCGATCCCCTCACCGACCCTGCGTGAGGGCTTCGTTGAGGAGCCGTGGTGGGACCACATCTTCTCGCACGACTTCGGGACGCCTGAGCCCACGGGCGTGTACGGGCTCGACTTCAAGGAGTTGCTGACACCCGCCGAGCGGCGGGCGATTGACGACTACACCGGCACCATCTACGGGCCTATCAACTCGCACTGGCGTGGCATCGACTGGGACCCCGACGAGTGGGGCCCGATGAGCGTTGAGCGCATCGAAGAACTCAGCGCCGAACTCGACGCCACCATCAAGAAGGGCGTCCTGCGTGAGCCCATGACGCTCTATCGGGGGATCAGTTACAACCGGGCGCACGGTTACATCCACGACGAGTTCGACAAGCAGGTGGGGGAAATCTTCAATGACCCGGCCTACCTGTCGATGAGCGACAAGTTGGACACGGCGCAGGACTTCGGCGGGGTCGGCGGCGGCGTGGCCATGACCTTCGAGTTGCCCGCTGGCTTCCACGTCAGCCTCATCGAAGGCGGCGAAGGTGAGCATCTGGCGGGCCGAGGTATCGACTTCGAGGTGGTCCGCCGGAGTGACAGCAAGGGCAGTTGGGGTAACAGCGTCGTCCACCTCACGCTGCGTCCGAAGGGTGAGGCCAACCAGACCGGCGTCCGGCGACTGGCCACCGGTGATCCCATTGTCCAGCAGCGCAACGTGGCCATCGCAAATCATCTCGCTGCCACCAATCCCGACCAACTCCGGGCATTGGTCTCACGGGCTCCCGAGGATGTCCGCGCTGGGATCATGGAGATGGTCGAGGAGCGCATCGCACGGGCCGAGGCGGCGAAGCCGCCCGAAGGCATCCGTGTTGTGGGTGATGGGCGCAAGTTCGGACGCATCTCTCCCGAGGAGGGGCTTGCCGACATCAAGGAAGCCCTCGATGAGGAGAGCATCCCCGGTTGGGCTGATGCGTGGGAGGACACTCGCGCCCGCGTCGAGTACCTGATGCAGACCAGCGATAGCGCCGACGAGGCAGGCATCCGGTTCGACCCACCGGAGGTGTTCGGCTCGAACGACCTCCGTGCGCTGGGTGCCCTCGCTGCTGCGCTGCCCGAGCAGGGCGGGCGCGGTGCGCTGACCATGCTCCTGTCCACATTGGAGATGCTGTGGACTCAGGGGACCGGACCAGCGGGGGAGATGGTGCTGGCCAAGGACTCACGTGAGGCGCAGTTGGCCCTGCTGCAGGTGCAGACCCTGCTTCGTGGACTGAAGCATCCGTTCACCACACCGAACGTCCCGCCGCACATTGACGACGCAGGCGACGTGATGCTGGGCAACACCAACCGCCGCCACATTGGTCGCACCGATCTGTCCCAGCCCATCGTTGCTGACGACGCGGCCTACGAGGCGGCTGGTTACCTCACGCAGGAGACGCTGGACGACCTCGCCGAGCAGGGCCTTGCTCCCACTGGCGGTAAGCGGCCCATCCCTGAAGGCGAGACGGTTCCCGTCCGCTCCTTGGGTGGCTCGACTGGCGCGATGCAGGTGCGGGATGAAACGACCGGTCGCCTGTACGTCGAGAAGCGAGGGGCCAGCACCGACCACATCCGCGAGGAGGCTGCTGCTGACGCTGCCTATGAGGCAGCGGGGGTGCCGGTGCCGCACGCCACGATGCTCGAAGGCGAGACCGTCAAGCGGGCGCAGATGATCGAGGGTGCGACACCGCTCAACGAGTTCTGGGAGACGGCCAGCGTCGCCGAGAGGCAGGTCATCGCCAAGCAGTTGCAGTCACACTTCGCGCTCGACGCGCTGCTTGCCAACTGGGATGTCATCGGGCTTGTCGGCGACAACGTCCTCATCAAGGACGGTATCGCCTATCGCGTGGACAACGGCGGTGCCCTGCGCTACCGCGCCATGGGTGCGCCCAAGGGCGGGGCGTGGGGACCCAAGGTCAGCGAGTTGAAGACCCTGCGCAACGCCGACATGAACGAGTGGGCGGCTCGCATCTTCGACGGGATCAGCGACGCCGACATCCGCCGTCAGGTGCTTGATCTTTCAGACCAGTTGGACGCCATCGTCGCCGCGCTGCCGCCGGAGGTGGGGGCAACGATCCGCCAGCGGTACGACGACATGCTCGACCAGACAGCGGGCATCACGCCCTCACCGAAGGTCGAGGTTGCCCCCACCGGACCGGTCATCACCGCTCGCTCCGAGGAGAACCACGCCTACCTCGTTGGTCACTACAACGAGATGGCGAAGTTGGCCAACGCCGAGGGGCTGGGTGGGCACAAGAAGTGGACGGCTGCCGACATGGCGCTGCTGGCGGGCAAGGCGCGTGAGGCTCGTGGGCGCAAGCCGACGGCCACCATGGGCGAGGCCCTTGACGAAGGGCTCACCACGATCCCCGCCGAGATTTACTTCCCGGCTGGGGCCGAGGGCGCGTGGATGAACCCGATCCTCGACCTGCTCAACAAGCCCGAGAACCGGGCCAACCGCCACGAGTTCATGCGCGGCGTCACGGTCGGCCTCATTCAGGGATTGCGCGACGACTTCGGGATCATCGTGGATGGGCTTGATGACAGGGGCATCGGCATCTGGGACGCGAACACCCCGCAGCCGCTCGTTCCCGTCACGCTGATGGGCACCACCCGCCGGGTGCGGGACATGGCTGACATCATGTCCTACGCCATGCAGCAGGCCGAGGTCTGGGCGTACGAGGTGGCGGAGGAGGCCGATATCGCCCGTGCGGGCAACTGGGACGACTACCACCCCCGCCTGACGCTGACCTTCGACGGGATCAACGCACGCGGCGATGCCGAAGAGTTCGCTCAGGGCCTCATCCAGCGGTTCCCCGGTGCTCGTGGCGGTACGGCCATCGAGATGGGCGGCTCGTGGCAGGTCAGCATGATCGACACCGACAAGATGATGCCGAGGGTGCGACCGGGCGGGCCGGTGGATGCGGCTGCCGTGGACGACATCATCGGTGAGGCGTCGCAGGACATGAGCCGGGGCACGCCCGTCGATGTCAACATCGACTACGGTGAGACCTACGTTGCCGGACCTGACAAGTTGAGCAACGGCGAGTACGACTGGAAGGGCCACAATGCCTCGACTCAAAACAAACTGGCGGCACGGGGAACATCCGCTGACTGGTCGAAACTCGATGGTCTTCGCTCCTCGCACACTGCCCAACTCGAATGGGGACTCGAAGAAGCCGCTCCCAAGAACTACGCCCGAGCCAAGCGCGGAGAGCCCATCACCGATGTCCTCGAAGACAAGCGAGGCGGTTCCGTCTTTGGTACCACCACCCCCACCGGAGCCAGCACTGCCCTCGTCCGAGGGTACGGAGCCGCCGACGCCCTGACTGGGCTGCACGAACTGATCCACGTCTTCAGCATTGCGGGGATGGACGACTCGCTGCGTGACGTGGTGACCAAGTCGTGGGAGCAATACGCCACCGATGTCGAGGCGCACGCTGCGCGTCTGGATGCCCGCGCTGCCGCTCACCCCAACAAGAGCGCGGCCACCCGCTTCCGCAATCAGGCCAACGCCGCCCGCTCCGGCCTGCAGAACCCCACGCCCGGCGCGTGGGGTAAAGCGCAGGAGGAATACTTCGTCCAGTTGGTGTTCGACTGGATCGACAACGGCACGGTCGTGGACCCCGAGATGGCCAACGCTGTCGAGCACTTCCGCAACTGGCTTGCCATCACCCAGAAGCAGCGGGCGGCTGATGGGCTGCCGCCGGTCAAGGCATCGCCCGTCATGCAGGCGAAGTTGAGCCGGATGTTCCAGCGACCGGGTGTCGAGACCGTGCCCTACTCCATCGAGCAGGAGACCATGCGGCAGGCAGCCCGGCAGGTGGTGCGCTCGTCGTGGGAGGAAGCGCACGCCACCCAGTTCTACAAGCACGACCGCTCGATGGTCGAGCGCAGCATCAACCACCCGTACATCGGGCTCTATCCGGCGTCCTACATGTGGGGGAAAGTCCTGCCCGAGATGGTCCGGTTCCTCGCACTGCGGCCCTTCGGGATGACCACCCCGTTCCTTGGCTGGAACGTGGCCCGCGAGGTGGGCGATACGATCCGCACCCAGAGCGAGACCGACCCCTCGTTCAAGAAGTTCCTCGAAGAGAACGAGGACGCCTTCATGTTCCTGTCGATGTTCTTCCCGGCCCTGCCGCAGGACATCCCGGCCAACGCCTCGCTGCCGCTCCGCCGGATCGCCGAGCAGGGGTTGGAGAACGAGCAGACCATCGCCGAGGGCGGGACACCCGAGGGCATTGACTACATGAAGGGCGCACAGGACGCCATCCAGTACGCGGTCGGCCCGCTGGGCACCGTTCGCACTGTCAACGACATCGTGGGGATGGGCGGGGAACTGCTCAATACGGTGCTGGGTGGGCAGAGCGAAGAGGACGAGACTCGGAACCTGTTGCCCATCAGGTAGTCTTCATCCCGTTGCCACCACCACCTATACGTGGTTGGTCGCACGATGTACTGTGAGGGCAAGCCGAGGTGCAAGAGAACCAGACTCCTCCGTCAGGAACGCCGCCAGCCTCCCCGCCTGAAGGCCAGCCCCCCGCTGAAGGGGCTCCCGCCGACCAGAACGGGACGCCCGGTCAAGTCCTCACGGCGGATGAAGTCGAGGCTCAGTGGCGACACCGGGTCTCGCAGAAGGACCGGGCACACGCGGCGGCAGAACAGGCTCTCCGCGACGAGAACGACGCACTACGGCGGCAGGTTGAAGCCTCCACCAAGCCTCGTTCCCAGTCGAGTGGACAGTCGGGTGAGGGCAACGACCCAGCAGTCGAAACCCTCAGGCAGCAACTGGACGAACAGCGCAGGGCAACCGAAGCCGAGCGTGCCGCTCGCGTCATCGAGCAGCGCAAGGCCAAGTACCCCGCACTGGCGAGGAATATCGGAGAGGCTGGCAACAGCATCTTCGGCACGGCTGACGAAGCCACCCTCGCCCGGCTGAACGCCCAGTACGACGATGGTTCATCGACTGGTACGTTCGCTCCGACGACTCCGCGCAGGGCAGCCATGACGCCACCCAAGGCGCTTGGCGAGATGACCAAGGCGGAAATCGAAGAGGAACTGCGCAAGAGCGTGGAGCGAGGCGACCTGAAGCGTCCATAGGGCGCACGAAAGGGAACACCTCGTGGAGCAGTTCTTCGGCGGGCTCGTTGCCCGTGAGTACGGCTGGGCGGAATACCACCCAGCCAACGCCCGTGGGGCCAAGGGGTTCATCCCCGGCTTCATGCTCGCGCCGCACGCCAACACCGGCGGGCAGGATGCCGCCGGATCGCTGGCTACCCCGCCGGGTGGCACCAGCACCGCACTCGGCACCGAGGGCACGGCCTACGCTGGCACGCCGAACGCCTCGTTCGCGTCCATCGTCACGGCCCTCGTGGTCCGCAACATCATGGACAACCTGCGGGACAAGGCCATCGTCCTGCAGGAGGGCTCGTTCATTCGGGCCACCTCCGTTCCCGGCACGAACCAGTTGCGCTACACCGCGTTCGCGGACCTTGGCGCGGCTGAGACCCTGCTCGAAGGTGTCCCGCCACAGACCGAGGGTCTGGCGTGGGACGTGCAGGAGTTCACCGGGGCGCAGAAGGGCAAGATCGTTGCCATCACCGACCTCGCCGAGCAGTTCAGCCCGTTCGAGTTGTACCGCATCGCCGCCGAGAAGATCGCGTGGAACGCGACCGACACGGCGGAGAAGGATGCGGTCGCGCTCGTGCAGGGTGCGAACCTTGGCGTCACGGTCGTTGGTGTCACCGCCAACATGGCCTCGTCCGTGATCGCCGCCGTCGTGGCCCTGAAGAAGGCCGATGTCCCGGCCTTCCCCGATGGCACCTATCACGCCCTCATCTCGCCGGGTGAGGCGGCGTTGCTCATGTCCCAGACCGGGGAACTGGGCTGGACCGACACGATGAAGTACGCC
>Ga0137314_1000151_pt1 | contig 21689 bp, 37 predicted proteins | sample EasRivERMZT199_2_FD_102289 | JGI IMG/M metagenome (GOLD analysis project Ga0137314, IMG submission 102289) | Soil microbial communities from meander-bound floodplain in the East River, Colorado, USA - East River MetaG ERMZT199_2 | ecosystem: Environmental > Terrestrial > Soil > Floodplain ... | reverse complement strand
TCGAACAGTTCTCGTATCTTCGGATCCTTCTGTATTCGACAGTAGATATCTGCAAAGTGATGCAGTGTTCCAATCACGAACAACTTGCAGCCAGGGTCAAGCTGAGCAAGAGTTTCGCCAAACCATCCCCACAGCTTTTCGATAGCTTCTGGCGTCTGTGTGTTCTTCTGTGAGCACACGTCATCCATGAACACGAAGTCCCAATGGAATCCGGTAACTACTGTGCCAACCGATCCTGACTGAAGTGTTGGTTCCTTTGCGCTAGTGTTGGTGCGCTGTGCAGACGTGAATGAGTCACCGCGCCAGTGCTTGCCCTTATGAACACCAAATCTCTCTCGGAACCACTCCGAGTCGATGATGTCCATGACATTCTTTACAATGACCGTTGAAAGAGTGTCGGTCTCAGACGTGCAAAGAATGCGTATGTTTGGATCTTTGGCAATCAGCCAGCAGATATGACCTACGTCGAACGCCTGGGTCTTGAAGCTGCCACGGGGCCACAGAACCAGCTTGAACTTGTAGATCAGACGATCTGGCGCTTCAGGATCTGGCGCACCACGCCACGTAATCAGGTCTTGTGCCCAGAGCCCATGCGGCTCTTGTTGTGCATCAGGGCATGCGCCACAGTCGCGGATGAAGTCAATATAGCCTATGTCAGACGTGTAGTATTCACGTTCCTTTCGGATACGCTCACGTCTGATATCATCAGGGGTTACTTGACTTGTAACCACTTGAACCTTAGCCTCTTGATCGACTTAGCGTAACCTACCCAACCTATCTTCTTGACTAACTGCAAATGCTTGTCATGCAGCAATCGATTCTTTTTTGTCGTTCTGTCAAGCGTTCTCACCTGTGCATCAGGGATATCTGAATCATGATGCAATACCATGTTCAGTTGCTCACTGTTCTTTGGCTTCAGTAGCATCTGCATGGTTCGAAGAAGCATTACATCACTATAGCCCTTGTTGCCAGAATAATCCTCGTTGTATCCACCAATAGAGAAGAAGTCTTGCTTCCTCATCATGTGGACATTCGGGCTAGTAATGTCTACCTTATGGCTTTTCGAGTGAACTAGATGCGGACGCAATACCAGTTTCGCTGCAAACTGACGAGCTTCGCCAACGAAACGGCGCAGCATACCTGGAGGTATTGTCATGTCCACGTCCACGAGCAGCAGCACCGGGGCGGTGGCGACGTGGGCGGCGAGGTTCCGGGCTCCAGGCTGGTTCCAAGGGATGTTATCAGTAACCCGATACAGCTTGATTCCATCAGGAACTTCGGCTGGTGGATTGCCATGGTCATCTACGCAGATGACTTCACACATGTCTCTGTATTCCTGTGGCTCGTTGAGGTATGCATCAAGCCATCGCTTGAGCATGACTGGCTGACCGTAGGTCGAAAAGCAGATACTAAGGCTAGGTGCCATGCAACTTATACTTGTAATGCTTGTTCGTGAAGATATCCATGTCGAGAACCTTCACCTTGACTTCTCTCTCACGAACTACACATGGCAACCAGAACTGGTCTCTCATGGCATACTGACACAGTTCCCACCAACTACTACGGACATCATACATCAGATGTCGGAACGCCACGAAGCCAAGCGCCCATAGCCCATAGTCCTTGGGATGACCACGTTGCTTCAAGATGCGCCTAGCTGTTTCGCCTTCTTCCTCAGTAACTTTCTTGAGGCGAACGCACTCGTCAATCTCATCGTAGACACAGTTGCGCCATGGATGCTTGACAACTATTAGTTGATCGTTGTCCTTGAACCATTCATCAATCTTCGCACCAATAGGCCGGGTTAGCGTCATCGACGAGTCTACCCACAGATACCACCCATTGGTGATGATCTGTGGTGGCATGATGATCTTGGCTTGTCGCGAAAGATATCTGGCTTCACGACGTGAGCGAGCCATGCCATTGATCTGACTATACAAAACCCCCTCTTCAGGTTGGTTGTGTGATTCAGTCCAATCATACTTGGGTAGTCTCAATACCCCGATGTTGGCAGAGTATACGATACCTTTCATTTTAGATTGTTCGCTCGCAACCACTTCTTTAGTCGCGTCAGTAGTTCCTTGGTGCCAGCCTTCTCATGCAGTGCATTAGCTGTTTGCGCCTTCAGGTGGCGAACCCATGACCTTCTGACGATCATGAATGGTGTGCCACCATAGCACTTGCGAATGCATGCAGCCGCCGCATCATCACTCCCGTAGTTCGGAAAGTCTTCCGGGAACAACATGCAATCGAACTTGGCATCCAAGCATCTCGCCAAGCCGAACGTCAGGAACCAGCAGTAGGCCGAGACCTGATGCACACGGAGCGGGGGCTTGTCCACCGGCCCCTCCGCGACGGCAGGTATGGTAGCCGTTATCGTTGTCGTTGGCGAGTAGACGAAATGCGGAAACCCTGCCTGTATGTCATTCGCCCTTGCTTGCAGCAGCTTATACAACCAGTCTTCTTGTTCGAAGATCAGGTCATTGTTGAACACTAGGATATCTTTGAACTTGTCGAAGAACTCGTAGTGTCGGATGGCATGGTTCACCGCTGGGCCGAACCCTACATTCTTTTCAAGAACTAACTGTTCTGCACCACCTAACTCTTCTTCCGTGAGGAGTCGTTCAGGATTGTTGGCTACTGCCACTACCTGGATCTGTAGGTTCTGACAGGTTGGTCGTAGCGACTTCAAGCATGCAGCCGTCATGTCAGTTAGACGTTTCGGACCTGCATATGGTGTAATCGCTAGGATCATTAGTTACCTATCTGTGGGATGGCATCCTGAATGGTGAACTCGGCAGCCTTGATTTCTTCCTTGCGAGTTAGCTGCTTACGCTCCAGTTCCAGTATCGCTTGGATCTCCGCCTGCTTCTGTTCCTCGAACGTATGGTTGACTTCGATGCGCTGTGCTGCCCGCTCGATGATGCCAAGATCCTGGAGCAACTTGATCTGATCCTTGCGCACTTGCCAGAAGGCTTTGTAGTCACCATCCTTCTTCAGCCCTATCTGCGCAGTCTCCAGGTCCATCTCCATCATGCCAACGATGCTGTTGAGTCTCAGCATCGTTACCTGTGAACCTACCGTATCGGCATACCGGTGATACAGCGTCTTTACTTCGGCTGGAAGTATGCAAAGGTCCCGCGCGATGACTTCCGTCCGGTAACCCTCATCACGCAACGCCACGATGAGCGCAATCTGTTGCTCATCAGCAAGCTCTTTATACCATATGCCACGATGGCTCTTGGTAACCCTCTGAAGCTCTCTCCACAGAGACAGCCCAAGCTGCTTGCGTGTGAAGCTCGGTTGATCCTTCGTGACCAGCTTCGAACCAACAACATCGATGGCGAGTTGGGCAAGCTCCTCCACGGAGAGGTTGGCTGCATCAGCGGCAGCCTTGAGCAGTGCCTTGGCGTTGCCAGCCGCTACGACCGGGGTGCGGGCCATGGGTGCGGGAGCTTGCGGAAGGGGTCTGCCGTTGTCAAGGCGCGGATGCTTCTCGCCTGGGTTTCTTCGCTATATCTACGTGGACAGCAGATGAAACTTGCAGTCTGACAATCGAGCTAAACCTTACCACAGCCAGGATCAGTCCAGACATCAACGAGTTGTGTTGGCTGGCTTGATTCTTGATATGCCTCAGAGCCTTCTCGGTAGTGAAGAACCCTGGTAGATGCACCATCGGTATCAGGGTGCCCTTCGGTAGCTCGATGCTTTTACCAAGCGAGTCTTGGTATGGCCCACCAGGATGCACCTGGAAGACTCGGTAGTCTCCCTCACCGTCGTCCAGGAGCAGCTTGCGTGACTTGCGCCTAGGCTTGTGCTCTGCTGGATTCTCTTCAGGTAGCGATGGAGTAGACTCAGTAGTTGTCATGACCAATCGTTCTCCGCAGTGGTGCCATCCCGGTTCTTTCCTGCCTTGATCCGTTTTGTTTCGTCTTCCAAAGTAACTATGTTTGGATCTCTTCTCAGTTGCTCTATCCTCTGTTTGTTCTCTTGTGCATTCTTCAGCTTGTTCGGCCTTACTCTACCACCATGCATCAGCTTCAGATTACTGTAGATATTGAAGATGACCGTATCATCCATTGGATCCAGACCTGCCGCCTGGGCTCTCTTCACACATTCCTGCATGACCATCGAGCCAATCCTACTCACAGTGGTGGTTACACTGCTAGGGCGTCCAGGCATCCTAACCTGTGACTCATACTTGAACTTCTCCAGTATAGATACTGCCGTAGGATCATCCAAGTGGGTGTCTACCCACTCAAGCATCTGAACTGCATAGTCCACAATCTTGTGCTTGCTCAACCCCTTGTTCATCTCAGGCCGATTGTGACCATTCGTAAGCTTATACTCCTTCACCTTCTTCTCTAGCATGTCATGGACTTGCTGATTGATCTGCATGATTGGCATGACGGGGGAGGCATACGGGTGCGCGTCGCCCGAGTCAAGTAGTTTCGCGCAAGTGGCTGACGGGAGGGCGGGCTGCATGTGCGATAAACTACCCCCTATTTTATGGAGATACCAACTACACACTACACGTGCGTGATGTGTGTGTCTCTTCAGGAGAGAGAGAGAGAGAGAGAGACAGAGTATGCCAGTCTAAGTAGTGTAGTAGTAGTATAAGTATATAGTAGTTTCTGAGTCTGACAGATTCGGTCTTTGTTAGAGAGATCGTTATGTATCGCGACGGCAAGTTGCACTTTTACTCTTTGTGCGTATTTTTTTCTTCTAATGTTTACTTGCGCATTGCCATAACTCGGGTGCGGTTGACCGTGGCGGCCGATCGTATCTCGCGTTCTGTCAACCGTTTATGCATGCGCACACTAATACGGTCTAACGTGGACATGGTGAGGAGGGCCATTACGCCACACCGTATGTTCCTATCCCGTAACAAACACACTTCCTAATCCTCTCCAATCTTTCGCCGATACACTCACAGAATGCGCGATCCCGTCCAACGTGCAATCACACCATAGACATGCCGATAGTCGATTGTGGGCCATCGTGAGCAAGGCGATTCTCCCTAATCACTATCACCTTGTCATCGTGGCTATTGATACAGATAGAGTAGCGGCCCGGAATGACTCCATAGCCATACCGGGCCGCTTGCGACCCTCCCTATTCCGCCAGCTACAGCGTAGCCAGGGCCATCTTCATGGCTACGGCCTTCTGCTTGTCTGCTGCGCCAAACAGGTTGCTAGCCGTTCGCTCCGCGCTTCCTGCCTGCGCCTTCCCGCGCCCACTACTGTGGTCTAGCCAGTCGGTGACCGCTTGCGATCCCGTCCATGCATTCGCCCCGAACGTTGCGGCACACTTCTCGGCCTCGAACACCCTCAGCCATTGCGCCATCGTCTCGCCTTGCTTGGCCTCCCACTTGAGCGCCGTGAGCTTGTCTGCACCTTGCGCCAACGGCCACAGGGCAGCGAACACCATGCGGAAATACGAACCCACGTCTTCCCGCTTCCATGCCTTGCCAGCAAGCGCCCTAGCCTCATCCTCGAACTTGGCCAAGGACTTGTCAGCGAACCCCATGACAAGCTGAGCCGTGGCCAGCTTGTCGGCCATCTTCTCTTTGTCTCCTCCTGCCCGATGGATGAACCGGACGCCACGGCTCAAGTCCTTCTCCGACAGTCGGAGAGTGTTGGCACACACGATACGCACCGTTGTCGGGTAACAACTGAACGCTGATGTTCCCCCGTGGCCATTCGCTACGGCTACGTAGGTCGCGACACGATCCTCCTTAGGGAGGATTATGTCGCGTGCCATGCGCATGAGACACCAAAACCTTCTCCTACCAAAGAGGGTTCCGATGCTCTCACACACTGGCGCCTTGTCCATGCCGAACAGACCATCGGCGAAACGTGCCGTCTCGATGTTCTCCACTGGCACGTAGTCCTTCTGGACGATGCCAAAGAAGTAGCCGTCCGTTGCGTCCTTGTGTGCGTAGTGGTCCGCGACGACTTCCCCGTCTGCCATGATGGGAGCAAGCCTAGTAGGCTTGTCACAGCCGGTGAGCTTGCAGGCATCTTCTGCGCCCATGCCTTCCGGGAGCGCCATGCCAAGCCCGTGCCAAGCAAGCTTGCCAACGTCTGCCATGCTGTCGCGATCCGTGATTCCGTGTCCCATTGCGTTGCCTTCCTAGTGGTTTGTGACGGTAGCAAAATGCCACCGCTCAACGCTAGTCTACCATACTCTAGCCGTTGTGCAAACCCTTCGCCTAGCCACGATCCCCGGCAACGTGTCCTAGCACCATGTCCTAGCCGATCATCGATCCTGAGCGATACTCGGTATACCGTGCTACCTTGCAACGAAATGGCGCTACGGTATACCATGTCAAGGCCCTAGGCTAGTGCATCCTTGCCCTTGAGCGAAAGAATCCACAAGGCTCTACGCTCAAGCTTGCCCATGACGATTACCCATACGCTTGACCGTTGCTCTACTAGGCCCCTGCGCTCTAGCGCATATATGGTGGCGTCCGGACCCTTGCCATAAACGATTGCTCCGTCAGGCCCGGCGTCCCCCACTAGCGCAAGCAAGTCAAGTTGCTTACCATTCAAGGGAAGCTCGCTAGGCTTGGTTGCCTGGAACTTGACTTGCTTAGGCTCTGTCATGCTCTCTATTATACTACATTCAACAACGGTTTCAAGTGTAATCTTGTAACAATACTGTATCAACATACCTTTAACCTCTACCTTTGATACATACCTGTTACAAGTTCTCTATTCCATACCTTTAGACTTGCTGTATAATAGAGACGTGGCAAACGAACCTGGACATACCGAGCTAACCTTGCTAGAGATTGAATCTCTGGAGAAGCTTATCGACAAGCGAAAGCTTTCGGAAGTGCTCTACGGTCTACAACAGGTTTGCTTGTTCAAGGCCGAGCATCTTAGCCATGCATGGCAAGACTACCATACCGCTGGCGTATGGACAGAGATGGCTAACAAACTGGAGAAGCTTGGCACACAGTGTGCTAAGCTACCATCAATCCAATGAAGTCACACGTTTCCCTTGAACAGCATTACTGCTGTGTGTGCGGTAGAGCGTTTGACACTGGCACGATACTCCTAGACAAACGTCTAAGACAGTCGCTAGAGCATCACACCATCACCGGATTCAGCTTGTGTGACGAACACAGAGCGTTGCATGAACAAGGCTACGTTGCCCTAGTGGGGGTTGACGAAAGCAAGTCGGAGGTTCATGGTTCCGTGATGCATCAGAAGAATGCACACCGGACCGGGATCATCATGCATATCCGCAGAGAAGCTGCAAGGGATATGTTCGATGAGGAAACCGCCAAGCTCTGTGATAACCCTATGTTCTTCTGCCCGCATGAGTTGATCGTTCAGATCGCCAAGGCGAACAACATACCGATATGAAGAGACGTATAGTCTACCTATACGTTGACAATCGCCACGTTGGCGCTATCTTCACGGATAGAACTTTGCGACAGTGCGTCAGGCAACTAAAAAGAGAACGTCCATACGCTCCATCCCATGAGGCAACAATAGAGCCTAGGGAAGAGTATGAGCGGTTACAAGCACCAGATAAAGAATAGCCATGGATCCACAAGCTTGCTTTGACCAATGGTGCCAAGCCATAGAAGATGGCCACCGTAGAGACGCTAGGATGCTTGCAGACCACTATAACGAGTGGATATGCAAGGGTGGCTTCATGGCAAGCGACAGAACATACAAGGTTAGACTACTTGGCCCAAGCAATACCTACATAGCTCTAACCGATTGGGGTGGAGCTATGAAGCTCACACATGTAGGTGTATCATGACGAACAACAGAACAGACCAGAACAACAACGCAACCGGACCTGAGAAGGTTAGGGTATTTGTCAATGGCACAGACCAAAAGTGTGTCCTGTGCCAGCAAGTAAGATGTGGCTTTCGTGGCCTCAAGTTCAAGCATTTCCTTTTCCAGTATGCTGGATATGAAGGCTTGTTCTGCTCTAACAAGTGCATGAGAATCCATCATGGCTTGCCTAAGCTGAAGGGAAAGTATGAGCTTTGAACCTAGCAAGCAGTATCTAGGTGACGGCGTATACTTGACGGTAAACGCTCATGAGATCATTCTAACAACTGAGAATGGCATCATTGCAACCAACACTGTTGTAATGGAACACAGAGACCTAATCAAGCTAGTTGAGCTATACAACTATGCAATCAGACACACCAAAGCTAAGCGACTTGCGCTACGAGATCCGTCCGATACTGAAGGGACATGAGATCTGGTCTCGCTACAAGGAAGAAGTATGGAAGTTCGTAGCGAGGTATCAAAACCGTGGCCATGCGCTATCAGCCCTGAAAGGACTACAGAATCCCAGGGTCCGGAAGGTGCGTTACACCTTCCGCAAGGTCTACCGCTACCTCCAGGCTCATGGTTGGCGGTTGGACCTGAGCACAGACGGCATGGCCTACTGGCGTTCGCCGGGTGGTTCGTTTCACAAGGAGAACCGCCAGCTAGGGCCGCGGTCTCTCTTACTAACCCTTCAAGAATCGATCGGGTTCAAAGCGAAAAACATCGTAGAAAGCTACTCGGAGTGGCTTGACAGCAAACATCCCCAACAGTAGGTTCATGCACATGGTCAAAACCGCTACCGGCCGCAAGGCCCCCAAGGAAGCCGACAACGACTCGGCCGCTCTCACTCCCGTCACCTTCGCTGCCGTGTCTGGCAAGGACAAGGCCAAGCTCCAGCTTCGTCGGAGGGAACGCGACAGCAAGTTCAAGGCCCTGAAGGATGCGCTCGACAAGGCAGCCATCGGCGATGGCTTCCTGATCGCTCCCGACCAGGAGAACATCGACCAGTTCCGGACCACGCTCTACAGCTACATGCGTCGGTTCAACTTGCTGGTGTCGTGCAAGATGACTGCCGATGGACAGGTCTACGTGGAGAAGAAGGACATTGCCGACAAGCGCGATGTCGCTCCCAGGAAGAAGAAGGCTTCCTAGACGAACAAACAAGGTGTGGGTGTAGCCGAAACTGAACCATCGGTTGCACCGCTCCTAGTGGTAGCAAGGTCACATCGCGGGATGTGGCCTTGCTTTTTTGTTGGACCCTCGCTAGGGTCTCTGTCGCTACCCAACCCGACCATCCTGGACAGGAAGGTTCCTCGGTATGCGCCAGACAGTAGAAGTAGACGTAACCAAGGATGAGCGTGCCCTACTGCTACGTGGCGGCGCTCCCAGGGGATCAGACGAGCTACATCGCCTAATAGCATCGTGGCCGGGCTGGCGGAGGATCCCAGCTACTGGCACGTTCCAAGGTTCGGCTTGCTCGATATATCGAGCGCCATTGTGGCCATCAGCAACCTTGCCTCTGTTAGAGTCAAGCTTGCTAATACAATGGACTGAACCAGCGCAACGATATGCACTGGAGTCTCGTGAGCAACTAATCCTAGCTAACCATGAGCTAGCTAGGAAAGCTCTGTGGCCACTAGCCAAGTCGATATGTCCTAGTGGTAAGCGCGATCCATTCCTTCATCAAGCATCAGCAGTGCTAGCAATCCTACATCACCGATGGAGATGTATGCTTGCTGATGACATGGGACTAGGGAAGACAGCTACTGCGCTATGGGCTTGGTGGATGGGTGGCTTCCAACGACTACTCATACTGTGTCCTAAGTCTGTCAAGCTAAACTGGAGGAAGGAAACAGAAGATAATCTCTGGCCGCCAGAGATGCTACCTTGCTACATCATCGATGGAACGCCAGCTAAGCGGGAGCGAATCATCCTTGATATCCAGCAGGACAAATCAGAACGAATCATTGTAGTTTGTAACTACGATCTACTCCCGTATCTTAGTGAGCCTCAGTTCGAGTGGTTGAAAGCTTGGTTAGACTCCATCGTAATGGATGAGAGTCACTATCTGAAGTCAGGTAAGGCGGATAGAACCAAGCTAGTTACGGAGATGTGCCCCGACACTGGAGGCCCTGAGTTCAGGGTTGCTTTGAGTGGCACACCTATACGTAACATGGTTGATGATCTGTTCACGCAAATAGAGATCATCAGACCAGGGACATGGGCCAGTTACAGCGACTTCTGTAACCGACATCTAATCATGGTGCCAATGAACTTTGGCAACATGCCAAAGAACAGGAAGATTCAGATAACCAGGGGATCAAAGAACCTTGATGCATTGAACAAGGTGATGAACACTCTTCAGATTCGTAGGATGAAAGAAGAAGTGTTAGATCTGCCACCGAAGATACGAACATTCCCCATGATGGAACTTGATGGTCCATTCATGGAGGTATACAAGGCGATGAAAGAGTTCGCGCTAGTCGAGTTGCGGGCTCTGTTCCAGCCTCGGAAGCCGGATGCTGCGTGCCAGGAGTGCAAGGGCACCGGCAACTTGGCTGAGTCGATCGACGAGGAGCCCGTGCCATGCGCCTGCACCCTTCCGCTAGCCGGTGATGAGGCGTTGGCCTTCGCTCCGGTGGCCCGGAGCGCGGTCGAGGCTGCCATGCGCTGTGAGCAGCTAGCTCAGGGCTTCCTCACTGGTATACCGCCCACGTATTATGAACGGGTAGCACCGTTACTGAAGAACCATGCAGAGAAGGTAGACGGATACCCTGGTGCATTCGTATTCCCTAACTCACCGAAGTTACAATGGCTGAAAGACGTGATGGAGGAGTTGGCTGGAAAGCCCTTGTTGGTTTTTTCACGATTCAATGCACCGCTTATCTGGCTAGCAAGCCAGTATGCGAATGCCGGCTTACTTATCGGTGCAACCTCTGCGGAACAACGACACGACTTGATCGAGAGTTTTCAGGCTGGAAAGATCTCGATACTGTTTTGTCAGGTGAAGATAGCAGAAGGTTTCTCGCTCTCGGCTGCCCGGGATGTGATCTTCTTAGGCAGAGATTGGTCAGCAGCGATGAACAGTCAGGCTGAAGATAGAGCGCACCGTATCGGTCAGAAGGGAACAGTAAACATTCAAATCCCTATCGTAGTGAATACGATAGAGAGATTGATTGATAGGAAGTTGAAGGTCAAGGCTAACGATGCAGACCAAGCACTAGTCACGCTGAAGGATCTCATGGAGGCTCTATGAAACACACTCACTACCTACCTACCTCGTTTCGCTGTCTCACGGATGAACAGGTGGGCTTCGCGCAACACCGGCTCATCGATCTTGGTCACCGTGTAGTGGACGTGGCCAAGGATCTGAAGGTCTCCCGTGTCACCATCTACAAGGCTAGGAATGCAGTGCCTAAGCAGTGCATCCACCTGGATGAGAGAACCCTTGCGTCCTTGAGACACAAGGCTGGCAAGCATGGCATGCGTAAGAAGAAGCGCATGAAGAGGGTAGCATGACAGCCAAGCGTTGCCGTTGCACCTGTGGCTACAGGTGTGGTGGCCCTGGCAAGTGTGAACTGCCATGGGCAGACTGCATAGCCAAGTCTGATGGCAAACACTTTGTCAGGGACTGTGACCACAAGTTTGAAGGACCAATGGTAGACCAGGGTGATGGCTGCCATAGCGTCGTCTGTTCAGTCTGTGGTATGAGTTGCATGTCTCATGACATGATGGTTGGACCATGAGCTTCTTCAAAAAGGGAAGACTCTCATTCGTAATGGGAGAGTTGAGAGATTGCATTCTCCAGTATAACACTGGACAAGTTTATCGGCCAGAACGGCGTATAACAATACGCGACTACATCATAGAGGGAAGGAAGCTGGATAGAGTAGATCCTATCTGGAAGAAGCTTCTCAAGGCATCAGCGCCATTCGACTACGAAAAGCTTCTAGAAATCACCAAGTGCTTCAAGGGAAACAGGAAGTCATGAAACCCTTCATGGTAGATGGTATGAATATGGACAAGGAATCCATACTCAAGCACCGTGAAGGTATGATCCAGCTTCGTGATGCTGCACTCAAGGCCAACATGCTTGATTGGGCGTTCCAAATCTCTGTAGTGATTGCCATACTTCATCATCTTGCAGAAGTGATGGAAGCATGAACGCTATCGAACAACACTACAAGAATATGTTAGCCACAAAGTCTGACATCCAAGCTCATTTACCAACACTAAGGCAGCTAGTAAGGGTGGGGTGGACAGTGGTGGAGTTTGGATTCAGAACAGGAATAAGCACCAGTGCGTTCCTGGCCGGCGGCGCTGATGTCATCAGCTATGACATTGATGCAAAGACCTGCAAGCCATACGCACAACACTACTTCAAGATAGCCAAGAGACACTTTGGCTTCATCGTTGGAGATAGCCTGAAGGTCACCATACAGCCATGCAACCTGTTGTTTATTGACAGCCTGCATACCTATACACAACTCAAGGCTGAGTTGTTCAGGCATCATGACAAGGTAAGCGACTTCATCGTCATGCATGATACCGAGACTTTCGGTAACAAGGACAAGGTTGGAAAAGGTGCTGGACTGATGCCAGCCATAGGATGTTTCCAAAAAGACTATCCAGAGTGGATGACCATGAGTCACTCTACTGAGTGTAACGGCCTCACAATACTGAAGCTAATGCTATGAAAGCTCGTGAACAGGATATCCTTGATGCCATAGCCAAGGAACGGGCTCGCTGCCTCTGGTGTCTGGACGCGATCATGACCAAGCTTCGCAAGGACTTGGACAAGAAGGTCCTGGTAGAATCACACATACACCTTATCAAGGTGAAGGTGCAGATAGCTCAAGCTGTCACCAACACTGCTAGGAGGATGATTGTTGCCGGAACCTCTCCCAAACAGTCTCGCATCACAGAGAATGGCAGCAGCCATTCATGATACAATCACACGGTATGTGCCACTCATCAAGGCGCGGGCTGTCGGAAGGGTAGACAGCGACATATACCCGATCCTAAAAGAGTTCGCTCGTGACATCGCTTCCGTCAGCCTTGAAGGTATCGTCTCTTCGATGAGAGAGAAACATGTCCCGAACAAGCCGGTCTGAACCTGGAGGCTGGGAGTCAACCAACCACTTTCATATGTGGATGGACCAGCAACGTGCATTGCTCAAGGCTAGTGACAAGTTCACTCAGCGTGATGCAGAGATCCTTGCTCACTCATACGTGAGACAGTTCCCTAACAGGCTTCATATCATACTTGCCGAGTTGACCATGGAGAAGCAGAAGTGATTGTTCCTTGGAAGCATAATAAGCGTTATGGCCAGGAGGCATCCTACCGCATCGGCATGCAGTGGTTGGCCACTTGTGATCTGGTTGAGGATTGGGGCTGTGCGCTTGCCTACGCGAAGAACTTTCGCATTGGGTCCTATCGTGGCATCGATGGCACGGCCGGCGCGGCGGACGTGATCGCTGACCTGAGCATCTATCGCTCGAAGGTCGAGGGCGTTCACATGCGTGGCATCCTGGAACACAACCATGATTGGCGTGTGATCCTGGCCAACGCTATTGACAGCTTCACTAAGCGTATGTCATTGATGCTATATCGGCCAATGAAGATTGAAGAGAGGGTGGTGCTAGAGAAGCCGGTAGAACTTGATCTCCCAGCTAGAGACGTGATCGCGATGATCGCCCCGTTCGTCAGGGACATGCGGATCGTGCTCCCGGCGACTCACGGCTTTGAGACCGTGTTTCTTCTGGAGAAGTAAGATGGAATACAATATTGAACAACACCGATTCCATATCGCTGATCCATCTTTCGACACGTCAGGCAAGGATTGCTTCATCTGCCTTGTTCGCTCACTCATGTGGGACATACTGCAACTAGAGCAACAACGTGATGGTCTAGGTAGACATACCAACGTAAGTGGAGAGATGGAATCCCTCATGTCGAAGCATGAGGCTCTATTCGAGTTGTTCAAATGAACGGCATCATCATAAGCAAGGAGTTCATTGCTGGTCTGGCGATGAAGATTGCCGACGTTCTCAATGGCTCACATTGCTTACAGGATGAGTATGACTACAACCATACTTCAGGGGTAAAGAGGAAGGTATTCCTATACGTCTGTGACCAAGAAACCGCTGAAGCCATAGACAAGGTGCTTGACTACTTGTATGGGAAGGCAGAGGAGAACCCAACCATAGGAGATAGCAATGAGCAAGTATAAGGAACGTGGTCCTTACCACTTTGTGGAGTATGCAGACCCGAATACCATCTACCATGCTCATGTGAACAAGTTGATTGAAGAAATCAACACTCATGCCAACAAGTTTGACCAAATGCCAACCTTTCATGAGGTTGGCTGTGGTGAAGGTCTCATACTTTGGCAAATGTCAAAGAGAGAAAGTGTAGAAGGAGATAGGATCTATTCTGGTAATGACGTTGATGAACAAGCAGTTAGCATGGCACAACTACTCCTTCCTACCTGGATCAAAGTATTCCAGGAAGCGAATATGCCAAGAACAAAAGGGCTGTGTGATATTGTCCTGTTTGCAGACTCTCTAGAACACATAGAGAACTGGGCAGAACATCTTCACTGGGCTGCACACTCAAAGTATGTTGTCATCGCTGTCCCTTCCATCAGGGACAAGCATGCAATCAACAAGTTCGAACTAACCTCATTCCATCAGCAATCCTGGACAGTGAACATGAACTGTGTATACTACAAGACAAGGGAGTATAGACACGTAACCATCTGGAAACACAAATGACATTCAATGATCCAAAGAATGGGTCACGTTGCTGTGGTAGAACTGTCAGCATGACCAACCATGCTATTGAGCTACTGAACTTCGGTCGTTTAGTAGTGATTGTTGGCAGCACGAAACAGTATGCTATGGTTCTCGTTGAAGAGATTCGTAGCAAGTTGGATCAACGGATTCACGTAAACGTTAGAGCTACCTCTATCGAAGATAAAGAAGTCGTAATAGAGATTGCTCTTGTAAAAGGATGTCCAGAAGAAGTGGTATTAGTAGACCACTTTGCATGGGAAGAACTGGTTGGTAGACTACATGCTATGAATAGCGATCTTCGTAGGAAACTCAAACAGATCAAAGACATCATAGAACAATGAACCATCTCATCAAGTTTGCTCTCTACGCTTCCAAGAGGAAGGCATACGACTTAGCTCATGCAGCTTCTGCCAAAGCCTGGAAGGAGATGGCTGATGCAGAACGCGAGCTAATCGACTCGATGCTCACGGAGAACGTCGCCAGCTTCGAGTCCACCGCCGAAGGTAGATACAAGGTATCGATGCGCAAGAACTTTGCCATCGCTGTGAACAAGGATAACGAGTTCCTGGTTAGGCGATGGATCGAAGATACCGAAGGCGATATCAAACTCTTCACCAAGGAAGAGTTGAACAAGTCAGCCATCACTCAGCTAATCAAGCAGAAGGTGGAATCTGGCAAGCTCGATGAGGTATCAGTCCCTGAGTTCTTCAAGCTCAAGTCCAAGCCATCCCTGATGGTCCGTGGCTGGGAGAAGTCTGGCAACGGTGGTGGCTTCAATGAAGACGAGGTAGAAGTAGGATGAACAAACATTTCATCGTCCAGGACGTAGAGACACGTCAGTGTGAAGGATGCTTCGTAAGAGAAGTGAAGTGCATCCGTCTCTTCCCAGGAAGAGAACAACCGGTATGGGCATGCGGCGGCTGCCTGTATGCTGCACATGCTTACGTAATGAAGCCTGTCTCTGCACTGGACTACCTGAAGCTGCTCAGGGATGAAATGAAAGCGGAGCCAAACCAAAAGTGGGAACGTATCGACAAGTGGGTGAAAGAGTTGGACAACGAGATCCCGTTCTAACAAGAAAGAAGAAAGATCATGGCAAAAGAGAAAGACAAGCAACAAGAACCTGAAGCCAAGCAAGAAGTGGTCGCTTGGCAGCCCAAGAAGATGGGGGAGGGGACCGATCTTCTGCCAGTGGAGTTCCTTGGCAACCTGGGCAACACCACGGATGCAGCAGGCCAGCAGTTGGTCGGCCGCGACAACATCGAGAAGGAAGACCTGATCCTTCCGACGCTACGTCTCCTCCAGGGGATGAGTCCACCGGTCACGGAAGGCACGGAGGGAGCACAGCCCGGCCTGTTCTTCCATTCCGCTAGCCAACAGATCTTCAAGCCACCGCTTCGTGTGCTGTTCGTTGCACACACCAAGAGCAAGGCTCTATACCCAAGGGCTGACAACCAAGCTCACCGTGGTCTCAAGACGTGCATCTCACGAGATGGCGTGAAGGGATCACAGTATGGTCTCTGCGAAGAGTGTCGCAAGTGCATGGATTGGGGACCAAACGGTGAGCCACCGTTGGGTATGGAGTCACACTGCTTCACTGTCCTAACAGACAGTGGTCCCGCTGTGATGAGGTTCAGCAGAACCAACTTCAAAGCAGCCAAGCAGTTCCTCACAACGTGGAACATGTCAAGGAAGAACCTCTGGGCGCATCCAGTGGTCATCAAGGTGTCGAAGCAAACCAAGCCACTGTCCAATGGACAGCAGGCTACCTTCTTCACCATGAATCCTCTGTGGCAAACCACTGAGATCGTGCCACCAGAGTTCCAGACAGCAGCCATGGCGCTACACCACATGGTGATGGCGGCCCACGAGGGCGGCCGTTTCGGAGCCGACGACGAGGGCACCGGCCCGGAAGGCGTCTGATCGCTTGACGTGGCCGTGCAGCCACGTCAAGCTGCACGGCTCGCTTCCCCCTGTCCAGCAAGCTCCGGTGCCATGGGTCAGCAAGGCAACTTCGGTCTGGTTAGAGATGCCTTCGCCAGTAACTGGCGAGATAGTTTGCAGAAGCTGGGACTGGAAGCTAAGGGGAAAACAACAGGTGATTGGCAGCCGATAGTCTGTCCGCTCTGTCCAGACTCATCAGGATCATGCTCCATCAGCGTAAAGAGTGGATGGCTTACTTGCCATCAGTGTGGATTCAAGGGAGACCTGTTTACATGGTGGGGACAGAAGAATGGTTGCTCGGAGTCGAAGCCTCTAGATGCATGTGAAGGCTTAGCTAAAGCCCTTGGTGTAACTCTTCTTGTGAGGAAGAAGGTCTCTAAGCCTACCAAAAAGGCAATAGACTTCGACTCCGAGCTTATCCAAGAATGTTGCCGGTCTCTCCTAGAAGATGAGGCCAACGAACCTCTACGGACCTTCCTAAAGACAAGGAAGCTCTACAATCCTATCAAGCTAGAAGAGTTGCAAGTTGGAGCGTATGCAGGAAACATAGTCTTCCCTCAACACTATAGCGATGGAAGGATAAAGCCAAAGGTAAGGCTTTACAATCCCAATGCAATCGACAAGCCACCATGGCTCTACACGAAAAGCCTTACCGCAGTCCCGTCGTCGCTCAACTTCTGGCCATACTCGAAAGCAGCGCCAAAAGAGAAGGACATCATTCTTCTCTGTGAAGGAGAGTGGGACTGTCTCACAGCTATTATCCGGCTTGAACTGCCCGCTGCTGGTTGGTGTGTATCAACTTGGACTGGTGGTGCAGGTTCGCCCATCCCTGGAAACGCTATCCCTGCCGGATGGCACGGTCGTGAAGTCTGGATCGTATACGATAACGATACGTTCCAAGGACCCAAGGAAGAAGATCATCGCTCACCTGATACTCGTAGACACACAGAAATGATGAGGCGGAGGAAGAACCTCATCGATGGAGTAGCGAGATCATTTGAAGCAGTAAAATGTAACGTGAAACTACTGGCGGTCCCGATCGATCCGTCAGCCAAGTGGGGTGGAGACTTCCGAGATTGGGTAAATGAAGTAGGGGATGACAAGGCGGATATCAGGGCGATACCACGTTACTCGTTATCTGAAGTAACATCTTCTACGAGCAAGCGAGTAACAACAACCTTCGACAAGATCAATGAACATCTTTACGAGGAAGTGTCTGTTGGTTGTCAGGTATCCGCTATTGCAATCAATGACCTTGTGTTCGCACGGTATTCAAGGGTTGACTGTGATCGTGGCACAAAACCGCAATGTCAGGTATGCAGAGTTCCCGATCTCGCGCCAGAAGGTATTATGGACTGGCGCGGACATGAGGAAGCTCTGGCCCTTGCCTACATGCAACGGCACTCAGACCAATGGCTTATTGATAACTTCTTTGGCAAGCCACGAACTTGCTCGCCATGTCTGCTCCATACCCTAAAGGGAGATGCAGGGTCGATATGGTCTGCTGGTGCAAAAGAGGGAGAAGAAAGCAGCAAGCTGATAGACATTGTTAGTGACTCTGCTCCTCCAATGTCTGGCGAGATGACAGTAGAAGGGACCGTCTTCCCTAACGGAAAAGGTATCGTGCTTCTTGCCAACAAGATTACTCCTACAGACAAGAAGTTCGTAGACCTTGATAAGCTGAAGAACCAGCTACTGAATCTTACTCCTCACAATGCATCTAACGTGAAGGAGATAGACGACTATCTACTGTCAAGAGAACTTGACATCTCAAACTATGTAACCAAGATCTATGGCCGACATGACATCCATCTAACAATGGAGCTTGTGTCACATAGCGCATTGTGGATGGACTACAATGGAAATAAGGTTAGAGCTTGGTTGGACGCTGCTATCATTGGGGCGACAAGGACTGGTAAGTCTGTCACCGCTAAACGATATCTCCATACTATCGGCGTGGGACAACATTTTGTTGTTATGGACAACTTCAGCCGGGCTGGACTCACTATGGGTGCTGTCAGCGTGAATGGAATGCAGAGAGTGCGCCCAGGTTTGTTCCCACGTAACCATGGGCGTATGGTCGTGCTGGATGAAGCTCACCTGATGGTCAACATCGCTGGCGAGCCCGTGTTCCCGATCCTCCAGGGAGCGCGAGACAGCGGCCGTGTTGATGGAGCCAAGGTCTACGGCTCACAAACGATGCCGGGTGCAGTTAGATTGGTGACTATATCTAACTGGCTTGATGGCTCGAAGTTCTCGTATGCATTCCCGTGTGAACATCTCCTCAAGCTATACGGATCTCCTGAAGCTCTCAGCCGCTTGGACTTCGGGATCCCGGTTGATGAGTCAGACGACGAGATCGGTCCGCAACCTGTGGAGCACCAGTGGACTCAGGAACTGCTACAGGCAACAGTTCTGAGATCATGGAACATGGATGCAAAGTCCATCTTCGTTGATGAAGATGCACAGAAGCTAGCCGTGACGTATTGCCAAGAAGAGTGGGCGCACAGGTTCAACGAGGGGATGCCACTCTTCACCCGTAAAGAGAAGCCGATCAGTGTCATTCGTATCGCTATCTCTATCGCCAACCTTACCATGTCTCATGTCATGGGAGATCTATCCTCATGCCATGTTCGTAGGGTTCATGTAGAATGGGCTGCAAACTTTCTGGAACATACCTGGGAACTGTTGGGCTATGGCAACATGTCGTCTGCATCGTTCTCAGCGCAGCACCTAGAGAACCCGATGAAGTCAGAGGCCAACCTGATCGTGCCTATCGATCTCCGTGAGCCACGGCATGCAGTCACTACCTTGTCAGCCATGATTGGTGTCAGGCACAAGGAAGAGATCAAGAACTACTGTGGCCTGGAGTTCCAAGCATTCGAACGATGGATGACTCTATGCATTAGAGCTAACATCTTCGAAGTCGTTAGGATGTCAGACTATGGGAACAAGGTAAAGGTTAGACCAACCAAGGGTGGAGATACCTTGATTCGTAACCTGATCCACATGTCATCAGGATACCCGGAGAGTTGGAACCAACGATTCCGTCAAATGGAAATGTGGTTCCGTGCTGGTTGCAATGATAGCAACAAGCCAAAGGTCACCCCACTAGATACACCTTTGAACTTGCTACAACATGAATGGCAACTCACTGACAGACAATCGTCTATTGGGCAAGAACCGATCCCTATGGGATGAGTTCGACAAGCTCTACGAGAAGCATCCAAGAAAAGGTCCTAGTGATGCTTTCGATGAGTTCTTTACCAAGGTAAATGATGTAGCTATTTGGGTTGCAACCAAGACAGCTAAACGCCCACTGACAGCGATGGAGATTGACGGTATCTACAATGAAGCTAGGAGAAAGCTTCACAAGCTCTTGGCGTCGTGAACAACCTGAGAGAACACATGACGAATCAGTTAGAGAAAGAGTTCAGGGCTCTTTGTCGTGCTCTATACGACTTGCAGATTGCATACATCTTCAAGGTTCCAGAAGAGATGCAACAAACGCCATGTGACTTCTTCGGTCATACGACTACTGGCATTGCAGTGTTCGTAGAATGCAAGCAAGTGAACCGTAGCGCACTACCTATTGGAACAAGCAATGGTATTGCTGGACATCAATGGATTGCATTGAAGCAAGCGCATCAATGCGGCTGCTACTCGTTCCTGGTGTGGCGTCGAGGCGAGGAGACCGCCCTGGTGCCCTTCTCCGTGTGCCTGGAGGCGGCTGTCGATCGCAAGTCGATCGCCTGGAGCGACGTGGCTAGGCTGGCGCAGCGGCCGTTGCAGACGGCTCTGATCGAGGCGCTGGAGGGGGAGTAAACTCCACCCTATGCTCTCTGAGCATACGGAAGATTGATGAGCGGCCGATGCCGAGTTGCTTGGCGGCTAGTGTGACGCTCCCACCTGCCGCCGCAAGAGCCCGTTCGATAAGGGCCTTCTGTGCATCTACCCAACGAGGGATCTTGGCTAGCTCCTCGTGGTTCACCTTGGCTTCAATCTTACTCTGGATCTTCCTCTTAGTCATAGCTGCATAGCCTAGAAGTTCGTAGATCTGAAGCTTACGTTCTAGTGCTTGCCAGTCTAGCTTCGCTTCGATTACCTTTAGATCTTGGCGCCACTTCTCACAAGGTAGATCCTTTGGCATGTCTTCAAAGACTGGCTTGATCTTCTTGCGAAACAGTAGTGCATACCTGACATACTCGATGACTCCCCATCGAGCCTTCATGCATGCATAAGCAGTGCGCTTCTCTTCAGGGATCTCAGGACGAGCAAGCAGGATGATTGCATGCAGCATACCCTGTTGCGCTGCATCTTCCTGATCGTGATGCCTCTTGGTGTAACGCTTGGCAGCTTGCCAAGCCTTACTGTAGATGATGGCTACCCGGGAATCCACCACTCTACCGCCGGAGTTGTCAGGAGACCTGCTGCATTCTCTCCCGGCATGAGCACTCCTGCTTGCAGATACAGTCGTCTTCCAGCATGAGAGGGCAGGATTGGCATTTCAAAGTCAATCCTTCCATCATACAACGATCTAAATGGTCCTGTTTGTCCACCTGGGACAACCACGAACGTTGCATCCAACGGCACAAGAAGACGACAGCCAGGAGCACCGTAAGTTGTAAGATCAAGTCCATTGTCTGGTAGCAACCTCGTGCTCAAGACTACCAGAAAGACTGTCGGTTGTGGAGGCCCGACGAAGCTGGACCAGATATGGCAGTGAATCGTTCCTCCTACACGGGGCCGCTGATCTTGTAGGTGGATCCAGGGGTTTACCCCTGACCGTGGCCGACAAGTGGCGATAGCTGGAGGAGGAGGCCACCAGATTCTAGCTCTGCCATTCTGTGTCAGTGGTCCTTGTGGAATGTTCGCATCATCAGTAGCTACCAATGCAGCTTCAACAATCCTGGTATGAGGGCTTGTTGACTTGCAGCCTACCAATAGCTCCATTATTGGTAGCCACAAGATGACTGCAAAACAGAACCCGAAGGCAAGTGCTTTGAAAGGACTGCCGGGCTTGTCTTCGGGTTCGTTCATCACGTCGTTGTGGTAGGAGGTTTGGCGATGGGAGCGTGGGTAGCATCCCACAACTCATCGGTGCTCTTTTTGGCAACACCGGCATTCTTGTTGGCGACATAG
>Ga0137314_1000149_pt1 | contig 21811 bp, 45 predicted proteins | sample EasRivERMZT199_2_FD_102289 | JGI IMG/M metagenome (GOLD analysis project Ga0137314, IMG submission 102289) | Soil microbial communities from meander-bound floodplain in the East River, Colorado, USA - East River MetaG ERMZT199_2 | ecosystem: Environmental > Terrestrial > Soil > Floodplain ... | reverse complement strand
GCCCTACGGGAGAGATGGGGATAGGGGGTACCCCCCCCATTATTCGTCCACGCTCGATCATTTGGCCTTGGTTCTGCTCAAGCCTTTGGTGGCACGTGCCCGGGCACTCTTTTGAGCACGCACGTCACCTTGCTTGAAGTGATACTTTCTACCAGCCCCCGCCTGGTAATAAGCACCCTTGCCATCTTTGCCCTTTTTCACTCCAGCCATCAGTTCTCCAATCTACGATTCCCAGGGTGAGGCTCAGGCCCACGTCCTCTATTGGGTCGGTGTCCTCGTCCTTCTTGCCCAGTCTTGGTCCTGTGGCAGGGGATACATAGGAGGAGGAGGTTGCTGAGCATATCCCCCCCACCTTCGCTCGCAGGTATCCGGTGGTCCACTTCGGCCCCGATGTTGGCGCACGGTGCGCTGGGATGGTGACGACACCCCCCACATCGGCACCGCCCACCATCCCTCCTCAGGATGGCCTGCCTTCGGGCATTCCAATCCGGGGGGAGAGGCTTGGTCCTCCAGCTGCCTGTTCCGGCCATATATGTCAGTATACCAGGCCCGGGCGGTGGGGCGGTGTCCTCGAGGGGAGCCTCCCCGCCATCGATATACCCGCATATACCTTGAGATACCGAGGGCATCACCAACGCCCCCTTGGGGGGGCGTCGTGATGCTAGCCCCTGCTGCATAGCAACTCTCTGCGAGATGTCAAGTGGTGATGCCGTCCTGACGGGCTTCTCGGGCCGGTGATGCATCATAGCATCCGGTGATGTTGTCAAGTGTCAATCTAGCAACTCTCTGCGAGATGTCAAGCGGTGATGCATCATAGCACCCCTCTTGTCAAGTCCGTGAAACGTCCTCGTGAAACAACGCCGCCGGAGCCTCTCCCTGGGCCACAAGGGCCGCCCAGGCCGCTTGGTACCGGGGCGGTGCCCTCCGTGTCAGGGAAGTACCTTCCTGTGTCTCGGTGAGCCTCCGGATAGCACCAGGCCCCCGGGGTGGTGAGATCCCAGGGGCCTGATTGCGGTCACCGTGCCCGAAAGGTTAAAGGCTCGGCCCGGTTGGCGGTGTTATTCTCTCATTGCCGGGGGAGCGCTCGACCAGCTGGTCGGCTGGCTGCCGGGTCGGGGCCACGCAAAAAACCCTCTCCCATCTCACCCCAGGGGCCACTCTCCGCCTAGGCCCTAAGCCCATCCTCTATCGACCTCGATCTTCCCAATCACTCCGGCCAGCAGGCATGGCAGGCGGTCAGTCCCTGCTCAACCATCTGCTGCTCCTGCCACCTGGTCCCATTCTGGACCGAGCCGCAGGCCGACCAGCGCCGCCGGAACTCCTCATCGCTCGACCGGTGATATACCTTGCCCTTCCCGCTGGCTGCGACCACCACCAGCTCGTCCATCGGTGCTGTCGAGGGCCGATCCACTTTGGCAATCTTGCTCCTGGCCATCATTCATTCCTCCTCTATCCTCAATAAACTCCCGAAGTCCGGCGGGGCCTCGATGGTCCAGAGCCTGATCACCTTCACCTCCAAGACCTGCACCGCCCCCCTCGTCCCATTCATTGACGATGGTAACAGCTCGGTCCAGGGCCAGGCCCTGCTCGTCGTGGTAGACCTCGTATTGATACTCCCCCAGGTCGCCCTCGTGGTCGTTATTCTGCAGGATATGCAGGACATCGCCCTCCTTGCTGCGCCTCTCGAGTGTCATGCCCCTCCCAGCCCTGCGAAGGTCAAGAAGTTAAACGCAATCCGAGATTCCGGGACCTCGGTACCACTCGCTTCGACCTCGGCTGCCTCGTCGGGGGTGAGCCTCTCGACTCCATCTCCATCGTTACCCGCCGGTGGATTGACCACCAGGGCACCCAGGATCTGGGTCACTGAGCCATCGTCGCAGACGGTGGCCCGGATGGTCTCAGGGCTTATCTCGTGTGACACGGTGCCTTCCAGCTCATCCTGCCCAACGAACTCGCCCACCTGGACCCAGAGGTATCCACCCACCAGGCCGGTGCGCACAGTCTCGGTGTTCCCGGAGCGCTCCACGATGTAACCATCGTCGAAGCTCAGCTCCTGACAACTGGCCGCCCCGGCTGGAAGGCTGAACGCCACCAGCATCAGAATGGCCATTATCAGCGCCGTCACCAGGCCATAGGCCCGCAGTCGGCTCACTTTACTGTCTCTCATTTGTCTTCCCCTTTCCCGGGGGCGTCTCCCCCGGAAATCTTGAATGCGTCCTCTAGTGCTTGTGCGGCCTCCCGCATCTCCTCCTCGGTCATCCCCGAATGAATAACCCAAAGGGTGTCGGGGTCTCCCTCGTGTGGGGTCAGCCCCTGGTCCATTCGCTCCCTGTCCTCCCGCAGGGCCTCCTCCCGCTCCTCGGGGGTCATGGCGTACCACTCCTGCAAGTGGCGTATCGCCTCGCTAATCCACTCGTCCACCTGTCGGCGCTGGTCAGCCCGCCGGAGCATGGCCCCGACCAGGGGGGCCAGGATGAAAGCCACCAGCACCCAAACCACCAGCCACCAATACCATCTCATGCCTTCTCTCCTCTCAGCTCCTTGATGGCCTCGGTGGCTTGCCGAGTGTAGAACCCGGCCCGCCTCCAGGCCTCCCGGGCCAAAGCCAGCTCGGCTCCGGCCTCGGCGGCCTCGGCCTTGCGCTTCCAATGGGCTGCCTGGGCCATCGCCCGGCTCGCCCGATAGGCCAACATGCGCCTCGGGGTCATGGTGTCACCTCGTAGAAGTTCAGCCCCTCCTTGGCAAAGGCCTTGAGCCAGGTGCCTGGGGCCACCACAACTTGCTGCTCGGTCACGATGCCTCCTTGGTTAGATATTCGGCGGGCACCCGGACCACCTGACCGGTGCCGTCAAGCTCGACGACCTCGGACCCGATGGGCCGGAGGTACTCGTAGCCGAGCAGGATGCCGAAGGCCACCAGGTCCACCCCGGGAATCCGGATCTCCACCCGGTCACCGGGGCGCAGCCCGCTGGCCACCTTCCCGGTCCGGGAAAGCTCCCGGACCAGGCTGGCCGCTGTCTCCTGAGCTGTCATGCGGTGACCTTCCCCATGCTCCCCATCACCGAGCGCATCGTGGCCAGGGCCAGCTTGGCTGCGGCCAGGGGCTTGGGGCTGGTGAGCCTGTGCCCGGTGCCGGTGTGCTCCACCTGGTACAAGAGGTGGCTGCCCGCTGCCCGGACCAAGACGTAGTCGGGAAGCTCGGTGGGCACATCGACCACCACCTTGGAGTTAGCCTTGCCGTGCATTCGAGCATGGTCGGCTACCTTGGCCAGGTCGAAGCCCCGAATCGGTGTCGGGTCAGGCTCGGGGTCGTGCACCCAGTGGGCTGCAGTGTCCGGGTTTAACCCATAGAGAGGGGCCGAAGCCCAGCCCATTCCCAGGTGGCTGGCCCGGTCCCAGCCGCTGTTGTGGCGGGGGCCGGGGTGGTAGCCTCCATGGCCGCCTCTGGCCTTGAGTTTGCCGGTGTCATCGTTAAGCCTCATCCGAAGGCCTCCCTTGCCTCGGCTGCCTGCAGGTTGAGCAGGGCGGCCAGCTCCTCGCACTCCTCGATGGTCATGGGGATCGGCACCAGGCCACCATGGGCATTGGTCAGGGTGAATACCACCAAGTCGTAGTTCGGCTCGGCGGTCATGCCGACCCCTGCCTGGGTCATCATGGTCGAGGTGGTCATACCAACCCCACCTGGACCGCCACCATGCCGTAGACATCGGAGGTGTAGGTGGCTGCCTCGTCCTCGCCTCGCTCCAGGTGGCCATCCTCCTTATCGGACAGAGCCTGCAGGATCTCCTCCCACTGGCTCTTGCTCAGGTAGGCCCCAGCCACGTCGTCAGCGCTCATCGCCACGACCCCAGCACCTCGATGAACCCGGCATCGTTGCCACCCGGACGCTTTAGGGCGAAGGCGGTGCCCCGGCGGTCGGTGAGGTCGCAGTAGTTGGGCAGCCAGGACAGCAGGCCCCGCTCCCCGGTGTCGGTGTTGACGAACTCGGCGGTGGTCATATCCTGCACGAACCCTCGCTCGGCCAGGACGGCCTCGGCCTCGCTGCGCTCGTAGAGGGGTAGCCCCTCAGCCTCGGTGCAGCGCCCGATGTGCTTCTTGTGTGTCATGATCCCTTCCCTTCCTGCCCGGACTTTCCGGGCTTCCCCCCCATTCAAGCAGACGGAGAACCTCCTGTCAAGTCCCCCTCGGCCAGGGCCGGGGCGGTGACCTGCTCGACCAGGACCCCCACCAGGTGGCATCGGCCACAGCGCCAGAGGACCTCAGCGCCTCGGGTCACCACATCTCTGCCTCGGCCAGCTCGACTCTGGGTGAAGCTGAGCCTCGGCTGCACCTCAGGCCGGAGCGTGCCACCGCACCGGGCATGAATCTCAGATTGCACCGGTGCCATCATCGGTCCTCCACTTTCAAGACCAGATAGATTCCAGGCTCCACCAACAGCCGCCCAACGCCAGGATGTTGCTCCAATCCATCGGCCCTTAGTCGTTCGGCTCCGATGGTGGGGAGGATCTCAACCAGGTCAGCCTCGGTTGCTGGCTGCGTTGTGCTGCATGGCCACACCTTCCGACTTCCGCAGGCCACAACGTGAGCAACAACGCTATGAGGACCATGTATGCAGCCGTCCTCCCAACCAGTCCCAGCACAACGAGCGCACTCGACAAGCAGGTCGTTGAGGGTCAGGCTCATCGGTCCTCCCGGGATTCGTGGTACATGACGCCGGTAGATGCAAAGTCGATCCAGTTGGGAATACCACAACTCACACACCGCCGCTCCTGATTAATGGTGCTGTTGGAACTCGCCTGCCAGGTGTGCTCGATGCAGTGTGAAGGCCATAACACCCATTGATGGATCTTCATCGGTCCTCCTCCGTCATACGTCGAAGCGCACATTCCACACAGACCCGAGTACGGGACCGGCTCATCCACTCAGGCAAATGCGGGTTGGTCCGTACTTGTTCAGCCGTCGCCTCCTCGATCGGTTCGTGACAATCCCAACAGAGCAGCTGGAGCAGGCTCATCGGTCCTCCCACCGTTCATCGACTTCTTCCGGCAGCATCACGTCGGGTTGTTTCCCATCAGCAATCTTCCAGACCAGCAGCTTGTCGCCGTTGGGTCGGTATCTGATTTCCGCTCCGATGGTGGTGAGAATCTCAACCAGATCAGCCTCGGCCAGGACGCTGTTGTCGATCAACTCGCCGAGCAGATCTTGCAGTCGACTATCAGGATCGGGTACAACATTGAGTCGGTAAAGGGTCAGGCTCATCGGTCCTTCCGTTTCACCGGGTGTCGATGCTCTTCGATAGCGCCGTAGCCACCCACCATTGGACCCTCCCGTTTCACAGCTTCCAACGCTGCCCGAGCCTGACTGCGGTATAGGTCTTGCTCGTAGTGTTCCTCGGCCTCCCACTTCGGTTGCAGCCCCATCTCGGCACTGTCGTCGTAGTAAATGCCTATCGCTGCTGCTTCTACGTCTTCGTCGGTGGGGAAGGAAGCCCAACGACGAGCAGCCTCAGTGACAGCAATCCACTCCCTGGGGGTGAAGGCGCACCACGCCTGCACCCGTAGGGCTTCGGTGAGTTTGTCGGTCATCGGTCCTCCCGTTTCACAGTCCCAGAAGCAGCACTAACTCGGTTGCCACAAATCTCACAGATATGGAACCCGTCGTGACCCTCTCGTTTTTTGCAAGAGTGGGAGAACATAAACGAGTCGACACACGGACCCCACCCGAACATGCAGGCTTCAGTATCCAGGGTCAGGCTCATCGGTCCTCCAGCAACGAGTACGGGTTGAACGGCTCGGGCCAAGTAGTCAAGAGCCAATAAGCTGATGACGCCCGTAAGAAACGTTGACCTTCGGGGCTACCTAGCCACTCCACAAGAATCGCTTTTCGGCGATCCAGCATCATCTTGGCGATTTGTTCCAGGGTCAGGCTCATCGGTCCTCCTGTTGCACCATGCAGCAGATGTTGTCGCAGGCACAGTCCATTCGGTCGGCGTCGTCTGTTCCAAGCCGACACTCACAACCACCAGGACACAGGCCATCGGGTGTCTGAGTTTTGTCGACCAGCCAATAGTGTTCGGCTACGACGACATAAGGGTTAACGCTCATCGGTCCTCCCGTTTCACAGCCTCCAACGCAGCCCGAGCATCCGACAAGAAGATCAGAATTGGACGTGCTTGTGGGTCTCGAAGGTTTATGCACCGACCTAGTTCCCGCACCATCGCTTCTGCGTCTTCGTCGGTGGGGAAGGAAGCCCAACGACGAGCCGCTTCAACCAAGATCGACAGATGCGTGATCTTGGATGGGCCGCGATAGTTGAACCACTCCAGGGCTTCGGTGAGTTTGTCGGTCATCAGTCCCTCCTCCTCCAGGCATTGCTGCAGGCCCTGCACCAGCTGGCCAGCCCGGTGCCGGTGCTGGCGTTGCGGTGGAACTCGTCCGCAGGCTTGATCTGGCCGCAGTTGGTACAGGCCCGCTCGGCCACGGTCGGCTCCTGGGTGCGACCCTTATTCTCGGCGTACCAGGCCCGGGTGCGGTCGGCCACACAGGTCTTGCAGACCTTGCGCCTTCGGGACACCCCTCCCTTAGAGGTGAGCGACATATCGCCCCAGGACTTGACCTTCTCGCAGCGGTTACAGGTGGTGGTGCCCTTCCCCCCCAGTCGGTCGAGCCTCACCTGCTCGGCTTGTGCCCGGCGCACGGCCAGGGGGTCGTAACCCAGGCCGGTCAGCTCGTGTCGCACCGTCTCGGGGTGGACTCCGGCTGCCCGGGCTGCCTGGACCACCGAGAGCCTCGACCCGCTGGCCTTCACCTCCTCGGCGGCCACTCGAGCCTTGCGCCTCGCCCGGTCACGGCTCGACTCCAAGCCCCGGGCCTGCAGGATCTGCCGCACCCGCTCCCGGGACAGGCCCAGGGCCTGCCCGATTTGGGCCGGAGTCTCCCCGGCCAGGTAGCGGGCCTCGATGTCTGAGTCTCTTTGGATTGTCATAGGTGTATCTCCTCAGAAGGTGGAGATGCAGGGGCACCATGCCTGGTGTACCTGGCACCCGCACACCTCGTGCTCGCCGGTCGAACAGGGGTGCCGCTCCTCGATCAGCTCGTGCACCTTGTCCCACTGGGTGTCGGGCATGCCCTGGGCGTTGAGCCAGTCGGCTACCTTGCTGGCTCGCCTCGTCCGGACATCAGCCAGTAACTCCTTGGCTCGGTCCCAGGCCCAAGCTTCATTGGTCCACGGAGGCATGGCCAGAGCCTGTCCCAGTGTCCGGGGGAAGTCAAGGAGTGCCTCTCCCCTGCCGTAGCGCCGTCCCTCGGCCCCCGAGTACGTCACATCGACTGTCGGTGTCAGGGAAGTACCTTCCTGTGTCTCCCTTGGCCTCTCTGGCTCGTGCTCCACCGGGGGTATGCGGCCCCGGGCCGGGGGGCGGGCCATCAGGCCTTCCCCCGGTTTTGCCCGAGACGGCCCACCCTGGGGGCGGGCTTGGCTGCTGCCGGTGCGCTGGCCTTGGGGGCCTTGGCCGTCATCGGTGCCTTGGCCGCCCGGCTCTGGGCTTTCTTGGCCTTCCGAGCTGCCAGGACCTTTTCGGCCTTGGTCAGGCTGGCGGTGACCTTGGTGCTCACCTTGCCCAGGTCCCGGGCCAGGGTGGCTGCCTCTCCGGCGTATTTGCCATCGGCCAGGGTGAGCAGGGCATCCAGCTCCCCGGCCTCGAGGTCGAGCAGCTTGTCCACTCCCGCCCTCACCATCCGCCACGCCTCGACGGCGGAGCTGGTTTGGTTAGTGGTGCGGCCCTTGACTCGCCGGACCTCGGAGAGCACGGCCTCCCTGGTGGCCTTGCCACCGGTGCCGAGCTGGACCGTCTGGATGACACTGCGAGCCTGGTTGGCATCACCCATGGTGAGCGCTGCCTGGTGGGCTGCGAAGCTCACCCCATCGATGCGGTCATTCTCGGGGAAGGCTGCGGCTACCCGGTAGTAGGCCTTCATCGTGGTGAGGGTATGCTCGGCTCCCGCTGCGCTCAGGGCGCTGGCCAGGGCTGCCCAGTCGGGCTTGCCGTTGCCGAGCCGGTAGCCTCGGAACTCGCCCCGAAGCGTGTCGCCCACCTTCCAGTGGTTGTCCTCTTGCTGCCCCAGCAGGGCAATGGTCTTATCGAATGCCATCTCAATTACCTTCCCTCTTGGTCGAGCAGCGCTGCCGCTGCCGCTATCTCGGTCTCGATTCTGTCCTGGTGCAGGTCCATCACCTGCGCCACGCTGGCCCGCTCGCTCTCGGGGAACGCCATCGACCAGTTGAGCATGGCGTAGTCCACATCGAACGCCATGGCGATCTCGCAGAACTCCACCTGCATGTTAGTGCTGACCGGGGTCTTGATGGCCCGCTTGTTGGCCCGGAGCTTGTCCGCTGCCTCGATCAGGCTGCGGCTGGGCACGAGCTGCGCCTCCACCTCGGGGTCGTAGTCAAACTCCATCTTGAAGGCGAACCGGTTGGGCAGGGCCTGGCTCAGCTCCCGGCCTCCCCGATATCCCGGGTTGAAGGCTCCACCGAACAGGACCGGGCTGCCCTCAGGCACCCGCAGGACCTCTCCATGGTGCTCCTTCATTACGACCTCCCGGCGGTCGTCCCAGAGGGAATAGAACCGGCTCAGGTTGCGCTCGCTGCCGAAGTTCAGCTCGTCGAACAGCACCACTCCCCGGCCTTCCCGGATGACGGTGGCCAGCACCCCATCTACCCAGACCAGGCCCCCGGTCTCATCCGGAACCCACTGGCCCAGGATGGTGCCGAAGTCCATATCGCCCGAAAGGACGATGGAATAGAAGGGCAGGCCCTGGTTGGCGGCAAAGGCCTTAAATGAGAAGGTCTTGCCGCTCCCGGTGGGGCCATGCACCAGGACGTTATGGCCGCTGGCCAGAGCTGCCTTGTAGGTGTCGAACTCGGGGTACCCCCCGACCAGGCGATTGACATAGCGGGCACCCAGCTCGGGGCTGGGCACCAGGCTGTCGAGCGCTGGGTGCAGTGTCTCGGTGGTCACGAGGTCACCGCCCGCACCAGATAGAAGGCGGCGTCGCTGCGGGTGCGGTAGCTCCCTCGGTCGATCTTGGTGTCCATTTCCGTTCCTTTCCCGCCCGGACCTTCCGGGCTTACCCCCCCATTCAAGCAGACGGGAGTCCTCTTGTCAAGTATCCAATCTGAGATTGTCACCAGGTCCGCTCCTCGATGCCGGTGCGCCGCACCCCGTCCACGATGGTCTCCCGGACCACCTCGGCCAGGGCGTCGGTGCTGGTCACGTTCATCACCTCATCGAAGCCCAGGGCCTCGGTCTGGAGGTGAGCCTCGGGGCCGAACCGGAGCAGCACGGTCAGCTCGGCGTCGATGCTGGCCACGATGTCCTCGACCAGGACCGCCTCCCCCCGCAGGTAGCCGAACTTGGGCACGTCACCATCGGTGAGCATCACCAGGATGCGCCGCCGGTGCTGGCTGTGCGCAAAGTGCCCACCCACCTCGATCAGCGCTGCCTGGGGGCTGGTGCCGCCTCGAGCCAGGGGAGCTGGCATGTACTCGGGGTCGGGGTCCTCGTCGGCCCCATAGACCAGATTGGTCATCGAATTGAAGCTGAGCACGGCGCAGGGGATGCCCTGAGCATACAGCGCCCGCTTGATGGCCCAGCCTGCCTCGGCCACCCCCTGGTCGGCCCCATCGTTCATGCTGAGGCTGGTGTCGTAGATCAGGGCGATCTCGATATCCAGGGCGTCCTCGGCTCCGGGGTTCCACTCGTCAAACACCTGGTCCAGCGGCTCCCAAGACTCCCGCCTCAGGTAGCGCCCGGCGTGTATCTTGCCCACGTCCCGATGGCTGAGCCAGCCCGGGTCGGCCAGCATGCGAAGCTCGGCCAGCACCGCTTCCAAGTCGTGCGCTTGGGCCTTGGCCTCATCGGTAACCATGGTGCGCTCCTCGTAGCGGTCCAGGTTCTCGCCTATCTCGCCCTCGGGTTGCTCCAGCTCAGACTCGATGAGCTGGTCGGCGTTGGCGGCCTGAGTCTCGGTGGCCTGCTCGGCCTCGGCCAGGGCCTCGGACATTGCCGACTCCAAGGCATCCTCGAGGTCCTCCTGGCTCGGCTCGGTGCCGCCGGTACTGGGGCCAGGCTCGGTGTCCTCGGCCTCGGTGTCCTCGGTGGCGTCCTCCTCGGCCTGCTCCTGCTCGGCCTCGGTCGGCTCGGGGAGCGTCGGAGTCTCGGCCTCGGCCTCCTCCTCGGCCTCCTCCTCCATCCGCTCGGCCACCCGCTCCTGGGCATCGGCCTCCTCGTCCTCGGAGACCTGGCCCCGGGCGGGCATCGGGGTGCCGCAACCGGGAAGCTCGGTGTGGGCCTGGGCCAGGTGCCGGTTCATCAGCTGCAGCAACTCGATGCCCCGGTTGGGGTCGAGGTCCCAGTCGAGCAGCAGGTATTCGGAGATGAGCGCTTCCCACTCGTCAGCGTCCAGGGTGTAGGCGGCTCGAGCTGCGGCCCGCACGGTCTTGGGCAGGTAGCGTCTCCCGGCCAGCAGTGCCCAGGCCAGGTGAGGCTCGGCCTCGTCCTGGTTAACGATCAGGTCGAGCACGGCCTGGGCGAAAAAGGGGATGGCGGGCCGGTACAGGGCGGTGAACAGCGTCTCGATACGCTGGTCGTCGGCCAGGTTGAACACCGGGAACAGGCCCAGCCTGCGAACCTCCCGGCCCACGAAGGTGTGCTCCCTGGGGGTGAACATGCAATGGCAAAGCTCGTGGTAGTTGAGGCCCATCAGCCGTCGAACATCGGCCAGAGTGGGCAGGTAGCCGCTTCGGCCCCAAGTCCTGGCCCAGTCGTCGCCCCGAAGGAGGATCCTGCTCCCATCGGACCAAGCCGGGGCGGGGCCTAGTTGCTGGATACCCACGGTCACCTCGTCCCGCCCCGACAGGATGCGGTCGGTGCGGGCTAGTACGGTGGCGGCTGCGCTCAGCCAGCGCTCGTGCTCGGGGCGGGTGTCGAGGTCGAGGACCATCAGCGTGCCGCCCTCTCGGTGCCCCGGCCCAGGATGCCCCGGCTCACCTTGCGGCTCACCAGCGTCTGGCACTTGCCCGGGTCGTTTCTGCGGTTCATGGCGGTCCTTCCTCGCCCCGACCTTCGGGGGCTTGTAGCCCCCATTCAAGCAGACCGGAGCGCTCTTGTCAAGTCCCCCTCTCCCCAGCTAGCTCCCCTGGGGTAGGGTCGTCAAGTGCTCCTCGACTGCCACCAGGTGGGGCCGCAGCGTGTCGGGGGTGAGCCTCTCGATCCACCCGTACTCCAGCCAGCCCTCCAGGAATCTGCGATTCCAGGGCTGAGCCACCGGCAGCACCCGGCAGCCCGACTCCATCATGGTCCAGAGGTTGTGTGGGGCGTCCTCGAGGTAGAGGTCGCCAGACACCTCCCACTTACGATCCGTCCGGTAAAGGTGATTAGCTTGAGGCAGGCTGAACCGGGCCAGCTCTTCGAAGGTGTGTTCCATGGCCCAGTTGGGCCGGTTGGTGGCGTAGATGATGAACCAGCCCCGGGCCTGGGCCAGCTCCAGCGCAGCCCGGGCCTCCTCGTAGAGGGGCAGGCCCTTGAACCCACCCGACTCCTGGAACCAGGCCCAGAACTCGGCAGGGGTGTCCAGCCCGGCCAGGATGTGCAACTCGTCCCACTCCTGGACCTGGCCAGGCTCGATGCCCATCCGCCGACACCAGCCCAGGTCGAAGTCGAACACCACCCCATCGAGGTCACAAACCAGGGTGGGCCTCACTGGAGCCTCGGCCTTCCAGCAGCAGCCTCGGCCCCACGCTTCCGAGCCTTGGCACTCGGGGGGAAGGCACAGGGCATCCGGCGGTGAGTGTTGAGCTTGCGGCCACAGTTGTAGCAGCGCAGGATCCCATTGCCCTTATCCTGGTTGGCATCGTCCAGGGTGGTCACCCCGGGGCGTCTCCCCCGGGGCCTGCCACTGGAGTTATTCATCAGTGTCCTCCCGTACTGCCAAACCCGTTCTGGCCTCGGTCGCTCGGGGGCAGGTCATCGACCTGCACCAGGTGGGTGGGAAACATCGGGATGAGGATGGCCTGGGCCACCCGGGTGCCCATCGGCACCATCACCGGGTCTGGCCCCAGGGTGAACAGGCCCGCCATCATCTCACCCCTGAACCCGTTATCGATCACCCCGGGCACCATGCCCAGGCCCAGCTTGCTGGCGAGACTCGACCGCCCCAGCAGCAGAATCCAGGCCCCCGGGGGAGCAGCGAAGTGCACTCCCAGCGGAGCGTAGGTGACACCCTCGGGGAGCACGTCGGTGTGATAGGTGGTAGCCAGGTCCACCCCGACATCGCCCTGGTACACCGGGGGAGTGGCGGTCCCACCGTTAACACTCCGCCACTGCAGGCGGCCCAGGGTCTGCCCCACGATCCGCTCCCGGGCCTCGGTTCGGTAGCTCACCGTGTCCGTGGCCTCTCCAAAGCCCTCCGCCCCCTCCCAGGCCTCCCGCAGGATGGCCTCTCCGAAGCCCTCCGTGGTATCTCCCTGGGCTTTCCGCTCCACCGGGGCCGGTCGATAGCCCAGGCGCTCGGTGGCCTCGTAAAAGGCTTTCCAGTCCAGCTCGGCCTGCTCCCCTGGGTGGCGGCCTCGGTACCAGGCCAGCAGCGAGCGCCAATATTGGCCCTGCTTGGGGTCCACTCCGGGGAGCAAGTCGTAGCCAGCCTCCCGGAAGGTGCCCCTGATGCTGGCCAGCGGGACTTGGCCCGACTCGTAATGCAGCCTCATCCAAATATCCATCTTCTCTACTCCCTCTACCTCAGGCATCCGTGCCTCCTGCCTTGATGTCGATCCCCCAGGTGTCCACCTCGACGACGGTTGCGGGCGTAGGCAACCCCCACCCGACGGGCACCAGGCCAATCATGGCATAGCCGATCAGATCCCGGTAGGTGTCCTCCACGCTCTCGAAGCTCGGAACCTGGCCACCGTTAACCAAGTTGAGCAGCCGACTCGCCTTGTCCTGGATGCGCACCGCAAGTCCATACTCGCCCGTGATGGCGATGTTTTGGGTGCCGTAGTCGTCCCTCTTGGCCAGCAGCGTCTCGATGACCTCATAGGCCACCTGCCGCAGCTCGTCCCTCAGCTCGTCTCGATTCATCACTGCGCCCATTTGCGCCTCCTCTTGGTCTTGGCCTTGCGTCTCTTCTCGCTCTTCTCCCAGTGGACCTTGACGGCCTCGGCTATCGGGTCCCCCTCCCGCCGGGCCATGGCCACCTCATTGGCTCGGTGGAGCAGGGCGAACTGCTTCGCTGCTCCTCGGTCGGTGGCGTCGCTCTTGTCCTTGGGCCTCCACTGCCGCCCGCTCCAGCGGCGCTTGTTCGCTCCTCTACCCTTGGGCATGAGTCCTCCTCGTGTCGGGTGGATTGATGGCCATGCGCCACTGCTGGATCTCCTCGCCGGTCAACATGACCCAGATGCAGGCTATCCGGTGGCCCTGCATTCGCACCCAGCACCGGCGCTTGCCCCGGCCTCGCACGTAGTACCGGGGCCGGTCGTGCATGATGCACCAGGGCTTGGGTCCTGAGTGTTTCCCGCTCGCTCTCATCAGTGCCTCCAGGCGTAGGTGCCAAATCCGGTGCCAACCAAGAGGATGGGCACCCCCAGGTCCCGCTCCCGCTCGGTGACGTAGCGCTTGGCCCCCGGGGGGATGCGGTCATAGTCGGTCTCCCCGGTCACCTCAGGGTAGGGGTAGTCCAGGAACGTGAGCGCAGCCCAGCCGATGCCGGAGCGCTGCACCGCAGCCCGGGCCTGCTTGGCGTCCCACCGTGCCACCCGGCGCACCTTGTTGGTGACCGTGGTCAGCTTCTCGGAATCCGAGATTGGACCGCCCCGCTCCTGCTCCAGAATCTCCCAGGAGATCTCGTTGGGCAGGGGGCCGGAGTTGCCCGCCACCCTAATGGGGAAAGTGCGAAACACCCCCACCGCCTCAAAACTGCTCGCAGCCCACAGAGGCAGGCCCATCTCAGCAAAGGCCCCGGTGGGGGTCGGCTCGGACGAGGTGACGTAGGGGTAATAGCCGGAGCTGAACAAGGCCAGCTCGACTCCCTGGGCCGCCTCGACGAGGACACCGTGCCCGGGGTCGGCCAGTCGATCCTGGATGATGGGGGCGGTGTGCAGTATGCTCACCTCGGGGGGCCAATACTCGTAGCTCCCCACCGTCTTGGCCTGGCGCATAATGCGGGCGGCCCGGGCGGCCCCCACCCCCTTGCCGGTCGAGCCGATGCGGTGAGTCAGTTCGGCCAGAGCCTCATCGACCACAGCCAGCGGCTCCAGCACCGTAGCCGCCGGATCGACAATCAGATTGGTCTTGATACCAAGCTGCCTGAACCATTCCAGCTCCCGGTTGAGCACCTGCGGGTCCACCACCGACTGCTGGCCAATGATGGCCTCCTTGCCTAGCGCAGCTCCCACAGGGATGCACTGCAGCTTGAGGACCTCCCCCCCGGGGAGCTTGATGGAGTGCCCGGCCTGCGGCCCCCCGACTCGCACGTGGGTGTCGTAGTCGGGGCCGATTTCGTAGATCAGCGCCCCCTTGCCCTCACTCCCCCATTGGCCGCCGACCACGATGGCCCCGGCGGGCATGGGGAACCGAGCCTGTCCCGGATAGTTCCTCATTCGCTTCCTCTCTCCAGGCCAATCTTGGCCCAATGTGCCATCTCCAGCCAATCCTCCTCGAGCATGATGGCGACCGGAGGCCCCACCTGCTGTCGGACCTTTTTACCAGGCTGGAGCAGTTTCCGCTTCCACATCACCACGACCCAGGCCCCGGGGGCCTTCATCTTGGCTCGGCTGGTTGCCTTATGCACCTCCATCGTCGAACGGTCCCGGACCTCGACCACCACCTCCCGGCTACCCAGGTGGAAGGCCAGGTCTCCTCGGTCATGCATGCCCCCCTCGACCAGCCGAGTTACCGGCACGTCGAGCTGGGCCTCGATCTTGAGCTTCTGCCAGCGCTCCTCCTTGGTGCCCTGCTGTTTGGATTTGCTCATTTCAGCCACTCCTCCGGTATCGGGTCAGTAGTGCGCCAAATGACCTCCATCCGGACAGCGCAGCAGGGTGCTCGAGTCGAGTCTTTGTGCCGGGTGCCCTCGGGGCAGGGGTCCGGCGGGCAGGCGGTGCAGTAGTTGCCCTTCCCGTCAGCACTGCCCCCCATCTGTAGCTCGTTGCACCGGGGGCAGACCACTACCGCCAGATAGTTGGGGATGGTCATCACCGGAGCTTTGCCCCGGGCCACCATGGCGGCGTTCATGGTGTGCCGCATGTCGATGGCCTGCAGGGCCACCTTGGCGATCTTGGCCGCCTCTCGACGGCTCCAGTCGGGGCGCTTGACCTGGGACCCCTCGACCCACATGCCGAAGCTTGGCCCCTCGGTGTCCAGCCAGTGCGGGGGCACCAGCTCCGGGGAAAGCTCCGCAGCTCCTAGCTGGTCGATGACTGCCCGCACGTTGGGGTCGTCGTCGAGCTTGGGCAGCGGGGGGAGCTTGCGCCTCGTCACGTGACCTCCAGCGACTCGATGCCCCCGACCTTGCGCTTGCCCCGGGGCGGTGGCGATGGATGGGTGGGGGGAGAGGGGGCCACCACCACCGCCCGGGGATCTATAATGTCAGACTCCATATCGGGTCCCAGGTCGGGCATCCCGGCGGCGATGTAGGCCCGAGCCTCGGTGAGGTTCCTTTGGTCGAAGATGATGCCAGCCCGCCGGGCACGGTCGGCCAACCGGCCCGGGCCATCCAGGGCCACCCCAGCATCGAGCATGGCCCGGGCCAGAGCCACCGCCGTGGTGGCGTACTTCCGGCGGCCCTGGCGCACGTGCCGCAGCGGGTTGGTGAGCCTGGCCAGGTTGATGCGCTCCTCGACTCCGGGCAGGCGGGAGTGGGTGCGGACCAGCACCAGCTTGTCGTCGGTCCCGGCCCGGCTCAGCTCCCAGAGCACGTCTACATCGTCACGCTTCATCGAGCTGCCCCTGGCCCCCTTGCTCTTGTCTTTGCCCAGGTGGTCCACCCTAATCACGGTCCGGCCCGCCGCCTTGAGGGGTGCCCAGGTGTAGTGCCGGGCGGCCCGGTAGGTGTCCGATTCATTCTCTGCTCCCTGGACCGCTGCAGCCAGGGTGTCCACCACGATCAGGTCGGCCCCGATGGCCGCAGCGGCATCGACCAGGAGACGGCCCCCGGCCTCGGTGTCCAGCGGGTCAATGGGGGGAATCTGCCAATAATGGAGGTTTTGGTCGAGCAGCGCAGCGGTGGCCTCGTCCTCCTTATAGCCCAGGTCGTCGAGCCTTCCATGCAGGTCGTCGGGTGTCATCTCGTAATCCACATAGAGCACCACCAGGGGGCCATGGGCCTTGCCCAGGATGGCGTGCCCGACTGCCAGCCCGGCCCCGATGTCGAGCAGGAGCAGGGACTTGCCAGCCTTGGCCTCGGCCACCACCGCCACCAGCCGCCCTCGAGGAATGATGCCATCGACCAGCCACTCAATCTCGGGAGTCTCGCCCCGGAGCAGGGGGCCAATCTGCACCCGGCCCTCGATCAGCTCCTGGACGATGATGCGGTGCCGGTCCTCTGGGGTTTTTGGGGATGGGAGAGAAGGCACCACCTCCAGCTTGGGCTTGATGGGCAGCCCGCCGACCGCCTCCTCCAGCGGTCCCTCCCAGTAGCGCTGGGTGGCGATGTAGTCAAAGGCATGGTCCACTTCTCTATTGGCGTCCCGGCTCTTGCGGGTGTCGGCCACATGGGGCACGTAGGCGGCCCGGACCTGCTCCCGGGCATCGTGCAGGTCGATGTCCCAAACATAGGCCGCATTGAGCAGGACCCCCACCTCGGCCATCAGCGTGTCATTGCGAGCGTCCTTGGGTGCGTTGGCGATGTTGAGAATCCGCTGTTCTACGATGGTGACCCCGCCGGGCGAGGTCTCGGGCTTGGAGACATCAGCGAACCAGGCCTCCACCTCGGCAGTTGAGACGGCATGGCCTCCACCGGCGGCCCGGGCGGGGATGGCCAGCAGGGCCTTCTCCACGTCGGACGGCAAATCTGAGATTGGCACCGCCGGGTCGATCAAGGTGTAGGGCTGATCGGTGTCGGGGTGAATCGAAGGGGCAACCACGACGTAGCCCCCGGAAGCTCGGAACAGCAGGTTAGCCAGACGGGGATCACCGAAGGTGCCGCCCTGCTCGTCGAGCCTCCAGTGGCTCCGGCGGGCCAGGGCATCGGACCGGTACCAGGGGTGGACCCCGATGCCCCCTCCCGTCTGGGTGGCGGCAGTATCCACCACCACTAGCTCGTACCAGGCCTCTCGGGCTTCCTCGGTGTCGATGTCGGGCACGATGCACCCGACTCGGCCAGGCACTGCCCCGATGTTGGCCTGGGGGTTGTCGGCCCACCATTGGACAACTTGCGCCTCCTCGATGGTGGCCTGGTTGAAGCCGCCCATATAGATGGGCCGCTTGGATTTGCTGGCCAGGGGGAAGATGGGAACCCCCGCCCGAGCGTAGGCCAGAGCCGCTTCTGGCAAGCTAAGTTGTCCTACGCTCGGGAGCTTCCCCAGCATGGCCCTAGAAGGAGCCTTCGGTGGTGCCGGTGTCATCCCCCTTGAGGGAATAGTCACCGTTGCCATTCTCGACGATGTTGGACTCCAGCCAGCCCAACACTGCCTTCTCCTCCTCCTCGGTGGGGTCGGTCAGGGTGTAGGGCGCATTCTGGCCAGCCTTGGCCGCACCCATCACCAACCGGCCCACCACGATGTCGGACTCGGCATTGGTGAGGCTCGGCACAATCACCTTGCCGAAGATCAGACAATCCTGGTAGACCTCACCCGCAGAGGGGCCGTCCAGCGGCACCGCAATCTGCACCCGGGCGGCGTTGGTCTTGCCAAAGGCCGTCTGCATGTTCGCCTCGAGGCTGGTGCCCACGAACACGATCAGAGCGCCGACGTGCTCGCTCAACTGAATGCCGCCACCGGTGGCGGGCTTCCCAATCTCAAATGGCATCCTCATCTCCTGTCTTGTCGAAGCTCGGCTGGGCCTCCCAGTCGAACACTGTTTTGGCCTCGCCCTTGGGCAGGGCCTTGTTGTGCCGGGTCCGCACCCAGCCTGCTACCTGGGCCATCATGGCCTCCGCCTCCTCGGCGGCCTCGGGTCCTGCCCAGTCGATCGATTCCTCCAGCAACTGCTGTGCCTGCCTGGCTCGGGCCAGGGCAAAATCCCGGGCCTTCTGCCTGTTCCCCTCTGGGGTCTCCGGGCGGGTGGGCCACTCTTCGGGCAGACCTTGCCCAATCAGGGGCCGGGCCACCTCGGCGGCAGAAGGGGCGGGGTCATCGATGGGGCGGGCGTGCCCCACCGTGCCCCCCTCGGGCCACTCCTGCTTTAGCTCGCTGTTGTGTGCCCACCGTCCTTCCTCGGGGGCACGGTCGTCGATTGTGAACATAAGGCACCTCCTGCCTTAGTGACCCCGGGGGCGTAGCACTCCTAGCAGGGAAGCGGGCGGCATTCACTCCGCACACCACCCCCGGGGTCGGGGGTCTATGATGATTTTAGGGTCGGGGGCTGGATTTTGCGGCGATTGCCGAAGTTGCCCACGGTGACCGGAGCCACCACGGCTTCCTCGGGGGTTGAGGTGTCCTCTTTGCGGTGCAGGGCCTTGCCACCGGTGGCCCGCCCTTTGGCGACCACCTGGCCGACCACACTATCTTGGAAGCTGGCCCACTCGGCCATCTGCATGCAGGAGAGGAAAGCGTCGAATGTCTCCTCTCCGATGTGCATCTCCACCAGCCGCCAACCCCGGGGAGTGATGTGGACCACGTAGGCCACCTCGGTGTTGGTCACCCCTTCCCAAGACTCCAGGCCGTTGGGGCCGACCACCGACTCGGCGTTGGCGTAGGCCGCCAACTGCATGCCGTAGCTCCCGTAAACTCCAGATCCGGACTTCCAATCGAGCAGTACCGGCCCCAGCTCCCGCAGCATGGGGATGGTGGCGCAGGCGTCGAGGGTCCCGGCGTAGCCGTAGTCCTGATTGACCACCACCGCCTCCACCGCCACGAACTCAGGCTGGACCTCGGCCAGGAAGTGGCGAAAGTGGTTGAGCAGCTCCCGGGCCTCGGGGTCTCCCGGGTCGGGGTATTCCTTGCCCTCGAGGACCTCGTACTCGGCCACCTCATGCAGTCGGCTGCCCAGGTCACCGGCGGCATTGCGCTGGCGATAGGCTGCGCCCTTAAGGTGGTCGATGGCTGCCTGGGGGCCGTCGGTATCGATCAAGGTCTTGACCAGCTCGTGCTGGGCCACTGCCGCCTCGGCGGTCACCTTCTTGGCCCAGTTAATCAGGGCGGGCTTGGCCTCACCCTGGGAGATGATTGAGGTGACCGAAGGGTAAGACTGGCCGCCGATCGCATAGGTGCGGCTGCCTCGGTTCTGCGACCGGATAAGGTCCCGGTCGTCGGGCGGAGTGGTGAGCATCTGGCCCAGTCCTTCCTGCTAGGGAAGCGGGCATTTTAGCACGCTCGGGCGCTCCTGAGGCGCATTTGTCCATTCTACCCTACCCGGAGACCGGAGAAGCCAAGGGAGACACAGAACGGTACTTTCCTCGCACGGAGCCGGGGCCAGGCCTGTCGGTACGTGACCGCAGCGAGGAAAGCCAGGGAGATACCTTCTTGTGGTTAGCTGGGCACGCAAGCCAGTATCGCAACCCCGTCCTGGCCCGGACCGAATAGCTCAACCACTATCTCGGCCAGTCGGAACCCTGCCGGGCAGTTCGGCCCCGGGTCGCCCTGGGGGCCTTGAGGTCCAGGCTCGCCCTGGGGGCCGGGGGGTCCTATCTCGCCCGGCGTGCCTTGGGGGCCAGGCTCGCCCTGAGGTCCAGGCTCGCCCTGGGGGCCGGGGGGTCCTATCTCGCCCGGCGTGCCCTGGGGGCCAGGCTCTCCTGGCAGGCCTGGCAACCCTTGGATGCCTGGGGGGCCGGTCAGGCCCTGGAAACCTTGAAGCCCGGTGGGGCCTGCGACCCCCCTCGGGCCTCGCTCTCCCTCCGGGCCTGTCGGGCCGATGGGACCAATAAAGCCCCTCGGCCCCGGCTCACCCTGGGGGCCTCGCTCCCCCGGTGGACCCATCAGCGCCCCTTCCAATCCCTCCCCCTCCGGCTCGGGTGGCACAGTGATCCCCGGCTCCTCAGCAATGATCCCCTGCAACTCGTCGATGTAGGCCTGGTCCACCAGGAGTTGCGTCTCTGCCCGGTCCAATCGGTCCTCGACAGAGTAACGGTCCAAAACTGCCAGCAGGAGCAAAACTGCCAGCAGCGCGAAGCCCAGCACCTGATTGATGCGGACGGCCTTGCTCATCGGTACTTCCTATCTCGCTCCTCCAGGACGGCAATCCTAGATTTGAGGCTCTGGATCTCCTCACGCAGAGCTTGGTTCTCCTGGGTCAGGCGCTGGATGCTGGCCAGCAGCTGTTCCACCGAAGGCCTCGCCCACAGCCAACCCCGGAGCAGGCCGTACACCACGGCCCCAAGCACCCCGTACTGTAGCAGCTCGACCAGGGCATCGGCTGTGGTGGACTCCATCGGGGAACATCTAGACTTCTGAGTCGGGGGGTTGCACCACCACCACCGTGCCCGGGTCCGACTTGACGTTGGACACGGCCAGCGCCCCCACCGCAGCATTCCAGGCGGCGTAGCCAGCCTGCCAGCCGAAGTGCAGCTCAAGGTTGGCCTCAAATACGGCATAGGCGGCGGCCAACGCCACCGAGACCACGTAGATGATGGCCCGCATCCGGGCCGGGAGCAGATTGCCTGGCTCAACCATAAATCACCTCCTACTTATCGGGGGCGGTGGTGCCTTCGGCGTGAGTGTGCCCCTTCTTGGACCAGCGGGCATCACCCTCCTCGACGGTGACACCGCCCGGAGGAGCAGGGGCCGCAGCCTTGTCGGGCACCCACTCCGCCAACAACACCGCAGTCACGGTGCCGATCTCCCCGGTGGTCTCGATATCGGCGGCCTTTTGATATTTGACCACCGCAGCCTCCATGGCGGTGCCGAACACCCCATCTACGGCGAGCTTGGGGTCGGTGGCGGGCCAGGCGTTGAGCGCATTCTGAAAGAATCGCACATCGTTACCGGTGTCTCCCTTTTTCATGCTGTCCTCCTGGTCGGGGCTAGGGTCTCCCAGCTCAGCCACCAGGGCGGCGTAAGTGAGAGAAGTGGATGCGGTGGGCGTCTGCGCCCAATGGCCATGGTCATTGTGGGGGTGAACTCCGGTGTAAACCCGGCCCCCCGGTGAGACTCGATCGTAGATGACTCTGGCCCAGATGACCTCCTCCAGGCCCAAGAAGCTCGAGTGCTCGATTAGGAATCGCACCAGCGGGTCACCCTCGGCGTGGTTGGGGGCACCGCCGACCAGGGTGGGGATGCCGGAGTCTCCGGCTCGCCCGCAAGCATGCTTGGATAGGGTGCTCGACCCAGCCACCGGGCGGCAGTTGTAAATGCCCATCGAGAAGGAGATCGGGAACCGGAGTAGCAGGTAGCCCATGGTGTCCCGGGTCCCGGGCTTGGCGTATCCGGAGCAGGACAGGCAGGGGGTGCGGGTGGCGAAGCTCATTTCGGCTTCCAGTCGGCCATGTCGTCACCGGTCTCGTCGTCGAGCGCATCAGACTCAGGGCCACCGTCCTCCTCGAGCCTCTCCTCCTCGGGCACCCACCAATCGTCGATTACCTCGGGGTCCGGCTCCTCGCCAAAGACGGTCTTGATTGGTTCCATGCTCGCCTCCATGGTAGCAGGCCCTAGGCTGTGCGCCATG
>Ga0137314_1000146_pt1 | contig 22235 bp, 18 predicted proteins | sample EasRivERMZT199_2_FD_102289 | JGI IMG/M metagenome (GOLD analysis project Ga0137314, IMG submission 102289) | Soil microbial communities from meander-bound floodplain in the East River, Colorado, USA - East River MetaG ERMZT199_2 | ecosystem: Environmental > Terrestrial > Soil > Floodplain ... | reverse complement strand
GTGACGCAGGTCGCCTCCATGGTCCAGGCTCTCATCCTGGGAGTGCTGGTCGTGAGCGGGCAGGCGCAGGTGTGGCACATCTTCGCGCTGGCGATCGTCATGGGGACGATCAACGCCTTCGACACGCCCGCGCGCCAGGCGCTCATCGCCGCCATGGTGGAACACGACGCGCTCCCCAACGCCCTGGCGCTCAACTCCTCGGTCTTCAACGCGGCGCGCGTGATGGGGCCCGCGCTGGCGGGTATCGTGGTGGCCACGGTCGGCGAGGGGGTCTGCTTTCTGATCAACGCCCTCTCGTACGTCGGCGTCATCGTGTGCCTCACGCTGATGCGCCTCCCCGGGCGGCGTAGCGACGGACCCGGCGTGGGGCTGCTTACGCACCTGAAGCAGGGATTGGCCTACGCGGCCGGCAACGTTCCCTCGCGTGCTCTGCTCCTGCTGCTCGGGGCCATCAGTCTCTTCGGAGCTCCGTACGTGGTCCTGATGCCGATCTTCGCCGGGAAGATCCTGGGGGGCGGGGCGGGGGGCCTCGGCTTCCTCATGGCGTCGTCCGGCGTCGGCGCGTTCCTCGCCGCGGTCATGCTGGCGCGCCGGCGCAGCACCGCGGGTCTGGGGAGGGTCGTCGCGATGGGGGCGATCGGCTTCGGTTCAGGACTCGTCGCGCTCTCCTTCTCCCGCAGTTATGCGCTGTCGTCCGCCATCCTGGTGGTCATCGGCTTCAGCCTGATCGCGGAGGCCGCGGCCACCAATCTCCTGCTGCAGTCGCTCACCCCGGATCACCTGCGCGGCCGCGTCATGAGCCTCTACACGATCATGCTCCTGGGGATGTCCCCGTGGGGGAGCCTGATCGCGGGGACGGTGGCTCATGCCGTCGGTGCGCCCGGGACGGTTCTCATGGGCGGCGTGGTCTGCATGCTCGCGGGGGTCGCCTTCGCCTTCAGGATCCCCGCGATGCGGCCTCTGGTGCGCTATCCGATCCCGGAGTCTCCGAAGGCGCCGGCATCGCAGGATCCTGCGTGAGTCGCGCGGGATCGTGCCCCGGATCCGTCATGCTAGACTCGACGTATTGAGGTGACGGTGTGATGGATCGGATTGTCGTCGGCGGGATCAAGTTCCACGCGTACCACGGATTGACGCGTCTCGAGCGCGAAGTGGGCGTGCGCTGCTCGATCGACGTGGAGATCGCCACCGACCTGACGCCCGCCATCCACAGCGATCATCTCTCCGACACCATCGACTATCGCGCCATCCATCGGCTGGTCCTCGAGATCGGCCAGGATAAGACCTCCTACCACCTGATCGAGAGCGTCGCCGGGAGGATCGCTTCGGAGATCCTCAGGCGTTTTGGCGTGCGCGAAGTGACGGTGCGCGTGCGCAAGGAGACCCCCATCATCGAGGGGATCGTCGACTACATCGGTGTGTCCGTGACGCGGGACAGGAGCACCCTCTCGGACGAACCCCCTCCAGGGGGACGTGTGGCGTCGCGCGAGCGCGCCGGCGCGGGGAAGAAAACGCGCCCGCGACGGTCGACCAGGCGCCGATGAGGACTGGCTCTCCCCGACCCGGCAGGCGCAATCTCTTACTCATGGCGTTGGCCCTGTTCCTGATGGCGGTGAGCTGGCCCGCCCTGAGGAGCGCGTCGGCTGTCTCAGGCCCTTCCATTCAGGAGACGCCGGAGCCGACAAAGGAGCCGGCAAAGGAGCCGACGCCCCCGGCCGACGACGAGAGCGACGCAACCGAAGAGGAGCCGCAGCTCCAGCCTCAGACGAAATCGGGGTCGACGACGGTGCGCATCGGATTGACGGGCGACGGCCGCACCGTCGAGCTGCAGGCCGAAGGTGGTCTGCACGTGCGGGATCGCAACAGCGGCAAGGACGTCTGGAAGCACGTCCTGCAAGGGCCCACGCGGGTGGTCCTGGAGCGCCGGGGAGCCGAGCCCGCGGCGGTCTTCAGCGTTCAGGTCACCTCGATGGCGGATAAGTCGGCTGCCGAAGCTCTCCGCGATCGGCTGCGGGCCGAGACGAAGGAGGTCGTCGAGGTCTCACGTCATCCGGACAGGAATGCCTGGCGCGTGCGCGTCGGACAGCGCGGTTCCCGCGACGAGATCCGGGCCCTGGAGGATCAGCTGCGGGAGATGGGCTTCTCCGAGCTGTGGGTCGTGGAGGAGGCGGGCACGGGGGGGCCGGCGCCGCTGCTGAGGCTGGTTGACGAGGCCTACAACGACATGCCGGTCCGGTCCAGGGCCTTGCGGGTCGTCGCGGCCCGCCGTGGACGCGACGTTGAGGTCGGCGGGGTTCCGTACCGCGGAACGATCGAGGTTCTCCTGACGCGGGGGAGGAGGCTCCAGGTGGTCAACGTCCTGGGCCGGGAGGACTACCTGCGCGGCGTCGTCCCCAAGGAGCTGGGCCCAGAGGTCTTCCCGGAGATCGAGGCCCTCAAGGCCCAGGCCGTGGCGGCGCGCACCTACATCGAGGCCAACCGCGGCCAGTTCGCCGAGGACGGCTACGACATCTGCGACACGGCCCGCTGCCAGGTCTACGGCGGCCGTTCCGCCGAGCATCCGCTTTCGGACGCGGCCATCGAGCAGACATCGGGGATCATCGCGACCTTCGAGGGCTCGCCCATCAACGCCCTCTACACCTCGACGTGTGGCGGGCACACCGAGGATCTTCAGAATGTCTTCCGCGAGATGGTTGGCCCCTACCTCAAGGGGGTGCGCTGCTATCCCGAGCAGGAGATCCTCAACGGCATGCGCCGGATGATCCGCGGGTGCTGGACGGGCCCGCCGGTCGTGCTCGCGACGGGAGAGTCCATCGACGATGCCCTCGCGATCCTGGAGGTCCTCGGCGTCGTGCGCCCCGGCGAGGCGGTCGTCGAGACGATGGCGGATCCCCCCGCCGCATCCGTGGTCGGGGAGTGGACCGAAGCGACCCTCGCCGCCATAGGCAAGAAACCTCCCTCGGGATGGGAGGGGGGGCGAGAGCTGCCCAATGTCGCGGCGCTGGCGGATCACCTGGCGCGCGCGCTGGACTGGGAAGGGCGCATCGCGCAGATGCTCCAGTCCGAGGATCTCCCGGCCTTCCTGGCCGATGGTCAGATTGCGTCGACGCCGCCGGCCTCCCGCGCGACGCTGGCGTACATGATCAAGGAAGGGATTGTCCCGCGCGGCGTCGGCGGCGATGCCGGGGTGTCCCGGGGGCTGCTGGCGCGGGCGCTGCACCGCATCATCCTGCGCTACGAGGCCACCGGGCTGCGCGCCGCGAAGCACCGGGGGTTCGCCGGCGAGAGCCTGACGCTGCGCTCCGGAGACGAGACCGTGACGCTCCACATGGCGGCTCGGATGCATCTGGCCGTCAAGGACAATCAAACCCTCACTCCAGTCGCCGAGTATCCGCTGCGCGAGGGGGACCCGGTCGAATACCACCGCTCGGCGCGGGGGGAGATCGACTACCTGTTGGTGGAAGCGAACCGCCGCGGCGCCTCGGACGATCGCTTCTCGAGCGTCCACACGTGGGAGGTTCGCGTCGCGCGCGAGGATCTCGAGGGAAAGATCAAGGAGAGGGTCTCCATCGGGCGGCTCATCGACCTGGTTCCGGGGAAGCGGGGCGCGTCGGGGCGGATCGTCGACCTGAAAGTGGTGGGGAGCCGCGGGGAATTCGCGTTCCACGGCTTCGGCATCGAAACCCTCCTGGGTCTGCGCGAGACCCTGTTTCTGGTGGATCGCCAACGTGACAAGGACGGCAACGTCGAGACCTTCATCTTCTCGGGGAAGGGGTGGGGGCACGGCGTGGGGATGTGTCAGGTCGGCGCCTACGGCATGGCGCTTCGCGGCAAGAAGTACGAGGAGATCCTGACGCACTACTACAGCCAGATCGCACTCGAGCGTCGTTGACTTGAACCGCGTCATTCACTACCATCCGGTTCCGCCGATCGGGAGGCTGGCTTCTTGACCGCGACGAAATCTCTCCGAGGCGCCGTCGGATCGATCGCGCTCACCGACGTTCTCCTCACCCTTCAGAACACGGGCAGCACGGGACTCCTGCGCGTCGAGCGCGAAGGGGTCTCGCGCGACCTCTGGCTGGCCTCCGGGACGCTGGTGGCGGCGGAGTCCTCCGCCGGCTCCGACTCCCTCGAGTGGCTGCTGGTGACGGCGGGCGTCATCTCGCAGGATCGCTGCGATCAGGTGCGCGAGCGCATCGACGCCGGCGGACGGCGCGGGCCGGCCCTGGTCGAGGCGGCGGGGCTCTCGCCCGCGCAGCTCTGCCAGTGGACCGAGCGGCGGGCGCGCTTCCTGACCCGGGATGTGATCGGCTGGAAGACGGGGGAGTTCACGTTCGAGGAAGGGGCTCTTCCTCCCGACGGGGCCATCCCGGTGGCCCTCACGCCACGCGAGGTGCTGCTCGGCGCCCTGCGCGACCCCGCGGCGGCCTTCCTGCTCGAAGCCGGACGCCCCGTGAGCGAGGCGATCCCCGTCCCCGCGGATCGCGGGTTGGAGGAGGGGCTGCTCCAGCCCGAGGAGCGCTACGTCCTCTCGCTTGTGGACGGCAAGCGCAGCGCCGGTGACATCGCGTCGCTCAGCGAGATCGGAGTGCATGAGACCGCGCTGGTCCTCAGCCGTCTTGCGCTGACGGGCTTCGTGAGCCTGCGTGGCATCGGGCCGTCGTCGGAGGTCGTGCGGCAGGACGAAGCGTCGATGCGCGGCGATGAAAGGCAGCCGCCGGCCGGGCCGGGCGCTCAGACGACGATCGAGGAGTGGATCGTTCTTCCCGCCGGCGACTCGCACAACGCCCTGCGCGCGATCCTCGTGGCGGCCAACAGGATGTTCGTGGCCGCGGGGGTCTGCATGGTGCGGGACATCGGCCCGATCGCGGAGCATCTTCTCGAGAAGGCGCTGCGTGACGCGCGCGCCCAGCATCCCGCGTTGTTCCAACGCGTGGCTGCGGCCCGCGACGGCTCTCTCCCCGAAGAGACGATGATCCGCAACCTCGGGATGCTCAAGGAGAGCAACCCGCGGCGCGCGCTTGTTTCCGGTCTCGACGCCTACCTTTGCTCGATCCTGAACGTCGTCCGCCGTTTCCTCGGACCGGAGCACGAGTCCAGCCTCGTCCGCCTCGTGAAGGAGGAGCTGCGTTGAACCCCGTGTCGTCACGCGCGGACCTCGAGCGCGCCGCGCGCATCAGCCGCCTCACCGGGGCCGCGCTGATCGGGTTGGCGGCAGCAGCGTTGTGGACCCTCCGGCTGCTCGGGTTCTTCTGAAGTCACCCAATGAAACCGATCGTCGTCCTCGGCCCCACGGCGACGGGCAAGTCCGACCTCGCGATCCTGCTGGCGCGGCGCCTCGGCGGGCGCGTCATCAGCGCCGATTCGGTGCAGGTCTACCGCGGATTCGACATCGGCTCGTGCAAGCCGCCACTCGCTGTGCGTGGCGTGATCCCGCATCACCTGATCGACGTCGCGGACCCGCGGGACGATTTCTCCGCCGGAGAGTTCGCGCGCCTGGCCAGCCAGTCGCTCGAGGACGGACGCCGTCGTGGGGAGGTTTCGATCATCGCCGGGGGGACGGGGCTCTACATCAGGGCGCTCCTGTGCGGGATCGCTCCCATGCCGCCGCGCGACGAGACGCTGCGCGAGAGCCTCTACGCGAGGGCGCGTGGTCCGGCGCCCGATGACCTGCACGCCGAGCTCGAGCGGGCGGACCCCGCCACAGCAGGGCGGATCGGGCGCAACGATCTCCAGCGCATCGTCCGGGCCCTCGAAGTCGTGACCCTCACGGGGATGACCTTGAGCGCGCACATTCGGGCCGCGGGCTTTTCTGCCGACCGACTCCCTTCGCTCAAGGTCGGGCTCACGGCGGAAAGGGGGGAGCTGTACCGTCGGATCGGCGCAAGGGTCGAGGGAATCTTTGCCTCAGGCCTCGTCGCGGAGGTCGAAGGGCTGCTATCCTCAGGTGTGCCGGTGGGATGCAATGCGATGAAAGCCCTGGGGTACCGGGAGGTGCTGGGGCTCCTGAGGGGGGAGACCGATCTCGCCTCGACGAAGGAGCTGGTGGCGCGCAACACGCGGCGCTACGCCAAGCGCCAGATCACCTGGTTCCGGCGGGAGCCTGTGGTTCACTGGTTCGATGTCGCGGGCGGGCAGGGGCGCCTGGAGGCGATTGCCAGCGAAGTCGAGGACCTCTGGAGGCGGGAGTGAGCTTGTTCTTCGGAAGGCTGCGGGGTTCGAGGGGGTGAGCTGATGGAAACGGACAATGCACTGAGCGTGCAGAACGCGTTCTTCAATCAAGTCAGGAAGGACAAGACCAGGGTCAGCATCCTCCTGAACAACGGCCAGAGGATCGCGGGGGTGATCAAGTCCTTTGACAAGTTCACGTTCCTGCTCGACACCCGCCACGGCGACCAGATGATCTTCAAACATGCCGTTTCTGCCGTCGCGCTGTTCAAGGCCCAGGAAGGGGCGAGACCTCAGCGGCACCCCGCCGAAGCGCAATCGAGCGCTGATGATGCCGGCCCGGTCGCGGGTGCCGCGCCTGAAACTGCCACTGCAGCCGACCGTCCGAAGCGGGGAGGAAGGCAGGAGAACCGTTTCGGGAACTTCATCAAGTTCGATGATGCGCAGGGGACCGGCAAGCCATGAGGTTGTTCGCAGCACTGGCCGTCGGATTGCTCCTCGCATCGCCCGCCTTGCCCGATCAGACACCGGAAACCGGGAGCGCGTTGGAGCCCTACCGTCTGGCTCCCAGAGTGGGGATCTGGGTCGACGGGCTCGAGGGGCGCATGGAAACAACGGGGCGGATCAGACTGACCGACAAGGTCGAGCTCGGCTCCTACGAATACCGCGTGATCAAGGACCGCGCCCTCGAGGAGGGGCGTCGGCAGCTCTCCGCCGCGGTCGCAGACCTGAGGATCGACGATGCGCGGGTGTTGAGCGAAGATGCCGAGGCGAGCAGGCGGGTCCACGCATTGATCGCGGCGCTCACGCCGCAGGCCGTGCGGCACGACCAGGGTCTCTACTTCGAGGTGGACCTGGTGCTTCCGTTCCGGGGGCTCTCGGGCGTGCTGGGAATGATCCTGGAGCGGGGGATGACCCCCGAGCAGCCCTACCAGAACGGAACCGCGGACGAGGGGGGAGCGACGGGGCTGGTGGTGGACGCTGTCCGGCTCGATGGCGCCGACAGACTCGCCATGGCGCTGCTTCCCAGGATCGTCGACGAGAAGGGGCGTGTCGTCTACGAGGTGACGAAGGTCGATCTCGATCTGGCACGGGAGCTGGGCATGGTCGCCTACGCGCGGGAAGTCCCTTCGGGCGCCAGGAACGATGCGTCATCCCGCACGGGGGACCGGCCGATCCGCGTACCGGCGCTCTCGGCGGGAGGGGCCGCCAGGACCGACATCGTGATTGCCGCCGCCGACGCCGACAGAATCCTCGAAGCCGCCGCATCGTCGCCGTTCCTGTGGGAATGCCGCGTGACCGTCCTGATGCCCCAGCCCCCGCCGCCGCCCGCCATCGTCCATCCGCACCGCGCGCCGCAGCGCCCGCCGGTCGACCCCAACACGCTCCACTAGACTGCCCCGCTGCGAGATAATGTCCCGATGGGCCTGACGCTCGCCAACGTGCTCACGATGCTCCGGATGGTCGTGATCCCATTCTTCATCATGGCCATCGGGTACAACAGGAGCGGCTGGGCGCTGCTGCTCTTCCTCCTCGCGGGGATCACCGACCTGCTCGACGGACTGATCGCGCGCGTGTGGAAACAGCAGACGGTCCTCGGGGCGATCCTGGATCCGATGGCCGACAAGCTGCTGCTGACCGCGGCCTTCGTGATGCTGGCGATCCCCGACGGGACGAAGGTCTTCCCTGAGCTGGTCCTCACGAACCGGATCCCGATCTACGTCGTCATCATCGCCATCAGCAGGGATGTCTTCATCTCCCTGATCGCGCTGGTCATGTACATGACCATGGGTATGACGCGGTTTCCACCGTCGCTCCCCGGCAAGCTCACCACCGTCGTCAACATCCTGACCATCTGCACGCTGCTGCTGGGGAACCACGCGCAGCGCGAGCTCATCGTCATCGGGCCGCTGATGGTCTGGCTCAGCCTTGCCGTGACGCTGATCTCGGGATTCCATTACATCTACCTCGCGACCCGCATCGCGAACCGCGCGCAGATCTGATCGGATGGACGACCGCACGCTCGCCGCGCTCGAGTTCGACGCGCTCAAGACGCTGATCGCTCCCCACGTGCGCACCCCCCTCGGCGCCGCGGCGCTCGCCAGGCTCCTCCCGCAGACCGACGCGACCGCCATCCGGGCGCGCAAGCGTCTCGTGGACGACGCGGTGCGCCATCATCTGCAGATGGGGAGGCTCGGCCCGGGCGAGGTCCCGGATCCCATCCCCATCCTCACGCGCATGCGCCCGGAAGGATCCATCCTGGACGGCCAGGAGATCCGGCGGATCGGCGTTCTCCTCGATGCGGCGGCCTCGCTGAGGCGCGGGATTACGGGTGTCGCGGGACGCTTCCCCGCCCTTGCGGCCATGGCCGCCGGGATCCCCGATCTTGCGGCGCTGAACGCCCGCATCGAAGGGCGCATCGGGCCCGACGGCGATCTGGAGGATGTGGCCAGCCCGCGCCTCGCGGAGATCAGGCGCGGGATCCAGGCGCTGGAGGCGCGGCTCCAGAGGAACCTCCAGAAGATCCTGGAGCGCACCGAGATCGCGGGACTCCTTCAGGACACCTATGTCGCGGTCCGCAACGGCAGGTTCGTCATCCCCGTCCTCGCGGAAGCGCGCCAGAGGGTGCCGGGGATCGTCCACGGCGCGTCCTCCACCGGGGCGACCGTCTTCGTCGAGCCGATCGAGACCCTCGACCTCAACAACGATCTCGTGACGCTGCGTGAGGAAGAGGGGGCGGAGGTGCGCCGGCTGCTGGCCGAATGGACCGCGATGCTGCGCGAGCGCGCGCCCGAGATCGCGATCGCCTGCGAGCTGCTCGGGGAGCTCGACCTGCTGGGGGGAATCGGGGCCTTTGCGAAGGACTGGGAAGCTATCGTGGCGCGCGAGCCGGACGATGGACCCGGCGGACGCGGGAAAGACACGGCGTTCGTCCTTGCGGGAGCGCGGCATCCGATCCTCCAGGCCGGCCTGCGCGCCCGCGGCGAGGAGCCCATCCCCCTCGAGATCACCATGGAGGCGGGAGGCGCGCTCGTCATCTCGGGGCCGAATGCCGGCGGAAAGACCGTCGCCTTGAAGACGGTCGGACTGCTCGCCCTCATGAACCAGGCGGGGCTGCCGATCCCGGCGCGTGAAGCGAGAGTCCCGATCTTCAGCCAGGTCCTCGCCGACATCGGCGATCACCAGTCGATCGAGGAGAGTCTGAGCACCTTCTCGGCCCGGATGGTGCGAGTCGCGGAGATGATGCGAGAGCTCCGAGTCCCCGCCCTCGTCCTGCTCGACGAGGTCGGCGCGGGAACGGACGCCGAGGAGGCTGGCGCCCTCGCGGTGGCGATCGTGGATCGCTTCCGGAGCAGCGGCGCGGCGATCGTGGCGACGACCCACCTCGAGGCCCTGAAGGCCTACGCCGAAGCGACACCGGGGGCCGTGAACGCGGCGATGGAGATCGACGAAACGACGATGCGACCGACCTATCATCTCCTCAAGGGGACGGCGGGGAGAAGCGGCGGGCTGAACCTCGCCGCGAGGATGGGGCTGCCGCAGGAGGTCATCGAGGACGCGCGAAGCCGCATGTCGACGCTCCACAGGGAGACGCAGGCGTACCTGGATCGGCTGCGCGAAACCGCCGCGGCGCGCGAGCAGGAGATCGAGACCATCCGTCGCGAGCGGGCCGTCGAGCGCGAGCGCACCGAGGCGGAGATCAACGGCCTGAAGCGCGACGCCGAAGTCGTGAAGGAGACCTGGAGCCGGAGTCTTCGCGACGCGCTGGAACGGATCGACCGGGAGAGGGACGCCTTTCTGGCGCGCATCGAAGATCGCACCATCCGCCTCCAGCTGACCGCCGAGGCGAGACAGCAGAGCCGCGCTCTGCGCGAGCACCTGGCCTCCACGCTCGCCAGGCAGGCGCCGGTCCCGATGGACGAGGGATCCGAGGCGCCGCGGAGGGGGCCCGGCGATCGCGTCAGGGTTCGCACACCGGGCGGATCCTCAGAGACCGGGACGATCGAGTCGGTCGACCGCAGCGGGATCGCGATGGTGCTCGTGCACGGCATGAGGATGAAGGTCCCGGTCGACGAGCTCGAGTCTCCGGCCGCCGAGGCGCCTCCCGGGGTGAGGGGGAAGGTGGTCATCCCCCGCGGAGTGAAGCTCGACGCCGAGGACAAGGGGTCGGCTCCCTCGGAGCTGAACGTCATCGGTGCGACGGTCGAAGAGGCGCTCGACAGACTGGACAAGTTCCTCGACGATGCCTTCCTCGCCGGCCATCGGGAGGTGCGGATCATCCATGGCCATGGCACGGGACGCCTGCGCTCCGCGGTCCGCCAGTTCCTGGGGTCGCATCCGCACGTGGAGTCGCACGCCGGCGCGGACAGGAAGGGCGGGGGGGATGGAGCCACCGTTGCGGTGCTGGCGGGGTGAGAGCTAGATTGAGGACGCGATGAGACTCATCGAGTGTGTTCCCAACGTCAGCGAGGGGCGTGACAGGACGATCATCGACGCGATCGCCGCGGCGGTCTCGTCCGTCTCGGGTGTCGACCTGCTCGATGTCGATCCGGGGGGCGCCACGAACCGGACGGTGTTCACTTTCGTCGGCGCCGCGACGGCCGTCGAGGAGGCCTCAGTCGCACTCGTGGCGTGCGCGGCGGATCTCATCGACATGCGCGCGCACACCGGCGCGCACCCGCGCATGGGCGCGGTGGATGTCTGCCCGTTCGTCCCGATCGGGGACACCACGATGGCCGAGTGCGTGGAAGCGGCGCGTCGCGTCGGCAAGCGCATCGCCGAGGCCCATCAGCTTCCGGTGTACCTCTACGAGGAGGCGGCCAGTTCGCCGCACCGGCGCAGTCTCGCCGCCATCCGCCAGGGGGAGTACGAAGGGCTCACGGAAAAACTGCGCGACCCGCTCTGGGCCCCCGACTTCGGCCCGGCGCGGCCCAACCCCCGCATGGGGGCGACCGCCGTCGGAGCACGCGAGTTCCTGATCGCCTACAACGTCAACCTCAACTCCACCGATCGGCGCATCGCGACGCGGATCGCGCAGGAGATCCGCGAGACGGGACGTCCGCAGCGCGACGGCGATGGCCGGATCGTGAGGGACGCCCGCGGCGAGATCCAGACCGAGCCGGGGGACGGGTGTCTGCCAGCGGTCCGCGCCACCGGCTGGTACATCGAGGAGTACGGGCGAGCCCAGGTTTCGATCAACCTGACCGGGTTCCGCGTCACACCGCCGCACGTCGCCTTCGAGGCGGTGGACACCGAGGCGAGAAAGCGCGGCGTGCGCGTGACGGGGAGCGAGGTGATCGGGCTGATCCCGCTCGACGCCCTGCGCGCGGCCGGACGCTACTACCTGGGGCGCCAGGGGATGAGCCCGGCGGTCCCGGAGAAGGATCTGGTCGCCGCGGCCGTCTCGTCTCTGGGGCTCTCGGAAATGGCCCCCTTCGAACCGGAGAAGAAAATCATCGAGTACCGCGTCGCTCCGCCACGCCCGCTTCTCGGGATGAGCGTCGCCAGGTTCTGCGACACGCTCAGCGCCGCGACACCGGCCCCGGGGGGAGGGAGCGCGGCGGCGCTGATGGGCTCGCTGGCGGCGGGGCTGGCCGCGATGGTGGCCGGGATCACTCACGACAAGAAGGGGAAGGAAGAGTTCCGCGAGGAGCTCGTCCGGCTCGGCGAGGAGGCGCATGCGATCAAGGCGAGGCTCGCTCTGTCCATCGACGAGGACGCGGCCGCGTTCGACAGCGTCCTGGCGGCGCACCGCCTCCCGCGCGCCGACGAGGCGCAGACCAGGGCTCGCGATGCGGCCATCCAGGAGGCGACGCGTGAGGCGATCAGGATCCCGCTCGAGGTGATGCGCAACGGCGTGCGGGTCCTCGAGCTGACGGATGCGATCGCGGTCATGTGCGTGCGGGCCGCCATGAGCGACATCGCGGTCGCCGGCCTGGCGGCCGCGGCGGCCGTCGAGGGGGCGGGGCTGAACGTGGGCGCCAATCTGCCGGGGCTGACGGATGCGGCGAAGGCGGCACGTTGCAGCGCGGAGGCGATGGCTCTGCGGGAGCGCGCCGGCGATCTCGCGGCGCGGGTCGCGGGGCGCGCGGCCTCGCTGAAGGACGTCCCTCAGTCCTCTCCCGCGAAATAGCGCTCCCACATCGCGATATCGCCCGTCATCGGCTTCTCTTCGTCTTCGTCGCCACCGGGCAGACGTTGCAGCGCGTCGGCGAACTCGCGGCACCCCATGACGCGCCCCTCGCTCGCACGCACGCGGGAGCGCAGGTCGCGATCCGATGTGACGACGATCATGTCCTTCGGGGCCGGGCAGGAGCGCACCAGATCCACGATGACGTCGTCGGCGCTTCGCCGGCCCGCGTACCTGACCCGGATGCGTCCCGTCCCCGCTCTCGCGTGACCCCTGGACTGCAGCGAGCCGTCGAAGACGATCGTGAGGTGGGCGTGGCGCGCCGCGGCGAAAGCGGAGAGCATGGCGATCAGCTCCTGCTCGTCCACGGGGATCCCCAGGCGGCGATCGCGCCCCGCCCCGAGGAGGTTATTCCCGTCGATCAGATAGGGCATGGGCGATCATGAAGGTTCGGGTGGGCCGTCGATCCGTTTCACGACGCGCGCAACGACGGCGTCCACGAGCCCAGGCGCCAGGCCGTTCGCCAGGGTCAGAACCCGTCCCCCCATGGTGATGACGCAATCGCGCGAGCCGCGGCGCGCTGCGCGGAGCATGTGCTGCGCGACTTTCTCCGGAGGCATCCCGCGCGGCGGCCCGCTGCGCGTCGGGTTCCGCCGGATCGCGTTGGCCGAGAATCCGGTCGCCGTGAGCGCCGGATAGACGGTCTGAACCGTGATCCCATCGGGGTTCAGTTCGATGCGAAGCGCTTCGGCGAGGGCGTAGAGGGCGAACTTGCTCGCGCAGTATCCGCTGTAGCCGGGGATGGAACGCCGGCCGATCACGGAAGAGACGAGCTGGATCAGCCCGGAGCGCGCGCGCCGCATCGCCGGTAGCGCCGCCTGGATGCAGCGTATGACGCCGAAATAGTTGACCTCGAAGGTACGGCGCAGATCCTCCATTTCGAGGTCGGCCACGTTCCCGTAGAGCCCCACCCCCGCGTTGCAGACGAGGATATCGATCCGGCCGTACCGCTCCAGAACACTTGCGGTCATGCGTGAGACGTCGTCGTCGCGGGTGACGTCAGCCGGCACGGCCAGCGCCTCGCCCCCACACGCGCGGATGGCTGCCGCCGCTTCGTTCAGGGGGAGCGGGTCCCGGGCGACCAGCGCCACGCGCGCACCGGCGGCGGCGAAGGACATCGCCGCGGCGCGGCCTATTCCGGCTGAGGCGCCCGTGATGATGGTGACGGCGTCGCGGATCTCGATGGCTGGCATCTCGAGGGGGCTTCAGAAGCGCCCGATGCCGGAGTTTAGCTCGTTCGGAGAGAGGCTGGGCGCGCGCGTCAGGCCTTGCCGAAGAGGGAGCCCAGGAGTCCGCCCCCCTTGCGGTCGTCGGTGTGCACCGCCTCGAGGGCTTCCTTGTTCTCGGGATCCCACTCGAGCACCTTGCGATACATCGATGAAGCGCGATCGTTGAGGCCGCCGCGCTTGTACATGCGGGCAAGCTCGCGGTAGCTCTCCACCGAGCCGGGGTTCATCTTGATGGCCTTGAGGAGACTCTCCTCGGCGCGCTTGCGCCACCGGGGGTTCCTGGCCTGGCAGGCTCCGAGATGGTGAAAATACTCCGCGCGCGTGGGGTCGGCCTTCACGGCCGCCTCGAAGTAGCGCAGCGCCTCGAAAACCTGCCGCCCCTCGAGCTGCTTGCGTCCGCGCAGGAAAAGATCGCGCGCCGTGGCCTGCTGCTCGCGGATGTCCGGAGTGCGGTGGCCGGCCTCCTTCTCCACCAGCAGGCGATCGTACTCGGCGCGGGCTGTCGTGTTCGTGAGCGTGTTGTAGGCCTCCGTGATGGCCGCGAACATGTCCTCCAGGCGGGGGAGCATGTCGTGCAGGTGGGGCTTGTGAACCTTGTCGGGGTGATACCGCCGTGCGAGCTTGTAATAAGCGTGGCGGATCTCATCCTCCGTGGCCTTCCGGCTGACCTCCAGGATGGAGTAGTGATCCAGCCCCTTGTTGGCCTCGCAGCGCGCGATGAGCTCGTCGCGCTCCGTCTTGTCGGGGCCTGCGACACTGGGCTCGATGATCTGGCGCTGTGGCTTGGCGGCCTCTCCGGCCGGCGGAGCTTTCGGAGCAGGTGATGCCGGCGGCTTCGGGCCGGTCCTTTCCAGGAAACGGTCTACGGCCGCGAGAGGGCCGGAGGCAGGTTTTGGGTGTGCGGCCGTGTCCGGCGCATCCTCGATGCGCAGGAGCCCCATGGCTTTCAGGACGAAAAGCGCCTGGAGCGTCACACGTCCCCCATCGGGCGCGGCGGCAACGATCTGGCGCAGGGACGTGGTGGCTCCGATCTTCCCCATGAGAAACGCCGCCGCGGGTCCTGTCTGCGCGGGGGGGCATGCCGGAGGTTTGGGCTCGCTGCGCAGTCGACGGTCCGGGCCGTCGATCAACGCGCGCTTCAGCCAGGCCTCATCAACCAGGTGCGAGGCGAGGGCGACTGCAAGGTCGCCTGCTCCCAGTCCGCGCTGCGGCGCACCCTGGTGTGGGGCTATGGCGGCGAAAGCCGCGTCGATTGCGCCGGCACTGGCGCAGAGCGCGGCGACCTCGCGACAGACGCTCTCCCGGTCGCGTTGGTCAGGCTGCTTCCAGCTCGCGCCGTGCGGCGGGTGGAGGCTCTTGAGCTTCCCGGCCTCGAAGGTCAGGGAGCCCCCGGCATCGCCGGCCGCGGCGGAGAGCAGGAGCCTGCCGCTGGCTCCATCGCGCGCGACGGTGGAAAGAAGCTCGATCAACCGCGCCACCGGTGGGACGGGGTGGCTCGTCATGGCTGGAGTCCTCCGGAAGCCTATAGCTCCAGCCAGGCACCCCACGCGCTCAGGAATTCCATTTCCCCGAGGCCGGTCACCCGCCGGAGCGAGGCTTCAATATCGGTTCCACGGCCCAGATGATCCAGCAGGTCAAGAAAATGGGACTCCGACCATGTCTTGAGGAAGAACTCCATTTGTGACAATGACTTGGCATAGGTGAACTCGGAGGCGGACGCGACCCCCCCGAGCATTCGGAACGACTGTGCGAGCGGCCGGCGCAGGTCCAGCGCGCTCTTGCCCTCGATGACCTGCGCGTACCCCTCCTGAATCCAGCGGGGCGCATTGCCGCGCGTCTTGGAAGTGATGAAGGCGTGGGCCAGCTCGTGCAGCAGCACCCGACGGATGGAGGGGTCGAGGCTGACGAGCCCGCCGATGGGAACTCGCACCTGTCCGTCGAAGAGCCCCCCTACCCAGTCGGGCGACGCGGTTGCTTCTCTGAAGGATCGACGCGGATAGAGCACGACACCGATGCTGCGCTCCGGGACGTGCGCCATCCTGACGCTGAGCTGATCGAACGTCGCGTCCAGCCAGGCGAGGATCTCCCGCGCGAGATCGGGGCTGGCTTCCTCGCCGTCGTACTTGAGGAAGAAGTGGGCGCTGTCGGAACGCGCAAAGCCCGCTTCCGCGGCCATGAGACGTCTCGCCCCCGCGAGGCGTCCCGCCAGCTCGGCCCGGATCGCGGCCGACGGCGCGAAGGTGCCGGCCCTCTCCCAGAGGGTGATCGCCTCGTCCATCAACCCTTCGCGGAAACGCACCTCTCCCATGAGCAGCAGGGCGTGCGGGTCGTCAGGCTCGTCGGCCAGCAGGCCGCTCAGCATGGAGCCGGCTTCGGCGTTGCGCCACAGCAGGAGCAACGTCGCGGCAAGATTCGTTCGCGCGATGCGGGAGCCGGGGTTGCTGTCGATCGCGCTGCGGTAGTGCCCAACCGCCGGCTCATGCTCACCGGCTTCGACGCGCCGGTTGCCGAGCCACGTGAACAGCTCCGCGATGACGGTGGAAGTCCTGGTCCGGCTCGCTTCGTCCTTTTCCCCCTCGGCGCGCAGCGCGGCGATCGCCTCGAGGATCGCCTCGTCGCTCTCCATACCGGACGGGGCGGGGGCCTCTCTCAGGAGAGGAGGAGTGACAGGTCCTGGCGCACTCTCAGGCTGAGGGACCCGGGAGATGGGATGTCGCGTCCTGCGGATCCGGACGACCTGATCCGCGGCGAAGGCAAACGTTCCTCCGGCGCGGCGGCACAGCACTTCGCTTCCCTGACGGCGGCAGTCTTCCCCTTCGACCGTGCGGCCGTCTTTCAGCTCGACGAGATCGGCCTGCAGCAAGGACGGGGCGGCCAGAAGGACCAGGCAGCCGGCCGCGTAAAGCAGGTGAGCCTTCGCGCGCGGCGCGATGGACGTGCCTGGGGAGACGTCAGGACGGCAGGCGGGTGATCCAGGGGCGCGCGCCCCCGCTGCGGTAGGCAGGCGGAACGTCATGCTGGAGGGCGTACTCGGCATCGGCCCGGTCGGGGTAACGTCCCCAGTAGACGCGGTGGCAGGCCCGCCCCTCGTGCGTGACGGGGAGGACGAAGAGCTCGTCGGATTGTCCCCCCTGGCGGATCGCGCGATCAACGGTGGCTTCCTCGCACGCAAGCAGGATCTGGATGCTCCACCTGCCGCTCCTTTGCTCGAGATGTTCCAGGCGATCCCGGCTCGCCAGGCTTCCCGTGGCCGTGCGCGCCGTCGTCGCCGACGCGGGCGTCGGCGACTGCTGGGAAACAGCGCTCCGCGCCGCGGTGTCCGCGGAAGGCGACTCGACTGGGAGGATAGGCGTTCTCCGGGTTGGCGCAAGGGGCGGCGGACTCCCCGCGGGCTGGGCTGCGGGGGGTTGATACGCCGGCGGCACGGGTTCACGCGCTGGCGCAGTCACGGGAGATGTGGCGCTGTGGGAACGCACCGCTGGTCCGCTCACCATCGCGCCCGGCGGGACGGCGTCGCTGTCCTCCTGGGCGAGCTCATCCTCGGTGGAGAGGCGCCCCAGCTCGATCCTGTCGCTCCCATCCCTCGCGAAGAGGAGCAGGAAGACCGCGGCCAGGCCGACGGCCATCGCGGCTCCCACCATGAACCAGCCGCGGGACGTCTCCCTGGCCTGACTCTCGTAGATCGACGTGGATTCGCGAGACTCAAGCTCCTGTCTGTCCCGCTCGTCGAATGCGAACCGCTCGGCGGCGGAGGGGGACTCATCGTCAGCGGGACGATCCGCCCCCATCATCACGAGCACCGGCGCTGCAGGCTCACGCTCGATCCTGTTGATCGGAACGACGGGGGCTTCGATCTCTTCCACGGCGGGGGACGACGCCATCGTCATCTCCGGCTCGACGCTCTTCATGGGAAGAAGCGCGGGGGTCTCGGGGATCGGCGGCGCCTGCGTCGCGCGCACGGTGGTGGCAGAGGCGGCGGTCTCGCCGTCGCGCTGCACGCAGCCCAGAAGACTCAGAGCCGCGAAGACGCACCGGACGAAATGGTCGGGGAGGGAAGTCAAAGAGCAGATCTCCCCGACGGATTTGACGCCGTTGACGTGCTTCAGGATCGCCTGGAACTCGCCCCGGACCGTGAGGCGCTCCAGCAGCTCGTCATCGGGCGATGGGCCCGCCAGCGAGAACACCGCGTCCATCGAGCCGGTCTCGGCCTCCAGGAACGAGCGATCGGCCGTCTCCATGACGCCGTTGATCAGAAGCGCGCTGGCGTCAATCTCCAGGTCGGGAGTGCCGGGCGGGAGCTGGCGCTCCCGGACGCGGAACGTCCCCATGGTGACGGAGAAGAGCCGGGAGATGATCTCTTCGACGCGGCTGATCTCCAGGCGGGTCAGCTCGCGCGGAGCGATCACGCCCATGCTGGTGAGCGCCTGACGCAGCGTCTCCTGGCGGGCGCGGTCCTCCGCTTCGTCCCACTGCTGGTGCGTGATGGTGCCGTGGCGGACGAGGAAGGCCTTCAGGCTTTCATCACGATCGGTCGAGATGGCCCACGCGATGTGGCCCGACGCGAAGTGGATCTCGCGGCTCGGCGCCGTCTCGTCCTGACCATCTGGGTCGGCGGATGGGTCGGCGGCGCGGCTCTCCCCGTCGTGAGGGGGCGCGGACGAAACCTGGAGCACTCCGGTGAATCCCTCGCGTCGGAGCGAGGCGAGCAGGCAGGCGAACGGGTGATCGGCGAGGGAACCTGCTGCTGGTCTTTCTCTGGAAGGCATCGGCGACCGGTTCTCCCTAGACGGGGGTCGGGCGCGGGGACCACGAGGCTCTGCGATTATAGAAGTCGCCGTTCGCGAGTGTCAACACGACACGGCCGCTCGCAATCACTCAGGCCCTTCCTGCGGCCAGCGAGCGGGGGGGCGGTGATATACTCCCCGCCGTCAATCACCCATTCCCTGCAAATCCCTTCCGCGGAGCCCATGGCATGGCCGACGAGAAAACCCGCCTGAGGATGGAAGACGACTGGTTCGCCCGCAACGAGGTCGAGCTGCTCCGACAGGCGCGCCGCGAGCACGACCGCAAGATGGAGGAGCTCGCCCGCGAGCAGAGCGCGGGGAAGGAGAAGGCGCTGCGCGAGCTGCACTGGCTCAAGTGTCCGAAGTGCGGCCATGACATGACGGTCATCGACATGGACGGTGTCGAGGTGGATCGGTGCACACGCTGCGAGGGGATCTTCCTGGACAAGGGTGAGCTCATGGACGTGGCCCTCAAACAGCTTCCCGAGCGTCAGAGCATGCTGCGCCGCCTGATAGGGATCTGATCGCACCGGATCGCATCATGACGCCGGGCGACAGCGCCGCGAGGAAACCCCCCGACGTCATCGTCGTTGGCAGCGGCGTGGCCGGACTGCGCGCCGCCATCGAGGCCGCCGAAGCGGGACTCAACGTCGCCCTTCTCGCCAAGGGCTCGGCGCGCGACAGCAATACCGAGAAAGCGCAGGGGGGCGTGGCGGTCGCGCTCTCCGACGAAGATCAGATCGGCCTCCACTACCGCGACACGCTCGAAGCCGGCGCGGGGCTGTGCGACGAGACGGCGGTGGGGGTCATGGTCGGGGAAGGACCCCGGCTCATCGGAGAGCTGATCGACTGGGGGGCGCGCTTCGACCGGGAGGGGAGCCGGCTCGCGTTCACGCAGGAAGGGGCGCACAGCACGCGGCGCGTGCTGCACGCTCACGGCGACGCGACCGGCCGTGAAATCCTCAGGACGCTGTGGAGCAAGGCGGCGACCCTCGCCGCCATCGACTTCCACCCCCACACCTTCTCGATCGATCTCCTCGTCGCGGATGGGGCCGTTCGCGGCCTCGTCGTGCTCGACGAGAAATCGGAGCGCATCCGCAGGCTCATCGCCCCATCTGTCATCCTCGCCACCGGGGGTGCGGGGCGCATCTATCGTGAGACCACCAATCCGCCCGTGGCAACGGGAGACGGGATCGCGATCGCGTGGCGCGCCGGCGCGGCGCTGCGCGACATGGAGTTCGTGCAGTTCCATCCCACCGCGCTGCACGTCCAGGGGGCGCCGCGGTTCCTGCTCTCGGAGGCGCTGCGGGGGGAGGGGGGCGCGCTCCGCGATGCCGGCGGGCGCCGCTTCATGCAGGACTACGATCCCCGCGGAGAGCTCGCGCCGCGCGACGTGGTGGCCCGCGCCATCGTGTCGGAGATGGCGCGGTCGGGCTCCGATCACGTTCTTCTGGACATGACCCCCCTCGATGCCGACTGGCTGCGCCGCCGGTTCCCGGCCATCCATGCCACCTGCCTCAGCCACGGCATCGATCTGACACGCACGCCGGTCCCCGTGACCCCCGCGGCGCATTACTTCATGGGAGGGGTGAGCACCGACACCGCGGGGCGGACTTCGGTGCGGGGCCTCTACGCGGCCGGTGAGACGGCGTGCACGGGGGTGCACGGCGCAAACCGCCTCGCCAGCAACTCGCTTCTCGAGGGGCTCGTCTTCGGCGCCCGTGCGGGGCGCGCGGTCATCGACGATGGCGCGTCGCTTCCCCCGAACGCGCGGACCGATGGCGGCACCGATCTCACGACCACCGGCCTGGGCCAGGGAGCCGCCGCGGCAGCTGCCGCGACCGCGCTGCGCGTCCAGACGATCGCCTGGGAGAAGCTCGGGATCGTCCGCGAAGCGAAGGGACTCGTCAGGGCTCTGGACGAATGCGAGGAAGCGCTCAACGACCTGACGGCACGCAGTGGCGCGGCGGTCTCCGGATCACCCGATGGGCCGTGGGGGCCGGGACTGCGCGCGACCCTGGAGGCGATCAACACGGCAACGCTCGCGGGGCTGATCGCGCGCTTCGGACTCGCCCGCGAGGAGAGCCGCGGCTCGCACTACCGCTCGGATTTCCCGCGGCGCGATGATGCGCGGTTCGGGACGTCGTCGTTTCTCGTTCCGGGCGATCTGTCCGTGCGGATTGCGGGAGTGTCGCGGAACCTCTGATCGCCCCCTGGCAGGGTGCTAGGCGGGGTCGACCATTTCCCTGGCGACGTTGAAGAGCTTCCCTTCCGCGGTCTTCACCAGGAAATGGTTCTTCCACTCCTTGACGATCGTCACCTTCGTCCCTGCGGCCAGCGTGACCTCCCCGACCCCCGTGGCCTTGGTTGGCGCGTGGCCGAGCGTGACGTTCTGTCGGATGGATGCCATAGGGGCGCCTGGCTCAGCTGATGAAGTGGAGGCAGCGGCTGAAGCGCGACTTGGGGATGAAATAGATCAGCTTGTAGGCGATGCTTCGCGCGCGCTCCACGAGACCTGTCCTGATGTGATCGTTCTCCTCGCCCGAGAAGGACCACCAGATGATGAATGCCTTCCCCTTGACGTTGTCGCGCGGCACGGTGCCCCAGGAACGGCTGTCCCGCGAGTTGTCGCGGTTGTCTCCCATGCAGAAGTAATGCCCCTCGGGGATGAGGACCGGGCCGAAGTTCACGCCATTGGCGTTGGGCCAGTTGCGCGGGATGAATTCGGCCGAGGAGAGCGGCTCCTCCCCCTCGCGGATCTTCGCCCACGACTCAGGCTTCATCTCCCCCTCGTGCGCCTTGTAGGGCTCCTCGAGGGGAACGCCGTTGATGTGAACGGTCTTGTTGCGCATCTCGATGAACTCGCCCGGCAGGCCGATGACGCGCTTGATGTAGTCCTTCTCCGGCTCCTCGGGGTACTTGAAGACGATGATGTCGCCGCGGCGTATGTCGCGGATGGGGAGAAGGGAGGTCTCCAGGCCGCTCACCGTCGGCGCGTACATGAACTTGTTGACCATGATGTAGTCGCCGATCAGGAGCGTGGGGATCATGGAGCCCGTCGGGATCTTCGACTGCTGGAAGACGAAGGCCCGCGCGAACACGACGAAGATGACGCAGATGACGATCGTCTCGAAGTAATCCCTGAGGATCCCCTTCTCCACGGCCCGATCACGGCTGTCGGCGGCCGCCGCCGCCTCCGAGCCGCCTGCAGGCGGGGGGCCCTCGAAAGCCGGGTTTTCCACGCTCATCGCCGGTCCCGTCCCGTCATCCGGTCCTTCATTGCGCTCATCGCGCTCGTGGAGCTCATCCGTGTCCTCATTGTGGGTCTTCGAGCATAGGCAGCGAACCGCACACCATCATCACGGCCTCGTCAGCCGTCGCCGCCACACGGGTCACGGCAAGCTGGCTTTCATCCACGAGGTTGAGGGCCCTGACCGACTCGACAAATGGCTTCCAGCGTTCTCCCAGCAGAACGATCGGCCGGTCCCCGAGGAGCCGCGCTCTGTGGAGGGCCCAGAGGAAGGTGAGTTCTGCGAGGGTTCCTGCTTTTCCGCTCAGGATTATATAGCCCGCGCTGCACCCTATCAATTCGCGCGTCCTCTCGAAGAGTCCTTCCTCCTCGCGATGCCGCGTCAGGAACCTGTTGGGGCCCGCCCGGGCCGCGTCGAATGCGCGGGTCGTGATGCCGAGCGCGTGCCCCCCGGAGTCGCGAGCCCCCCGGGACGCGGCCTCCATCACCCCGCCGTAGCCCCCCGTCACCACCGTGCACCCCCTGGCCGCGAGGAGGCGCCCGACGTCGCGGGCCAGCTCGTAGAGGGGGTCTCCTTCGGCGGGATCCGACGAGCCGAACACGGCCACGCACCT
>Ga0137314_1000145_pt1 | contig 22321 bp, 47 predicted proteins | sample EasRivERMZT199_2_FD_102289 | JGI IMG/M metagenome (GOLD analysis project Ga0137314, IMG submission 102289) | Soil microbial communities from meander-bound floodplain in the East River, Colorado, USA - East River MetaG ERMZT199_2 | ecosystem: Environmental > Terrestrial > Soil > Floodplain ... | reverse complement strand
CGCCGTCGTAGATTCCGTCAGGTAAGACGGTCAGCGCACGTAAGATCTGTTCGGGAAGTTTCCGTTCAATGCCGCTGCGGGCCCAGGCCATCACCAGCTTCGATGTGAAGAGGTCTCGGGCCGGTCCACCGCCGACCTGAGCAACTAGCCGGTGTCCGTCGAACTTTTCTTCGGCCGACCAGCCGTCGGACAACTTGAGTTGAATCCGTTGTGGCATCGGCGACGCGTTCATGGGATGTATGAAACTCATGAGTTGATTCTACTCGAAGTTTGAAACTTTGTCAACGGTTCTTCGGCTTTCTCGATGTGAACCACGAGAGTGTTGTCCCAGGCGATGTCGTTGATGCTTGCGAGATGTTTGATCGCAGCACCGATGTCAGTGAACTTTTCCTCGAGCCGCCATGTGTAGACGGAACCGTCTGACATCTTATGTGTGTACTTGACTGTGAACATCAGTGGTTAACCTCCACCCAAGAGTGCAACCTGGGTCCAAAGAACTGCTTGAGTTTCTTCTCAGCCGCCTCGGCCTCAGACTTAGTGGTGAAGTCCCACTGACTGTCGCGGGCGCCAAAGCCGGTGCCAGAGGAGTGTGGGTCTGAACCCACCAGTCGCTTTAGATCTTTGTTGATCTGCGTCCACTCACCCATGTGACCTTCGAGCATCTGAACGCTAACGTCAAGTGTGTAGAACATTAGTAATCACCATCATCAGGAAGGTGCCCAAGATATGGCGGTGCGTAAGTTGAACCAGTGATGACTACTGCGTCGGGATAGGCCGTCTTGGCCTCATCGACCGTGGTGAAGCTGTCGAGGAAGGTTCTTCGGTCTTGGCCGGCGAGGACCGAGTGCCGTGGGTAACGGTCGTGTGCGTAAACCGTGAATCTGGAGTTCGCGTAAGTTGCACCGCGTCCCAGCTCGATCGTCAGGTCCCGTTTCTTGACTTTTGCCACCAGTGGTGCCTTTCGGATTCCGGCCGGCCCTATTGCCAACCGACAACAACATTATACACTAAGTTTAAAACATAGTCAAGGTCTATTTCACGGTAAATGCGATTTCACTTCTAAAGGACCCAAAAATCACTCGTATATTGTATCGTCAGCCGGTTCGTTTGCTCACTGGACGTGGCGTCTGAGAGCACAAAATCATATCAAACCGACTGGATCGAGGATTTCAGAATCCGACCATATCGATTGAACAACACCACCCGAACGCGTCGCCGATACTCCTCGTTCGACCGTTGCGGGTCGATAATCTCCCTGAAGCACACGGGACACATCGCATATGGGTCAGCCAGACCGAACAACAGGCCTTCGGCCAGTGCGTTGTCCTCGTCATCGAGGTTGTGCTCACATACCTGACATGTGAGTGAGGTTGAAAGGTGAAGGCCGATCATTTATCATACCGTTTTCTGACATCATCGGTGTAGCACGCAATGACCTCGGCGTTTCGATTATCGGCGTTATGACAACCGTGTTCGAGGCACATCTCGTAGGGACCCTCCGAACGACCACGGTGCTGAACTCGCATCACAGCCGGCTTACCACAGTAAAGGTACTTTTCACCGATCATACCCCACGTTTCCTCGCAGGTCGGAGGTGGTGAACTTTCATCAAACTCAACACTCTTGACGATGAGTGATGGAAAGAACCTCGCGGCGTGTTGTCGGATCGAGGCCTCATCGTCCTTATCGGTGGCAGCGATCTGCCACGTCGCAGGTTGACCCTCCTCGGTTACGTAGTGAACGATGGCTGTGCGTTTGACGTTCACGGCGTTCACATACTCCGGTTTCATGGGTTCACGTACTCCTTCCTGGCGTCACCGCCTGGGCGTCGTCTTCCAGAACTAGGATGACGTATCCAGCCTTCAGGTTCACCTTCTCCGTTCCAAAGTTCGGTCGCTACAACTGCAGCGAGTGGGTTGTCGTATCACCACCCATCATCATACCAAGGTGCGTCCGTTTGACCGATAACGAGACGTGCGCGACCATATGTCAACGGCCAGACCGTGATGGTCCGACCGTTGGGAAGGTTCTTGTGATGAATCTCGTCGATGCCTGTCATCACTCGGGCCACTCGACTTGAAATGCGATGCGCTCACCGGGCTTGAACTGTTGCACGCACAGGTCGATGAACGCTTGGTCGCAACCGTTGAGGATGCGGCGAATGTCGTCGGCCGACTTCAACGGTTCCGAGTCGAGCTCTCGCAACATGCGGTTCGCACCGGCAAACTCGGCCCTCGCGATCTGTGGGAACGGGTTGGCGTTGAGTCCGATGCCGTGCCACGGGTTATCGTTTGAACCGTTGAGCGTGACTGTGATCCTCATCGTTCCTCGTTTCTTGTCGCCCGCACATGACGCGAGAAAGTCGGCCTCGCTGACCTTCTTTTCACCACCGAGTTTCTTATGCATCTTAACACTCCTTCAACGGGTTTAAAGAAGGGCCGGAGGATTATCCCTCCGGCCCAAGCGACGTAAGTTACGCCGCCAAACGGTTTGCGAGGACCAGCGCGCGGTGCTTGATCTTCGCGTTCGTTCCGAACAGGGCCGATTGGTTGGCCTGTGCGATCGTCCGGACGTTCTTGGCCTCGGCCGGACGAACGTGGTCGATGTACTCGGTCACCGCGTTGAAGGCGGCCCATGCGGTACCGGGAGCGAACTCGACTCCCTTGCCCGTGGCGGCCAACTCGAGGATGGTGTCCCGACGACGTGCGGCGACCGGATTCGGTTCGTCACCCGCTTCGATGTTGAGAACCTCGCTGATGTAAGCCGCGAGTTCATCGGGGTTCAACTTCTTGGCCGCCAGCGCCGCGAAGCTCGTGTTCGTTTCCTTCAGCCCGGCCACGAGGTCGGTCACCATCTTGGCAACTTGGTCGAACTGTTCGGTGGTGGATGCGACGTGTCGCAGGTTGATGACCGCCTTGCTCGCGCGAGTGGCCATCGACAGCGTGTTCTGGCAGACGACCCGGACGGGAGTGGGTCGGGCCGAGTAGCTCGTCCAGCCGTTGTGGCCGGTCAGCACGAGGAAGTAACCCTCGACCTTGTCACCCTTGACAGGTTCGAAGACCTCGGGCAACTTGGCCAGCATCCAGACCCGGTCGCCCTTGCCCAGCGCGCCGGCCGTTTCGATGGTGACCCCGAACTGTTCGCAGGCCGGTTGCAACACCCCGAACGCCGTGGAGTTTTGCAGGGGAACGTAGTCGCTACCAACGGTTGAGAGCAGCTGACCGTCGGTGTCACGAATGACCGCCCGACGCGACGGCACCTTGATGAGCTTGTCGTTGTGCCGGTAGAACATGGACTTCAACTGCACTTCCCAGTTGAGGTTCGCAGCCTCGAGCGCGGCGGGCACATCGGGATTGCCCTCCATCTTCGTACCGAGCTTGTGCCACGGGGTCTCTCCCTGGTAGGCCATCATGACCTTGTCTTCACTTCCTGCGACGTTTGCGATCTCTGCTGGCATTCTGTCTCCTCTCCCTATCGCGTGGTGCAACCTCGCGTAATGCGGGTTGTCGTTTGGTGGGGCTTGGGAACCCACTCAGCCGCGTTAGTCTCTCGACCCCTCCGCGTTACTTCACAGACACGATCTTACCGCAAGACAGACACTTTCCGTTCAGTGTGTTGTGTCCGTGAGCCTTCTTGACTTTCTTCGCCATTTCCTAACCTCCAGATACATTCTACACTAAGTTTAAAACTCAGTCAACAACTTTCTTCACAGTGCCATCAGAAAGTTGAAACCGTTTCCTCAGTAGTTGAGTGCGTCGACACCGCCATCCACGATCTCACGCACGGCGTAGGTTTTCTTCTTTCCGAACGAGACCCAGCAGGTGCGTCCGTAAACGGTGACGTGATAACCCTTCTTGCGTCGAGCTTCGGCGAATGCCTTCGCGTTTCTGACGCGGTCGAACCAGAAGCGACGACCGGGTCCTTGTCTCTCTGACTCACGATACACGTTATGCATGATCCTCCTTAGTCGTTCAGTATGTGAAGTTCGTTACCGTTGCGGGTGGTGTAGATGACCACTGCGAGGTCATCACCTGAGAGGACCTTACGTGGGTTGCCGAAGAGAAAGCCAGACGACGTCTTGTCGTTGCCGGTCGGGCTACCGTTATCGGTGACCGCAATGAAGTCGGGCCAGTCACCAGGCTTGAGTCCGATCATGCTGGCCTCAGTCACCAGATTTCCCTCGATTAACATCACATCAGATTTCTTGATGGCGAGCATCGAATCCCTTTCGTTCCCGGCTGGCCCCATTACCAACCGACAATATTATTGTACACTAAGTTTAAAACTTTGTCAACTATGCTTATTTTCCTGGCATTCCGGTCAGTTGATAGACCGCTTGGCCTAGGTGGTGAATGGCAGACTCCAACCGCTCGTGGGTAAAGGCCTTGCTGCGTGCGAAATCTTCGACACGCTTTTGAAGCTCACGTGCTTGAGCCTCGAGTTCGGCACGTGTGTATTCCTTCTCCATCACAACTTGCCCCAGCTTCCGAGGATGTCGTCAACCGTTGCGCCGTGTTCCTTCACAACCTCTTGTGAAGGTGCGAGCGTGATCGTGAGGTTCTTCACTTCGGTCGAGACCGCAATCTTCTTTGCAGACTTCATGAACTCGCGGCGGTCGTTACCACCCAAGATGAACTTGTCACCGATCTTCAGATCAGCGAATGTCGTCTTCATATTCCCAGTCCTTTCATCATCTCCTTGACAGATTTGTCCGAGCAGGGCATGCACAGACCACTCATCGCCCCGAATCGAAGCTTGGGATTGTCGAGGTCGGTGGCCCTGCAATCGGGACACCGTTTGAAGCGTGTAACCCAGGTGATCTTTTTGCCCATGCGGCGCATGGTGTCGTCGAAGTCGAGCGTGATGCGATCCCACTCGGCGTCGGTCGCGTTTGGCGGCCGTAGCAGTGGCATCTTTCGCGGACCGTAAGTCTCCAGTTTCTTCTTTGCCATCCCCACCTCCAATTACATTGTACACTAAGTTTAAAACTTTGTCAAGGAGTGTTTCGAGTAACCCTGGCGACCGTGGCAGGAATCGAACCCGCAGGCGTTCGGCTTTGGAGACCGAGCCAGCACCATTGCCTCACGGCCAGCAGCGTTACTCAGAACATGACCCGGTCGATCTCTGAGTCCTTGACGAACACCGGCGGGCTGATTCTGTCAGAGTAGACATACCAACCACTGGCGCCCGCCTCGGAATGCCAGGCACGACTGACGAACCACAGTGGAGCCCTCTTCGGGTCCTTGAAGATCATCTTGAACTTTCCGTCCATTCCCTACCTCCAGATATTCTACACTAAGTTTTAAACTTTGTCAAGGAGTGTTAGGGCTTTTCGAAGCTGATGTTTAGGTGAGACATTTGCTTTGCGACGGCGACCGCAACCTCAGGCAGGAAACAACCAGCCTTGATGCGCTTTTGCGTCCAGCTCGTCTTTTTCACGTTCCAGCCGGGGCCATCCTCGTAGGACACCGACTCCAGCCAGTAGCCGCCCGATTTGACACAGACACGAGACGTGCCAGGTAACGGTAGTTTGTCGATCTTTGCGGCGTGTGCCAGATTCCGCTCGTGCATGTCATCGAACGCTGCGATCAGTTTGTTAGTGATGTGATTGGTGTTCATGACGCTCTCCCACACGAGTGATAGCAACCGCAGATCATTCGACCACAGCCCTCGTTGCACAGGAACGGTCGGACGCCACAGTCACCGCACGATGACGTGAGTGTGTTGGTGCACATCACACGAGTACCCATGGGAATTGTTGGGCTCTTCGGGACGCAGCAGAAAGATTTGCGCCGCAACTTGGCGCCGCAGTTCGGGCAGACTTTTGTCATCGTTTCACTCCCGCGTTGGCCAGCGCCGTTCGAAGCGTGTCACGGTCGGCCGGTGACATTTTCAAGAGTAGTGCGGCCATCTTGGCGTTGGCCGTGGGCCGGCTGTTGGGATTGTCTCGCGCGACCAGTGCGAGCTTTTTGAAGTCGTCGAACGGGTCGACCTTCGTGACGACTACGTCGCGTGGGCCCATGTCGATAACTGGCGTGTCGACGACCATCTTTGGAAACCTCAATCTCACCATTTCCTACCTCCAGTTACATAGTACACTAAGTTTTAAACTTTGTCAAGGTTAAAACGTAAGTCCTGTAGGCAGGTAGGGTTACGGGAAATTTCACTTTAAAAGGACCCAAAAATCTTATGACAATATACTCGACCGGGTGACCGTTATTCCTTTAAACCGGGCTTTCTGCGAGCCGTATCAGGTAACCTCCGGTCTGGTTCCGTGGTGATCAACGATCGCAATAGTTCGGGTTGCCATCTCAGTTTTTAGCTCTAGGAACGTGTATGGTCGATACTCGTGCGTGTCGACTCCGACATCCAGCGACAAACCGAGTGGTGGCAGTGAGCCGTGTGAGTGTCCGTAGAGGTGCCACGAACCCTTGTGTGAACCGTTCCACACACGCATACCGTAATGCGAGAGGATGATCTCTTGGCCCTCCACGCTCACCTCGAGATAGCGGTCCACCGAAGAGAAGAAACAATGAGTCATAGGTGGATGTTTTATCAAGTGATGGTCGTGATTGCCCAACACGAGGTGAACCCTCTCAACGTTCAGTCGGTTACGAAAACGACCGATGTTAATAAGTCCGTTGAACGACCAGTCACCGAGGTGGAACAGCACGCCATCTTTCGGCACTACAGCGTTGATACCGTTGACGAGTGTGTCGTTCATCTGCTCGAGCGTGTCGAAGTCGCGTGTCTCCTCGGGTGGCCACTTACTTGTTCCGCGACAGATGTTCGCGTGGTCGTAGTGCGTATCACCAGTAACGAAGAACTTCGCCGCTGAGATCTTGTAGGTCGGGATGACGGTACTCACGTCTTCTCCTCTGGCCACGGTATCAGTGCGAACCAAATAACCACAAACCCTACGATCACAGCCCAGATCCAGTGGTTCAACGCACCAACGATCGCCCAGATGAACCCCATGACGCCAATCTGGATGTCACGTCTTCGTTGGTCAGGAGTTCGCATCAGTGACTCGTCGCAAGTTTCTACTGCTGTCTGCGTTATCTGGCACATCATCAGGTTGTGTCTTGGATAGCTTCGCATCAATGATGTTTAGTCGGTCGATGTAATGCGCCCGTTGTTGCAAAAGCATCTTACGACTCAGATCGATGGCAGCTGGGCCATCTTCTGGTTTAACCGTTACACCGTTGAGACCAGCCATGACAGCCAGCGCACGAGTGAGTAGTGTGTACTCCTTCTCGTCGAGCGTTAGTGTGTAACGTGGTGTTGGACTTATCTGCATAGTTCTGTGACCTTTCTTTCATAACTGCCGTATGCAAGTTGTTCAACCTGCATCATCGCCGTCGTCCAGTAGAGCGCGTTGTGTTTAGCCCAATCCCAGGCGGCGCGTTCCTCCTCGAGCATGAGGCGCAAATACCGTTTGCCTTCCTCAAGTGACTTAGGTTTTTTCAAACGTAGTTCATAGCGTAAGTTTCCCCACGGTGATAGGTGATGACCTAGCTCGTGTAAGACCACCGCGTAACTGGTCTCGTCTGTCACAGGGTAACCTAGAACGGCGCGGCGCTTACCATCTGGATGTCGAATCGCACAAGCATTGTCTCGCTCAAATAACTCCGAACTTAAGAACAGTTCAACCTTGAACGCTGTGGCGAGATCTTTCGCATGCTTAGCGAGTTTCTCGACTTCAAGCCTATCGGTCTCACTCATCGCATCACCGCGTAGACCTTCTTTTGCACGGGCTTCAGCGGTTTGTCGTCCGGGCCCTTGACAAACGGGTTGATGTAAATGAGCTTATGAGCTGATCGCTCTGGGCCAAACGGTTGATTCCGCCAGTGACCAGACACCACCCACTGACATGTCCACTCACGAGGTTTGGATTCACCGTCGGTGGGTTTCATGTCATCGTCGGCCGTGTGTTGAATGTGCTTACGTCGAAGCGCGATGACCTTGACTGTTGCTCGCTTTGCCGACTTGATCTCACGTTGCAACCGTTTGGCAAGATGACGCTCGACGTGTTGTGGCGCGGCCTCGATGATGTCTTGTTTGATCCAGACACACGATGCCAGAAAGAACTGACTTAGTTGTCGAATGGCGTTGGTCGTTCCTTCTTTACCATACGTCACTGACTGACTTTTTTCAAGCTTACCGCCGGGCCCGTAAGACTTATCGTAAGATAAGCCGACGTTGTATATCAGCTCCTCGATGGGCGTGCCGATCTTCCAAGACCACGTGGTGGATGGGACCATCGTTCCCTTCTCATTGAGCGTCCACGTCGAAAAATCCATCCACGCATTCAACGGTCCTTCTAGCTCACTAAACTCATTGTCGATACGCATGACCCGTGCTTCTTCTTCCTTGCTAACTGTCACGTGCATACCGAACAACATCGCGTGTACAAACTCGTTGGTGTTCGACGTTTGTACTGGAAGCGGTGGGTCGAACCACCAGAACCCTTGCCCATCGCCCGGGATATTCTCACCCTCGAGTGTTACATCATTTGGTAGTGACTTCGACGCGAGCTTGATGGCCTCGAGCGCCTGGCCCGAAAAGCTGTAGGCCTCGGCGTCACGTGCGATCTGTAGTTCGTGTTCCCAGCCAAGGTCAAGATGCTTTGCTAGGTGAGGATGACCGCGCGTATTTTCGATGGCCTGTGCTAATCCACGAGCCATCTCGTTTTTTCGTTCGAGCGCCTCGAGCCACGGTGCTTTTCGAAGAGAGTTCGCAGTCTTGAATTGTCGAGACGCGTTCACCTCGGCCACCAGCTTGTCTGCTTCGGCTATCGTGTTGGTCAACCGTTGGCGTGCGTCACGTAACGACGTGATGGGCGTCTTGAAGGCACCGTAGAACGTCTTGTACTCGTTCATCAGTATCTCCCCTCACCCGTCTCAGGTCGATGCAGGTCAGACGATCCGGACTCCCAGACAACCGTTTCGTGAGCACCCTTGACCAGTACCACATCAGTCATGCCGATCACGTCTGCGAGCTTGATGGCCTCGGCCTTGTTGATGAACGTTGACCCGAACTGTCTGGGCACCGGGCCCAGCTTGTCGGTCAGGTTGCGTCGACCTAGGTAGGTACCGTTTGCGGTCAGTCGCACCATGAAGTATGTCATGATATCCCCTTCCTCGGTGCCGACGTTTCGATACCCTTCCCATCGAGGTTGATGTTGTCGGCGGCCTTGCGACCGCGTTGGAATCCAGCCACCGAGCTTGGTGCACGATTCGCCAGTGATGAACTTTTTCTCAAGGCGTTCGGATCATCCTTCTTGAGTTCACGACGACGTTTCAGCTCCAACTCGACCGCCGAGTCTTCCTTGTTGATTCGCATCAGCGCGGTGGAGGTCGAGGTCGTCGCTTTCTTCTTGCGTTCCTCGAGCCGTTCAAACAGTCTCACCAAAAACCCGGTGATGAACGAGTCCTTGAACCCACGAGCCCCAGATGTGTTACCGTACTTCTTGTAGCACTCGTAGGAGAACTTGCCGTGTTCATGCTTGCTGATGTCGATGATCGCACGTGTCAGTGTGACGATCATATATTCGGCGACCGCTCGATGTTCACGGCGACCGACGAGCCAGATGTTACTCGAGCCAGAAGAAACAAGCACTCGGCAGAAGTTCGCCCGTGCGACAACCGAGGCAAGGCGTTCCATCCACGCGATTCGAGTCTTCTTCGACTTGATCCCGTGCTTTTCGAGGTCAATGTACTCTTGTTCGATTGGTTCTTCTGCTTCCATTCGTTCGAACTCGAGGTCACTCATGCTGAGGTCGTGTTCGAGAAGCAGTGATTGGAGTTTTTCGGCGAAGGCTTGTGCTTCGGCTTCGGAGCCGATGGCCTTGGCACTCTCTGCGTGAGCCTTTAGCTTGGAGAGTTTGTCAAGCAGCTTTTCTGGAGCCACAACTGTCCTTTCTGTATCGGCTGACCCTATCGTCAACCGCAATTTGATTCTATACCGAGTTTAAAACTCTGTCAACTACTTACTCATCGTCTTCGTCAGTGAGCGACTCTCCATCTTCGCTGTCGTCGGTCTCACCGGCGGCCAACTGAGCGACGATGGACATCTGAAGTGAAGCGCCCTGTTCCATCAGCCGTAGCCGTGCGTTCATCGGGTCGTCGCCGTTCTCACGGTGTGAAACATACTCGGCGTTGTAGAGCTCCTGGGTCTTATCCATTGATGATCGCCGTCCGAATCGACAGCACCTCAGCCAACTTGATCTCGGCCTTGAAACCGTTGGGCTTCTCGAAGCCAAGCGTGTTGAAGGTCACGTTGGGGTGAAGCACCGAACCGTTCTTCACCTCGTGAATTGTCTTGTCGCGCATCGTGATGATCGTCACATCCAGTCTCGCCATTCCTTACCTCCAGTTACATTGTACACTAAGTTTAAAACCTAGTCAACCAAATTCTTAGGTGCGTCAGCGAGTCGACGGTAGTGAATCAACTCGAGCCGTCGTTCTTGGACCGCCTCTAACCGTTCGTGAAGTGCGACTTCTTGCGGCGTGAAGTCGAACGGATTGTCAAGCACACAGGCGTGGTGGCCGGTGTTGAACACATCGATGAGGGCCTCGAGCTCGTCGAGCGTAAAATGTGTTCGTCTCGATGCCAGCAGCGCCTTGACCTTGTTGGCCCACTCGTCATCGTCAGGCCGGTCGTAGTTCGCGATGAAGCACTTCTTGACGGCACCCTTCGAGGTACCGAGTTCAGCGAGTGTGAACTGTGTCACTTGACACCTAGTTCAGCCATGCGAGCGTCGATCTCGTGACCGACCTTATCCTCGGTCTCACTGACCTCGACCCAGATGTCCAGCGGCGTGCCCTCGACCACGATGCGTTCGTCCAGAACGAACCCGGGAGAGCAGCCACAGTTGCAACCCGCCTTTTGCGACCAGCGGATTTTCAAGTCAGTGCGAAGCAGTTCCAGCCCACCGCCTTGCGCCTTCAGTTCGACCAGCGCCTTCTTGACCAACGGCTTCAGCGCTTCAAACGGTCGAGCACGTCGGTTCATCAGGTTGTTCATCATGTTCTCGCCCTTGAAGTCGACGTAGACTCGAGAATTTGCAACCCAGGCAGACCGCTTCTCGAAGTGCCTGGCGGTCGTTGTGACCTTTAACAGTTCCATCCCTTACCTCCAGCTACATTATACCTGAGTTTTAAACTTTTGTCAATATGCATTAAAGTGTTTAGAATCAACAACTTACAAGATAACCCGTTTTTGACGGGATAACGGGTTAAAGCCTTTAGAATCAACAACTTACGTGCTATTGACATAGTTTTAAACTTAGTGTATGATAGTACTGGAGGTAGGGAATAGATGACAATGACAGCGAAGTTCGGCGGGTCTTGCAAACGGTGCGGCGGACGGTTCCCCGTCGGCACGAAGATCGACTGGAACCCGGGTGGCCGTGGTGCCACTCACATGATGTGCCCACCGGTTGCGCCAGTTGTCGCAACCGCTTTGGTCACTGCTCCGGTCGCGGTGGGTTCGTTCAGCGGTGTGATCGCACTGTTCGACGTCGCCAAGACCCACCTGAAGTTTCCGAAGATCACGCTGCTGTGCAACGGCAAAAAGATCACGCTCTCGGTTGCGGGTGCGAGATCGAAAAACCCTGGCTCGGTCAACATCGTCGGGGAAGGTAAGTTCCCGAACCGTGAGTGGTTCGGTCGAGTGACACCAGAAGGGAACTGGATCCCTTCCCGCAGCGGGGTCTGGATGATGGAGGCGTTGACCACGCTGCTAACCGAGTTCTCTGCCGACCCGGCAAAGGTCGCAAAGGAACACGGTAGGCTGACCGGTTCATGCTGCTTCTGCAACAAGACGCTGGGCCTCGGTGAGGACAAGAGAAGCATCGTGGTCGGATTCGGGCCGGTTTGTGCGGAACACTTCGGGTTGAAGACAGAGTGGCTGAGTGGTGTGACGGCGGCTGAGGTAGCCGTCGTCGCATCGGCGGCTTAAGGGAGAAAAAACATGGTCAATGCCGAATCGGAAGAGATCGTTGACGCGGTGCAAACGTTGCTGGACTTGTCCACATCTACTCACTACGATTACAAGAGTGAGGAGAATTTTGTCAAGTGCCACATCTGTGGGGAGTGGGAAGGACATACCGACGTCTGCTTCGTTCCGGTTCTCGAAAAGTGGATGGCCACTCCGGGCGAATTTGTGAAGTTGTAACATTCCTTGACAAAAGTTTAAAACTCAGGTATAATGAATCTGGAGGTAGGGACTGATGACGACACTGATTAACACCACCGGGAACCACCGAAAGTTTTACACGGTCACGGTCGACGGAAACGTCGTGATCTTGAAGTGGGGTCGGATCGGTCGAGTGCCGACCGTCAAACGCGTGACACACTTCTCCGCACTGGCTGCCCGAGAGTTCGCAACCGACAAGATCAACGAGAAGCTCTGGAAGCGCGGTTACGAAAGGTTGAGCGCATGACCGTTTACCACATTCGCCGAGGTGATGGTGCTTACGTTGAGCGAATGCCTAACGAACACCGCTTCACCGACGACCGTGAGAAAGCTCACGAGTTCGGAAGTCGTGAGGCCGCAGAGATCGCACGTCGTGACAATGACTTCATCTCTACGAACGGCACCTACGTCAGCTTGTTCACTGACCTCGAAAATTCTGACCTGACCCGTGCTAAGATTCTCGTGGCAGCGATCGAACTCGGTTGCAAGGCCACTGACGAACACCCGGGTTACATTCGCATCGTGGCACTAAACGGTCGCATCGCTGGACTCGGAACCGCAAACGGTTTGTGGGAGTTCGACATCTACAACACCAAGTCGGCCGAGGTCGACGGTGACCCGAGTTACTCGGTCACGGTTCCGGACTCTCACAACAAGACTCCTGAAGGTCTCGCTCGGTATGTGACCGGTTCACTGACCGGTATCGTTGCCTTCATGGCTTACGCAACGGAACAAAGCTTGGAAGGCGGATCGCGCCGAGAAGGCTGCACGGAACACTCGTTAACAAAGGAGGACAGTTGAAGACATTTACCGTTTGGCATCGTATCGTTCCCACCTTCATGGACAACACCGAAGACACGCTAACAGAGTTTCCGCGCGGCTTCATCGAGGTCGCAATCGTCAAGTGTGGTGACTTGAATGATGTCTTTCAACTCACAAACCACATCGACCACGACTGGACAAAAAATCCCGAGGTCACGAAGGTGATCACTGGCGGCGTGCGAAGCACCTCGGTCGGTGATGTCATCGAAGCACCCACCGGACTGTTCAGCATTGAAGGCGTCGGTTTCAAGGAGTTCGGACGTCATGCCACAATCTGACAAGATCTACCGCGTCGCGCCGAGGAAGACTTCGGTCAACCTTTTCTACTGTGACGTTCACTTTGAGGACGAGCGCAAACATCTTGCAAAGGACGATCGTGTTACTTCACTTTCTGTTCCGAATCCGTCGGACGTCTGTGACCGTTGTCACGAAGCTAAGGAGGCCAAGTGATCACATGGAACGAGGGAGAGACCGGCGGCACGTCATTCACCGGAGTGTATCTTGACGTGAAGGAACTGGGCGGGTTTAAAGCCGTTACGAATCGTTTGATCACACTCGGCGCGATCGACGCTGGTGTGAGCGACAAGGTAACACACGAGTTCAAGGGTGTGCTTGACAATCGAATCTTCACACTCTACGACTACAAGGGTGATCGTGAGTTCCACATCGGCGGTCATCAACCTCAGGACGGACTTGCATTTGAAGCCTGGGGCAAGAAGGTTCGTACCGAACTTCACAAGGTGTTGAAGTGAAGTGTCAACGCTGTGGCGTCGAAACGGGTCCGGTGTTCGGTCTGTGTTCACGTTGTGTTCACGCTGAAGACTTCATTGGTGGTGAGGCTGCCACCAGGATTATGACAGAGGTGATGAACGACGGCAATCTCGTTGATGCTACTGACACACCTTTGCAAGCCGAGTATCGTCAACGCATCCGTAAAGAGATGGACGAGATTTACTCGGAAGGCGGGACGGTCATTTTTGACAAGGAGTGGTGATGAAGAAGTGTGATCGTTGTGGCAAGGACGCGTTCGGGTTCACAATGTCGATGTTTAACACCGAGGACATCTGCATGGACTGCAAGACCGAAGAAAAGAAGGATCCTCGTTACGTAGCCGCAGTCAAGGCTGATGAGGATGCGATCCGTTCGGGTAACTTCAACTTCAAGGGCATCGGCCGATGAAACCGTTTAGGATCTTTCACTGGGATACGTTTGACAATGTCACATTGTTCATTGATGAACGTGACACGTTTGACGAGGCTGAGGCACTGGTGCAAGAGAGATACAAGGGTCGCATCGCGATTGAAGGTGCGGACATCGTTGAGATCGTCACCGATAAGGGTGCGGTCGTCAAGATGTATCGAGTCAAATAGAACGACGCTTAGGAGGTTGTCGCACTATCCTCGTCCTCACAAGGAAACGCCGTGATTGGCGCTCCTAAGCGTCGATCTAAAGCCGCTGATTTGTGGCTTGACACGGCCGCGTCTGCCGTCTTCTTGGACCCGATTTTTGCAGCGGCTGGTTACGCATCTCGGAGTCAACAATGCGACGTGTCAAAGGTTGTTTACGTCTCGGTTCCCTCGTACTTCGCGGGATCGAACTCGTCGGCGTCATCCGTCTCATCACCGGTGCGGTCAACGACGATCACGCGGTCGGCGAGGCTCGTGAACAATCCCTCGGCCAGCTTGTAGGCCCCTTCACCTTCCATGGCAGTGTGGTTGCCGACCCAGCCCGCGTTCTCCACGTTGTAGACCGAGAAGATGCCCTTGGCATTCTTCTCAACCTTTGTCGTCAGTCGATAGACACCAGCGAACAGCGGTGCGTTCCGATACTTGACGAGCGTGTTGAGGTTGCGTGCCATCTTCAAACCCGAGGATTTGAATGACAGCGAGATGATGCTCTTCATCGCGTCTGCGTCGAGCGGCAGCATTGCGATGATGAAGTCGTAGAACTTCGTTGCCAACGGTTTCACCGACTTGCCCTCACTGTCGATGGTGAACTTGGTTCGTGGGTCGTTGGGTGCCACGTTCATGTCCTTGATCCCACCACCCTCGTCACGTGGGTTGAACTCGATGAACCGCGGTTTGTCGGCGCGCACGATGAAGAAGTCGATGGGACCTTTTCCGTACACCTGTTCGGTCTGACTGTTGAACAGGACGCCGGTCACGAAGCCTTCCTTACCTTCGGCCACCTGTGGTGTCAACCCCTGTGCGAGTGCCAACCTCGGTATCTGAAGGTCTTCCTTCGTGATGTGGTCTGTGCCGCGATGGTCACCCGGTTTGATGAAGGATGGACGTTCCATCCTAGCGACTGTGGTGTCGCTCTTTGGTATCTCTGCAACTTTGTCTTCAGCCATGTTATCCTCGTGTTATCGGACTGTCTGTCGCACGCCTAACGTCGTCCGTATACGATGGCGTGTTCTTCACAACTTCCGGTTCGTCGCGCCCGAGCCGCCGCGAGACGCCAGGGTAGAGAACAATCAGTTCGTCGGTCAGCCGCTCCTTCGTGAAATACACCACTTCGTCAGGCACGCCACCGTCGAGGACGAGCAAGGCGATCACGAGCATGTTCACGAGGTTGGCGCGCTCGGTTTTCATCGCGTCCTGAACGCTGAATAGCCTGAGGCCGAATTCTCGGTCTTCGTTGGCCCGCTTCGTCGCGGCGCTAAGCTTGCCTCGCAGTTGACGAATCGTCTTTGTCGCTGTCGTCACGGCTTGCCCTCACACTTCAGCGTTATCGACAAATCTTTAGACCCCACTCACTCGGCCACCGACCCCGAACCTTACCACAACATTCACATGTCATGGTCATACGTAACGTCGTGTCATTCGGCCACAGCGTCTCCGTTGCTCGCCACACAGGATGCGGACAAACTAACGGGTCGAGTTTTATCAAGCGACTCTCTGATGGCTCGATCACCTCTGAAAAGAGGCTGGGCTGACGAGAATCAACTACTCTTCTCACCACTTTCTCTTCTTTAATTCCATGTAAGCTTCCCACATTCGCTGATGGGCACGCCACAACCAATCTGAGTGATACTTCTTAGGACCACCACAGGTCTTACAATTTGTCACGCGCGCCTTAATCGACGCGGCTGAGGTAGGTACGTCTCTTGCTCCTCGATGCCGAACTGTTCGGCCAGTGCCACGGCGATGACAAATGATTTACTCACGTGGTGTTGTCGCGCCAAGCGTTCCACCTCACGTGAAATGTCCTTGATGACGCAGGACGGCAACGGTTGACGACCGCCCTTTATCGGCTTCTGTCGTTGAATCTTGAAGCTCACGATTTTTCAGCTTTCTTCTTAGCGCGCCACACTCGCCTTTGTTGTCTGGCCAACTTTTTCTTCCCAGCTGGTGTTTGCGTCCAGTGATTACCGTTGTAAGAACGATTCTTCTTGACTCGTTTCTTTTTCAACGTCTTGCGAATCTTGTTGGCCGTCTTGACGTTCTCGTTACCCGTCGGGCGATCGACACCGATGAGCTCGTCAAGTGATGCAGCAGCGTTACGTAATTTCTGTGCAAACGCCTTGATCTCTTGTGATAGTCCCTTAATCATCTGACCCTCATTCATTCATTCATGTGTTTCTGTTCACTTAGTACTTCTGTCGTGCCGTCGCCTTCGCTCGGTCTTCCATAACCTTGATGATTTCAGGGATCACATCCTGATTCATCATTCGCTTGAACTCTTTAAGCGCTTCAGGATCGACCGGTCGTAAACCGTCAATGCCGTGTATGGCTAGAAAAGTCTTTTGCTCAAATTCGATGAGTCGATCAAGCGTGAGGTCGAGGTGATGCATGAGCACTGACACTCGCTCAATGGTTCTCTCAGGGTTCGAAAGTTCACTAGCATCTATTCGTGCGGTGATCAGTGATTCCTTGATGTCTTTAAACATCACCGCCACCACCTCCACGAGTCAACCGAACTGATGAACGTGACCAAAGCTTAACGCCTGGTGGTAACGGTTCACCTAGAGTCAACAGTTCTTTCACGTGTGAGTTGAGGGTTTGCCATGGGAGTGTGAGTGATCGCTCGAGGCCCGTCTTAATGGCCCAGATACGAACCTCATCTCGGTCAACAACCTGTGCGTAAGGCTCGCGCTGCACGTTAATGGCGCTACCGTTGGCGAGCTTGATGTTGGTAACGTCTTCGACCTCATAGACTTCATCGATGAGTTGTTCAAGTGCGGTGATCTTGAGGTTGATCTCAGACAAGAGCTCTTGAATCTTGGCCTTCTCATCTCGTTCAGCCTCATAAAGACCGGCGAGTATCGAAGCCTGTAGTCTCGCACCAAGACTCTCGCGAATCTCTTGCTTAACGATGTTAACCTTCTCTTGGTACTTTGGCTCCTCACCGAGCCGGGCTAGTCGAAGCTTGTGAATGATACCATCATATTTTCCCACGGTTCACCTCTTTTCGTAAGGCTTGAACCGTCACGGGGTGCATCAACAACGTGTTGTCACCGATCCTAACCGCACCACGATAAGGAACATCTTCGGTCTTAAATCGAACCCAGGGTCGCCACGGCCATGAGAACAGACGCTCACGCCAGTCACGAGGCTTGGTTAACGTTTCCGTTAGGTGGAGACTCTCGACGATCTTATAGCCGCCATTCATGGCGATCATTGCATCGCGTATCTCTGACATACCGTCAAAGATCGTTTGTGAACGGTCCATTAGAACCTCTAATCTACTCGAGGTTTGAAACTTTGTCAATCACGATTTTGTGTTGGCAAACAAGTTGTAGGTGCGAGGGAATCGTTCGGCGATGAACACACTCACCGCTTGTGCGTACTGACGTATCTCCCACTGGGCCGCAGTATCAAGACGCAGTGTAAGAAACATTAACCAGTTTCGCAGGTTGGTTGACGCTATCGGTCGACATACGTGCAGCCTCGACGATGCGCTCGTCAGAGCCCCACGATTCGATAAAGTGAACGTATCCGTGGTCAAGCACCTTAATCACTTGCCGTCCCTCTCGTAGATGAGTTGACGCATGTAAGCCGCCGCGTCGAGCATCTCCTCATAAATATCACGAATGACGTCACGACCGTTGTGTGGCTGAAGCGTGGTGCCGTAACGTTTGATGCCGATAGCCTTTCGTGCCTCCATGTCAAGGATCACGAGGTCTTGAACGCACGGAAGATCATTCTTGACCGGCAGTGGTTGGTCACCCTCACGTGTTTGTAATGCCTCTTTCCACCTAACGTTGCGCGGACAGATCGCTTCGTCACAAGTGCCAGTGTTGCAATGACAGTAGTCACAGCGGAATGGGCACCAGAGCCCGAGTCCAAAGTGAGTTCCGTCGCAGAGACGACATGAACCATTAGAGGCAACATGTGGCTGTTCTCTAAAGTCCAAGCAAAGCTTAGTAAGGTCCACACAGCCATATTTACACACAGAACCGATGACTCTATGTGTGATGTGAACGGGTTGATCTGTTCCCGCGACCATTCCGTGCTCAGGCCATGGCGAAAACAACTTACAGTTACACTCCATACACTCACCAGGTGAAATGGGAGCGTTAGCGTGTGTCAACAGGCGATGCGATGTGGCCGTGTGACCACACTTACAAAGTGTTGAATCCTCTATCTCTGTGACCATTTAGTCACGTCCTTCTGTAGTGCGTAACTCACCGGTGTTGCCATCGGTCTTTTTCTTCTGACACACATCACAGATCCCGTACTGCACCGTCTTGGCTGGGTCAGGACATCGACACTGTGCGATAACGGTTCCGCACTCCTTACACTTTAGTATGAAGTGACCGTGGCTCACGATCCTACCCTCACCTCGATGATATGTACCGGTGTCGCTCGTTCGTTCGGTACGTCGATAGGCGTGAGCGGATATTTACTAATGATGCGAACACCCGGACCGTCATCACCACCGGTGATCTGACCGATCATGCGTCCGGACCACCAAATTTCAACCAACTGTTGTCCGTGTGATACTAGTAATCGTAACTCGGTCTTCATTTTCCTGTTAATCCTTTATTCCATGCAACTTGACGTCCCTTTAAGCCTTTATTCCACGGAACTTGAACACCTTTAAGCCCACGATTCCAGGAATGACCATCATGCTTTCCTTTAGCACTAATGCTCATCTTCAATTTTGTTTCAGATGTATGCTTCCACCCAGTAATTTTCTTGTGAGCATCACTTAATCGTTGACGTACTTCAATAGTATGAGTTCGTCCTGTAAACGTATCACCGCCATCACCACCACGTGTTGTGTTAGTAAGACGCGCACCGTTAGAACGTAAAGTCGCGATTAAGAACACTTCAATGCGTTTAGCTTCTTTTGAATCTTCAACCCAACACTTAACTTTAAGGATGGGCCTTAGACTTTGCTGATGTAAACTTTGAATCCATCGAGCATGATGATAATCACCTTTAACACGTAGATGACCCTTATGAAATCGAAGTTCAGGGCTTGTGCTAATACCTACATAACGCACTTCTTGCGTTAAGGGATCAAGCAAATAGTAAACTGAAGTTGGTTTCATTCTTCTGTAAGTGCGTGAATCCACGCAGATGTGGTCCAGTTTGCAAGTTCTTCTTTGTTTCGAAGAGCCTTCATAATGATATGATCTACTGTCTTTTGACCAGTTGGCCCAGTAGCAATAATATCTGTATATGAGACGTGATGCGTTTGTCCTGGCCGATGAACACGATCTTCAGATTGCAATCGCGTTTTTAAAGAAAAGTCATTACTTAAGTACAACACTACATGAGCACTAGTTAAATTTAAACCCATGCTCCCTGTGGCAGTGGTTCCGACGACGATCACCGGCCCGTCGGGTGTTGTGGAAGGTGATAAAAGACGAATCGAATCCTCACGTTCACCTGCTTTTACAAGTGTTGGAGCACCGTCAATCGTCTTATAACGGTCGTGTGTCTGACCACCCCACAGTGCACCGACGGCAACGTTTGGAAAAGTTGCCTTTAATTCTCTCACAACTCGCGCGAGTTCTGCCCGGAATCGACACCATGTGAGAAGCTTAAGGTTCGGATCTTCCTCGAGTCGAAGCTTAACCCAGTCGAGGTACGCGTCAAGCTTCTCACGCCCGATCTCTTGAATGGCGTTTGGAGGACCCATTCGTCGGTCGATTATCTGCTCGACTGGTTGTTCTTTATTCCTTGGTATGAAGGACGGACGAGACGTATCGAGGTCTAATTCGTCCTCACTATCCGTTAGATCGAATGTATCTTGTGGTTCGGCCTGTTGAACACCACCTAAAAATCCCGATGTGATCTGTGCAAGTCGCATGCCTTTCACAACCGCCTGTGCCGAAACGCTCACCACGTCATGTGCTAACCACGCGACCATCTCGTCCCGCATCTCACGATAGATGGACCATGTGTGTGGTGTCAACGGAATGCTAAGGATGATAGGTGGTAACTTTTCTGGCAGATCCAGACAATCTTTTTTCAAGCGACGCAGGACGTAGGGTGCAAATCGCTGTTGTATGTCAGGTAAGTTGCGCCAGCCTACGATCTGCTTGCCGAGGAAACCTCCAAGCACAGCATACTTTGAGCGAAAGTGAAAGTACGTCTTACACTCGAGGATCTTAGGCGTTAGCAGTTGACCCTGACTAAAGAGGTCTGCCGGAGAGTTCGCGATGGGCGTGCCGTTAAGCAAGATGATTCGACCGCAGGCCTTCCGAAGAAACATGCAGGCCTTCGTCTGCTCGGCGCGATAGTTCTTAACGGCTGAGGACTCATCGAGGATGAGGAGCGTGTCACCACCACAGAATGGTAGTAGCTGTTGGAGACGCTGCTTGGAAGTTCGAATGAACTCATAGTTACTTATCATCCACCGAAGGTGAGGCTGGTTTTTTTCGATCTTTTGTCCTAGATGCCATACACGCATACGACTGTGAAACTCTGTCACAGAGTGAGGTAGATTAAGCCAAGCATGTTTCTTGATCTCACCGAGTTCTGAATCGAACCACACACCACGAACCGCTGCGGGAGTGATGATGAGAACCTTACTGATAATTCCTTGTTGATATAAAAGCTGTGCAGCAATCACGCATTGAAGAGATTTTCCCGCCCCCATTTCATCAGTGATGAAGAAAAATGGGTGCTGAAGCAATTTTTCAATTCCAGCAATTTGATGTTGGTATGGCTGAAGTCGACAGTGTGAAAGGTCTACCATTCTTTCACTCGTATGACTTTCCAACCTAAAGTGGTTAAGATGTAATCTCGTTTTGCATCTTCAAATTTTCGACGCTGATGTGTAGGACCGTCAATTTCAATGTCAATTTTTTCGTTCACTAATGCAAAGTCAGGTCTATATTGTTCACCACCTCGATTACCCCAATAGACAATATGTTCTCGAGTATAGCCTAATGGTCCTAAAAGTTTTTCATATTCATTGCCTAACTGTCCACCGTGAAAATTAAACTGACTTCCAAACTTAAAGCCACGTTCTTTTGCAGCACAAGACATTCTCTGTCGTGATTCAAGACTTCGCGAACCTACCGCATTACTGTTACCGAGATTTGCCGCAATGATATTCGTATTGCCTTTTAAGATCTTAGACTGATGTTCTCTAAGATATTGCGGACGTGGACGTCCTTTAGGCCAACTCATCGCTGTTCAGGTTTTAAGCCTTTAGCCTGCATTCGTCGTGTATCTCGTTCGAGGTCTGTTTCCCACTGGTCACAGACCGTCACCACATGGTCATACGCAGGATGGTAAATCGGGATAACTGTGCTGCAATCTTTCCCACACGTCACATGCCTGATTTCCATCCACCCTGGCTCATGTTTAAGTATGTCATGACTACGCAAGCAACGGCGGTCCAGACACGCGGGCACACTACACCCAGTCATGAACAGCATCATTAAGATGAGACACAACTTCTTCGTCACAGCATCACTCGCGCCAGACCTTCACTCGTCTCAACCTCGAGGAAGAGGCAAGATTCTTTACCGACCATACGTGCCTTACCACCCTTTTCGACGGCGGTCTTGATCTTCTCGAGTGATTCGGACGATCGCCACTGAAGCGCACCCGCGATGGCCGTCTTCAGGTCGGGCTTGACATCCTCCTCAACGAGAATGGCGATCTGTTCAGCGAGTGTAGTCTTGAGTTGTTTTATCTCACCGTCAGGCGCCTTCTTAAGCATGACCTCACCCCACGACTCGAACCACGCCCAAACAAAGAATGGTATCGTAGGATCGTTCTTGAGTGCGATCACTAACTGTTCGTAGAACTCGCGAATCTGTTTGACTGGTGCCGTCAGCAGTGGAGCAAGATGTTGTTCCATCTCAAACTCACACTGGTCGATGGGT
>Ga0137314_1000144_pt1 | contig 22373 bp, 15 predicted proteins | sample EasRivERMZT199_2_FD_102289 | JGI IMG/M metagenome (GOLD analysis project Ga0137314, IMG submission 102289) | Soil microbial communities from meander-bound floodplain in the East River, Colorado, USA - East River MetaG ERMZT199_2 | ecosystem: Environmental > Terrestrial > Soil > Floodplain ... | reverse complement strand
CGCTGGTTCCTCGACCGCGTCGCCACGCAGATTCGTGCCTTCGAGGGGAACAGCGAAGTCGTGTGGCACGAAGGCAACTATCAGTCGTACGTTGAAGACCTGAAGAAGCGAAAGGGCGCGGACGCGGACCAGCCGCATCGCGTGGCGTACAAGAAGCTTGTGCGTGCGTGATCCAGCGGCCATCCTGTCCGTCTCGGGGAGTGCACGCGACGTAGTGAAGTGGAACGACGATCGATTGTAAGCCGGGAGCACGCAGGCCACGCTGACACCAACCGCGCCGAGCATGGTGACGCAGCGAAAGGAGTGGCAGTTCTTCACCGCTCTACCCAGGGCTGACGCACCGCTGGCCGTGGCCTGGATGGTGGCGCTCGTCCTGCGCGGCGTTCTCCCGGCCGCGTTCGCGATCGCCATGGGGGCGCTCGTCGCCGCGGTGCAGCGTGGCGAGCCGCTCACCGGTGCGCTCGCCGTCACGGGCGCCGTCTTCGTAGTCCTCCAGATCCTCACGCCGGTTCACACCGCCATCGGCGCGAACCTCGGCGACCGGATGGGCGCGTGGCTCTACGACCGCCTCACTGAAGCCTGTGTTCGTCCGGCGGGGATCGCGCATCTGGAAGACCCCGAACTGGCGAGTGATCTGGTCGTGGCGCGCGACTTCGATCTGGGGATGACCGGTCCCCCGCTCGCCATCTCGATGGACTTCATCGCCAGCGGAATGGCCGAGATGATCGGCGGCATCGCGTCCGCGATCATCCTCGCCGCCTTTGCATGGTGGGCGCCGCTCGTGCTGGCGGGCGCCTGGCTCGCCACGCACTGGCTCCTGCGCGAGAGCGCCGTCTGGTTCGACCGCAACACACCCGAGGTGCGCGCCGCGCAGCGTCACGCAGAGTACGCGTATCGCCTGGCCGTCGACCCTCCCGCCAGCAAGGAGCTGCGACTCTTCGGCCTCGCGGGGTGGGTCATCGATCGGTTCATCGCCCACCGCACGACCCTGCACCGGCTGCAATACGAGGCCACGCGGTTGCGTGAGCGCCCCGTCATCCTGAGCCTCGTCCTCGTCGTCGCGGCGAACGTGCTCGTGTTCTGGGCGCTGGCAACCGCGGCTGGCGGAGCGCGCATCTCGGCGGGCGAGCTCGTGACCTTCGCGCAATGCGCCATCGGTGTTTCGCTCATCGCCTTCGGCGGTTTCAGCTGGGCGCTCGACGGTGCGGCCGCTCCCGTCGCCGCGGTCCTCCGTCTCGAGCGAGCGATGGCTCCCGCCGGTGCCCTGGTGCCGGGGCAGCGCGCGGCGGCCGGTCTTCCGGCGCGCGAGATCCGCTTTCGCGGCGTGAGCTTCGCCTATCCCGGCGGCGCGCCCGTGCTCGACGGCTTCGATCTCACCATCCCGGCGGGCACGTCGCTCGCCATCGTCGGACAGAACGGCGCCGGGAAGACAACGCTCGTCAAGTTGCTGTGCCGGCTTTACGATCCGCGATCGGGAGTGATCGAAGTGGACGGCGTCGACCTCCGCGAGCTCGACCTCGCCGCGTGGCGCGACCGGCTCTCCGCGGTCTTTCAGGATTTCGTTCGCTTCGAGCTTCCGCTGCGCGACAACGTGGCGCCGGCCGGCGCGCCGGACCACATGATTCGCGCCGCATTGGCGTCCGCAGGCGCGGCGACGCTCGCCAACCTCGACACGACGCTGTCACGAGCGTATGACGGCGGCACCGATCTCTCCGGAGGCCAATGGCAGCGCGTCGCGCTCGCGCGGGCCCTATGCGCCGTGCAGATGGGTGCCGGCGTCGTGCTCCTCGACGAACCGACGGCGCAACTCGACGTCCGTGGGGAATCAGAGATCTTCGAGCGGATTCTCACGGCGACGCGTCGGTGCACGACGATTCTCATATCGCATCGCTTCTCCACTGTGCGCCTCGCCGACCGGATTTGCGTCCTCGAGCATGGCAAGGTCGTCGAGCTGGGGACGCACGACGAGCTGATGGACCGGCAGGGACGCTATCGCACCATGTTCGAGCTGCAGGCGCGCCGATTCGGCGCCGCCGCCGACGAAGAGGGCGTCACGCATGAAGTCCTCGCGTAAACACAGCGATCTGCCGCCGACGCTGCCGTCCATGTGGCGGTTGTGCCGCCTGGGCTACCGCTATGAGCCAGGGCTCATGCTCTCGTCGCTCGTGCTCGCGCTCGCCGCCGCGCTCCCCGACGCGCTCATCGCCCTCTGGTTCAAATGGATGGCCGACGGCATCGCCGCCGGCGACATGAATCGCGTTCGCGGCGCGGCTATCGCGCTCGGCGTGTCCGCCGCCGGCACCTGGTTCCTGCGCACGGTGGGCACGCGCATCCAGCGCCGTTTCCGCGACAAGATCACCATCGCACTCGAATCGCACGTGGCACGGCTTCAGGCCAGCATCCCGACCATCGCGCACCAGGAGCGCCCCGAGTATCTCGACCGGCTCGCCATGCTACGCGACCAGGTGTTCGTCCTGGATCACATGTACCTGGCCGTGTTCTCGATGTCCGGGTGGATCCTGCGTCTTGCCGTGACGATGGCGCTGCTCGTCTCGATCCATCCGGCGCTGGCGCTGCTCGCCGCGTTTGCCCTGCCGGCGGTCTTCACGGCGACGTGGCGCCCGGCGATCGAGCAGAAGGCGCAGGAGCGCGCGGCGCCGCACAATCGACTGGCGCGGCACCTCTTCGCCACCGCGACCGGTGCGGCGCCCGGAAAGGAAGTCCGAGTCACCGGCATCGGCAATCAGCTGATTCGCGACCGGCGAACCGCGTGGAGCTATGGTCACCACCCTATCGCCTCGGCGCGCTGGAGCTCGATGACGTGGCACGCCACGGCCTGGGCGATCTTCGGCGCCGCGTACGTCGGCTCCATCGCGTTCGTCTCGGCCGGGCTCCACGCGCCCGCGGGCGCCGTGCTGCTCGTGCTCGCAGCCGGGGCGCGCTTGTCAGCATACATCAGCGCCACCGTGGGCGAGCTTGGATTCCTGCGCGGCTTCTGGGCTTTCGGCGCCCGACGGTTGGCCTGGCTCGAGGATTACGCGGCGTCGTTCGCCGCCGCCGCGGACCTGCCCGTGCCGGAACGCCTCGGGCGCGGCATCCGGTTCGAGCACGTGTCGTTCGCGTATCCCGGAACGGACAAGCTAGTGCTCGATGACGTGACGTTCGACCTCCCGGCGGGAGCGGTCGTCGCGATCGTCGGCGAAAACGGCGCGGGCAAAAGCACGCTCGTCAAACTCCTCGCCAGAATGTACGAGCCGACGTCGGGCCGCATCCTGATCGATGACGTCGAGCTGGCGCGCATCCCTGCCGATCAGTGGCGCGCCCGGCTCGCCGGAGCGTTCCAGGACTTTTTCAGGTTCGAGCTGCGCGCCCGCCACAGCGTCGGTGTGGGCGACGTGCCCCGCCTCGACGACGAACGTGCCGTGGGCGCGGCCGTCGCGCGCGCCGGTGCGGACGACGTGGTCGCCCGTCTCGCATCCGGGCTCGACACGCAGCTCGGCGCCACGTGGCCCGACGGGGCGGAGGTGAGTTTCGGCCAATGGCAGAAGCTCGCCCTCGCCCGCGCATTCATGCGCGATGAGCCGCTCGTGCTCGTGCTCGACGAGCCCACCGCGGCGCTCGACTCGGAGACGGAGCACGCACTGTTCGAGCGGTATGCGTCCGCCGCGCGCGCGTCTGATGGCCGCATCACGATTCTCGTATCACATCGGTTCTCGACCGTGCGGATGGCCGACTTCATCGTCGTGCTCGACCATGCGCGATTGGCCGAGGCCGGATCGCACGACTCGCTGATGGCGCGAGGGGGCGAGTATTCCGCGTTGTACGGCATACAGGCGTCTGCCTACGGCCGCGTCCCCGTCTGACGGCCGGCTGACCAGTTGCATCCGGCGCCCGTTGGATGCACGTTGTGCCCCCCGCGCGATTTTCATTTCCACCGGATCCAAGGCATGACGGCGCCTTCACCGGAGCACCGGCTCGACCTCTCGCACGCCATCACCAGCCTCTCGGACGTCGTTCTTCGAGGCGAGCCGACCTCGGCCCTGCTCCAGCGCCTCATCGACGACGTCGCCCCCGCGCTCGGCGCCGATCGGGCTTTTCTCTACGACGCACAGCCGTCGGTCGAAAGGGTTGGTGTCCTCGCCGAGTGGACGCGGCCCGGTGTGTCGACCGTATCGGCGGCGGATGCCTATCCCCTGCAACGCGTTGCGTCCGCGGCACGAGAGCTCGCGGCGAGCGGTGCCGCCATCCAGAGCAGCCGCACCGCCACCCACCCGATCCTGGCACGCGATGGCGCGGCCGAATTGTTACACAAGCAGCAGTCCGTCGAGCGCCTGCTCTGGTTTCCGTTCCGGCACCGGTCGGACGGATACCATCTTCTCGTCCTTCACCAGGTCGACGAGGATCGCGGGTGGAGCGCCGACGATCTCGCCATCGCGGCCGCGGTAGCCGCGCAAATCGAGCTCGCGGTCATGAGGCTGGAGCTGCTTCACGAGCGCGAGCGCGCTGAAGATGCGCTCCACAGGAGCGACACACGCTTCCGCCTGTTCTACGATCACACGCCGTCGATGTTCTTCACCGTCGACAGCGCCGGGATCGTGCGCAACGTGAATCGCTTCGGCATCAAGCATCTCGGTTACTCGGCGGCGGACATGGTGGGACGAAGCGTGCTGCAGATCGTGCATCCGCAGGATCATCCGGACGTGCGTGGTCATCTGGCGACCTGTTTTGCCGATCCGGGTGTCGTTCGGACCATCTCGTTTCGCAAGGTTTGCAAGGACGGCTCCATCATCTGGGTCAAGGAGGCGTTGCATGTCGCCGACACGCCCGATGGCCCACGGGCATTCATCGTTTGCGAGGACGTTACGGCAGCGCGCGCCCACGAGGAGGCTGCGCGGCGCGCCGAGAGCAAGGCGCACGAGCGAGACGAGTTCATGGCGATGCTCGGCCACGAGCTGCGCAATCCGCTTTCGCCGATCGTCACGGCGCTCGAGATACTCCGCAGCAACGGCAACACCGAGCCGGAGCTGGAGGTGATCGATCGCCAGGTCGCGCACTTGCGTCGGCTGGTCGACGACCTGCTCGACGTTTCCCGCATCACGCGCGGCAAGGTGGAGCTGCACAAGGAACTCGTGGAGCTGTCCGTCGTCGTGTCGCAGGCAGTCGAAGTCGCGCGTCCGCTCTTTCATCTGCGTCGCCAGCATCTGCACGTCGACGTGCCCGCCACGGGACTCGTCGTCTACGCCGATCCGTCGCGGCTCGTTCAGGTCTTCGTCAACCTGCTCACCAATGCCGCCAAGTACAGCGCCGAAGAACAGGAAGTGTTTTTCTCGGCGGAGAGACGGAGGCACCGGCTGATCGTGCAGGTGCGCGACAAGGGCGAAGGGATCGAGCCGCAAATGCTCGAGCGGGTATTCGACCTCTTCGCGCAGCGCCCTCAGCCCGTCGACCGTTCGCAGAGCGGACTGGGGTTGGGGCTGACGATCGTGCGCAACCTGATCACGCTGCACGGCGGAACGGTGCGCGCGAGCAGTCCTGGTCGAGGGGAGGGGAGCACCTTCGAGGTGGATCTGCCCGCGGCGGCCGAACCGCTCACGACGACGACGACGACCACGAGTGGTCCCGCCCAACGCACGGTCCCGGTCGGGCCGGGACGAAGCATTCTGGTGGTCGACGATAACGACGATGTCCGAAAGAGCCTGGTGAGGCTTCTGACGCTGCATGGGTACGAGGTCACCGGGGCCGGCGACGGGCCATCGGCACTCCGCGCCGCCGCCGAGCTCAAGCCACGCGTCGTGTTGGTGGACATCGGACTTCCCGGCATGGACGGCTATGAGCTCGCTCGACAGCTCCGCCGCTCCGATGCGGCCGACACGCGGCTATTCGCCATCACCGGCTATGGCCAAGCGTCCGACCGCGCCCGCTCCCGCGACGCCGGCTTCGACGCCCACCTCGTAAAGCCGGTGGATTTGCAGACATTATTGCCGTTGTTGGACTGATTGACGCCGTCAGAGGACGCCGTCAGAGGACGCCGTCAGTCCGTTATGTCCCACCGATCAAGATATTCCTCCACTTCACCGAGCGTCGATACCCGCGGAACTAGCGTCGAGAAGCGCGACACCAGCCCCGGATCGGGTGAATAGACCACCACGGGCTTTCCGTAGGTGAGGGCGAGGGAGACCTCGGCTGCGGTTCCGTCCTCTCCGGGGAGAGCAATCACGGCGTCGGACGAGAGAACGTTGATGTGGTTGCGCGACAGCGCGTCCTGCCCGCGCTCACCACTGTACGGCAGGTGTGTGAAGATCGGCAGTTCGACGAACTCGTTCGGGTAGCCGTCCTTCGGCCGCGTCGGCTCGCTCGCACTGGCGCACGGAATGATCCCGATGCAAACGCCTCGCGTTCTCGGGCTCTTCACGTATGCGCGACAGACCGAGAGCATCACGCCGGGTCCGCCACCGGTGAGGAGGTTCACGCCGCGGCGCGCCAACAGCCGGCCGACGCCGCGCGCCAGCGTATCGTGCTCGTGCGTGCCCGAGCCCATGACACCCACCGTGTGCGCTGCGAGCACGCTTGCTCCCGGCATACTCGAACTCCACCAACCACGACTTTCACCGATGACCGCGGATCCGGCGAGACTTTCCGCTCCGCGGTCATCCGTGAAATCCGCGGCTAGCGATTCACGCCGCTGACGTGGTTGCGGCCGGCTCCGGCTGCGCAGTGAAGCCCACTGCGGCGAGCACGAGACCGAGCAGCGCGTGCAGCCACACGTCGTTTCCGCCGACCGGAATCAGCCCCCAACCGGTGGATGAAACGACGCCGAGGCAGGCGAGCACCAAGTAGATCACCCCGCCCACTTTGCAAAAGGTTTGTGCGCCGGCAAACGAGCGCGCCGCCATGAGTCCCCACACTCCGAACAGGATGTGGACGACGTTGTGCGGCAAGTTCACCGGGAACAGCCCTAACAGCGGTTTGGCGTTGGCGTCCACGCTCATGCTCATTCCGGCGTCGGACATGAACAGTCCGAGCACGCCCACGAGAATGAACACCACACCGAAGAGCATCGCGACACGCTTGACCATCTGGACCTCCATGGTGGACATGGGTGGCCATCTGCATCTGCCTGCGCGAAACGTCGAAATCGCCCGTCGTGGAAAGAGGCCGGGTGGCGGCGGGTCGACGCGCAAGCATAGCGGTCTCCGCCCGGCGGTGCCAGGTTGGACTGACACCTTGCGCGGCGGCCCAGCGTACGAGACGAAATGGAAACCCTCCTTCGTGACCTCCGGTACACTCTGCGCCGGCTGCGTCAGACGCCCGGATTTACGTTCCTCGCCGTTGCGTCCCTCGGCATAGGGCTCGGCGCCGTCACCACGATCTACTCGCTCGTCAACGCGTTCCTGCTGCGCCCTCTCCCGCTCCCCGAGCCGGGCCGACTCGTCTACGCGTACGAATCGAGCACCGATGGGTCGGGGTTCCACTCGTTCTCGTATCTCCAGTATCGCGACCTCGCGCGTCGCACGCGCTCGCTGTCCGGGCTCGCCGCCTTCGACGTCGCACCGCTGAGCGTCAAGACGACTGGGGAGGCACAGATCGCCCTCGGTCTCGTCGTGAGCGGCAACTACTTCGAGACATTGGGCGCTCGCCCCGCGCTTGGCCGGTTTTTCGTTTCCGAAGAAGATGCGACTCCCGGAACGCATCCGGTCGCCGTCGTGAGCCACGCGTTCTGGCGACGCCAACTCGGCGGCGATTCGTCGGCCGTCGGTCGCGTGATCCAGGTGAACAGCCGCGCCTTCACCATCGTCGGCGTGGCCCCCGCCAGCTTCACCGGCGTCTCCGCGCTGCTGCAACCCGCCCTGTGGACGCCGATCATGATGGCCGGCGTCACCCGCCCCGGCCTCGCTCTCCAGGACCGCACGTACAGCACGTTCCAATTGGTGGGCCGGCTCGATCCGCGCGCGGACCTCCGCGCCGCGGAACGCGAGCTGACGGCGCTGACCAAACAGATCGTCGCCGAGAATCCATCGAAGCCAGCCGCGGGCGTGCAGCTGTTTCCGTTCACGAGCATGCCGACGGAAGCGATGAAGGGCATCGCGCTGTTTCTGTCGCTGTTGATGGCATTCGCCGTTCTCATTTTGCTCGTCGCCTGCGCCAACCTCGCGTCGATGCTGTTGGCCCGATCGATTCAGCGGCGGCGGGAAGTGGCGATCCGCATGGCGCTCGGCGCGGCGCGCATTCGGCTGGTGCGTCAACTGCTCGTGGAAACCGTGCTGCTGTTTCTCGCCAGCACCACCGTCGCGTCGGTCATCGCCGTTTCGGCAACGCGCGCCGTTGCCGCCTTCAAACCGCCGATAGAAATCCCCATCGAGCTCGACGTCGGCGTGGACATGCGCGTGCTCGCCTTCTCGGCCGCGCTCGCGCTGATCGTCGGGGTTCTGTTCGGACTCGTGCCGGCGCTCCGCGCCACGCGCACGCCGGTCGCCGCGGTGCTCAAGGACGAAGCGGCGTCGGTTTCCTCGCGGTCGCGTTGGCGCGGCGCGCTCGTCGTTGGCCAGGTCGCGTTCACCTGTCTCCTCCTCGTGAGCGCCGGGCTGGTCGTGCGCGCGCTGCGTAAAGCGTCGGCAATCGATCCGGGCTTCGATCCGCGCAACGTGCACGTGGTCGGCACGAACCTGCAGATGGGATCGTACGATGCGCTTGCGGGCCACCGGCTCATCGCCGCATGGCGTGACGGAGCGGCCGGGCTTGCCGGCGTAAGAGGCGTTGCCATGACGCGGCGGGCACCGCTCGGTCTCGGGAACAGCACAGTGGCGTTCACGTTCACCGGTACTCCCGGAAAAGCGGATCCATGGCGCCAAGCGGACTACACGGCGGTTTCGCCGGAGTATTTCAACGTGATGGGAATCCCGGTTCTGCGGGGACGCGGTGTCGGGCGGGAAGACTCGGAAACGTCGTCGCCCGTCGCCGTCGTGAGTGCGGCTCTCGCCCGGCGATACCTCGACGGCGTCGACCGAGCGGTAGGACGTTCACTCTGGATCGGCACGCGGCCGGAGAATCGCGTCACGGTCGTCGGCGTCGTCGCCGATACCAAGGTTCGTTCGCTCGTCGAGGATCCCCTGCCGATGTTGTATCAGTCGATCTATCAGATTGACCCGGCAGAGGTGTCGCTGCTCGCGCGCACGGCGCCGGGTGCCGGTGGCATCGGGCGCGCGCTCGGCGCCGAATTGCGCCGGCTCGATCCGAACCTTCCCCTCATGGCGTCGTCGTCGCTCGAAGAGCACGTCGGCCTCGCGCTGCTCCCGCAGCGCTTCGCGGCAATCGTGTCGGCCACGCTCGGTCTTGCCGCGCTCGTCCTGGCGATCATCGGCGTGTATGGCATCGTGGCGTACGCCGTCGCGCGCCGGACGCGGGAGATCGGCATTCGCGTCGCCATCGGGGCCACACCACGCTCGGTTGTTGCGCTCGTCGCGCGCGAGGGACTCCAGCTTGCCGCCATCGGTCTCGGCGTGGGTGTCGTGCTCGCCCTCGCCGCGACGCGCGCCATGAGTGCCTTCCTGCTCGGCGTGAGCCCGGCGGACGCCATCACCTTCCTCGTGATCGCCGCACCTCTCGCCGCAATCGCGGTGGCGGCGTCTTACCTTCCCGCGCGACGCGCGGCGAAAGTCGATCCGCTGGTGGCCATGCGGCAGGAGTGACGCCTACCGCTCCGCGTCGAGCATCTCGCGCACCTTCGCTTCGAGGTCGGCCGGGGGAAAAGGCTTGGCGAGAAACTGCTCGCCACTCCGCAAAGCGCTCCGCTGGAACAGCGCCGCGTCGGCGAACCCCGACACATATAGAATGGGAACCCCCGCCGTCGACAGCGTCCCGAGACGGCGCACGAACTCCGGCCCTGTCATCGCCGGCATCATCACGTCGGTGATCACGAGGTTGATCTGAGTGCCGTGCTCGCGCGCGATTTCGAGGGCCTCGGGGCCTCCCCGCGCGACCAGTACGCGATAGCCGCCGCGCTCGAGCGTCTGCTGCGTCAAGCGCCGCACCGATTCGTCGTCGTCCACGACGAGGACTGTCTCACCGCCACCAAGCGCGCGCGGTTGTTCGCGCACGTGCACCGGTTCCGGATGTCCCTCGCCCACCGGAGGGAGCAGGACGGTGAACGTCGCGCCGTGCCCGGGTGTGGACGTTACCGTGAGATGCCCGCCGGATTGCTCGACGATGCCGTACGCAGTCGCCAGGCCGAGCCCCGTGCCGTGGCCGACGTCCTTCGTCGTGAAGAACGGCTCGAAGATCCGGGGCAGAATGTCCTCGCTGATTCCGCGCCCGGTATCGGTGATGCTCAGAGAGACATATTCGCCCGCCGGAACGCCGCGGCCGTCCCCGCGCTCGACGCGCGTTCGACGCGTCTCGATGACGACGGTCCCGCCCAGCGGCATCGCGTCGCGGGCGTTGAGCGCGAGGTTCACCAACACCTGCTGCAACTGCCCGCGATCCGCCAGTATGCGGCCGGCCTGTCCGCCGAGCCGCGTCACGAGCGCCACGTGCTCGCCAATGACGCGCTCGAGCATCGTGGCCACTTCGAGTACCGTATCGTTGACGTCCAGCACGACGGGAAACAGCTGCTGCTTCCGGCTGAACGCGAGCAGGTGCTGAATGAGCAGCGCGGCGCGATCGGCTGCCAGACGGATCTCCTCGGCGTCATGTCGTACGGCGTCGTCCGGCGAGCGCCCGAGCATGAGGAAATCGGAATATCCGCGGATGACCGTCAAGAGGTTGTTGAAGTCGTGCGCGATGCCCCCGGCCAGGCGCCCGACCGCCTCCATCTTTCGCGTATGCAGTAGCTTGGCCTCGAGCTCTTTGCGGTCGGTGATGTCTTCCACCATCCCCACGCCGTACTCGGGCCGCCCCGACGCGTCGCGGACGAGCGATGCCGTGAGCTTGACCCACACGGCCGCACCGTCCTTGTGCAGGAGCCGCTTCTCCAGCTCGTAGTGATCGCGCTCGCCGCTGAGCACTTCGGTGTACAGAGCGGCATCGCGGTCCACGTCGTCCGGATGTGTGATCTGGGGGATCGTCAACGAGCGAAGCTCGTCGGAGGAGTATCCCAGCATCCGTTGGAAAGCCGGATTGGTCTCGAGCAGCCGCGCGTCGAGGTCGACGAGCGCCATACCGATTGCCGCCGCGTTGAACATGACCTGGGCGCGGCGCTCCATGTGGGCGTGCCGATTGTCCGATTCGCGGTGCCAGTGGCTGACGTCGAGCGTGACGCCGCGGAAGGTCAGGGTCCCATCCTCGTGGGCCTGCACCGTGACCAGATCCCGCACCCACACCGCCCGCCCGTCGGCGGCAATCAACCGATACTCGAAGGTGTGGTCGCGTGCGGCCGCGGCAGCCTCGGCGCAGAATGCCAGGCACCAGTCCACATCTTCAGCGTGAATGTGCGCGCGCCAGAAGTCGGGCTCCGAAACCCACCGCTCCGCCGGATAGCCCAGCAGCCCCTCGGCGTCAGGGCTGACGAACTTGAACGCCAGCGAATGCCCGTCGGCCTCCCAAAAGATGCCGCCGAGCCCTCGAAGGAGCGCCGTGGTACCTGGATCGCTCGGCGGCGTCGCCGGCGCTGAGTCTCTCGGCATAGGTCGAGACATAGTTCGGAGAATACTAACCGTTCAAGGACATGTGTCGAATGATTACAGCCGGGTGTAAACGGCGTTTGCGAACGGCGCGACAATTTGCCAAAACCCTTACATTCTGTCCGTCATGAGTGTTGGTCCCCCCTCCCGACTCCCGGCTGGGCCAAGTTGCGGCTCGAGGTGATCGCGCTCGGCGGCGATGCCATTCGCGCGCGGCGGGTAGTTGCGGGCGGCACCTTTCACGCCAGAGGTGTCGTCGACCGGCAGGGAAACGCATTCTTAGCGGCTTTTTCGGCGCCGCCGATGCCGGAACGGCCCGGGGAAGCCCGGTCGTCGGCGGGAACCCTCAGGATGACCTAATGCATCTCACCACGCTCGACTGGCTCATCGTACTCGCGTCGGTCGTCATCTCCTTCATTCCGGCGGTTTTGCTCGCCCGTCGCGCCAGCGCGAGCACGGCCGAATTCTTCACATCCGGCCGAGCGGCACCGTGGTGGCTGCTCGGCGTGTCGATGGTCGCGACGACCTTCAGCACCGACACGCCCAACCTCGTTACGAACCTGGTACGCGAGAAGGGGGTGGCAAACAACTGGCTCTGGTGGGCGTTCCTGCTCACCGGTATGGCAACGGTGTTCTTCTACGCGCGGATGTGGCGCCGGTCGCGCGTCCTCACGGATCTCGAGTTCTACGAGATCAGGTATTCGGGGCGTGCGGCCAGCCTGGTTCGCGGTTTTCGCGCCATCTATCTCGGCCTCTTCTTCAATTGCGTGATCATGGCGGCGGTGAACCTCGCCGCCGCCAAGATCGCCAACGTGGTGCTCGGCTGGCCGATGGGGCAAACGCTGCTCGTATGCGCTGCGCTCAACATCGCTTTCGCCGCGACAGCTGGGCTGTGGGGCGTTATGGTCACCGATCTCATACAGTTCGTGATCGCGATGACCGGGTCCTTCGCCGCCGCGTTTTTCGCGCTTCGCCAACCGGAGGTCGGTGGACTGCGCGGGTTGATCGAGCGGATTCCCCCCGGCACGCTGAACCTGCTTCCGGATTTTGGCGACTGGAGTCTGACGCTCGCCGTGCTCGTCATTCCACTCACCGTGCAGTGGTGGTCGGTTTGGTATCCGGGCGCCGAGCCGGGCGGGGGCAGCTACATCGCCCAGCGAATGCTCGCCGCGAAGAGCGAGCGCGATTCACTCGCCGGCACGCTGTTTTTCAACGCGGCCCACTACGCGCTTCGCCCGTGGCCGTGGATCATCGTGGCGCTTTCGTCGATGCTCGTGTTTCCCAACCTATCGGACATTGCCCGCGCGTTTCCGTACGTGGACCCCAAGCTGATCGGTCACGACATGGCGTATCCCGCCATGCTCAAGTTCCTCCCGGCAGGGTTCCTGGGATTGATGGTCGCGGGGCTTCTCGCCGCGTACGTCTCCACGCTGTCCACGCACCTGAATTGGGGGACGTCGTATCTCGTCCATGACTTCTATCGCCGCTTCGTAAGTGGCGGGCGCGATGAGAAGCACTATGTATTCGTGGGGCGAGTCGTGACCGCGCTGTTGATGTTGCTCGCCGCGTTGATGACGTACGTGCTCGACTCGGCGCGCCAGAGTTTCGAGCTCCTCATGTCGGTGGGCGCGGGGACCGGGCTGCTCTATCTCCTGCGCTGGTATTGGTGGCGGATCAACGCGTGGAGCGAAATCGCCGCGATGGTCAGCTCGTTCATCGTCGCCGCGGGGTTCTTCGTTGCCGGGAAAACCGGGCATGGCGTGCCCACGCATATCGCCCTGCTCGCGACGGTGGGAGTCACGACCGTTGCATGGGTCGTGACGGCCCTCGCGACGGAACCGACCGATCGCGCGACGCTCGTGCGTTTCTATCGCCTGGTGCAGCCGGCGGGTCGTGGCTGGGACCGGGTGCGGGGCGAGGCAGGCGTCGGTCCGTCGCCGGACCGTGTCGCGGATGCCATGCTCGGCTGGGTGTTCGGCTGTACGGCGGTTTACGCGGCCTTGTTCGGCGCGGGCTCCCTTCTATATGGAAGGTGGGCGCAGGGCGTAGTCTGGGTGACGCTCTTCGTGGCGAGCTGCGTGGGGCTGCGTTGGTTGCTGCCGCGATTGTGGTCGAGCGTCGAGGCGGGTGCGGTCGACTGAGCTGCCTACGGGTTCGCCGAAGCGCGCGCCCCATCGACCGGTGGGGGCATTCGGCGCCGGTCCGCGAGTCCAGCCCGATTTGTCCCCTGATGTCCGGCGAGGATGGCAGTAAGGGCATCCGGTTCGAACGGTTTGACCAGGTGATGATCGAAGCCGGCTTCGCGCGTGTGCTGCCGGTCCTCGTCGCGTCCGTATCCCGTCGTCGCGACGATGATCATCTCGTCGTTGTCGGGGGATGACCGCAGCAGGCGGGCGACCTCCAGCCCGTTGATCGTTGGAAGCCCAATGTCGAGGAGGACTGCGTCGGGGCGGAAGACCGACACCGCGCGCAGCGCGGCCTCGCCATCGTAGACCGTTTCCACGACGTGACCGCGGCAGGTGAGCATCTCGGTCAGCGCCGTCGCTTCGTCCGCATTGTCGTCGACGACCAGAATACGGCGGACCGGCGCGACGGTCGGAGTGTCGGCTATCGGCGCGACGGCCACTGGCCGCTCGAACCGTTCGGGCAGCGCCGGCAGTCTGACCTCGATCTCGGTCCCGTGTCCGAGTCCGTCGCTCGATGCCGTCACCTGCCCGCCGTGCATCTCGACGAGCCGTCGAACGAGCGTGAGTCCGATGCCGAGCCCTCCCGCCGCGCGCGCGAGGGACGCGTCCGCCTGGACGAACATATCGAAGATGCGCGGCAGCATCTCGGGAGCGATCCCGGCGCCGTTGTCGCGCACCCGAATCACCAGCTCGCGCCCCGCGCGGTCGATCGTCAGATGCACCAGGCCCGAGGGCTGCGTGTACTTGATGGCATTGTCGAGCAGGTTCGCAATCACCTGGGTGAGCCGCGCCTCGTCTGCCCACAGCAGCACGTCGCCGCTTGGAAAATCGACGCGCAACTCGTGCCGCCGCGCTTCGAGGCGCGGCCGCACCGTCTCGATGGCGCGCGCCGTGATGCGGCCGAGATCGACGGCCTCGCGCTGAATGCGGATCTTCCCCTGCGTCAGACGCGAGACGTCGAGCAGGTCGTCGACCAGCCGCGTCATTTGCGCGAGCTGACGTTCGACCACCTGACGTGCCCACGTGAGTTTTTCGTGATCGGGGGCGACGAGTCGCATCACGTCGGTCGCGCTGCGGATTGGCGCGAGGGGATTTCGCAGCTCATGCGAGAGCATGGCGAGGAACTCGTCTTTGCGCGCATCCTGCTCGCGCAAGCTCCGCGTGAGCACTTCGAGCTCGGCGGCGCGTTCGCGCTCGCGGTGCTCGCTCTCGCGCAGGGCCATCTCGGCGCGACGCCGCTCGACCTCGGCAGCGGCGCGGCCGGCGAACAATTGCAATACCGTCTCGTGATGCCGCGAGGCGTCGAGCGCCCGGTCATGGATCAGCGCCATGTAGCCCATGACGACGCCATCCGAGCTGATGAGCGGCGTGCCGATGTACGCCTCGGCGTGGAGCTCGGCGAGCGACGCATTGTCGGGATAGGCGATCTGCACGGCGCGCGGAACGACAATCGTCTGGTTCTGCAAAACGTGCAGACAGGGCGGCGCGATGATGAAATCGACGTTCGGCTGCTGCCCTCTGTCCCAGATCGCAACGGTGCGCACCCGGAGAGGATCGTCGGGATCCGTCTCGACGATCTGCGCGCGACGGACGCCCAGCGTCTCAGAGAGCGCCTTCACCAAACCCTGAAAAAAACGCTCGCCGGTGGCCTGCGTCGCCTCGACCAAGCGCACCAACAGATGGAGCGGGACCGCTTCCGACGCGTATACCGGCATGGCCGTTCTCGATCGGGCGAGACCTCTGGTGGCCGAACGCCGCCAGCGTCCAACGCTAGATCAACCAATCACGGTCGTCAACCCAATCAGTTTGGCGTCAGTCTCCGGTTTTCGCAGGCACCCAAGTTGCGCCGACTTCCAGCCACTCCGTCGCCGATGTTGGCGTCGTAAACGCCGCGATCGGCGGTTCCGTCCCACCGACCTGTAGGCGAAAAACGTTCGCGAGTCGCTCGCTCAGGGCGCGCTCCATCACGACGGCGGTGCGCCCGATCGTTCCCGCACCGCGCAATCGTCGGAAATCGTTTACCAACAACGCCAACTCGCCCATCGTGGGGAGTGCTTCGAGCTCGCGAGCATCGATCAACGCCTGCATCCCGGCCTTGAAATCGATGTGCGACGCGATCGCCCGGGCGAAGGCCTGCAGCTCACCGGGGCGCGGCGTGCCCATGAGCTCGAGCGTGATCCTGCTGTATCCCTGATCGATCGTGAAATGCACCTGCATACCGGCCCCCCGATAATGAGGGAGTGAAACGAGCGGTTCCGACCCGCGTCAGCCGGTGCGTCAGGAATATACGCGGATCGATGAGAACGGTACCACCGGCCGTGTCCGGCTCGAACGGTGGGCCGGACCGGCTGGTCCCGCCCTTGCCTGATCCGGACTTCGGACACATCGAGGAGCGGTCATGCAGCACGTAACGGATGGGCAGTGCGGGCTCTGCGCCCACTTCGGCGAGTCGCACACCAGCGACGAGAAGCTCGTTCAGATCCGTATGACCCATGAGGGGCCGGAGACGCTGGTCGAAGAGTGCGGGCATCCCAGGCACGCGCCACTCCACTTGATGGTGACTCCGATCAGCGGATGTGAAGGATTCGAATCGGCCGGAGTGCATTGACCCCGAATCGGAATCAGCGGCCTCGGGCGTCGAGCGATTGGAGAAACGCGACGAGCGCGTCCCGCTCGCGCGTCGTGAGCCGGAGTGAATCGGGCGGCAGCGTCTGGCGCGACGGAATACCCATTCCCGCGCCGCCGCCGATGTCGTAGAACTTCACGACGGACTCCAGCGTCGGCATCACGCCGTTGTGCATGTACGGCGCGGTGAGCGCGACGCCACGAAGCGGCGTACGGAAGCGCCCTCGGTCGATGTCGGCGCGGGTGTGGCGAGCCATGCCCTGATCGGTGTCGGCCACGGCGGCGCGCGGCCATCGGTCCGGGACTCCTATGATCTCCGACTCCACTTCGGTGAAGCGCGGCGGCACCACACCGCCGAGCAGCGGGAGAAAGTGGCAGCCGGCGCAGCGGCCCTTGCCGACGAATACGTCGAACCCCGCGCGCTCCGCCGGTGTGAGCGCGTTCGCGTCGCCGCGCATCGCACGATCGAGTGGCGCGTCCAGCGCGACGATCGTGCGAAGATAGGCGGCGATCGAGGCGCGAATGCGGGCCGGCGTCGCCACGCTGTCGCCGAACGCCCTCGCGAACGCGAAACGATAGTCCCGGCGGCCGTTCAACCGCCGCGCCGCGGTGTCGAGGTTGCCGCCCATCTCGCGCGGATTGGCGATCACCTCGCCGATCTGGTCTTCCAGATAGGCGACGCGAGAGTCGAGAAACAGCGCCGGCTGCAGAGCCGCATTGACGAGGGACGGCGTGTTGCGAGCGAGCCGCGTCCCTCTCTGAACGGCGGGGCTGCCGCGCGTCGTGTCGGCGAACGCACGGGCAGGGAGGTGGCAGCTCGCGCAGCTGCGTCGTCCGTCCCCGGAGAGGATCGGATCGGAAAAGAGCATCTGCCCGAGCTCCGCGCGGGACGCCGGCGCGCGGCGATGGGCTCGTGGCGCGAGCCCATCCGGATCGAACGCGCCGAGCTCGAACGGCGACGCAACGTCATCCCTCCAGATTCCGTGCTCGCCGGGGCTGGCGACGTGCAGCGCATCGCGCGCCGCCATCAACGCCGCGGCGAAGGCGCGCGCCTCTCCGGCGATGAAGCCGAGCCGGGCGAGGTGGGGCTCGCCGAGCTTGGCGACCGCCCGCGCGCCCGTGCGTCGCAGGGCGGCAGCCACCGCCGGGTCGCGACGTTCGAGGATTCCTTCGAACGGCGCGAGGGACGCCAGCGTGCCGGCTAATGCCGTAGCGCTCTCCATGGCGCCGCGCTGTGCGAGCGGTGAATCGAAGTCGACGATGCCCAGCGTCGCCACGCGGGCGATCTCCTCGCGTGCCGCGGCGAACACGTTCACCGCGTCGAGATCGGTCGCCTCGGCGATTCGTCGGGCGCGCACCACGTTGGCTTCGAGCACGCGCAGTTCCCGTCGCAGCGTGTCCGTGAGCCCCGCGCCGCGCTCGTCGGGGCCATACAACAGCAACTCGACGACCTGAAAGCCCTCGGGGTGCTCGACGACCGACGGTGCACCCTCTTCGACGCTCGGCTCGGGGGGGCCGTTCAATGTTGCCGCCGTTCCCGGAGAGATCCGTTCGATCAATCCCTCGACGCGCTTGTAGCTGCGGCGCGCACGCTCGAAGGCGGGGGGCGCGGGATCCTTCTGGAGCCGGACGACGTCGGCATGCAGCCGATCGAGGTCGGCGAGCAACTGGCGCTGTGTTGCATGCGCCGCGGCGGCGAGGGAAAGCGGCCGCCGCAACGCCACGTCCGCGGCGGCGCCGACGAGGAGCAGCGCCGCCGCCCAACTCCAACCGCCGAACCGTGTCACCGAGGCAGGCCGGTCAACACCAGAAGTTGGCTTCCCTGATCTTCGGTCGTGCGCAGCGCTCCGCCGTCAACGCCGCGGAACCGTGCGTTGTGCCAGGAATGCGCTTGAACGCCAATCAGGAACGTGCCGGGCATCCCGAGCTGATCGGAGATGTCGATCATGCCCGAATTCTCCCACGACCCGGTCGGCGACTGTCCGCCGAACTTGGCGTCGGTGCGCCGATGGTCGACCTCGAAGATCGGCTTGAATTCCTTGGTCGTGAGATTGTACTGCCAGAGGTAGCTGTCGTGCGTCTCGTCCCCGTATTCGTTCGGATCTTCGGAGATGTACAGATAGTTCTGCGTCGCCGTGATGTTGTCCGGATTCTGCAGCAACTTGGCCGGGCCGGAGGCGTCGTCGCCGTCGAGGACGACGTCGAGCATGCCGCGCGTGGGATCGGCGGCATCGAGCACGAGGTGGTAGATGCGGCCCTTGCGCGTGCGGGAGAAATCGGCGTTCACGCCAGTGGTGTTCTGCCCGGTGACGTTGAAGTAGACCTCCCGTCCATTGGCCCCGCCGCCTTTGCGATAGTCGAGGTCCTCGACACGGCCAAAGGCGACGGCACCCAGCTCGGTGACCTTCGCAGTGAGCTGATTGCTGCTCAGCGTTTTCTGATCGTCGACCTTCCGGAAGACCACCGCGTAGCTCTTACCGACGACCATGTCGCGTTCGCGTGTGACACCGTCGGCGCGCACCATGACATACAGGCTCCCGTTGTCGAGATCGCCAACGGTGCCTGACACGTACATGCCGATCTGGCCACCCGGGGCGCCGGAATCGTCGTCACCGATCAGGACCACCGTCTTGCCGGCATACGCGGTCTTGGGGAGGGGCACGGCGTTCTCGGCGAGCCATTTGCCGAGTCCCGAGAGGAGCTTGGAGGAATTCTTCGCGCCCAGCGGGTCGATCCCGTGGATCATCGGATCCGTTCCGCTCTCGCCGGCGGTGATGAAGAGCGGCCCGAATCCATGTTCATCCGGCGTCGCCAGTGTTGCCGAGCAAAGGCGCCAGCGTCCGCCGTCGGAGTTCATCAGATAGTCGCCCGAGATCGGCTTGAAATTCGGATCGAGCTTGATGCGCGAGACGGAGAAATTGTCCTCGTTGTTGACGACGAGGGTGAACGTTCCATCGGCGTTCTTGAGCAGACCGGCGCCGTCGGTCGTGCCGCCGAAGATGAACGACGGAGACGCGGCGAGCGTATCATCGCTGCTGAGCAGGGAATACACGCCGACGCCGGTCGCCACGTTCTTCACCAGCGGAGGCGTGACCGAGCGGTTGCTCAGCGGAATGTTGGTCGTTTGCGCCGGACCCGTCGGTTCGACGGATCCGTCCGAAGTGCAGGCGGCGAAGGAGGCGACACCGACGACGGCGAGCACGGCGAGATGGGCGACGGCAACCCGGGATACGTCTGCGCGGGACATTTGAGCCTCGAATCGGTGAAGAGAGAAGCGGCGGACAGGCATCGCCCTAAGCTCACGCCGTCACCTCACGAGGGGCCGCACTACGCGTAACACGCAAGCAACTCCTGCGCGACGATTGAGACAGGAGCGCTAAAAGCCGTTGGTGTAACTAAGAAACTTGAATTCGCCGTCGCGCGCGATAATGGACCCGAAAAGACGGCGTTCGATGGTGTCGCCTTTGGCGCCGGCCATCCGCACCGTGCATCCCGTGTAGCGCGTCGTTCTCCCCTCGCGAGCCACCTTCGGATCGCAGGTGTGGCTGACGTAGCCCAGCGGATTGTTGCCGAACCGGCGCAAGAGCCGCGTCAGACCGTCGGCGCTCGGATTCTGGATGAGGGACCATGCCATCGCCGGCGGCTGCTTGTACGGCGGATGAGAATACGGCGAGTCCATGTAATACGCGTCGGAGAACTCGCGAGTGGTAACGGCCATCGCGTGCAGCTCGCCGACGTCGTTCGCCTCCACCGCGCGGACGAACCGCCGCACGAGCTCTTCGCGCGACCGGCTGCCCCCCGACAACTTGGTGGCGCTGTCGCCACCGGCCGCCAAACGGAAGCGGCGCAGCTCCTCCTCGATCGGGAAAATCGAGTCGACCACGTAGCCGGGAAGTGTCCGGTTGATCGAGTCCTGGCGGGCCCTCGCGATCGAGTCGGCGCGGGCGGAATCGGCCAGGGTGCGCGCCGCGAGCGGCTTCGGGTCGGAACCGCAGGCAAGCAGCGGAGTCGCGGCCAGCGAAAGGGCAATGGTGCGAAAGAGTCTACAGCTCATCTTGGATGCTGCGAGGATCTTGTTGTCATCCTGAGCGAAGCGAAGGATCTCGACCACGTCATGCCTCGAGATTCCTCGCTTCGCTCGGAATGACAGCGATTGGTTCTAGTTGCGCGCGTAGTTCGTCCAGCCCTGCCACCACTTGGTTCCGCCCGGCGCGACGGCGCCGAGGTATGCGGTCGGAACCACGAACGTACCGGCCTTGGTCGCGACCGCGCCGGTGAAGGCGTTCAGCCCGCCCGTGGCAATCGGCGATCCGGTGGCCGGCGCAAAGTCGAACGCCGCGATGCTCGTTGGTGCACTGCCGACGGCAGGAAGCGCTGTGAAGAGCGAGGCTGCCGTGGCTGTGCTCAGCGTCAAGGCATTCGCCGTCGCGTCCAGCGTATTCTGCGAGGCGGACGCCGCCTGGAAAATCAGATTGTTCGTCTCAGCGAACAGAATATTGCGGACCTGGAGGTCGGCCGTCGCCGAGGGCACCGCCGTCGAGCCGGCGCGGACGTACGTGTTCGCGTCGCGCAGCGACACACCGTCCGATGACCACCGCGCCACCACGCCATTGATGTAGTACCCGCCGGTACCACGTCGGAGCATCAGGCCATGTCCGCCGCTGGCGCCCATGCACGACGCCTGGCCGCACCCGATGAGCGTGAAATTCGCGATGAGGGGCACGGTGAACGGCGCCGAGTCGAACCCGCTGTCGCACCCCGTGCCTTGGCAGCCGTCGTTCTCGATACCCTCGAGATCCACCGAGTAGAACCCGCCGTTGGTGCGCGGCGCAAGCTGCACCGTGTTGATGCCGATGAGATACTGCATGCGGCCGGACCAGCCATCCGACATGTCTAAGATGTCGTCACCCGTCTCGAAGGCGATGAGGTGGTCGAGATCGAAGCCGCCGCCGAAGAACTCGAAGGAATCGTCGAGCCCGTCGAGCGACTGGAGATACGACGCGCGGGTGCCCGAACCGACCGCGCAGAACGTGAACGAGTTGAACTCCTGGTCCTGAATCGGCGCGTATCCGGCGAACTCCACGCGCACGTAGCTCAGCGTGCCGGAGTTGTCGGCCGCGATGTTGCCGCCGTTGTAGACCACCGGGTAGTTCTTTCCGCCTACGACCGCGGCGCCGTCCGTGCCCGTGCCCTCCACGTTGACCTGGCCACTCCGGTTGTTCGGCGCCTGGCCGACGATCAGCAAACCGCCCCAATCGCCCGGCTGGCGCGAGCCCGGAGCGCGCGAGGAGGTGAACACGATCGGCGCCTCGGCCGTGCCAACCGCCTGAATCTTCGCGCCCTTCATGATCATGAGCGCGGAGCCAAGGGTGTTGAAATCGCCCTTGATCGTCGTTCCCGGCTGAATCGTGAGCGTCGCGCCGTTGGCGACGTGAATGAAGCCCTGGAGCGTGTAGGCGGTGTCCGCGTACAGCGTGCGGCTGGCCGTGATGTCGGTGGTGATGGTCTGCGCCGCGTTGCCGAAGTCGAGGGTGATCGCCGCCGCTTCGGTCGACGGAGCGCTCTTCAACCCGCCCTTGTTGGCGAGGACGCGGTACCGGTATGACGTCTTCACCTTGAGGTTCGCGTCCGTGTAGTTCACCGGGCCGGGCAACGCGGGTGCGGTCACAGTCGTGATGTTCGTGAACGTGCCGGCCGCGCCTTCGGCCCGCTCGATGTCGTAGCTGGCGTCGCCGGAGACGCTGTTGAACGTGATCTGGATCGTGCTCGTGCTCTTCGCCACCGCCGCCACGCCAAGGGGCGCGAGCGGAAGAACGGGCTCGGAAGTGCCGTCGCTGCCGCAGGCACTCGCGAACAGGGTGAGCGCGCTCGCGAGTGCGACGAGCGCCGGACGCCTGAGCTTCATGCTGGTCCTCTGCAGAAAAGTGTGATTAAGTCGCTGAAATCG
>Ga0137314_1000140_pt1 | contig 22516 bp, 33 predicted proteins | sample EasRivERMZT199_2_FD_102289 | JGI IMG/M metagenome (GOLD analysis project Ga0137314, IMG submission 102289) | Soil microbial communities from meander-bound floodplain in the East River, Colorado, USA - East River MetaG ERMZT199_2 | ecosystem: Environmental > Terrestrial > Soil > Floodplain ... | reverse complement strand
TCAGGCGATTGAAGATTTCAAGGGTGCCGGTCGCATCGAGGCACGAATAGGCCGCGAACTTGGCTTCCCCGTGAAGCTCCTGGGCCTTCTCCAGGCCCACCGTGTTGAATTTCATCCAACCTTACCGCGCACCTTCAGATAAACGTGGCAGTCGTTTATCGTAAGAAGGTACGGCGGATGAGTTTCGCCAGTCCCTATCGCCCCCATGGCATCGAGTTCCGCCATGAGCTTTTTATAGATCGTATGCCGGTCCGCCTCGGTCTTGAAGAAGATCGATATGGAGGACGGAGCCCCATTCGCCTCAGACAGTTCCGCATACAAGCCGCAGAATTCCTCAATCATCAGTTCCCACCTGGAATGTAGAGACACCTCAGCTTGCCATACCATTCGCAAGAATGAGTTTCGCCGTCCTTTGACTGCTCAAAGCGGGTGTCAGCGTCCACTGCCACCGCTTTCCCCGTCTTGTTGGTGTAGTACCACTTCCCGTTGCGCTGTTCGGCCTTCGTGATCGGGCCACAGTCCTGCATGTTGCAGCAATAGGCGCTGTACCATGAGTGAGCCGCCGCTGGCTGGGACCAGCTCACGAAGATGAGGAACGCTATAGCCGCGCAAGCACTCGGAAGGGGATCAGTCGGTGGCACGATTGGCATCTTGCACTGGTAGGATTGATGGCCCCACTTGAGGCACCGGAAGCAGAACTTCTCCTGCATGACACGGCTCCTTGCAATGCGACACTTAGTCGCTGCTTCTAAGGAAGTTCCAGGCTTTCACGCACCCGATGATAGCCGCTGCCAGCCCAAGGACCGGGTGAACGAACATGGTAAGCGGAATTGCGGCGGCGACCATGATGAGGGTCATGATGACCCGGTAAGCCTGCTTCTCCTCCTGAGGGAGGCTTTCCCCCTTGAGGTCCTTCACGATGTTCTTCAGTAGGTTCATGTTACCACTCCATGTATGTGCTGAGATAGATGAGGCCGATGCCCCACACGACGAGGACAAGCCCCGTCAACGATGGGAGTACAGAGTACCATTTCGCGATGAGATCGATAACCGCCAAAGCCAGCAGGATGGTGCCGACCCAGACTAGGAGACAGCCGATCCCTCGGAGGATGATCCCAAGGAGGTCCTTACCGCTGTCAAGCACCTCGTATCTCCCTTAGTTCACCGGTAGTCCAGGCGTTCTGGAGGTCCCACAACTCCCGCTGGATGTCATGGAAGTCGTTAACGAGCTTCCGCTGTAGGAGCGCCGTGTCCTGGATTTGGGTAGTCTTCTCAGTCAGCTTGTCATTCAGCACCTTACGGGCCGCTTCGTATTCCTCGTCACTCATTGGCTTCTTCTTCATCAGTCGCGTCATCTGCTTTGTCCTTCTGTTTGAACACTCTGAAAGCGTAGGCCATTACTTCAAGCTCTACCCTGTCCCCGACCTTAACATCTTCCGGCTTTAGCCCCGTTGCATGGAGCGCGGCCTTCGATACCAAGATGTTCCCTAGGTGATGAAACAGCCTTGGACTGATAGGCCGGGCCAAGATGGTGACAAGCCCTCGCTGGTTCGTTTCATGATGCTTGATGACACATGGGATGTTGTCACTCATCGCGCTTATCTCCTCTCTGCTTCTGCCTTAGGCCGCTTTCGCCGGCCCAATGCTTCCATGAGCCTTGCCGGCTGTAGGAATTTCCCATGAACTGTAGGCTCGCCGGTAGCTCCGGGTAAAGAGCTTTGTGAAGCAACCGCAGATCGTGGCAGTAATTGCGGGGCCTTATGTTCATCTTCTGTAGGAGCCAGGGCACATCATAGGCGCCGAAGTTCTGTCCCAGCTTCGGGACATCGTTCTCCAGGATCGCCTTGCAGGCCATCCAAGCCCGCTTCTCCTTGGCCGCGCTATACCAGTAGGATGCGTTGAGGTTGTCCATCGAGATGAAGGGGACATACATCGCCCGCTCCTCTGAGGTCGCGAACGCTATACCCCGTACCATTCTTGGTACGAGCGCATTATCAGGGCTCCACCATGTCTCGATGTCGGCACTCAGTAGAGGCGCCTTCGCCGCCTCATCCACGAAGGCTTCCACTTCCTCGATGGTCGGCGCAATGCTCAGGAGCCGCTTCGGAAGCTCTATGTGCTTCCCGATTTCGGCCTCGGCCAGCGCCCTATTGAGGTCCCCGATGAACACATGGAACAGGCTGTACTTACGCCGGACCATGTCGGGGTCGAAGATGGGGAAGAACTTCACCCCGAAGAACAGCCGCTCTCCCATGAAGGGCTGGCCCCTCAGGTTGCTGATGTTGCCACCGGGCTTGAACGCGGCCACCGCATTGGTGCCAAGCGGGACGACCACAGTGGGGTTCGCCGCTTCGATTTCGGCCTTCACCCGCGCAAGCGATGCCTCATGATAGGCGGGCCACTCGGAGCCCCGGCGCCGCTTCTCCCGCACAATGTCGTCCCCCTCGAACTTCTCATCATAGACATAGGTGAGGAGGCAGTCGTAGCGGTCTATCGAGGCGGCTCTCATGCCGCTCTCAAGGATGATCCCAGTAGGACCCACGAAGGGCGCGTTCTTCTCGCACTCCCACGCCTGCGGGGCGTCACCGATGAAGGCCAGCTTACAAGGCGCTCTACGCGGGAAGTCGGCCGGGACCTTCCGACCGTACTCCTCGGAGCGGTTCTCAAAGCGGGGCTTTCTTACTCTTGTGAAGGTAGCCATGAAAAAGCCGGGGACCGCCCATGCCAAGCGGTCCCCGGTCCCCGTCTAGTCGGTTTCTATGCCGGACTTCTTCCGGAACTCAACAACATCTTCAAGGACCGCCAACGGTAGGTAGAGCAGAGCATGCGAAACAGCGGCCCTTAGGAGGGTCGCGAGGGCAGGCTCAGTGGTTGGCGGTAAGAGGACAGCGGCCTCAGCTCTATCGAGGACGTTTCTTAGGCTTCTCTGTGGGCTTCCCATACTCTTTCCCCAGTCTCTTGAGGGTCTTTGCGGAGCCCCCAGACGTCAATCCCACGCGGACCGCCTTATTGAAGGCTGGGCTTTGATAGGCCCGTCCCTTCTCAAGCCCTCTCATGTCAGAGAGCTTTTGAGCGACCATAGCGCGAACCCTTGACGACTGAGGGCTCCTGCGAATACCAGTCCTGATAGACCTAGATGTCTTGAATGCCACTTGGCTTAGGGACCTTCAACCCAGAGATGAGACCTGATACGGGAGGCCCATTCTCCAGCTTATTGCTGACCCCGTCAACAACGACCGCGTCCGTGAAGGTTTCCACGGGGTGCCGGGTTTTGCCCGTTTGAACCCAGTAGAGGGCCTTCCCCATGATGATGTCAGAGGTAGCGGATAGAGCCGCGTACCGCTGACCCTCAGTGGGGAAGTGCGCCAGGAGGTCGCCCAGGCACCGGGACAGGCAATCGATGGCATGGCTCATGATGATCTTCCCATCCGCAGCGCCCATCTGCTCATGCTGGTGGGCCATGATGGTCTCGAAAATCTTAGAGGCCATCGTCGGAGGCTCCTTATCCGGGATGAACCCGTTCTCAGTAGCCATCTTGTTGAACTCCTCGACGGCCTTTCCCTGAGGATCACCCGTGATCCCAAGAAGGCTGTAGAGGCTTTCCATTCCCTTAGGCGTTGCCATTGTAGGTTCCTTTCTTCTGTTAAGTGGTGGAGGGGACGGGGTGGGCTCCCATCCCCTCCTCGGCGGAGGATTGAGTTTGCCCAATCCTACTCGGCCGAAACGAAGAACGAGATGCTGTTCTGAGTGGTCACCTTGCCTGTAGTCTTGTTGGTGACCTGCTCCTGGACGACGTGACCCAGGACCTCAGTGTTCTTGCATGCGTCGATAGCCTCCTCCGGGGAACCGTAGTCCTTCCGGGCATCGATCCCATGGAGGGCCAGGTGAGCCGTGATCTTCGCCCAATCGTTGGCGCTTCCACCGGCCCAAAGCGTCTCGAAGATGCGGTTCTCGGAGTAGTTGTAGTTCTTTCCGAGCGCCGCAAGAGCCTCATCATCGACATCGTCCATGGGCTCGACCGGCTCATAGGCGAATACGATCTGCGGAGAGACCTTGGGGTTCTTGTTGGGGCTGAACTTAGCCGCCCGACACTTGAGACGCCATGTCCCAGGAGGCAGGAGCTTCAGGTCCGGGATGTTGTCCCAAGAGCCCTTGAGGATGCTCTCGTAGTCAGTCACTTCATCAGTCATGTCATTTCCTTTCTGGTTGCAACCACTGTTAACCGGGGGGTATATGACCCAACGCGATGAACAGTTCCTTGAGGGCCGTTTCCGGACCCAATCCGTTTAGCTTCTCCAGGTTCCTCGCAGGGACCTTGATATCCATGTCGCTGCGGGGCAGAACCTGCATGCACCTTGTCCCGGTGGAGCCTTTGAACTTGGTCTCAAAGTTCACCACAATCGGGAACTCACCGCTGATCGTCTGAGGCAGGGACCAGCCCACCGCCGTCGGATAAAACCGAGTTGGGATCATATCCACCGCCTGCTTCTTGATCTCCTTGGTGATATCGCCGTCACCGCTCTGGGTATCCTTAGGACCCACCATCTTCAGGTGGCTGATGACGATCACATGATGCTTGTTGGTAGTCGCCGTGAGCCGCCTCAGGAAGTTAAGCTGATCGGCCGCCGCCATGCCCCACACAGCCTGTGTGGTGTTCAGTGGGGTCTTCCCAGCCAGAGACCGGGCGCGGTTCATGGCTGCATTGGCGTTCCCGGTGATCCCGTCGAGCACCACAATGGTGTCGGGACCCCAATCCTTGGATTGGCCAAGATCGATCCAGCAGACCCCCTTATCGTCCGGGGTTCCAGTGGGGTCCTGATACTTCCATCGATCCAGAAGGCGGACCCCCTTCGCGAAAGCGGTAGGCATATTGGGACCGAGGAACCCCTCCTTGTCCACGATGGGGTCCTCCAGGGAGACGATATCGATGTTCTTTAGCCGCTCCTTGTCCGTGAATAGGAGGAGGCTCTCCGGATTGCCATCGAAGTCCAGGATGCGGAGCTTCCATCCGGCATTGGCTAAAGAAGCCAATGCTCCAGTCTTTGAGGCTCCCGGAAATCCGGTGACCAGGAGGCGAGCGGGGCTTTGTCCGAGGAGGGTGAGTGCGTTGGCCATTGGCATGGACCTCTTAGAAGGGGTGTGGGTGCCAGGGGTTCGCCTAGCCAAAAGAGGGTCGCCCCTCTACCCCACCATGGGAGACTGGCGGAAGGTCACGGGCTCTTAGGACGCGCCTTCCGCCAGCCATTCGGCATCATGAGTGAAGGGCAGGATTGCCCGATGCCGAATTAGTTACCGCTCTGCCTCTCCAGATGGGAGAAGATCGAACGAGCGGTAGAGAGCGTCATAGCCCGCTCATGGCGGGGCTTACAATGACGCGGCACATCGAAAGTCATCTGGCATGCTAAGAGCATTGCAATAATCATAGGTTTTCTCCGTTTTTGTGAGACGAACTTCGTCGCGGCGAGTTGTAGCTCATCTCGCCGTTCCGCGCCATGCGGCAAGTCGCCGCGCCCTCGCCGCCATGGCCGCCTCATACGTTAGGAAGGGGCCATAGACGCTTCCATCAGTCTCCTCTAACCACCATTGGTTGTGTCTCTTGAACAACCGGGGACGCTTCACTTCCGACATTTACTGGTTCCCTTTTCCTTAGGAGGGGGTTCCAACGCGACCTTTCGAACTTCGCGTTGAGCATCGCTTCCCTGATGGACGGCTCCGCTTTGCAGACTTCTTTGAAGTTACAGAACCGGCACGCGGTGCGGTTACGCGGCCAGAAATTCTGGATGGCGAACTGTTGAGCCATAGAGAGCCAGATGAGGATTTCCTTGTAGAACTCCTCCTTCCGCTCCTCACTGTGGGGATATACCCGCCAGCCGAATTTGACCCAGCCATTGCCGGCTTGCATGGCTTCGATAGCGACACCGCTATAGGGCATATCTGCTGGAAGAGCCCTACCTGCCACGAGACCATAGAGGTCCACCTGGACGTTCGGCGCGAACTGCGAGAAGTATTGGTCATTGAGTTGGTTCTTCGTTGTCTTGTAGTCAGTGATGAAGACCTCTCCCTCCCCAGGATGGGTCTGAGGTCCATCACCCCACAGTTGCTTCACACCATCAAACCATCCTGCTACGTGGTACTTGATGCCACCAATCGTTGCAAATGGAATTCGATACTGAACCTCCACCGCCGCCTTGTGGGAACCGTCGGGATATTTCACACTGATCGGCTTGAGAGCACCGTTCTTCACCTCCTCAGCGTACCAGACGATGGCTCGCACAAGCTGTATGCGGTCCTTCACATCGGTAGCCGGCAGCCATAGCCGCTCGACGGCGGTCTTCGATCCGCAGCCACAGAAGCCCGGCGATGGCATTGGGAAGTATTTCCCCTTGTGGCTGAAGGGACACTTAGCCGGGTTGCCCTTCTCATTCTTGAATTTGGTGAGACCCAGGCACCGCCATCCATCGACGTATTCACCGAGGGTGGGGACATTCCGTTCGGTGTCCCATGTGCGCCCGAGGACGAGCCTCACAGCGGCGCGCACCGCCGCGTCATGCGTGTCTCCTTCCTCCATGATCCGCCTATAGAACAGCTCGACGGCCTCGCCATAGATGGAGCCGAACTCCAAATCGACCTTCTCCTCCCTCGTTGTGTAGCCGAGGACGTTGTGAAGGTAATACTGGTGTGAGCACTCCATGAGGGACTTCAAGGAAGTTGCGTCCCACACCTGTTGGATGTGGGGCATGTCAGGATGGAATAGGGTTGGTTCGGTCATAGCGCGATCACCTCTTGGGCTTTCGATTTCTCAGCTTCGATCCTTGCCTTGGCTTCGGCCTTCTTCTTCTCCAAGCGCTCCTTCTGTTCCGGGGTCATGATGCTCCCATAAGAACTGGAGACGCTTGAAGAGACTTTCGCTTCCTCAGCCTTGGGCGCCTTCGTCTCCTCAACCTTCGAGACGAGGACTTCCTTGGTAGCAGGCGGCCGCTTCATGATGTCGGTGAAGCCCTTGGAGAGGCTCACGATGGCCTTCTCAATGACGGCCCCCATCGCATCGCGCTCTTTCTGGCGCTTCTCAGCTTCTTCAATAAGACCTGTCGCCATTTGCCATGCATGTTCCATTGCCCCAGGGATGACGGCTTTCTCGGTCTTCTCAGGGGCCATTGCTTCCCATGCCTTCTCTTCATCTTCGTCATCCAGGAGGTTGATGAGAGCCGCCGCTGCTTGAGCCAGCGTCTCCTTGTTGCACAGGATGGTGGGCTTAGACCGCCACCCACCGGCAGCGGCTAACACTACGTCCCACCCACCGACTTCACTTTGCTGGATGCTGTACACGGTTGCGCTCCTTCTCAAAGAACTTCGTCACGGCTGCCCAATCCTTGGTGATATGGATGCGCTGTGCAAAGCCGCTCTTCAAGTGGTATCCAAAGAGGAAGAACGCCTTCACATAGGGACAAGACCGTTCAGCAGGCACCACATGGCGCGGCCGGTCGTCGATGAAGTACCGCATGTTGAAGCTGTTGATATCGGGCCACTTCAACTCGGAGAAGTTCACATAGAGTTGGCGGCTATGTGGGATTGGGAAGTCATGCTCCTTGAGCCACTTGATGGTGTCATGCTTCCGGGTCGTGCCACACTGTGAGAGAACCCAGAACTCAAACATGTCCAAATGGGCATATAGGAACTCACGGGAGCCCTCTTGGGGCTCTCCATCGTGTTGCATGGAGGCGAGGACCCCGCCCACATCTAGGGCAAACCTAGGAAGATGAGCGATCCGTTCACTGCGCGGGTTATTCTTAGCCATGGCACGTTCCTTTCAGATTGGTGGAATGCAGAGGAAGACCCATAGGATCAGGATGGAGAGCACCGTCACGGCGCCATAGGCGACGAGCGGCACCCACCACAGCTCATAGGGGATCGGGTAACGCTTCTTCGACAACCAACTCATCGGATTGCATCCTCGCTTTGCGGCCCCGTGGAGCCTTTTCTTCACGGATAAACTTGGCGCGGTCCTCTCGTAGCCTCTCTATGAGGCCGTCAATCTCGCTGTCCTCAACGGAGGTCGGCGCTTTCGTGAGAGCCTTGTTGAGCGAGAGGTTCTCAGGTTCGTTGATGATTTCGTCGATGGGGTTCATTGCGGCACCTTTGTCCTAGCTTCCTTGATGAGCTTCGATAGATCAGCGCATGTCAGGTTGTGGCTATAGGAATGATCGCCACACTCACATGCAAGGTTAGGCGTCACCGTGGGCTTGTGGACCGTCACATATGTGGCGTTTTTCCCACGTCCAATCTTCTTCTTGCTGTGCGTTCCTCCTGTTCTGTATTGCCAGAATTGGAACTCATTGAGCCCATCCAATAGGCCCTTCAATGCAAGTTCCAACGATAGGGCGCGGGTCTTCGCATCTATGTCTCCCTTGTAGGGAGAGACACCACCTATGTTGAACTTCAAGACCTGGAACGGGAGCTTGGCCACCCCATCATCTTGATTGATCTTCCCAATGCCGATCTCGATTTCATCCTTGTCGATGCAGATGAAGACGCTATCCAGCGTAGCAGGGTTCCTGAAGATCACATTCATGGTGTCGAAGCGGCCATGCCTAGTGAAGTTCTTGAAGTGTCCAAAGGAGCGGGTTGAGATTGTTCCCACGAGGGTGCCATGCTTCGACCCAGATGAGTGTCCCCTTGCATACTTGAAGTAGCTCTTGGTCTTCATACCGATGTGGAAGCCAATCGATAGGGTCTTGATCTTCTTCATATGCGCACCATGAAATAAACCCACCGTGATGGGCCTTCCCGTTTCTGTACCAGGGTTACCTGGCCCGCTTCATACGCCCTATAGGCGAGCGCAGCGCGCCGCTCTATGTCCGCGCTACCTGTGCGATCCTGTGCGAGGTAGCCGTTCCAATAGGCCAGCCACTCTCCGAAACGCGCATTCCGTAGCCACTCGGTCAACTGTGGGGTAGAGAGCGCCATTGCAGGCGCTCCCATTGTTGTACGCTTCTCCATGTTACTTTCCTGCACTGTCAGCCTCCGGAGGCGTTTCCGTAGAGGCTTCATCTTCAAGGTTGACTGCCATATCGTAGAAGTAGAAGCGGTTGTCAGCATCGTCCCAACCAAAGACGTAGCCTTCCACCGTCACAAGGGTCATGTCCTTTAGCATCCCTATGTGGGGAAACTCATTGGAGCCGAAGAGCCCCATAGCCTTTGCATAGGCTTTGTACTTGTTGTTGGACAGGATTGGGGTTCCTTTGCTGTCCTCCACATAGAAGGGGTGGCCATCCAGCTCCTCAAGGAGTTCGGCCTCCCCTGGTTGTAGATCGGGGCATTCATCGCTCTTTGTCGATGTGACCTTTCGTCCCCCATTGAAGTAGTGCTTCACGAAGGAGCCTTCTTTGGTGCGCTGCCACCATCCAGTGCGCCCCTCTTTGACGGGCTTCTCTGTCTTGGCGTACCTGGTATTCGTATATCCGCCGTATGTGTTCTTGGAGCCACCAGCACTGACCTTTCGACCGGTCATGTCCTCTACATACTTCAACTGGTCATGGCATTCGACAGCTTCCTTACAGTAGAAGGACCGAAGCCATGTAACGGGGCACATATCGTCTGGAACGAGGCCCCCAACGGAAGCGACGATAGAAGCGGCTGTTCCGGTGCGACCATGACCTCCCATACAGAACATTACAATGTTGCTCCCTTCTTCAAGGGACGCGATCTTATCAACGAAAACCCGCCACCATTCCATAGGAAGTTGTGATGGAATACCATAGTCGGGCCAGTTGATGTGCATGTAGGGGACAGTTGGGGTCTTCCATACGAGGGAGCCGAAGGTTTCTTCCGCGCTCTCATTACATGCGAGGATACGATCACCAGCCCCACCAGCTATCTTCGACCATGTCCCCTTGATGAGGCACACCACGAGGTCCCACGCTTTGTCTACATCAAGGGGAACCTTGAAGGTGACCTCACTCTCTTTGCCGATCCATACGGTGCAACCACCGATCTTCCCAAGGACATGGAGGCCCTTATGGCAATCGCGGCTCCACACTTCAGTGTGGCTATAGGATGTGGCTGTGGATGTGGTGGCCTTTGGAGGGCCATTCGTGATGACCTCAATCACGTCTGAGGCATCCATGAGGCATATCATCTTCTCGCGGCATGACCACATAGAGCAGGTTTGCTTGTGGCGATTGCACCATACGGTGTCCGGTAGCTTCTTCATTGGGGTAGTCTCCGTCTTCGGCTTGTTCATTTTCTGACACACAAGCATACAATGTGCATTGTGGCATTCATCACGATAGATGGGGCACTTACGAAACATCACTCCAATCCCCCATCTTGGTCTTCGTTGTAGAGCGGCTCCCACTTAGGATAGTGCGGGTCCTCTGGGTTATCCGTGGGTGCTGGAAGGTTGTTCGCATACATGTCCTTTTGCAGCTTCACCTTCATACAGTCGATACATGTGCATTCAGGCAAGTAGTTATTGTATTGCACAAGGCTTTGAGGGGTGACCTCATTGATAGTTACAGGGAGCACCTTCTTGAGTTCCTTGTAGGTCTCCTTGGTAGGCGGCTCACCCTTCTTGGTGTAGAGCGGCGATATCCCATAAGGGGTCGCCCACTTGCCAACGCCATATAAGGCCGACAGCTCGCTGGATGTCATACAGTTTGTAGGAATACTCTTGTCGGTGTCATCGCATGCATTAGCGATGGGGTGCCACCTTGAGTAGCCGTCCTTCTTGGTGCAGAGGCCGCACTTGTAGAGACGGGGTTTCTCTGGTGGCGCTGTGACAACGAACCACTTGTTGTGAACGCTATTGAGAAAGCTATAGGTGTAGTTGGGCACATAGGCGTGATCGGTATCAGGGTGGTTCATGCACATCTGGTCCTTTGGATGGTAGACAGTTGTGGTGAACGATGCACCCGGCTTCTGACAGTAATTGCATGGGTAGTAGGAGACTGAGTTGATCTCCTCTTGAAGGGCCGCTTCATGCATATCCTTTATGCGTTGAGCCCGCCGCTCCTCTGCTTTAAGGCGCCTATCAGCACTCTCATTCCAGCCTTGGTTGATGTGCTTCTCGGCTTCCTTCTGGACCTTGATCTTCGCATCTTGGATAGGCCCGCAGAGGATTTCCATCACCTGAGGGGTGGCTAGCCCGAACTGAGGAACGGTCACTGAGAGGTCCACATAAGCATCGGCTATGAACTTGGATGTGAGCTTTCCACCATTGTGGACGGAATTGACCGCCTTATTGTAATAGACCACAACCTTATTCCAATTGATTTCAGTAGGCTCATCCTTGAACACGAATATGGCATCGATCATATTGCGAGTATCCCGCGCTGCATCTCGCCACTTGGGACCGCCATATGAGCAGCTTCCTACATAATCCCCGTTCTTATCCTTGGCATCAGCCGCGCCCCTCCATGGACCTTCAAAATCCTGGACCGCTTGATCTATAAGGGATCGCAGTATCTCCATGTTATTGATCGATAACAGACGGGTGAATACCATATCGCGTGAGCCATGGGTTTGTGAGCCCTTCATTAATGGCACACGGCTTTTGTCCAGCATTATCCAATCTATTGCTGGAGCGCTCCCATTAATAGAGCCGGGGCCACTGGCATAGAAATGCCTTGCTTCCCCTATGCATGCAGCGGTTAGGATGCGCGCCATCAACGATACTCCGGCCACTCGGAGCTTCAATAGGTATGGTTCGTAGCCCCATTCGTTCATGACATGGAGGATCGACACTGATGCTTGGATAGCGCTTTTTCTATCGCAAAACATGGGCTTTCCAAACATCTTGCTCATGGCCCTGTAATGAACGCGCCGTAGCTTAGGAGGCTGCTCACTGTCAGGCTCTAAGGCATCTCCTGCGACAGGCTTAGGTGCCTCAGGATCAGTAATCACTGCGAAACCCTTCGCTATTCCATGCACTGTTATATGCGATGACAATGATACTCCTGGGCAATAGATTGCGGTCCCCTCTTCCATGGTGTTGACGCGGCGTTCCCATAATAGGAGGTCATTCACCTCTTCCTCAGTTGGGATAACAACGCTGGATACTATGTAGCGTTGTGTGGGCACATAGTTATAGCGCACACGGCCTACCTTAGGGCCATCCCTAAGCTGTACTATGGTAACCGCTCCACTATTCTCTACGATTTCCATGTATGGGCTGTCCTTTATACCGGCAGCTCCATAAGCGGACATTCTATCAAGATAACTTGTGAGCTTTCCAGGGGTGCATGGGATTATATATTGCTGTCCCTTACCAGCCGTGGCACCATCATTTTTGTAGGCCCATGTCACAGAACTATCTGTGAGAACACCACTAGCGTTCCCTGATAGTGTGGGCATGATTAGGACTTCTGCCTTGGGATCGGCCATCTTGGCTTCCATGTACACATCCAAGAGGTCTTTCAATCCTTTGATGGGGCGGCTTTCTACAAAGCCATGGCGCGGCCTTTCTGGGCATGGACGCGCAAACATCCCATCTAGGGAATAGGTCTCGGGCATGTTGTAAGGGAGGCAGTAGGCCGTGACTGTTTCGAACCATTGGGGTAGGACGCCCATTGTGCGCAATGTAGGCAACAAGGCGACGCCCTTGGCTTTCTGTGTCACATGCATTGGGAACTCCATTGGGTTTTGGCACGGGTTTGGCACGGCCCAAGTGTGGCAGATTTGCCGCACTTTTGGCCATGTGGCGCGCTGCCGCGTGCCATTTTGTCGCACGCGCCGGCCGGCGGCGTTAACCTTTCGTTAACTTTCCTCGCACGCGCTGGCGCGGCACCAGGGATCGCAGGCTCGCATGGCGATTGCGGCGCCAAATTTGGCCGCTAGCTGGCCAGGAATGAGAAAGGGGAGGCTAGATAGCCTCCCCTTGTCGATTGCGTCTGGCGGTCCGCTTTGGGCCGCTGGCTGTGTTGAGCGTTACAACCAATCGTTTTCTTGCGCCATGTCTAGCATGTAGCCAAGCCAGAAGTGTCGGAGGCCACGGGCCCATGCCTCGCGATAGGCGTGCTCACTTTCGGCGGTCTCACGCACCCATGCAGGAGGATTGCAGGCATCGTCCTCCTGCATCTCGTTTCCATCCCTATAGCCAGCTTTGCCAGCGCGCTGCACTAGCAAGCTGTTCGATGTTGCTATGGCCAAGCTCATGACAGCACCAAATGCAAGAGAGCTCCTGAGACCATGCCGAGCACAAACATGGCGGCCATTAACCATGCGATTTCATCGTTCGGGCTCATGACGTCACCAATAGCAGGAGGGACAGGATTATGATGGTTGCACATAGAACGATTTCTATGAGCATGCGCTCATCGTTTGAGTGTTTCATATGCATCTCCTTGAACGCGAAAAGGCCACGCGTTCAAGCGTGGCCGCTTCACGATGCTAGGGTTTATTCGTCGCTCTCATCCGAACCATGGCCTTGCGCGGCCAAGTAGGCCCGCATGGTCGCCGCAAACTTCGGATCGGCCATCTTGCGCTCGATTTCCAGCGCGGTCCTGTCATGCGCAGGATTGGGGATGCCAGCCGACACGTTGATGCGCAGGTTGCCACCGAGCGCCTTTAGAGCGCGCCACTGGGTAGAGGCGAAGATGCAGAGCGCGCCAGACTTGGACGGCTTGGCGCGGGCCAATGCATCGGCCGACACGTCAATGCGGATGACAAGATAGTCGCCATCCATCTGTGCCGTTACGCCATTGGAGACCTTAACGATGGGGTTTGAGATCATGTTCATTGTAAGAGCCTTTCAGGTTGTAGCGGCACCGACCACCATTGGCGGGTGCCAAGGCCGAAGATGCGACGCAAAGGTTAAGGAAGAGTTAACGGCACCACATAAACGCTGTTCAATAGCGCGGTGTGGCGTTTTGTCGCGGGGCGAGGGAGCGTGCGAGAAAAGCGGTTTTTCTGCGGAATATGAAGAGGTTCTTTTGTGTGTCTTATATGCAATCTGAACGCTGTGTTGTGCGGGTCTCGCCCAATTGAACGCCGTAATGTGCGCCGGGCCGAGATGTACCGGCACCCGTTCCCCCCGCCCCACCCCCGGCCGCCGGGCGGCAGAAAACGGGGCCCCGCCGGACACGCCGTGTACATGCAACTGAAAATAAATAAGAAAAACCCTGCACGCTGCATATACAGTACACAGATCATAGGATGCAGCGGCCACCTTTCCGCGCCATGTCGCATAAGCATCTTACAAAGGATGAGGCTCGCTCGCTTCGCTCGCTCGCTGGGTGCGGCATATCGTCGCATCTGGGTGAACAGCGTTCAGCCCCTGCGGGAGGGTGGAACCGGGGACGGGGAGCGGCTATCGGATAGAGGACTGGGACGGGAGCGGGGGGCCGGAGAAGGGGCAGTGATACGCTAGTGAGAGGCCACATGGTTCTAGCATGTGGCTCCCTAGCTACTGGTAGGTAAATAGGCGAGCGGGAGCGAACGTAGAGGGGTTCAAAGTCCAGATTACCCTTATAGAGGAAGATGAACTGACCCTCCGAGGTCCTCCGACGAGACCGAGGAAACCATTTCTCGCGAGCGTTAGCGAGAGCGGTCAGCTCCAAGTGGTCTTATAGGCGATCTGACCTTTTGACCTGTCGCCCCTGCGGCGTTCGGCCACATTGAGTTGACCTGCTGACCCGTATAGTAGGAGTTCCAGCAGGGGTCAGAAGGCCAATTCCCGGTCCTGACCCCCTGATCTGGTCCCCCAAACATGCCCCAAGAGGCAAAAGCCCCCTACTTAACCGTCCGGCGTTCCGACATGATCGAGAAAAAGCAGATCGAATGGCTCTGGAAGCCCTATATCCCCGCAGGAAGCCTCTCCATGCTGACCGGAGACCCCGGTATCGGTAAATCGACCCTGGTTTGCGAGATCATAGCCTGTCTGACGACCGGCCGACCGCTCCCTGGCATGGTTCCGGGGTCCATCCCGCCGTCCGAGTGCTGGATTTTGAACGCTGAAGACGCAGCCGACGACACGATTGTCTGGCGTCTCGACAACCAAGGCGCCGACCGCTCAAGGGTTCAGGTCACAGATCAGGCCAGACCGCTGGATGAGCGGGCTATGAAGCAGATTGACCAGGTTCTAGGCGACCTGAAGATCAAATTCATGGTGGTTGACCCGGTTCAAGCCTGGACCGGCAGCAAGATCGACATTCACCGGTCAAATGAGGTCCGTGAATGGACCGAGCCGCTCCGTAACTTGGCAGTCTTCCATAAGACTGCCATCATGTTCATCCGCCACCGCCGCAAGGGAGCGGCCGGGGACAACCGCATCCAGTCAGGGTATGGCTCCATTGACTTCACAGGGGCCGTCCGGAGCGAGAACAGCGCCATCGAGGCGAAGGATGGCACCAAGTTCATCGCCCGCATCAAGGGTAACGTCGGCGTTGTGAAGGGCACCGGCCTTGCCTACATCTTGGAGACGCACCCTGATCCTGAGAACGACCACGGCATCCTCCGCTGGCAAGGTGCCTACAATGAAGAAGCCATCAAAGAGAAGAAGACCGCTTCCCGTGTTCCTAAGGCGATGGGACGGGCTATTCTGTTCCTACAGGGTTTCCTGAACCAGGGACCGAGAACCGCGAAAGAATGCTTTACCGAGGGACTGAAGTCCGGTATCAGTGAGAGCACACTGAAGCGAGCCGCCCACGATATGGTGGACCGCAGCCGTGACGGGGACAAGATGCTATGGGCACTGAAGACATCTTCCCCTTTTGAAGATATGCCCCTGGTACAGATGAATGGCGCCGCTACCGAAACGCACATGGACACTTGATGACCCGCTCGACGAGAGTGCGGCTCTCGCATTCTGCGAGGCCATAGCGTTCGGCCGCTCCTTCGGAGACATTGAGAACGACCAGGGGTTGCCGCCCCGCACCCTGTTCATGGTGTGGGTCATGCGGCACCCCGAGGTCGCCCAAGCCTTCCACGCTGCTCGCGAGGTCTCCTCCTACATTATGGAGGACGAGGCCATCGACAAGCTCCGCAACATGATGCGGAAGCCCGGCTCCCAAGCTGAAATCCGGCTCCTGGACCTCTTCCTGAACTGGGTGAAGTGGTCCACCTCCAAGCGCAACCCCAAGGTGTTCAGCGATAAGGCCGCCATCGACATCACCGTTCCGATCCAGATCAACACCTCCCTTGATATGGCCAATACCGCTTCCGGCACCAAGGACCATCCGAACATCTACGAGCTGAAGGCCCAGCAGGTCCAGGAACTGGAACCGCCGCCCGACCCTGAGAACGTCGTCGATCCCGTCCGTGAAGAAGCGACGAAGGAGTTCAAGAAGGAGAAGCCCAAGCTGCCTCGCCGTCAGAAGCGGCTTCTGGCCCCTCGCGTCGCTGTCACCGAGCTGGACCGCGCCGTCATCGCAGAGAAGGTCGCCGCTCGCCGCGAGAAGATGAATGCATACCACCGCGAACGGAACCGCCGACTGAAGGGCCTCCTCCAGTCAAAAGAGCGAAGCGAAAAATTGAGTGAGGACCAGGGAGGCCCATCGAATGGCCCAGACAGTCCACAGAACTGAGTTCAACCCGAACCCCGTCCAAAGAAACTTCATAGAAAGCCGCGCCCGAGCGGACCTCTTCTCCAGCCGCATGGGAGAAGGAAAGTCCACCGCCATCGCATGGGCCTCCCTCTACCACACGCGCCACAACCCCGGCGCGACCTGGGCGATCATCCGCGATACCTTTGAGAACATCGTTGGCACAACCCAGAAAACTTTCTTCCAGTGGTTCCCCCCTGGTGTCTATGGTTCCTACAACGCTTCCAAGAAGACCTTCACCTGGGCAGAGGGTGTCGCCAAGGGCGACGTGGTCTTCATGGGAATGGACGACCAGAATGACGCCACCAAGCTCATGTCCCGCGAACTGGCTGGCTTTGCGATAGACGAACCCGCTCCCGCCGTCGGATCGGCCGGTGTCGATGAGATGATCTTCGATATCGCCCTCTCCCGCTTGAGGCAGCCCGGCATGAACTGGTACTGCGCCAAGCTCGCGGAGAACAACCCAGACGAAGCCCACTGGACCTACACGCGGTTCGTCCGCGATCCCGACCCCGACTTCCGGGTGTGGCAACCGGCCATGCCTGAGAACATCATGCACCTCCCGAAGGAATACTACGCCGGCCTCCGGAAGACATGGCGCCACCGCCCCGACCTGATCCGGCGTTTCGTCGATGGTGAGTTCGGCTTCCAGATCGAAGGTAAGGCGGTGACCCCGCAGTGGTCCGAGAAAATCCATCTGACCCTTGGCCTAACCCCGATCCCTCGGCTGGAAGCAATCATGCTCTGGGACTTCGGCCATAACCCGACATGCATAATCACGCAGCGCACGCCAATGGGCCAGTGGTACATCCTCGACAGCTTTGTTGGCGAAGGGATCGGTGTTGCGGAACTCATTAACGACGTGGTGAAGCCGGTCATCATTGAGCGCTACAAGCCCGAGCACATTACCTTCCGGCACATCGGTGACCCCGCTGGTCTCACCGGTGAGCAGACCTCCGTTCATCGGAGCGCTGTCCGTGAGTTGCGGAAGGAACTCGGCGGTGCCTGGAGGTCTGGCCCCGTCAAGGTCCTGGAACGCATCGAGCCGCTTCGTGCCGTCCTTGCGAAGACTGTCGGAGGCAGGGGCCTCGTCCAGGTAGACCGCGACCGGGCTCCCCATGTCTGGCACGCTCTCCGTGGAGGATGGCACTTCAATATCGCTCATACCGGCCTCGTCTCGACTGTGCCTAAGAAGAACATCCACTCCCATCCCGGAGATGCGATGGGCTACGGAGCCGCTGTCCTTTTCCCGCTGGGTAAGGTACAAGGAAGGATCGCATCGAACGCAGCTATCGACAACCGGGCCAAGGGCGGATACTTTAGCCGAGGATCGAATAACGCAGCCGATGCCCTATTCAGGATCGGCAAGCCCGTCCCACCTGGGACGGTGAAACACGGATCGAAGTTGGGAGCCTAAGATGGCAGACGGCGCAACTACACCAGCAGTTACCCTCGTGAAGACCGATGACGGTTATGCCGTCGCCACTTGGTCCGGCGCCCTGAACGGCCTCGCGACCGGAGTGAAGGCTTCGATGGGCAGCGTGAGAGGATTGTCTGTCCAGGTGGACGGCACCTTCGGCTCCGCCACGGCGGTCCTCCAGGGCTCCAACGATGGCACCAACTTCGTCACCTGTCGCCTCGCTCGACAGGTTGCCGCAGCCGGGGTCAACGATGCCGCGTCCTTTACCGCTGCCGGGGCTGGCCGCGTCCTCGATGACATGTTCCGCTACTACCGCCTTTCGACCTCTGGGGGCACCAGCACCGCAGTTGTGATGACCCTGGTGGGCCTCCGCGCCTAACAGGAGTGAACCGTGGCCTACAGTGCACCGGAACCAGCCTCTACAATCGTAACTGGCGGCCCGACCGACGATAACGCTCGTCAGATCGTTCCTGTCCTCCAAGGCTACCTCCAGGAGGCCCAGTCCGCCCGCCGTGGTGGATTGAACAACCGCGACGACAAGTGGGAGGAGAACCTCCACCTCTACTGGAACCGCTACGACATGGCCGGCAAAGCCGGCTGGCAGGCCCAGGAAACCCTCCCCGAAATCCCCGCCTTCGTAGACCGCTTCGCAGCCGCTTTGAAGGAAGCGCTCGTCACCGGCCCAACCGGTTTCTATACGGTGGTCGATCCCGCCGACCGCGAGGGGGACGTTACATCCGCCGTGAAGCGCATGACCGACGTATGGCTGTCGGTCGCTGGAAGGAACCAAACGGGTACCTGCCTGGGGTTCCCCGCCGTCTTCGAGGAACAGTGCAAGATGGGAGCCATCATGGCGATGTGCTCCTCGGTCTGCTGGAGGGACGATCACGGCTACGGGAGGGTCGCTATCGAGACAGTGGACCCGCGTAAGGTGTGGCTCGATCCAACCTACCGCAATCTCTACCGGGTCCGGCGCACGGAACTCGATAAGCATGAGCTGCGTGATATGGCGCTCATGAAGGACAAGAAGGGCTCGTCGATTTACAACCTGGATGCCGTCGATCAGATGGTGTCGCATATCGACGGAGAAGCCCGCCGCCGACAGGAAGAAGCTTCGGGCCATGGAGCCGACCTCTCCTCTACCCGCCAGCCCATCGTGATGGATGAATACATTGCGACCGTCGTGGCTCCCAACGGAGATGTCCTCGCCAAGGACGCCCTTATGGTCGTGGGGAACGAGCAGTTCCTCATCCGAGGCCCGGAGGCAAATCCCTACTGGCACAAGAAGGACTGGATGGTCTATGCGCCCCTGGTGAGCGCACCCTTCTCCGTCTACGGCCGCACTTACATGGAAGACTTCGGCTCCGTGGCCAAGGTCTTCAACAATCTGACGAACCTGATCCTGGACGCGGTCCAGATGTCCTCGATGAAGGCGTTCGTCGTCGTTCCGAGTTACCTTCTGAACCCGGAACAGATTGCCGGTGGGATTACTCCCAACATGCTCCTCCAAGCAGAGGACGGTGTCCCGGCTTCCGACGTGCTCCAAGCGGTGGACCTCGGCCAGCTTCCTCCGGAGAGCATGCAAATCTGGTCCGCCATGAAGAACGAACTGCGTGAAGCGGCGGACATCAATGAGGTAGGGCTTGGCCAATTCGCGCCAAAGGCCCGCACATCTGCGACCGAAGTCTCTCAGACGCAAGAGAGTTCCAGCGCCCTCATCCGTTCGATTGCGCAGACCATCGAGAGCCGTTGGCTCAATCCGACGCTCGATCTGGTGTGGAAGTGCGGCCTCCAGCATGTGAAACCCACCGACACGATGGTCGCTAACGCCTGCGGACAGGAACTGTTCAGCGCTCTGATGAAGCGCCGACGCGAGCTGATTGCGCGGCCCATCACGTTCCAGGCGCAGGGCATCTCTACTCTGATCCAGAAGAACCGCATGCTGAAAGCTTTGCTTCAGCTTATGCAATACTTGGCCCAATCTAAGGAACTCCTCGCCGCTTTCATGCAAACCGCTGACATGAACAAGCTGGTCAAGCTGCTTTTCCAGCTCTCTGACGTAGATATGGAAAAGATTTCGATCTCGGAACGTGACAAAGTGATGCAGTCGGTGATGGGTCAGTTCCAGCAGGCCCAGCAAATGCAGCAGGGAGCTGGCCCGGTCCAGCCCGGTGCCGGCTCGATCCGCGAGATGGCCGACATCGCCAAGACGATGGGAATAAATCGCCAATGAAAATGGTCCAAGTAGAGAGCGCAGTGATGGAACTGCCGGTCCTCGGAGCGGCTGAGCCTTACCTGATCGCGGAACTCGACAAAGGAAAGCACCGGATCGTTCAACGGGCACTCAATTCCTCCACCGATGGCATCCTTACACCCGACCTGGCACTCCAACTGTGGGCCGAGTACATCGCCGTGGAACGATTGCATAGGGGAATGGTGACCCGGCGCAAGCTGGCAGCCGCAGAAGCCACTAGATTTCCTGGTTGACGCCCCCACACGGAACCGCCTATCCTTCGCCTTTCGCAACCTAACGACGGGAACACCCTATGGCACGTAAGAAAGCCCCTGTAGAGCCTGCCGCCGACGACATCTTCGCCCATTTCGAGCGCCACGGCCGCTCTTTGAATGGCCCCGATGAGGCCCCAGTGAAGCAAGATAACGCTCAAACCGAGCTTCTGGCCCGCTTAGCGGCTCTGGAACAGCAGAACACGACGCTCCAGGACCAAATCCGCCGCTCCACCCTGTATGGAACGCCTACTCAGACCCCCGATCCTCGGGGACAGGTGACCTACAAGGACATCAAGCCGGACTTCAGCGGCATTCCGAGCCAGATTGAAGACCCCGAGGGCTTCTCCCGCGCCCTTGCAGAGCGCACCACCACCGCATTCGAGGCCCGAGAGGCAGCCCGCGAGCAGCACCAGCGGGAACAGGCCGAAAGGTCGGCCGCCGCGACCGGCATGTGGGAAGCCTTCTCCAACGCCTACCCCGATTGGAAGCCCCACGAGGATGTGGTTGAGACCGTCTCTGGGAAGGTAGCCGAGCGCGCCAAGGCCGCTGGCATGGATATGCAGAAATACTTCGGCGCTTCCCGCGACCTCTTCTTCGCAGATGTAGCCGCCGAACTTCAGAAGAAGTATGGCAAGCTCATCGAGGCGGATGATGGAACTCCCGCTCCCGCTGCTAAGCGCCGCGACGAGAATGAGGATGAAGGCCGCACTGCCGGCATCTTCGGAGGAAACGAGACAGGTGGAAAGCCAACGGCGGCTTCCGGCCAGGCACGTCCTGGGATGCTGGAAGACCTTCAGGCTCTCCAAAAGAAGATGGGGCTTTTCTAAACGAGCTGCGCCTGCCGGTGTCCCTTTCCACCGTGCGGCCAGAGGAGGGGTCCCGCTCCCCGTCCGGGACCCCTCCGCCCTTTCGATGTAACCTTGAGGCATCTTTATAGGCTCTAATGTTGCTTCAAGACGCCTTTTGGGAGGACCTGATCCAATGCTCAGACGCCAGGGATAAAGGCGCCCCATAGCTTAATGGGGCCTCCCGCCCGCCAGGGTAGCTCAAAGATAGAGCGCCGGTCTAGTCTGACGACTAGGAATGCCGGAAGATGGAGGTTCGAACCCTCCCCCTGGCCCCTTATTTTTTTATTGACACCCCCTATTGAACAATGTACAGAAGCCCGTAAGTCGGACGGGGAAACGAAATCCGGCACCCAAGGGGGAACCGCAATGTCTTGGACATTTGACGCGCCGACCGGCACCTATCGGAACCACGCTCTGTCGAGCGACATCCGCCGCGAGGCTATCGCAGACACCCAGTTTATGAAGTTCTTCCGTGCCGAGCCCGGCTTCGGTAAGAAGAAGGGTGACACTGTCACGATCACTCGCATCATGAAGCTCCCGCTGGCAAGCCGCGTGAGTGAGACTGATGCATCGCTCCCGAGCGGCCGTCCGGCCATCGAGACCAAGTCGGTCTCTGTGAGCCAGTGGGGATACAAAATTCCCATCACGGAGTTCGAGCAGCACTTGACGCACTTCAACATCATGGACCCGTTCCAGCAGGCCCTTCGGGACCAGATTTCGCTGACCATGGACAAGATGTGCGCCGACGCTCTCCAGCTCACGCCGTACAAGTACACCCCACTCTCGACTGGTGGTGAGTTCGTCACGGACGGCTCCGCTGACAGCCTCTCCGACCGCAACCTGGAAATCCAGGACCTCCGGCGCCTTCATGATCGCCTCCACGGCACGCTCAAGTGCCCCAAGTTCAAGAACGGCCGTTACATCGGCATCCTGAGCACCAGGGCGGCCCGAGGCATCAAGAACGACCCGGAGTTCAAGGATTGGATGGCTCCTTCTACGAAGGACCCGCTGATCAGTGGCAAGCTCTACGATGTGGAGGGCTTCACCCTCTACGAGACCAACCACACCGACGCGCTGTCGGACCTGATCGGCAACTCCACCACGACTGGTGAGGCCATCTTCTTCGGCGCCGACGCTGGTGGCCTTGTGAAGATTATGGACCCCGAGCTGCGGGCTGGTATGCCCGAGGAGCTGGGTACCCG
>Ga0137314_1000137_pt1 | contig 22864 bp, 18 predicted proteins | sample EasRivERMZT199_2_FD_102289 | JGI IMG/M metagenome (GOLD analysis project Ga0137314, IMG submission 102289) | Soil microbial communities from meander-bound floodplain in the East River, Colorado, USA - East River MetaG ERMZT199_2 | ecosystem: Environmental > Terrestrial > Soil > Floodplain ... | reverse complement strand
GCGCGTATCGCTCCTCGCTCGACCGCCAGCGGACCGATCTCACGTCACAGCTGGACACGATCAGCACCGTGCTGGGGACCTTCCCCGGCACGATGGAGTCGAGCGGCCGTCTCGTGCGGCGCGTGGTCCAGTTGACGCAGCATCATACGGCGCTCCAGGCGCAGCTGGTCGAGGCGCGGCTCGCCGCGATCGGGGAAGGGGGGGACGTACGGCAGCTCGATGCGGCGACGCCGCCGAAGGAAGTGGCCTTCCCGCGCCCGATCACCACGCTCGGTCTCGGCGTGGGGGGCGGAGCGTTTCTCGGCCTGATCTTCGCGCTGCTCGCCGGTTTGATGGGTCGCTGGATCGACGATCCTCAGGCCATCGAGCGCACGACGGGGGTGCCGGCGCTGAGGATGGACGGCGGAGTCCCGTTGCTCATGTCCGGGCAGCCGGTGTCGAACACGCTGCTGCTCGTTCCGCTCGACGGCCGGACGAGCACCGCGGGCGTCGCCGAGCGACTGGCGCGAACCGCATTGGCGCGCGCGCTCGAGCCCACGGTGCTCGACCTGTCCCGTCAATCGCTCTCTGCTGCCTCCGGCAACGGCGCCGGCAACGGGCACGACGGAGCTGCCCTGCTCACCGACGTGGGATCGACGATCCGGCGGCTGGAGGGCGAATTCCAGACGGTCATCGTCCGGCTGCCCGGGCTGGCGTCGGACGAAACCGCGGCCGCGCTCAACCACGAGCGGCCGGTGCTGCTCGTCGCTCCGCCGGGGCGCGTCGACCGGCGCAGCCTGTTGGGCGCGATTCAGACGCTGCGTCGTCTGGACGTCCCGTGCGCCGGGGTCGTGGTCAATCGCACATCGGATGTCGTCGTTCGGCGCTGACGCAGGGGCGCTGGCGGATCGGGAGGTCGCGTCGCGGTCGCCGGGCGAGGTGCGCATCGTCCACCTCGTTCGCGCGGCGCTCGCGCTCCTCGTGATCGCGAATCTGGGCCGCATCCCGGTCTTCTCGACGGGTCAGCGCGACGTGCCGATCCTCGTGAACGATCTCGTGGTGGGCGCGACGATCGCCGCGGGGATCCTGGCGATGGTCGCGCATCGCACGCTCGTCGTGGATCGCGTCATGGGGTTCGCGCTGGTGTTCGCGGGCGTTGGCGCACTGTCGGCGGTGCTCTCGATACCGCGCTTCGGTCTGTCGTCGTTCGACGTTGCCGTGAGTCTGGCCTACCTGGCGCGGTGGCTCTTCTACTTTGCGATCTACGTCGTGGTCGTGAACACGGTGCGCGCGCGCGACGCCGAAGCGGTGTGGCGCGCACTGGAGACGGCGGTCCTGCTTTTCGCGGCGTTCGGCGTGTTTCAGTCGGCGTTTCTCCCGGATTTCGCTCAAACGGTCTATCCGGATTCGCGCCGCTATCTCGATTGGGATCCACAGGGGCACCGTTTGGTGTCGACGTTTCTGGACCCCAACTTCGCGGGCGCGTTCATCGCGATCGGGCTTCTGGTTTCGCTGTCGCGTCTCGCCGCCGGCGCGTCCGTCGCGTCGTGGAAGCTGATTCTACTGACGTTGGCGATGCTGCTCACCGCGTCGCGCAGCTCCATTCTCGCGTTTCTGGTCGGCGGCTTCACGATCCTGGCGATCCGCGGCATGTCGCGGCAGCTCCTGCGGGCGATCGGCGTCGGCGTGCTGCTGCTGGCGCTCGCCGCGCCCAAGCTCATCGCGTTCGCGCGCGCCTATAACAAATTCCAGATCGACGCATCGGCGCTCCAGCGCCTGTCGTCATGGTCGCACGGTTTGCAGGTGCTCGGCGACCATCCCGTGATCGGGATCGGATTCAACACCTGGGGGTTCGTGCAGGAACGCTACGGGTGGCCACGTCTGTTCGCGGCCACCTACGGCCTCGACGGCGGCCTTCTGTTCATCGCCGTCCTTACGGGATTCGTGGGGCTCGCGCTGTATTTGCTGATGTTGTGGTCGGTGTGTACGCGCGCCCGGCGGGTCTGGCGCGACCCGCGCAATCCCGAGGGACATCGCGGACTCGCCATCGGTGCGGTCGCCGTCATTCCGGCCATCATCGTTCACAGCATTTTCATCAACAGCCTGCTGTTCCCGTTCGTGATGGAGACGCTGTGGGTGCTGTGGGCGCTGGTCGTCTGCGTCGACCGAGCACGCGCCGCCGAGCCGTTGCCGCGAACCCGTGTCCCGGTGCGCCTCGTCGCGCTGGCCGACGCGACCTGACCGAACGCAATGCCCACCGCGGCGTCACGCGAACCGCACGTCGTCGTGGACGCGCGTATGCTGGGGCACTCGGGCATCGGCACCTACCTCACCAACGTGTTGCCCCGGCTGGCGCGAGCGCGCCCAACATGGCGCTGGACGCTCCTCGGCAACGGCGCGGCGCTCACGTCGCTCGATTGGGCGGACCCCGATCGGGTGAAGGTGATCGTGTGTGAAGCGCCGATCTACAGCATACGAGAGCAGCTCGAGCTGGCGGCGAAGCGTCCGCGCGACGCCGATCTCTTCTGGTCGCCGCATTACAACGTGCCGGTTGCGCCCGCGGGCCGGCTCATGGTCACGCTGCACGACCTGGGGCATCTCGCGTTGCCGCAATTCTTCCCGGGCCTTCTGCAACGGCTGTATGCGCGGACGATGTTCGGAACCGTGCGACTGCGTGCGAGCACGATCCTCTGCATCTCCGAGTTCACACGCCGGGAGTACCTGCGGCTCATCGGCGCCGGGCGCGCCGACCCGACGGTCGTGCATCCGGGCATCGATCCGTCGTGGTCCGGTGCAAAGCGCGGCGGCTCTCCTCACCCGCGCCCCTACATCGTGTGCGTCGGCGTCGTGAAGCAGCACAAGAACATCGGCACGCTGGTGCGTGCATTCGCCAGAATCCACGAGTCGGTGCCGCACGACCTCATCGTCATCGGTCGCCGCGCCGGCATGCGCACGATGGACGAAGACGCCGAGCGAGCCGCGGCACCGCTCGGCGCGCGCGTGACGTTCATGGGAGAAGTCGCGTTCGAGGCGCTGCAGCGGTACGTCGCCTACGCCGACGCGCTGGTCAGCACCTCGCTGCACGAGGGATTTGGCCTTCCGCCGCTCGAGGCGATGGCGGCCGGCTGTCCCTGCCTGGTTTCCAACACGACCGCGCTTCCCGAGGCCTGCGGCGACGCGGCGCTGTATTGCGACCCGACGAACGTCGATGACGTCGCGCAGGCTTTGCATCGCCTGTTGAACGACGGAGAGCTTCGCGCCACGCTCCGCGAGCGTGGGCGTCAGCGCGCCGCGTCGTTCACTTGGGAGCGGTGCGCGGATGCGACGGCGGCCGCGATGTCGAGAACGCTCGGAGTCTCGCCGGAGTGACTGAGCGCCTGGGTCCGCGAGACCCGGGCGAACGCCTCGAGCACGCGGTCGATCTGCTCGTCGGTGTGTTCGGCCGTCATCGAGACGCGGATGCGCGCGGCGTTGGGGGGCACGGCCGGCGGAACGATGGGATGCGTGAAGACGCCCTCGTCGAACAGCGCACGCCAGGCCTGGAGCGAACGCATCGTGTCGCCGACGAGAACGGGGATGATCGGCGTTTGACTCGCGCCGAGGTCGAGACCGAGGGAGCGAAGTCCATCGGCCACGCGCCGTGTGTTGGCCCACAGGCGCTCCCGGCGCTCGGGCTCGCGTTCGAGAATGTCCAGAGCGGCGAGCACACCGGCCACGGACGCCGGCGGCATGCTGGCCGTGTAGATGAGCGACCGCGCATGGTGCCGCATGTAGTCGATGACCGGCGCGGGGCCGGCCACCACGCCGCCGACCGATGCCAGCGATTTGGAGAACGTCGCCATGATCAGATCGACTTCGTCCTCCACGCCGAAATGATGCGCGGTGCCCTCGCCCCGCGCACCGAGCACGCCGACCGCGTGCGCTTCGTCTACGAGCAGCGCGGCGCCGTGTTCTCTGGCGACGGCGACGAGACGCGGCAGATCGACGATGCTTCCCTCCATGGAGAAGACGCCGTCGGTGACGATGAGTCTGCCGCCGTGGCCCTCGGCGAGCGCGAGCTGCCGAGCGAGCCCCTGAAAGTCGCCGTGCGCGTAGCGATGCACCGTTCCGTGCGCGAGTCGCGCGCCGTCGACGAGCGAGGCGTGGTCCAACCGGTCGAGAAAGAGATGGTCGTCGCGGCCGACGAGCGGCGCCAGCGCGCCAAGGCTGGCCTGGTAGCCCGTGGTGAAGACCAGCGCGGCTTCCTTGTGAAAGAATCGGGCGAACCGCGCCTCCAGCTGCTCGTGCAGATCGATGGTGCCGTTGAGCAGGCGGCTGCCGGTGGAGCCCGTGCCGTACTTCGACATGGCGGCGCGCGCCGCCGCCTGTACGGCGGGATGGTGGGTCAGACCGAGGTAGTTGTTCGATCCCACCATGATCTTCCACTGACCGCAGATGCGCGCTTCGGTGGCGGTGGACTCCTCGATGGCGTGGTAGTACGGATAGACGCCGAGCGCGCGCACTTCGTGCGCGAGTGTATACTCGTCACACTTCTCGAACAGGCTCACGCTCCGTTCAGCGCCTTCTCGAAAATCCGCCACCGGCGGTACTCCTTGGCGCCGAGCGCCGTCATCGGACTATTGAGCGCCTCGTTGTCCTCGAGAACCCACGAGCATTCGGCGCCGATGCCGCCGCATTCCCTGCAGCGGCGGAACATCTCGTTGGCGAACAGCGCGAAAATTGAGCGCCGCCGATACTCGGCTTTGACGCCGAGAATCATGACGCGCCACGTGCGCAGCCGCTTCTTCGCTGCCAGAATCTTGAAGAGGCCGGTCGGGAGCAGCCTGCCGTTTCCGATGGCCTTGAACGCGTGATGGTAGTCCGGCACGTTGATCATGAAACCCGCCGGATCGCCATTGATCTCGGCGATGAGGGTGAATCGCGGATCGACGATGTACTTCAGCACCTGGGCTTCGTGGAGAAAGCTTTCCTTGGACATCGGGACGAAGCCCCAGTTCCTCTCCCACGCCGCGTTGTAGATGCTCCAGCACAGCTCCGCCTCGCGCGTGAACGCCTTCAGGTCGAGCTCGCGAAGAACGAGGCTCTTGCCGCGCATCGCGCGCTCGGCGTGCGTGCGGAACCGTTCGGGAAAGGCGACCCCGTCGTCGCCCTGGAGCGGGAAAAAATAGGCCAGGAGATCCTTGGTTTTGGCGAAGCCGGCGCCCTCGACCAACGCCGGATAGTACCGCGGATTCCACGTCGTCATGATCATCGGATGCTGGGCGAAGCCGCGCACCAGCATGCCGCATTCATGGTTGGTCGACGGGTTCATCGGGCCGCGCATGGCGGTGAGTCCGCGTGCGGCGAGCCAGGCGCCCGCGGCGCCGAATAGCGCGTTGGCCGCCTCCTGATCGTCCTTCGCCTCGAAGAATCCGAAAAACCCCACACGGTCGCCGTGGAACTCGTTGTGCGCGCTGTTCGCGACCGCGGCGATGCGGCCGACGGGTCTGCCGTCGCGCACGGCGAGAAAGAGCTCCCGCTCCGCGGACTTGTAGAACGGATTTCGCTTCGTATCGAGCGCGTCGCGAACCGCTATCCGGAGCGGGGGCACCCATTGCGGGTGGTCCGTCGGGTTGTAGATCTGCCAGGGCAGATCGACGAACCGGCGGAGGTCGCGGGACGACGCGACGGGAACGATGTCCAGAGCCACGGAGTGACCGTTGAAAGCGACGAAAGACCCGCAGGTAACCCAGCGGCCACGGACGCCACCGGAAGCGAATGTAATACTCGCGGAGCAGGATCGACGCCAGCGCGCCGGCGCGGGCGTTCGCGACCGCGCGTTGACGATACTCGCGGCCTACCTCGCGGTGACGCTTGCCCCCGCGATCGCGGCCGCCCTCCGCGGTGCGCCGGCGGCCATTGCGATCGCGCACGTGGTGGCGCTGATCGTCGTCGCGTGGCTCGTCCACTCTTCGGGACAACCGGCTCGAGTGCCGGTCTGGCGCGACTGGTTGCCCCTGTCGGTAGTGCCGTTCCTCTACGGCGAGCTTCGGTATCTGATTGGAGGCGTCGGCGCGCCGCTTCACGACGCGGCGGTTCAACAGTGGGAAAGCGGCCTCTTCGGCACGTCCCCCGCGCAGACCTTCGCCGTCGCGTGGCCCTTCCGGCCCGTGAGCGAGATCCTGCACGCCGGATATCTCGCCTACTACCTCATCATCTATGCTCCACCGCTCGTGCTCTACCTGCGCGGACGCCGTGAGACGTTCCGTCGCGTGAGCGCCGCGCTGATCGCGACGTTCGCGCTCTGCTTTGCTCTCTTCGTCGTGTTTCCGGTGGCCGGACCGCGGTATCTCTGGCCGGCGGGCGGCGTGCCCCATGGTGTCATGCGCTCGCTCGCCGTCGCACTGCTCGAGGCCGGCTCCTCGCCGGGAACGGCGTTCCCTTCGTCGCACGTCGCGATAGCGGTCGTCCAGACGGGATTGACGCTCGCCACGCAGCGGCGGCTGGGCGTGATCACCGGAGTCTTGACCGTACTGCTGGCGACTGGCGCCGTGTACGGCGGTTTTCACTACGCGGTGGACGTGATCGCCGGCGCGCTCGTCGGCGGCGTCGCGGCGGTCGTCGCGGTTCCCTGGATACGGTCCGGTTCTACCAATACGCGCGAAGCGTCAGCGACAGATTGAGATTGAACTGGTCGCGACGAAAATCGCGGTTGAGATCGAGCACGCCCGTGGCGCCACCCACCACCTCGAAATTCGGCGTCATCACCATGCGCTCGATCCCGAGCGTCTGCATCACGTCGGAGCGCGCGCTCACCGGCAGGCCCGTTGTTCCCGCCAGGCGCGCCTCGGCGCGCATGAAGCGCGCGGTGCTCAGCGTCCAGCGTCCCGTCGGCGTTACGCGGTCCATCGCCAGGAAGGCGGCGCCGCCGCCGAATCCGCCGGCCGATCCAAGCACCTGGCCGAGCGCCGTATGCCCCTGCTGCACGCCGCCAAAATGCGTATACCACGGTGCCTGCGCACGTCGTTGATCGAGATGTGAAATGCGCGAGTTCAGGATCTCCCCCCGAAGAGAGAGCAGCTCGTCGGGTGCGCGGCGCCATGCGCGCTGGAATCCGATGAGATACGCCGCCTGGTGGTCGGGCTCCTGGTACAGGTCGCGCGTGTCCTGATTGTGGTCTTCTTTGCCATACTCACCGTAGATCTCCAATCCGCTTCCGGGGAACACCCATCGCGCGAAGACCGACGCGAGCTGGTTGTCCAGCGTATCGGTGCCGGTCTCGTTGTCTACCCGCGAAAAACTGCGCTTGAAGACACCGCCGAGCGGTTTCAGAAATGGCGCGTGCAGCAATCCGTCGTCCGGCCACGGCGTGTGAAAGAAGCGTGTCGCGCCGATCTCGAGTCCGGGCGCGCCCTTCGGCACGAAGATCCCGACGATGCCGGACATGAACCGGCGAGCGCCGAGTCCGACCTGTGGCGATGACGCGCTCTGATCGAGCCGTCCCCACACGAGCCGTCCCTGCACACGACCGATGCGAATATCGACCGGGTGCGACGTGCCGATGTACGCGTGAGGAAATCCGCCGGCGTTGTCGCCAAGGATGACAGGGTTCTCGATCGCCGGTCCCCAGAACTGGTTGGCCGTGGACACCGCTCCGGCGAACCAGGCATAGTCGATGCGCAGCGTGCTATTGCCGCCGTCGAGACGCGTGTAGCCGCCATCTCCGAAGCGCTGCGGCAGATCGATATACTGGTTGAAGGCGTTGCCGAACGCGCCGGCGCCGCTCCGCCCCGTCGGCAAAATGTCGAACGAGCTGTTTTGCGCGTGAAAAACGAGCGGTTCGATCTGGAGCGACACATGACGCCACCGCGCCGCGATGCCGCCCTGAATTGCCGCGGTGAGTCCGCGTCCGGCCCAGATCGCGCCGTCATTGATGCCGTATGGGAAGGCCGAGTTGAACAGCGCGCCCGTTTGCAGCGGGAGCACGCGCCAGGCGATGGTTGCCGTGTCGCCGTGCGTGACTTCCCGGCGGATCCACGGTCGGGCGGCGGAGGTCGTGTCGAGGCGATCGAGCTCGCGCGGCGACAGGGAGCGCACCGACCACGGATACAGCGGCACGGCGCCGACGATCTGGAGGAGGCGAAGCCGCGATTCCGTCTCGCTGCGAACGTCGACGAAACCAACCGCGCCCGATGACTGCGCGTCGAGACCATTGCGTCCAAGCGCCAGTGCCAGTACGAGCGCTCGAACGATCGATCCGGGAGAGCGGAACGCGCTGGACATCATGAGAGGCGTACGATATCCTGATGCGCTTCATGTGTCCACCGTCGTTGCGCAGCGGTTTTTTCATCGTCATGGCGTTGGTGCCCCACTCACTCAGCCGCTGACCGCCCCCGTGCGCTGGCGCCATCTCGGGTGCGCCCTCGTCGTCGCCATCTTGAGCGCGGGGCGTGCGGGCGCGCAGTGTCGCCAGCCGGCGAGTCGTTTCGACCCGCAGTGGGCGTCGATGCCGATGCTCGCGGGCGCGGTGGAGGATCGCCAGCGCATGCTGCAGGATCTCGGACGGTGCACGCCCGCCGGGTACCTCGTCCGATCCACGTCCGCGCTCACCGATTCGCTGCTTGGCGCGGGCCCGGTCCGTTGGGCCGTCGTCGCGCCGAACATTCAATCGACGTGGAACACGGCGCTCCCGTTCTCGATGAACGACGGCACCGAATGGGCCGGACGTGGACTGACGACGACGTTCACCACCGGCGTACGCGTTGAGGCCGGGCGGTTCTCGGCGACGTTCGCGCCGCAGTTCGTCTACCAGCAAAACCGCGACTTTCTCGTGTTCGCGTCCGGGGCCGCCGGCCGCAGCGACTTCGCGTCGCCATGGCACTCCATCGGTGAATCGGCGGACCTCCCGCTTCGATTCGGTGATCAGCCCACACGCCTGGCGACGCTCGGCGAGTCCCGCGCCGAGTTGAACGTGGGCCCCATGGCGGTGGGCGGATCGACGGAGGCGCTGTGGTGGGGACCCGGCATTCGCAACGCACTGGTGATGAGCAACAATGCCGGCGGGATTCCGCAGCTCTTTGTCCGCACGGCACGACCTATACGAACGCCGATCGGAGATCTCGAAGGGCGGTGGTTGGTAGGCGCGCTCACCGAGTCGATCTACTTCGATCGCGACCCGTCGAACGATGTGCGCTCACTCAGCTCGTTCGTCGCCACGTTGAACGTCGCGTTCGATCGCGGTTTAACGGTCGGCGCGGCGCGCTCCGTCTACGCGTCAGTCTCGAGTGGCAGCGCGGTGTTCGGGCACGCGTTCGACGCGTTTGGCCGCTGGGATCAATCCTCCGACAGCACCCGGACGCCGGGGACACCCACGGACCAGATCTATTCGCTGTTCGGACGCTGGGTTTTTCCCGCGAGCGGCGTCGAGATCTACGGCGAGTGGGCGAAGCTCTTCCCGCCGTCCGGGCTCCGCGAGCTCGTCGTCGAGCCGCAGCGGGGGCAGGGATTCACCGTGGGCGTTCAGTGGGTGCGCCCGGTGCGCGCGGCGTCTCTGCTCCGCACGCAGTTCGAGGCAACGATGCTCGAGCAAACACCACCGGCTCTCGCGGCGCCGGTGCGCAGCTTTTATACGAGCCGTCTCGTGCCGCAGGGATACACACAGCGCGGCCAGTCGATCGGTGCGGCGATCGGGCCGGGGTCGTCGAGCCAATGGCTCGCGGGCGACTACATCTTTGGCTCGAATCGGGCGGGATTGTTCGTCGGCCGGATTCGGTGGGAGGACGAGGCGTACTACCGCCAGCCTTCGTCGGTCGCGTTCTTCGCCCATGACGTCTCGATCTTCGCCGGCATTCGCGGCGGCGCGTCGTTCTACGGGGTCGATCTAGACCTCGCGCTCCAGCACACGATCAGGATGAACTACCTGTTCCAGACGGCGACGAGCGGCTACGCGCCGAGCCCAGCGTTCGACATCAGGAGCAATGCGATCCGGATGACGATCACGCCGATAAACCTGCGGTGGCGCTAAGCGTCACTCGGTGGGGTTCAGGCGAGTCTGACCCCACTGAGTCCAACGCCTGAGCATCAGGCGTTCGTCGGCCTGCAGCAGATGCACCCAGACATATATGCCGAACGCGGCGAGGACGATCGCGTCGAACGCCACCTTTGCGCCCAGTTTCTGGAGCAGCGCGGCGGGAATCAGCGCCCCGAGGAGCACGACGACGATCAGCAGGGGCGCGCGGAGCGCAGGGCGCGTTTCCGGCAAGCGGTTCGACGACAGCCACAGGAGCATGGCGGTATCGAACGCGACGCGGAGCGTCCAGGCCATCGCCACGCCGGGCAACCCCACCGTCCGCGTCAACCAGACAATCGCGATCGCGTAGAGCGGCAACTCGACCGCGTGCAGCTTGGCCGTGATGTCCGAACGGCCGATCGCCTGCAGCGCCGAGAAGGGGATTTGACCGATGCTGTTGATGAATACGCCCGCCGCGAGCCACTGCACGATGGAGGTGCTCGCCTGGGCGAAGTCGCTCCCCAGCCACAGGAACAGTCCCTCGTGCGCGAAGGTCACCAGCACGATCGCGAACGGGAACATGGCGACGATCATCAGGCGGATCGCCCGCTCCAGCAATCGCGCGGTCGCCCCGCGATCCTGATCGAACGTCGCGGCGAACGCAGGAAAGAGCACGCCGAGCAGCGCCGTCGGGATCAAGAGCAGCTTCATGAGCATGTCGTACGGCGTCGCGTAATGCGCCACCGCCGTGACCGAGAGCAGCGCCGCGACGAGAAAACGGTCGAGATTCACCATGAGCGGGCTCACGATGTTGCTCACCGTCATCCAGCCGCCCTGGCGCAGCATGGGAACGACCGTTGCCCGGCGAATCGGCGCCCACTGTCGCAGGAACGCGTATCGGCGCGCGCAAACCACCGCGTGGGCGAACCAGACGAGAACGCGTCCGACGACGAGAACGCCAACGACCGGAACGAGGCTGTGCGAGAACGGCAGAATCGCCAGCGGCGCCACGAAGTTGAAGATCGCGTACGGCACGCGAAGCATCGTGGCGAGGCCGAAGTCCTGATGCGCCTCGAGGAGGCTCCGCAGTCCGGCGGTGCCGAGCACGAACGGAAGCGACGCCGCGAGCAGGTAAAAGCTCCGCTGCGCTTCGTCGTGCAAGGGTGCGGGAATGCGGAGTACCCGTTCAACCAACAGCGGAGCAAGCGCCGCGAGCACGAGACCGCCCAACGCGCCCAGGAGCGCCAGCGCCACGAGCGCCGTGAGGCTCAACTCCGGAAGCTCTTCGTGCCGTCCTCCGCCAAGCGCCGCGCTCACCGCTTGCGTGAGCGCACGACTCAGCCCGAGGTCGAACAGGCTGAAATACCCGATCGCCGTCCAGGCGAGCGTGAGAATGCCGAAACGGTCGATCCCCAAACCGGCGACGAGAACGGGAACGGCGAAGAACGCGACGATGAGCGGCCCGACCTGCCCGAGCAGATTCAGGCCGGTGTTACGCGCGAGTATGCGTCCGGTCGTCACCGTTGAATCCGAGGTTCGCTACGCGCGCTCGAGGCGGCGTGCGGCTGGTCCACGTCCCACAATCCGACGAACCGCCCGTCCGAATCGACGCTGAACGTCGCCAGCGCCACGTTGCGAATCACGAACGATTGATACGGCGCCGGCGGACGGAACGTCAGATCGACGATCAGGTTGCCCGCCGTGTTGGCGGGCGCGAATCCGTAGAGCGGGAAGAAGCCGTTTTCGTCGGACCGCACGGTCAACACCGAAGGAGTGGCCTGGATTCCGCCCACTCGGCGCGCTTCGACTTCGACGTTGGCGATCCCCGTCCCCTTCGCGTGGACGATGCCGAGCCAGGGCAGGTGCAACCCGACGCCCCACTGCCGGAAGAATCGCACCCCCTCGCCGTCGAAGGTGTCGAGCCTGATCCCGCTGACGACAAAGCCCGTGTCCGGTGCAGGAGGACGGATGGTCAGATCGCCGATGATCGTTCCGACAGCGCGCGGATACAACTGAAACACGAATTCGCCGCCGTCGTTCGACACGGCGGTGAAGTTCGGATTGCCGATCGGAATGCCCCCCGTCTGCTTGAACGAAACGCGCACGCCCGAAACGGGGAGCCCGGTCGCGCGGCTCGCGAAGCGTCCGATGTAGGCGCTGCTCGGTCCGGCGTCGACTTGCATCAGCCGCACCGGTGCGCCGTACACGTGTTCGCGCGTGAGCCGCAGTCCGCGAACGACCGTCACGCCCCGCGGCGGCGGCAGGTTGACGTACAGGTCGCCCACGGTCTCCTCGCCGCCGAGCGAGAACACGGTGTTGTTGAACATCGAATACCGCCCGAACGAATCGACCTTGGACCGGTACTCGTTGTTCTGCCACCCGGGGCCGGTGAGCTCCCCTCCACCGGTGCGCCGGAACGTGGCCGTCACGTTGACGATCCGATCGTTGACGCCCCCGCGAAAAAACAGCTCGAGCGCGAGCGCGTAATACGGCTGCGATACCCACGCACCGAGGACATTGCCGTCGCCGTGCACCATGGACGTGCTCAGCGTAAGTCCGCGCACGCGGTACGGAGACTTGTCCGGAGGACTGACGACCATGTCGAACGTGCCGCTGCCAGCGTCCCCCGGCAGCTCGAGCTGATAGAGCCCGTAGCCGTCGGTGACGACCGAGTTGGAATCCCCGGTTCCGGCGCGAACGATGTCGACGCGCGTTCCCGGCACCGAGCGGCCGGTGACGACGTCGACGATCCGTCCCTGAACGGACACGCGCGGCGCGACCGTGCACGACGACACGCCCGAGCACGGATCGCACGCCGCCAACGCGGTCATGCCGGCGAACGCTCCCAGCGTCAGGATCCCGCGCACTCCCCGGCTCGTCTCACACTCCATCACCGCAACCTCCACCTCGTTCTTCTCATCCGTCCGATCCGGTTCCGTCATTCAGAACCCGTCCCGACGCGTCGAAGACGTCGCCGACACTCACGTCGCGCACACACGACATCGTCGCGCACCCCGCGCTACGAAAACAGGGCGCGCAGGGTACGCCATGCGTCACAACTTCCACCCGGTCGCCGAGGGGGTGCCAATGCATCGGGTCACTCATCCCGGCCGTGATCGCCACGCAGGGTACCCCGTGTGCGGCGGCCAGGTGCACGGCGACGGAATCCGCGCCCACGACCAGCCGGGCACGCCCGATCACCGCGCGAAACGTCGACCAATCGAGCCGCCCGCACAGATTCACGGCGCCGGCGATCCCTGCCGCGATCTCGGATGCGATTCGCGTCTCGTCCGGGCCCGCCCCCGTGAGCACAACCCGACGCCCGCCCGCTGCGACCCGCTCGGTCAGTTCCCGCCATCTCGGCACCGGCCAGGCCTTGAGCGAGCCGCCGACGCCCGGATGCGCGAGAACGAATTCGCCGACTTTCAGTCCCTCGCGCTGAAGCAAGTCGTCGGCCCGAGACACAATCGCCGGCGCCAGGGGCGGCAGCTCATTGCGAAGAGGCGGGCCGTCGATGCGCGCGCCAATCGCCGGGGCGCGCACCGACAGCAGACCAAGGTGTTGCGCCGACGTGTGCGCGCGCGTGTCCCGCCAATCGGTCGCGTGGGTATAGAGCGACCCGAGTCCGCCGCTCCGATATCCGACTCGCACCGGAATGCGCGACCGCCACAATACGTCGGCGAAGTTCGGATAATACGGATAGAGATCGACTGCCGCGTCGTAACCGACGTCGTGAATCTCCGTGATCGAGCGCCCGCGCGTGCTTCGATACCGAAGCCATTTTCCGGCCAGGCGAACGTTGGCGCGACTCGTTCTCCAGTGATCCGTCACGTGGATCCACTGCAACTCCGGGTGGCCCTCGACCACAACGGCCGACCACGATGGCAAAACCATGCCGATCTCGACGCTCGGAAACTGTCGTCGCAGCGTAGACAGCACGCTCGTAGCGATCACAGCGTCGCCAAGATGTCCGCCGACCGCGAGGAGCAATCGCTTCGGCGCATCGATGGAGCGCGACGCCGACGGGCTCCGCACCAGCTCGAGCGCGGCATCGCCGAGTTGCAGCGCTGCGCGCAGCGCCGGGTTGCGCACGAGGTACCGGCCACGCAGCGGTGTCGCGCCCGACGGGTAAACGGTCGTCACTCGGCCGGAGCTCCGATCGGCGTATCAGCCGCCGTCGAGCGGCGCAGAAACGTCGTCGTCGCGAAATCCCGATACCCTCGCGCGACGGCGCGCAATCGCGCGCCCTGGAAACGGATCACCTTGGGAAGCAGGCAGCGATAGAGCGAGAAACCCATCGCGGCCGGAAGGAGATGGGGATGGAATTTCTGCACGAGCAGCAGCGCGCTGCGCACGAGGTAGTAATCGTGGCGCGGGCTGCGGTGCACCACGCTGCTCCCTCCCTTGTGCCAGATCTCGGCGGGAACGCAATGCACGATGCTCAGTCCGCGCGCGCGCGCCCGCAGCGAGTAGTCGATGTCCTCGCAATACATGAAATACCGCTCGTCGATCAATCCAATATCGGCGACGGTCGCCACATGTGTGAGCAGACAGCCGCACGAGATGAAGTCCAGTCGACTCGGAATTGCCGCCGGCGTCCCGCGCTTCTGTCCGGTGGCGCTCGTCTCGCGCGGCATGCCCTGCCACGGAACGAGTCGTCCCCCGCCGGCGGAGTCGATGATCTCGGGGCGAGCGTACTCGAGCAGCGTGGCGCCGACGAGGCCCACGCGGTTTCCCCCCAACAGCCGGTCCACCATGAGCCGCAGCGAATCGGGCGCTACGACCATGTCGTTGTTCAGGAGCCAGACGAGGTCGTGTTTCGCGACGCCGGTGAGATACCGCAGTCCGACGTTGTTGCCGCCGGCGAAGCCGAGGTTGGCGCCCGTACGAATCACGATCAGTTCGGCGTCGCGGGCGGGGTCCGCGCCCGCGCGCTCGGCGCGCTGCCGGTCCAGTTCGGTGACGCGGATGGGTTTTGCAACGGGGTCGGGGGCCAGGTGCCGCAATTCCCCGGCGGGCACGTCGGCCGTCAGACGCCCCGCTGCCCAATCAAGGATGTGCTCGACCGATCCGTCGCTGCTCGCGTTGTCGCAGACGATCACCCGGAAATTCGGGTAGTCGAGCCGGAACACCGTTTCCAGACATTCGACGGTGTCGCGCCACCCGTTCCAATTGAGAAGCAGGACATTGACGCGAGGCAACTGCGACGCTTGGTGCGGATCGTCACGTAGCGACAAGGGTTGTCCCTCGCGATGAGTCCGTCGGCGTGAACAGGAAGTTGTTGATGTACACGCCCGTCGGCTGACGTGACGCATCGAGCTGTTGCTGTGCATCGGCGTCGAACCCGTCGATCGACCGGAAAGAATCGGACGATCGGTCGAGGAACGACCCGTTGTAACCCATCTCGGTGATGAACGAGAACACCGAATTGATGGGGCCGGAGTGGTGGCGCCGTTCGATTTCGACGAGAAGCACGGGCTTGCTCCGCGCGATCGTTTTGGCGGCGCCGCGAAGAACGTCGAGCTCGGCGCCCTCGACATCTATCTTTATGAGCGCGACATCGGAGAACTCATACGAGTCCAGCGTGTGGACGTCGACGGAGATCCGTTCGCTCGCTTCCTGAGGTTTGGCGAGGCTCGCGCCCGCGCTGAGCAGGCGTCCGGCAATAACGGGAACGTGCAGCGTGGCGCGTCCCTTTTTTGAGCCGAGCGCGACCGGGTAGACGCGCACCTGCGAATGCGCGGCCGCGTACGCGCGCAGCGTCTCCAGACATGACGGCTGAGGCTCGAATGCCTCGACGAGCGCTCCCCGGCGGTGCAGCGCGTGCGTGTAGACGCCGACGCTCGCTCCGATGTCGATGACGCGCTGACCCGGTTCGATGGTTCGGCACACCAACGGCAACTCCGGTTCGAGCTGGCCCCTCCAGCGCTCGTACTGGTAGCGGGCCGGTGGTTGGAGACGTCCCGGGAGTAACTGACGAATGAAACGCGCCCAGGTCATTCAGAGGGACTCATGAGACGAGATGGAAACAGCAGTACTAGCGCGGTCGTCAATGAGTACGCGTCGCCGATCGGAACAGCCTCGGGCGTGAGGCCCATCGGCACGGCCTGTGCTCAACGGATTGCCTCGCCCCGCGCGCGGCGCCTGGAGCGTCGTCGTGGGTCCGCAGTGAGTTGGACGTGACAGCAGAGCCGTACCGCATCCGAGAGTTGGTTGAAGTTCGCCACACGCAAATCCGTTCGAAAAAGTGACGCCAAGTTCACAAGCAGGAATGCGCGCGCATCGCAAGCCGGTCTCCGCCGACGCACGCGGGACCACCTGGAATTTACCGGGCGCACCTCGCCGCGTCGCATTGTTAAGGGAACGCGACGAGCCGGCCGCTCTCGCGGCCCTCAGCGCGGCCGGCGCGCGCGCCGGGGTCAAGCGGATTGTCGATATCGTCGGCGCCACCGTGCTGATCATTCTGTGCATGCCGCTGTTCCTCGTGCTCGCAGTGGCGATCAAGCTCGACTCGCCAGGTGCCGTAGTATTCGCGCACCGGCGACTCGGCCGCAACGGCCGGCACTTCGACTGTCTGAAATTCCGATCGATGTGCGCCGAGGCGGAGCGCTTGCTGCAATCGGACGAGAAACTTCGCCACGACTACGTCAGCAATCACTTCAAGATTCCCACGGACTGCGATCCGCGAATCACCCGGCTCGGCCGCTTCCTGCGCAAGAGCAGTCTGGACGAGCTGCCGCAGCTGTTCAACGTCATCCGCGGTGACATGTCGCTCGTGGGCCCACGCCCGATCGTGCCTCTGGAAGCTACGCACTACGGGGAGCGGCTACCGGTGCTTCTGGCCGTGCGCCCGGGATTGACCGGACCGTGGGCGGTGCAGGGCCGGAGCCGGGTCGGCTATCCGGAGCGGGCGGACATGGAGCTCAAGTACGTGAGCACCTGGACGTTCCTGAGTGATATGCGGATCCTCGCGCGCACGCCCTGGGCGGTCGTCTCGCAGCGGGGCGCACTGTAAGGAACACGCCCGACAACGGGTCGCTCCCGCGGGACGGCATGGCGATTATCATTCGCGCGTGCCATGCATCGTCATTACCGGCGGTGCCGGTTTCATCGGCTCGGCGCTGGTTCGCAAAGTGGTCGGCGACGCCGGCGACACCGTCGTCAACGTCGACAAGCTGACGTACGCCGGTAATCTCGAATCGGTGGAACCGGTGAGCGACTCCCCCCGCTACCGTTTCGAGCGGGCGGACATTCGCGACGCGGATGTGCTACGCCGAATCTTCGAGCGCGAGCGCCCGGACGCGGTGATACATCTGGCCGCCGAATCGCACGTCGATCGGTCGATCGACGGACCCGCCGATTTCGTGCAGACCAACGTCGTCGGCACGTACACGCTGCTTCAGGAAGCACTGCGCTACTGGCGGACGCTGGACGCCGGCGCCACGAAGCGGTTTCGCTTCGTCAACGTCTCCACCGACGAGGTGTTCGGCTCGCTCGACGGCACCGCGCGCTTCACCGAAGCGTCGCAGTACCGCCCCAATTCGCCATACGCGGCGAGCAAGGCGTCGGCCGATCACCTCGCGCGCGCCTGGCACCGGACCTACGGCCTCCCGGTGATCACGACGAACTGCTCGAACAACTACGGCCCGTATCAGTTTCCGGAGAAACTCATCCCGCTGACCATCCAGAACGCGTTGGCCGGCAGGCCGCTGCCCGTCTACAGCCGTGGCGAACACGTGCGCGATTGGCTGTTCGTGGACGATCATGTGGACGCCCTCCTCTGCGTGCTCGCCAACGGTACTCCCGGCGAGACCTACGGAATCGGCGGCGGGAGCGAGCGGCACAACATCGATGTCGTGCGCACGATCTGCGCGCTTGTCGACGAGCTCGTCCCCGGCGCGACGCCGCGCGCGGAGTTGATCCGGTTCGTCGCGGACCGCCCCGGCCACGATCTGCGCTACGCCATCGACACCGGCAAGATCGAGCGCGAGCTGGGGTGGCGACCGCGCGAATCGTTCGAGAGCGGGTTGCGCCGGACCGTGGAGTGGTACCTCGCCAATCAACGCTGGTGCGAGCGCGTGCAATCCGGCGCGTATCGCGGCGAACGCCTCGGGTTGGGGACCGCTTCGTGACGCGCCGCGGCATCATCCTCGCCGGCGGAGCCGGAACCCGACTGCACCCGATCACGCTCGTCGTGAGCAAGCAGCTGCTGCCGATCTACGACAAGCCGATGATCTACTACCCGCTCACGACGCTGATGCTCGCCGGCATCCGCGACATCCTCATCATCTCCACCCCGGCCGACCTGCCGCGCTTCCGCCAGTTGCTCGGCGACGGATCGCAATGGGGTTTAGCGTTCTCATACGCCGAGCAGGCGACGCCCAATGGGCTCGCGCAGGCGTTCGTGATCGGGCGCGAGTTCGTCGGGTCGTCCCCGTCGGCGCTCATCCTCGGCGACAACATCTTCTACGGCGCCGGGTTCGCCGAACAACTCCGGCGTGCCGCCGCCGAAACGAGCGGCGCAACCGTGTTCGGGTACCACGTCCGCGACCCGGAGCGGTACGGCGTGGCCGAGCTCGACGCCCACGGGCGCATCGTCGGCATCGCCGAGAAACCCGCGCAGCCGAAGTCCAACTACGCGATCACCGGAGTGTACTTTTACGACAACGAGGTCGTGCGTATCGCCGAAAGTCTCCGTCCGTCGGCGCGCGGCGAGTACGAGATCACGGATGTGAATTGCGCGTACCTCGAGCGCGGTCGTTTGCGGATGGAGATCCTGGGCCGCGGCTCGGCCTGGCTCGACACCGGGAACCACGAGTCGTTGCACGAAGCGTCGAGCTTCATCGAGACCATCGAAAAGCGGCAGGGGCTCATGGTCGCCTCGCCGGAGGAGATCGCATGGCGGATGGGCTACATCTCCCGAGCGGACGTGGAGAAGCTGGCGCACCAGCTCGGCAACAGCAGCTATGGGCAGTCCCTGCTGCGGCTGACGCGGGAGGCGCCGCACGAGTGAAGATCGTCGCGACGACGCTCCCCGACGTGAAAGTCGTCGAGCCGAAGGTGATCGAAGATGAGCGCGGCCGGTTCTTCGAGCTGTTCCGCGCCGAGCGGTTCTCCGCCGCCGGGCTCGCCGATCGATTCGTCCAGGACAACGTGTCGTTGTCCATGCACGGCGTGGTGCGCGGGCTGCACCTCCAGCACCCATTCGGGCAGGCCAAGCTCGTCTGCGCTTTACGCGGCGAGATCTTCGACGTCGCCGTGGATGTTCGCGTCGGGTCGCCGACGTTCGGACGATGGGTCGGACAGACCCTCTCGGCGACCGACGAGCGCCAACTCTACATCCCGGCCGGGTTCGCGCATGGCTTCGCCGTTACGTCGGCGGAGGCGATCGTCCTGTACAAGTGCACCGAGTACTACCACGCCGAGGCGGAGCGAACCATCCGCTGGGACGACCCGGCGATCGGCATTCCCTGGCCGGTGACCAACCCGCTGCTTTCGGCCAAGGACCGGGACGCCCCCGCACTCGCTGACCTCAGGCGCGATCTGCTGCCGACCTTCCAGGCCTGAGCGGCCGCGCAACGATGCGTTCGCTCCCGCTTCGCCGGCCGACGCTCCTCCTCGGCTCGAGCGGTCAGATCGGTTTCGAGCTCATGCGTCTGCTGCGGGGCTCCACGGACGTCGTCTCGCCAGCGCGCGCTGAGATCGATCTCACCCGGCCGGATTCCGTGCGGCACGCCGTTCGACGCGTGCAGCCCGCGGTGATCGTGAACGCCGCCGGATACACCGCGGTCGATCGCGCCGAATCCGAGCGCGATCTGTGTTTCCAAGTGAATGCGGAGGCTCCGGGCGTGCTGGCCGAAGAGGCGCGCGCCTGTGGCGCGATTCTGGTCCACTACTCGACCGACTACGTGTTCGACGGCGCGAAGCCCGTTCCGTACGTGGAGACGGATCTCCCCGGGCCGCTCAACATTTACGGCGAGAGCAAGCTGGCCGGCGAGCGCGCGGTGCAGGGTGCCGGCGGCGCCCATCTCGTGTTGCGAACGAGCTGGGTGTACGGCCCGCGTGGAACGAACTTCCCGCGCACCATTCTTCGCCTCGCCCGCGAGCGCAGCGAGCTTCGCGTCGTTGCCGACCAGACCGGCACGCCGACCTCGAGCCGTACTATTGCCGCGGCGACGGTGGACATTCTGTACAAACTCTTTGAACATGGCGACGCGATGGACAGCGCGGCCGAATGGTCGGGGATTTATCACGTAGCGGGATCCGGATTGGCAACGTGGTATGACGTCGCGCAGGCGGTGCTCGCCGCGGACCCGCGGGCGAACGAGCAGCGATGCGAGCGGGTGCTCCCGATCCCGACGACCGAGTTCCCGACGCCGGCGCGGCGGCCGCGTTACTCGGTGCTGGACTGCACCAAAGCGCGGTCGCGGTTCGGTCTCACGTTCGACGATTGGCGCTTCGAGCTCGCCAGCGTGATTAGCGAGCTCGCGTGAACGGGTCCGACTAGGAAACGAGACTGCGCGCCGCCGCCACCACGTGGTCCGCGGTGATGCCGAGGCCCTCGTAGATCCGCTCGTACGGCGCCGACGCGCCGTAGCGCGTGAGCCCGACGATCGTGCCGCGCTGTCCTACCCACGCATGCCACGACATCGGGTGCCCCGCTTCAACCGCGACGCGCGGCAGGCCTTCCGGAAGTACGGACCGCTGATACTCCGCGCTCTCGCGCGCGAACAGCTCGTGTGACGGCATGCTCACGACCCGTGAGCGAATGCCCAACTCCGTCAGCTTCTTTTGTGCCGCGAGAGCGATTCCCACCTCGGAGCCCGCCGACATCAACACGATCTGCGGCGCGCCTCCCTCGTCGCGCAGAACGTACGCCCCGCGCGCGACGCCCGCCGCCGAACCGTGCGTCTCGCGATCGATGAACGCGAGCTTCTGGCGCGTGAGGACGAGGGCCACCGGTCCGCCGGTGAGATTCACCGCGATCTTCCACGCCTCCGCCGTCTCGCTCGCGTCCGCCGGGCGGATCAACGTCATGTTGGGGATCGCGCGCAGCGTGGAGAGCTGCTCGATCGGCTGATGCGTGGGTCCGTCCTCCCCCAAACCGATCGAATCGTGCGTGTAAATGAAAATCACGTGCTGATGCATGATCGCGGCGAGGCGAACCGCCGGACGCATGTAGTCCGAAAAAATGAGAAAGGTGCCGCCATACGGGAGAATCCCCTTGTGCAGCGCCATGCCGTTCATGATCGCCGCCATCCCGTGCTCGCGCACGCCGTAGTGCACGTAACGCGCGTCCTTTTCGTCGGGCGCGAAGTTCCGCCAGGCCTTCACCGACGTGTTGTTGGACGGCGTGAGGTCGGCCGATCCGCCCACGAGCTCGGGGAGCAGCTCCGCCGTCGCATTCAACACGGCGCCGAACGCGGCGCGGCTGGCGACATTGCCGTTCTCCTTGGTGAAGGTCGGCACCTTCTGCTCCCATCCGGCCGGCCGCCTGCCCTCCAGCCGCCTCGTGAGCTCGGCCGCTGCCGCCGGATGCGCCGCGGCGTACGCTTTCGCCGTCGCTTCCCATTCCGCGCGGAGGGCCGCGCCACGCTGCTTTGCCTTCCGACAATGCTCGAGCGCCTCCGGCGGCACGTAAAACGGCTCGAGGCTCGGCCAGCCGAGGTTTTTCTTCGTGGCGATGATCTCGTCCTTTCCAAGCGCTTCGCCGTGTGCCTTCGCCGTGTCCATCTTGTTCGGGCTGCCGTAACCGATGTGCGTCCGCGTGATGACCATCGTCGGCCGCTCGTCGCCGTGTTTCGCCTCGGTGATCACGCCGTCGACCTCGTCGAGATCGTTCACGTCGTGGATGTGCAGCACGCGCCAGCCATACCCCTCGAACCGCTTCGCCGCATCGTCGGTGAGCGTGAGCTCGGTGCTACCGTCGATCGTGATCCGGTTGTCGTCGTAGAAGCCGATCAGTTTGCCGAGCTTGAAATGTCCGGCGAACGACGACGCTTCGTGCGAAATGCCCTCCATCAGATCGCCGTCGCTGCAGATGAAGAACGTGTGGTGATCGACGATGTCGTGTCCGGGGCGGTTGAACGTCGCCGCGAGGTGTGCTTCCGCCACCGCCATCCCCACGGAGTTGGCGACGCCCTGGCCGAGCGGGCCGGTCGTCGTCTCGACACCGGGCGTGTAACCGTATTCCGGGTGCCCCGGCGTCCGGCTCTCCCACTGACGGAACTCCTTCAGGTCATCGAGCGTGAGGCCGTAGCCGGTCAGATATAGAATGCTGTAGAGCAGCATCGAGGCGTGGCCGCACGAAAGAACAAAGCGGTCGCGATTGGGCCACTCCGGATCGGCCGGGTCGTGCCGCATGTGCTTCGTGAACAGCAGGTACGCGAGCGGCGCCAGGGCCATCGGCGTGCCGGGGTGTCCCGATTCCGCTTTCTGGACCGCATCCATCGAGAGGGTGCGGATGGTGTTGATGCAGAGGAGATCGAGATCGGTGGAAGGCGTGGCGGGCGCGGTGGCGGTCATGGTCTCGGGCATCGGTTAACGAACGTCGAAAGTTACTCCACGGATTTGTTGGTAGCCACGAAGCAAAAGCGACAATCCCGCGGCCGCTTTGTCCGTTTTGAAAGGCCAGCGAGTCGAGAACTGGGTATCTTGAACGACGAGTGAATTCAAAGGGTCTGACCCTTTGAATTAGCACCCCAAAGACCCACAACGGCCCATGTCTATCGCACTCCGTCGCGCCGCGGTCGCCCTTGCTTTCGCGACGCCCATCGCCGCGCAGCAGCCCGCCCTCGTCGTGCTGAACAAGAGCGAGGCGACGGCCTCGATGATCTCACTGGCCGACGGGAAGATCTTCGCGACCATGCCGGTTGGCGACGGGCCGCACGAGGTGGC
>Ga0137314_1000135_pt1 | contig 23095 bp, 17 predicted proteins | sample EasRivERMZT199_2_FD_102289 | JGI IMG/M metagenome (GOLD analysis project Ga0137314, IMG submission 102289) | Soil microbial communities from meander-bound floodplain in the East River, Colorado, USA - East River MetaG ERMZT199_2 | ecosystem: Environmental > Terrestrial > Soil > Floodplain ... | reverse complement strand
TCCGTGCCGCTGATGTCGGGCGCCTGGTCGTTGCGACGTACCTTGTCGCGCGCCACCTGCACCCTCACGGCGTCGAGCACTGTCGCAGCGCGCGCCAGGCGCGTGTCGGCGACGAGAATGTCCTGGTCGGCGGTCCGCTTCACCTCGAAGCGCCTGGCCGCGAAGCCGAGGGCGGCGAAGCTGACCACGTAGTCGCCGTCGCCGTTCGGGAAGCTGATCGTGAAGCGGCCCTGTTTGTCGGTCCGCGCCTGCTTGTTCGTGTTATTGGCGATCGAGGTTGCGGTGACGGTCACGCCTTCGATCGGCAGGCTGTCAGGCCCGGTGACCCGCCCGCGAATGATGTCGGTCTGCGCCTGGAGTGGACGAAAGCCAAGGATTGCCGGCGCGACGACAGCCAGCGCCAGCAGAAGGACGCGACGGATGCTCACAACACCTCCCAATCAGGGGGAATGCGGAAGTACGGGCGTACGAGGGAGGAGATACCGCTGTTTCCCGCGCCGACGGTACATGGAATTGTACGCAGATCAACGGAACCCTGCTGGCCGAACGTAATGCAGGTGCAACGCACGGTCATCCGCGCGGTTAGACCCGGCCATGGCCGGGATGGTTGTTCGCCCCTCCGCTGGACCGCGGCCGGTCCACCGGCGAAGTTCCTGATCCCCCGGGAGCCCCTCGGCTCCCTTCCCACGCTTGGCCGCGCACACTTCCCCCACCCACACCATGCCTCCAAAGCGCGGGTCCGCGTCTGCCGGACCGTCACCCATAGTCTCGCCCCGCTTCATGCCGCTCCTCATCCTGCTGTTCGTCGGCAGCGGCTGCGCGGCGCTCATCTACGAGATCGTCTGGTTCCAGCTGCTCCAGCTGATCGTCGGATCGTCGTCCATCTCATTGGGCGTCGTCCTCGGGACGTTCATGGGGGGTATGTGCCTCGGCAGCCTCTACCTGTCGAAGTTCGTCGGCACGAAGGAGCATCCGCTGCGCGTCTACGCGGCCCTCGAGGCGGCGATTGGCGTCTGCGGCGTGCTCATTCTGTTCGGGCTCCCATGGGCCGGCGGCCTGTACACGGCGATCGCCATCCAGGGGATGCCGGGGCTGTTCATGCGCGCCTTGTTCTGCGCCATCTGCCTCCTTCCCCCCACGCTGCTCATGGGGGCGACGCTCCCCGCCATCGCGCGCTGGGTGCAGGCTACGCCGAACGGTGTCTCGTGGCTCGGCTTCTTCTACGGCGGTAACACGGCGGGCGCCGTGCTCGGCTGTATCCTCGCCGGTTTCTATCTGTTGAGCACGCACGACGTCGCCTACGCGACGTTCGTCGCTGTCGCGATCAACTTCGCGGTGGCAGGCGCCGGCTTCTTCCTGTCCAAGGCGACGCCGCACACCGCGCCCGTGGACGAGGACGTCAAAGCGGCGGCGACGAAGATCCCTCCGGGCTCATGGCCGGTGTACGCGACCATCGGGCTTTCCGGCATGGCCGCCCTCGGCGCCGAGGTCGTTTGGACGCGACTGCTGTCGCTCACGATCGGCGCGACGACGTACACCTTCTCGCTGATCCTCGCGGCGTTCCTCGCCGGCCTGGGCATCGGAAGCAGCGTCGGTTCGTTCGCGGCACGCACCGTCGCCAACCCGCGCGCGGCGCTGGGCTGGTGCCAATTCTTTATCATGTGCGGGCTGGCGTGGGCCGCCTATGCGCTCACGGGCAGTCTCCCGTACTGGCCGATCAACCCCGAGCTGTCCACGGGCGCAGCGTACACGTTCCAGATCGACATCGTGCGCTGCCTGTACACGGTGCTCCCGTCGGCGATCCTGTGGGGCGCCAGCTTCCCGCTCGCGCTCGCGGCGGTTGCGCAGAAGGACCAGGACCCCGGCAAGCTGGTTGGCAGCGTTTACGCGGCGAACACCGTGGGCGCGATTCTCGGCTCCCTCGTCGTCGCGCTCGTCCTCGTCGCCTGGATCGGCACGCAGGGCACGCAGCGCGTGCTGATCGTGATGGCCGGAATCGGCGCGCTGCTCACTCTCGTTCCGGTGGCGAAGGAGGGGGGCAAAGTCGTGCTCGAACCGCGCGGCCTGGCGCTCGGCGCGCTGGTCGCCATCGTCGCGATCGCGCTCGTGTCGTCGGTCGGGAAGATCCCCGGGTTGCTCGTCGCCTACGGTCGATTCATGCCCGTGCGCATGGGCAACATGAACGACATCATCTACATGGGCGAAGGGCTGCAATCGACGGTGGCCGTGTCGCGGCTCCCGAACGGAGTGCTCAACTACCACAACGCGGGCAAGGTGCAGGCGTCGAGCGAGCCGCAGGACATGCGGCTTCAGAGAATGCTCGGACACCTCACGACGCTGCTTCCGGCGAACCCGCGCAAGGTGCTGGTGATCGGCTGCGGCGCCGGCGTCACGGCGGGCGCGGTGAGCATCGATCCCCGCGTGCTGGATCAGACGATCGCCGAGATCGAGCCGCTCGTGCCGAAGGTCGTGTCGACGTATTTCGCCAAGCACAACTTCGACGTCGTCAACAATCCCAAGGTCCACATCAAGATCGACGACGCGCGGCACTACATTCTCACGACGGACGAAAAGTTCGACGCGATCACCTCCGACCCGCTCGACCCGTGGGTCAAGGGCGCGGCGACGCTGTACACGCGGGAGTTCTGGGAGCTGGCCAAAAAGCATCTGAATCCCGGCGGCGTGATCACGGTCTTCGTGCAGCTCTACGAGAGCAACGAGGCCGCGGTGAAGAGCGAGATCGGCACCTTCTTCGAGGCGTTCCCGAACGCGATCGTGTTCGGCAACACCTACAACGGCGCCGGCTACGACGTGGTGCTCGTCGGTCAGCTCGATCCGAAGCCGATCGACGTCGACGCGATCCAGGCGCGTTTGAGCACGCCCGAGTACGCGCCGATCGCCCATTCGCTCAGCGAGATCGGCTTCAACTCGGCGTACGACCTGTTCGCGACGTTCGCGGCGCAGGGCGAGATGCTCAAGCCGTGGCTCGCCGACGCGCAGATCAACCGCGACCGCAACCTGCGTCTTCAGTACCTCGCGGGGCTCGGCTTCAACCTTTATCAGCAGGCGACGATCTACGAGAACATGATCCGGTACCGGAAGTACCCGGAGAACCTGTTCGTCGGTTCGCCGCAGACGCTGCAGTTCCTGCGGTCGGCGATCGGCGGGTACTGATCGCGGGTCGTCATCCCCTGCACGGTTGTCATCCCCCGCGATCCCTGAGCGCAAGCGAAGGGGTCGCGGGGGATCTCGCTTTACGGCTTTGTTCGCTTTCGTCGCGTGCGAACGTAATCTGGGAACACCCCTGTGGCGTCGCTGCGGTCGCCCTTGCCAGATCAGTGTCGAGGGGTCTCCTGCCAGAGAGCTCTAGCAGAGTTTTCTCATGCCGCGCCCGATTACGCGTGCAAGCGAATTGCCTGACCCTGCTAATCCAAAAACACGTTGGCCCGTCTCTCGCCCTCCCCTGCTTCCGCGGGTCATCGATCGCGCTAGGCGACTACGACGCCGCGTGAAGCCGAATTTTTGGGAGGATGCAGCAATGGGAGTAACACGCCATGTAGTCGGACCCATCATGGCTTTCGCGGCGCTCGGGGCATTGAGCGCATGCGATAGCGATGACTTCGTCAACGTCATTACGCCGATCGCAACAACGCTGACGATCAATGCTCCGTCTGATGGACAGACGGGAGTCGTTGGTCAGGCGCTCGCGACGCCGCTCAGCGTTCACGTCACCGATGTGAGGGGGAACGCGGTGGCCGGCGCCACGGTGAGCTGGGCCGTGGTCGGTGGCGGAGGAACATTGAGCGCGGCCACGAGCGTTTCCGACTTGAGCGGGGACGCCACGATCGTCTGGACACTGCCGAATCTCGCCGGCGCCTATCAGGTTCAGGCCTCGCTCGCCAACGGCAACTCGGTGACGTTCAACGCCACGGCGACCGCCGCCGCGGCAACGGCTCTACAACTCATCAGCGGCGACAACCAGGGCGTGCCCGCGGGCACGGCTACGCAGGCGATGGTCATCCGGGCCGTCGATCAGTTTGGCAACCCGGTCGCGGGCGTTTCCATCGCCTGGTCCACGACGGGAGGCGGCGCGTTGAACGTGACGTCCGGGTTGACCGACGCGGCCGGGAATGCCCAGGTCACGCTGACCACGTCCGGTGCGGCGGGACCGTTTACCGTGACGGCATCGAGTGGAACGCTCACGCCGATCGTCTTCAACGGCATCGGTTCCTGAGCTGAACTGCACGTCACAGATGGGAGTTGTAGTTCGTCCGTGCGCACGCCGCTGTCCGAGTCACGCAGGCGCAAACGGCCAACGACAACCACCAGTAGCAGCAACAGAAACAGGATACGGATCTGACGGATTGAACGGATAAAGACGATCAGTTTTGAGTGATTCGAAGGTGGCGCGGACGACCCCCCCTCCACCTTGCTCGGAACAAGTCCGTCAAGATCCGTTGGATCCGTTCAAATCCGTATCCTGTTGCTTTTGTTGTTGCTGTTGCAGCGGCCCTGTGCCTTTTGCCGTTGCCTGTGTCGTCGCTTGCCCTGGCCGCTGCCGTCGCCCTTGCCAGCGTCAACGTCGACGGTCCCTGTTCCCGCCAGAGAGCTTTAGTAGAGTTCTCTCATGCCGCGCCCGGTTGTGCGCGCCAGCGGATGGCCTGACCCCGCTATGTCAAAACCCCGTTGGCCCGCCTTTCGCCTTTCCCTACTCCGCGGGTCATCGATCGCGCTAGGCGACAAACGACGACCCCGCGTGATGCCGGACCTCTGGGAGGATGCACCAATGGGAGTAGCACGCCATGTAGTCAGGCCCATCATGGCTCTCGCGGCGATCGCTGCGCTGGGCGCATGCGACAGTGAAGACTTCATCAACGTTGTCGCCGGGACGCAGCTGGTCATCAGCGCGCCAACGAACGGACAGACCGCGCCGGTCGGTACGGCGCTCCCGCTGCCGCTCAGCGTGCGTGTCCTTGATCCGGCCGGTAACCCGGTGGCAGGCGCGACGGTGAGCTGGGCAGTGATCGGAAACGGAGGCGCCGTGAGCGCGGCAACCAGCGAGTCCGACGTGAACGGCGACGCGAGTGTCGTCTGGACGATGCCCGCCCTCACGGGTGTCTACTCCGTTCAAGCGTCGCTGCGCAGCGGCGCGACGGCGGACTTCACGGCCACGGCGACGGCCGGCCCGGTCGCGCAGCTCGTTTTGCTCAGCGGACAGGACCAGTTCATCCCCGCGGGAACGACCACGGCACCGCTGGCCATCCAGGCCTTCGATGCGCTCGGCAACCCTGCGGCCGGCATTCAGATCACATACGCCACCACGGCGGGCACGCTCAGCGCGACCTTCGTGTTGACCGACGCGGACGGCAAGGCGTCGGTGACGTTGACCACGGCCGCAGGCCCGTACACCGTCACGGCATCGTCGGGCAACGCCTCGCCGATCGTCTTCGCGGGCAACGGCACCTGATCTGAACGGCACGTCACAAGGTGGGCGGTGGCAGCTTTGCCTACCCCGCTCATCTGAACGCCACCCGGATCCGCGGCGAAAGTAGCCCTCCGGGTGGCGTTGCATTACGATGGAGCAGGACCACCCTCAGTCGAGGTTCCCATGCCCATCGTCAGCTCGCGTGTCGTGGCGGCGTTCGCGCTCGCCGTCGTAGCAAACTCCGCGGCCGCCCAGAGCGCCGCCAGGCGCCCGATGACCTTCCTCGACATGCAGTTGATGAAGCAGGTCGGATCGCCGGCGCCAAACGCCAACGGCTCGTGGATGCTGTACACCCTGTCCACACCCGATTGGAAGGAGGCCAAGCGCCAGACCGACATCTATGTGGTGTCGATGGACCAGGGCGTCGCGCTCACCAAGCAGCTCACCTACACCAAGGATAAGAACGAGTCCGCTCCGCGCTGGTCGCGCGACGGATCGTTCTTCGTGTTCGCCTCCAACCGCGACGCGCCGGCCGCGAGCGCCAATCAAAACCAGCTCTACGTCATGCGCCCCGACGGCGGCGAGGCGCGCAAGATCACCGACGCGCGAGAGGGCGTCTCGACCTTCGCCTTCAGCAAAGACGGGCGCTGGCTCGCCTACCGCAGCGGCAAGGCCGACGACGAACAGCTGTACGCCCTCCCCGTCGCCGGCATCGATTCAGCCAGGCCGGTCCAGGTCACTCGTCACGCAACCGGCGTCGGCATCTGGGAGTGGGCCCCGGATTCCAGGCGCATCTACTTCATCACCGCGGACACCGTCGACAAAGACGAGAAGGCCCGCATGGAGAAGAAGTTCAACGTCGCCATCCGCAACGCCGAGACCCCCGTGTCGAGCCTGTGGGCGCTCGAGATGGACGCGCGCCTGGTGAAGCGCCTCACGCGCGACACGACGATCACCGTTCAGAATTTCGCGATCTCTCCGGACGGACGCTACGTCGGCTTCCGTGGAACGCAGGCCAACCGCTACAAGCGGAACATCACCGAGCAGAACATCAACACGGACCTGTTCCTGCTCGACGCGACCTCTGGTGCCATCGAGCGCCTGACGGACAACGGCGAGATCGGCGAGTCCGCGCTCAGCTTCTCCCCCGACATGCAGTGGCTCGCGTTTTCATCGAGCGACGACATGACGCGCTACAACATGAAGAACACGCGCGTCTACATGCGCCGCCTCGCCGACAAAGGAGGATCGTGGCGCAAGCTCGGCTCGGGCTTCGACGGCGACGTGACCGTCGGGTTCTGGTCCAAGGACGGCAAGACGATCTACTTCAATGAAGGCGTGAAGGCGACGAATCAGCTCCTCGCGCTCGACGTCGCGAGCGGAAGCGTGAAGCCCGTCGTCGCCGAAAAGGCGTCGGTCACGGTGAGCGAGGACGAAGACTCGCACCGCATCCTCATCAACTACGCCGACCCGAAGACGCCGACGACGATCTACACCGTCGCTTCCATCGAGCAGGTAGGAAATCGTGCAGCGTGGAAGCAGCTCACGGCCTCCAACACGCAAATCGCCAACTTCTCCCTCGGCGACGAAGAAGAGATTACCTGGAAGTCGACCGACGGCCGCATCGTCGGTGGCGTGCTGGTTCGCCCCGCCAACTATCAGGCGGGGCGCCGCTATCCACTCATCGTCGCCATTCACGGTGGCCCGGCCAGCGCCGACGTCCTCGGCTTCAACGGCGGATACGGTGCGCAGGTGTACGCGGGCGCCGGCTACGCCGTGCTCAAGCCCAACTATCGCGGCTCGACGAACTACGGTGAGAAGCACAAGAACGACATCGTGGGCAACTATTTCCCGCGCGGCTTCGACGACATCATGACCGGCGTCGACTATCTCGTCGCGCAGGGCCTCGTCGACAGCACGAAGATGGGCGTGCTCGGCTGGAGCGCCGGGGGCCACTGGTCGAACTGGATTCTCACCCACACCAATCGCTTCAAGGCGATCAGCTCGGGCGCCGGCACGTCGAACTGGATCTCGATGTACGCCGAGAGCGACGTGCAGCGGAACCGGCAGTACTATCTCGGCGACAAGCTCCCGTACGACGACTTCGACGCGTACTGGAACCAGTCGCCGCTCAAGTACATCAAGAACGCCAAGACCCCGACGATGATACACGTCGTCGACGGCGACCCGCGCGTGCCGCGTCCGCAGTCGGAAGAGCTGCACATGGCGCTCAAGCGACTCAACGTGCCCACGGAGTTCTTCGTCTACCCCGGCGCGAGCCACGGCATCCCCGACCCACGCAACCAGCTCGTGAAATCCGTCGCCGAGATGGCGTGGATGGACTATTGGGTGCGCGGCATGGGAAAGAAGTTCGCCTGGCGCGACGTGCTGAAGACGCTCGAGGAACCGGCGGTCATTCCGTAGCCGGTGGACGCTGCGCTTACCCCTCGCGCAGCGTCAGCGTAAACACCGCCCCCTCCGCCACCTCGCTTCGCACGCGCAGATCCCCTCCCATGCCGCGTGCGAGGTCGCGGGCGATCGCGAGACCGAGGCCTACGCCCTGCGCCGTCTGGCCCTGCTTGCGGTCGAGTTGCACGAACGGCTCGAAGATCGACTCCTGCTTGCTGCGCGCGATCCCGGGGCCCGTGTCGCGCACCCGCAGGTAAACGTTGTTCGGCGGACTGCCGACACGCGTGCCGCAGGTCACCGTCACGCGCCCGCCGGCGGGGGTGAACTTCGCCGCGTTGCCAAGGAGGTTGATGAGAATCTGCTGCAGCTTCTCGCGGTCGGCACGCACCACGCAGTCGGGGGGAACCGTGATCTCGAAATCGATGTCCTTGGCGGCGAATTGCGGCTCGACCATCGGCGTCATGTCGTGGAGCACGTCGATCAGGGGGACGTCCTCGAGGTTGTACTCGACCCGCCCCGACTCGATGCGCGCCAGGTTCAACAGATCGTTGATCAGATAGAGCAGATGCGTCTGGCTGCGCCTTAACCGCTCCATTGCGTCGCGCTGGGCGTCGGTCACTGGACCGTGGACACCCATCTCAACGAGCTGCGCATGCCCCGCGATCGCGTTCAGCGGGGTGCGCAGCTCGTGGCTCATCACCGACAGGAACTCCGTCTTCGAACGATTCGCCGCCTCGGCGTCGGCGCGGCCGCGGTCGGCCTCGACCTTCGCGGCCTCCAGCGCCTCGTTCTGCATTTCCAGCTCGGCCGCCTGCTCCTGGAGCTGCTGCGCCTGCATTTCCAGCTCGGAGGCCTGCCCTTGGAGCTCCCGATGCTGCTCCTCGAGCAGTTTGGCCGTGCGCACCTCTTGCTCGGCGTGCCCGAGGAGCGTGGCGGTGAGCAGGAGCGACAGCACGACCCCGAGGATCGTCCCGCCGACGAGGATGATCGTGACAATGCGCCGCCAGCCCGCCTCGCTTTCGGCGCGGGTGGCGAGCAGGCGCCGCTCCTCAGCGACGAAGTCGCCGAGCGTCGATCGCACGGCCTCCATCGCAAGTTTGCCACGGTCGGTGTGGATCACGACTTCGGCGGCGGCAAAGCCAGAACGGCGGCGAAACTCGATCGTCTCCGCGAGCTCGGCGAGTTTCGTGTCCACTTCGACGGACAACGAGTCCAGCCGGTGCTGCTGCGTCGGGTTGTCGCGTGTGAGCTCGCCCAGCGCCGCCATATCCGCGCGCAGCCCCCCGAGCGCCCGCTCGTAGGGCGCGAGGTAAGCTGTGTCGCCGGTGATGATGTATCCACGTTGCCCGGTCTCCACGTCCTGGAGCGCCGAGAAGGTGGCCTGCGCCTGGTCAATGACGTCGCGCGAGTGGGCGACGCGTTCGCGGCTTATCTGCGACCGTTGGACCCCATCATATGCGAGGGCGCCAAAGGCGAGGACGACGATCCCCGGACCGATGGCGAGCGCTGCCCGCCGCACCCGCGTACTGCGCACACCCGTGTCGTGGACGACTAGACCAGGCACGCAGCCATGAGGACTCGGGGATTAGAGCGGCGTCGCAGCTCGGTGACGTGGGGCACGCTGGAATGTGCAGTCGCGACCGGGGTCTGTCACGTGTGGGGTGGGGGGACGTGCGCGAAACGGTGCCGACGCCTATTCTTGTTCTGGCGGGACCGCTCCTCCCTCCCCCGCTTCCCATCCCGAGAACCTCCGCCCTCGCAGACACCCTCGCGCTGGGACCAAACAAGCGTATCTTTTCCCGCCGTCTTCCCGGTCACGTTGCATGTGGCCGCGTGCATTCGTCCAAACGGTCGAGTGCACAGCCTATCGTGAGGGCAAGGTTCACGAGTCCAACGAGTCGCCGCGGTCGGCCTGGTCGGTCCGCCGGCTCACAACACTGAAGGAGTTCGACAATGCGTACCAAGGGCACGGTCAAGTGGTTCAACGATGCGAAGGGTTTTGGCTTCATCACGCCGGAAGGTGGGCAGAAGGATTGCTTCGTCCATCATTCTGCCATTCAGTCCTCGGGCTTCCGCTCGCTCGCCGAGGGCGACCAGGTCGAGTTTGACATCGTGCAGGGCCAGAAGGGCCCCGCCGCGGAGAACGTGACCAAGATCGGCTGACGGCTCCAAACACCGTCTTCGCGCGGGAACCCTCCGCGCCCAAACGACCGCGTGCCGAGAGGTACGCGGTCGTTCGCGTTTTGTCATCCTGAGAGCCTGCCCTCGAGGAGCGTAAGCGACGAGGGGGGAGCGAAGCGACCGGAGGATCTCGCCTTTAGGGGCGGAGCCGCGACAGACGACGAATCCGCGCGTCGGTGTCGTCGACCAGTGGGCTGAATTTGGGGAGTCGCGGGCGCACCGACTTGAACGTCGCCAGCGCCAGCGCCGGCTTCCCCGCGGCTTCCTCCACGCTCGCGATGCAGTAGTCGCGGAACACCTCTTCGCCGGCGCGCAGCGGCATCCCGTCGAACAGCCATGTGACGGTGGCGAGATCCGCCTCCCCCGATACGGCGGGAACGAGCGGCGACGTCGCGCGAGCCTGCGCCGTGAGGTACGCCGAGCCGCCGAGGCAGATCCCGTCGGCGAGCTTGCGGCGAACGTCGGACGACATCGCCTCCCCGCTCTCGCGCAATTCGTTGGCGACGCGGATCAGCTCCGCGCCCGAGCTGTCGTCGCGTTGGTCCATGAACGCGCCCAGCTCGAGGCTGCGAATGAAATCGCGCTCCCGCCCCGTGACCTTGGCGGCGGCGAAGTGCGCCCGCGCTTCTGCCGGGGAGCCGCGCCGCAAGAGAATCCAGTGCGCCAGCATCGCGTGCGCGAACGGATTCGTCGAGTCGGCCGCGAGCGCCCGCCGATACTGCTCCTCCGGCTTCATCGCGAGGTTTCCGTCGCGCCACAGCAGATAGTCCGCCCAGCCAAGATGGGCGGCGAGATCCCCTTTGCGCTGGTCGTCGGACGTCGCAATGCCGCGCACGAGAATCGGCTGCACCTTGGTCACGATGTCGGTGAACCTCTGCTGCGCGACCGTCACGCGAATCCGCCGCAGCCACTCCATGGCGACGTCTTCCTGGGCGATCCGCACCTCGGCGCGATCGGCGTCTATCTTGGCCCCCTGCTGGAGCGCCTCGAACGCCTCCGGATAGTGCCCCGCGACCCGCTGCTGCTTGGCGGCGTCGATCTGCTCGGCGAGGTGGCGCTGCTTGAGCTTCGCCTCGGACACCATGACGGCTGCGCGCTGGATCGCGAACGCAAGGCCCAGAATGGCCGACAGTGCCGTCACCAGCTTCATGCCCGTGGAGAACCTGGTCTCACGGGGCGCCTGCGGCGCCGATCGTTGTTCAGGGGTCGTCGGCATCCTGGTCAGGCAGAGGGCAGAGTGGGTGTTTCAGATCACGGAGACTGGGCAGCATCGCCGGTCTGGTCAAGCACAGGACTGGTGGCGCGCCGGGCATGTCACATCCGAAGGCGTCTCCCAGTGTGTCGGCGCGCACAGCGGGAGAGGGCACGCGGAGCTACGCCTTTGAGGGCGGATGGCGTCGCAAGATTGGAAAGCTCTAATCTTTTTGCGCGCCGGGCCCGATCTGGACATACTCAATCAGCCGGTCCTTCTCCCTCCACGGAAAGACTCTCGTGAAAAGACTAATCGTCTGCTGCGACGGCACGTGGAATCGCGCCGACCAGGAGTCCGATGGTACGCCCTGCGCCACGAACGTCGTGAAGCTCGCGTACCGCGTTGCCAAGAAGGACCCGAAGGGAATCGCGCAGGTGACGTTCTACGACCAGGGCGTTGGGACCGGCAACGTCATCGACCGGTTCTCCGGCGGCGCGTTTGGCGAAGGTCTCGAGGACAACATTTTCGACGCGTACCGTTTTCTGATGGCCAACTATGAGCCGGGAGACGACATCTTCCTCTTCGGCTTCAGCCGTGGGGCGTTCACGGCGCGCAGCATCGCCGGCATGATCAGAAAATGTGGAATCCTCGATCGCATTCACGTCGAGAAGTACATCGAGGCGCTCAAGCTCTATCATCGCGACGACGTGGGCCCCGACGACACGCCCGCCAAAGACTTCAGACGCGATTTTTCCTGCTGCGGCTCCGAGCCCACGCCGATCCAGTGCGTCGGCGTATGGGACACGGTCGGAGCGCTCGGCATTCCGATACGGGGACTGCGGGGGCTCACGCGACAGAAGTATCTCTTCCACGACACCGAACTGAGCGGGAGCGTCGCCTTCGCTTTTCACGCGCTGGCGATCGATGAGCATCGTGCGCCGTTTGAGCCCACGCTCTGGCTCGAGAAGCCGAAGCCCAAACAACTCGTCGCGCAAACATGGTTCGCCGGCGTGCACAGCGACATCGGCGGCGGTTACGCCGAATCCGAGCTGAGCGACCTGTCGCTCCAATGGATGTTGGACAACGTCGTGCTCGCCGGCCTGGCCTTCGACGAACGGGTGCTCAAGGCGCGTCCACTCATGGGCAAGGCGACCGGGGTGGCGCACAATTCCAAAACGGGACTCTATCGGCTGACGAAGGGCATCGATCGCCCGATCGGCACCGGCTCGTCGCAGACCGTGCATCCGAGCGCGGTCGAGCGGTGGGATAACGATCCGTCGTATCGACCCGACAACCTGCGGCAGTACTTCAGGACGATTGGCGATCCGAGAGGGATGTAGCCAGAACCTGCTCGGGGATTTCTCTCGCCGCTGACCTACTTAATGAAAGGGGCAGCCTCAGCTGTCCATCGGCCAGCGTCCCCGACCGACCCAGCATCGAGTCCATGACGACGCGTTCACGAATGCGCTCGGCGACTTCGCTCGCGGTGACCATGCGTGCGACGCGCGGCGTCGCGCCGAAGAGCGAGAGAAAGTGGTGCCGCATGGTTTCCCCGCTCGCGTAGCCGAGGTACTCGGCCGTTTGCTCGGTCGTGTGACCGTGGTGGAGCACGAGTGTAGCGCCCAACACGCGAACGACTTGAAGAAACCGCAGCGGAGGAACGAAGCCGCCGTGCTCGGCTTCGCGTGCAAACGTCTTGCGGCCGACCCCGGTTTCACGGAGCAGCGAGCCGAGCGTGTGATGGTTGTGCGGGTCGCGCACGAAAGCGTCCACTATATGAAGGAGCGGCCCGCTCAGTTGCCAAGTCGTCGCCATCAGCGCGGATAGAGGGCGCAATTCGCCCGCGCCCCGCGCCGCGGCGAGACGGGACGCGAGCGTCGCCGCACGTTCTTCGAGTCCGATCGAAGCTCCGACGCACGGGAACTTCGCGCCCCTGAGAATCGCTTCCAGCGCCGGCGCCGCCGGCGAGCCGAGGAGGGCGAACACGACGGCCGACGGGTGTGCCGCCGTCGTCTCGCGCACCCACGCCACGGACCGGTCCGGATCGGGAGCGAAATCGTGGATCAACACGATCGCGCGGTCCACCGCGAGTGGCAGCACGTCGAGCCGATCGTAAGGCGCAAGCGTGCTGCACGGCTCCCGAAGCAGCGATACGGCGTGCTCCGCCAGCAGCCGCAAACCTGCCTGCTGCAATGCTGCCACGAACATCGGACAGAAACTCGGGTGGCGAGAGCAGAAATCGCTCTGTTCCGATTCTCGGGCGCCCGGCATCGTGAGTCCCCCGCGGAGGGGAGCCGCCCAGAGAGGCGCCAATAATAGTGAGCTTGGCCGCGCACGCCAGAGTGAATGTCGGCAGACGTCATGAGTGAATTGAACATTCACCTGCAGGAAGGTTTTGAGAACGATGCGGTGACCGTACGCGTGTCGGGGCGCGAGGTGTACCGGCGCCAGGGTGTGACGACACGCACGCAGATCGGGCTCGCCGACATGGTCGTGGTAACCGGCTTTCCCGGCACCGTCGACGTCGAGATCGATGTGCCGACCCGATCACAGCGCGCCGTCTTTCCTGTCACGCTCCCCGACACGCCGTACGTCGGCGTCTCGGTTGAGCGCGACGGACGCCTCTCTCACCGACTCTCCAGCGAAATCATGGGCTATGCCTAACCCCTGACGCCTGACACCTCACGCGCCCCGCTCCCGGTTCGCGCACGCCGCACGCTTCTCCCCTCTCCCCTCTCCCGAGGTCGATATGTCAGTAACCGATACCACACTCCGTGAGCGGTTCGAGGAGTACACGACTGAAGCCGGCGCCTCGCTCCCGATGCCGCTGCCGATTTTCCTCACGGCAAGCGGCCTCTACGAGCACACGACGCCGATCTTCTCGCCGCAGCTCCCAACCCCACATCCGTTCAGCCCGCCGTTCCCCATGCCCGCGGTGCAGCAGACGTCGGGGCAGGCCCCGATTCCGTCGCACGCCCCCGACGGCGACGGCCACGTCACCGGCAACGAAGTGCTTCCCGTCGCGCCGCTGGCGATCATCCGCGAAGAGCTGCGGCTGGATGTAGACGGGCGGTATCCGCAGATGATGGCCAGCGGCACGCTGCTCTTTCGCCTCACCGCGCGCGTGCATTGGGTCGCGCGGCTGTCGCAGACGTCCCCCAACCACTACGCCGGCGCGGTCTGGTACAAGGACGGCGACGTCGGTCTCCTCCCGCAGACCAACGTGACCATCGCCGTCGTGCGTTCACTGTTCTCCAATCAGCGGACGGCGACGGTGACGTTCTCCGGCGGCGGCACCGCCGCGCGCGTCGTGACGTTCCGGTTCGCGTCCCCGTATTTCCGTCCCTGCGAGCTCGAGTTCGATTGCGCGCAGGGCACGACGGCAGTAACCGAGTTCGACACGGCGAGCCATCCCAACAAGCCGCTGAGCGTGCCGAACGAGCGGTTGAGCATCGCGACCGTCTATCAGCGCGCCGGCATCAACGCGTCGGTGTCCGGCGGGCCGACCATCGTACCGATCGCCGACGCGCACGCCAACCGGCGGTGGAGCGACGCGGAGATGCACGATGCGATGGTGCGCTACTGGTCGCGCTTCGCTAATGCGCCACAGTGGGCCGCGTGGGTGTTCTTTGCGTCGCTGAGCGAATCCGGCTCGAGCCTCGGCGGCATCATGTTCGACTCGATCGGACCCAACCACCGTCAGGGCACGGCGATCTTCGAGGATTCGTTCATCGCCAACCCGCCGGTGGGTGACCCGAACGCAAACGCGGCGGTGCAGCGCATCAAGTTCTGGACGGCCGTCCACGAGATCGGACACACGTTCAACCTCGCGCACTCCTGGCAGAAGTCGCTCGGCACGCCATGGATTCCGCTGAGCGACGAGCCCGAGGCGCGGAGCTTCATGAACTATCCGTACCGCGTGAACGGCGGCGCAACCGCCTTCTTCTCGAACTTCGAGTATCGCTTCACCGACAGCGAGCTGTTGTTCATGCGTCACGCGCCGGCGCGCTTCGTCGAGCAGGGCTTCGCCGACTGGTTCGATCACCACGGCTTCCGTCAGGCCGTGCAGTCCCCCGAGCCGTCGTTCCGACTCACCGTGCGCGCCAACCGCACCCGGCCCGAGTTCGAGTTCATGGAGCCCGTCGTTCTCGAGCTCAAGTTGACGAACATCTCCAACGAGCCGCGGGTGATCGACGGGAACGTGCTCAAGACGTCGGACCACCTGACGATCGCCACAAAGCGGCAGGGCTCGCGTGCCCGCCTGCACCTCCCCTTCGCGCGCTACTGCCATCGCGCAGATCGCACGGTGCTCATGCCCGGCGAGTCGATCTACGATTCGCTGTTCGTCTCGGCCGGGCGCAACGGCTGGATCGTCGCCGAGCCGGGGCACTTCGTGGTGCAGGTCGCGCTGCACGACGATTCCACCGACAGCGACGTCGTCTCCAAGCCGATGACGCTCCGCATCGCCCCGCCCCGCGGGTACGACGAGGAGTACATCGCCCAGGACCTGTTCACCGACGATGTGGGGCGCGTGCTCACCTTCGACGGTAGCGAAGCCCTCGGCACGGCGATCGACACGCTGCAGGTGGCCGCCGAGCGCCTCGGCGACCGCCGGATCGCGTCGCACGCACGCATCGCGCTCGGCGCGACGGCGATGCGTCAGTTCAAGACGCTGCGCTTCGAGGCCAATGACAGCCGGGTCATCACGTCACACGCGCCGGACACGCAGAGTGCCTCGGAGAATCTGAGCCGGGCCATCACGACGGATCCGGAGCTGGCCGCCGAGACGCTCGGGCACGTGGACACGAAGTACTACAGCGAGATGTTCGCGGACTGGCTGGCGGAGAACGGACGCCCGGTAGATGGCGCGAAGGTGCTGGCGACCGTGGCGTCGACCTTCGAGCGCCGGGGCGTGCTCCCGGCGGTAGTGGCGGCCCTCCGGAACAAGCAGGAGCAGTTCCAGGCTCAGAGCGGAGTCAAGATTCCTGACGATGCCCGCAAGGAGCCGGCGCGCGGAGTCGGCAAGTCGCGGTAGCGCACGACGGGCGACGCGAGCCGGCGCGGTCGGCCGGTTCGCGTCGCCGCAAACTGCGGCACTGAGTAGTATCGATTCGGGTCAGCACGCGACCGATCCATCCGACCGGGCACATGCGGCGAGCGCAGCTGGAAGCGCCTCGGCGCGACGTTGTTGGACGAGCGCGGGGACCTTCATGAGAAACCCGAATACGTCAGCCGAGACGATCAATCCGTTGTGCCGCGGCCCGACTGCCCCGGCCCCTCGAAACGCGTAGCCGACCTTTACCGCTTTTCCAAACTGCAACATCGGCCCCCACCCCACCGGAAGATTGGGCGTCGCCGTGGCGAAGCCCGACAGGGCGACGAAGTTCGTGCGATCGTCGCGGAACAGCGCCACGCCGACGATCTCGAGAAGGAGGGCATCCGACCGGCTGAAGTCGGGGTAGCGTCCCACCACCTCGAGCGCCGGGGACGCGTGCAAGGCGACCAGTTGCCACGTTGGCGGCTCGAACGAACCGCGGCGCAGGGTGACTTTGCTGTTCAAGAACAGCTCCCACGGCAGCTGTGACGGACCGTTGTCCGCGTAGTTGCTCCACGCCGCGTCAATCTGTTGAAGTTTCTTCACCACGGCGGCGCGTCCGGGGGCATTCGCGAACACAAGCACGCGGCGCACGGCGATCGCGGTCCAGCAGACGACTCGGCGCGCATCGCTCGGGACGGTTGAATCGATCGTGATCCGGTGCCCTGACGAAGCCGGAACCAGCCGATATGCCGGGCGATCCGGATCGCCGTCGAGCTGCCATCGCGCTGACGGCGCGTTGCCAATCGAGCGCGTCGCCGGTGCCGAGTCGAGCCGCGCGAACAGCGGCCGCAGCGCACCGAGCTCGAACCACACCGCCGTCCGCATCGACGAGTCGGGCACCATGTCGCTGACGCCGCCGAATTGCGCGAAGAGTGTGTCCAGCACCGCGCCCCAGGCATTGCGGCGCATCAGCGGCGCGAGGCGGTTGAACACCGAGTCCGGCCGACGCGCACCCCACTCGTCGGTGACGCGGTCCGTGGTGAGCTTCGGTACCAGGTCCGCGGCACAATCGAGCGAGACTCTGTCCTGCGCGGGAAGCGGCGGCGCGAGAGCGGCAGTCGTGATCGCGACGACAATGGCGGCTTGCCTTCCAAAACGACTAAACATGGACCACCGCCCCGCCCAGAGCGGCGCACCGTGCCTGGGCGGCGATCGCCATCGAATGCACCTGCATCGCTCGAATCACGACCTCCTGAATGTCGGTCGGGCGGGCCAGCGGCTCGATCGACTCACGCAGTGCGCGCAGCTCGTCGACGCACGGTCCGGCGATCGCCTGATACTCGTCGATTGCGCGCTGACGCGCCGCGGGGTCGATCATGGGCCGCTCGAAGATGCCGTTGATGATCGGGATGTGCACGCGCGGATTGTCCAGATAGTGCTCGAACCCGTGCACATTGATCGCGCGCAGATGCTTCAGGTCGTTCACATTGCGAAAGCCGTCGCCCCACGTGGCGGGCGGCTCGAACGGATGCAGCCAGCAGATGGGATCGAGCACGTGCTTGAACGCCGTGTATCGCGTGCAGTACGCTTCGCTCGCCGGATTCACGACGGCCGAATCCGGATGCAGCACCGACGCATACGGGTCGATCGTGTTGCGCAGCAGCCGGCTCACGTTGGCCAGCGTGAAGATGTGCTTGAACTTCACGTCTCCGCGCCCGGCGATGAACGCATTGCTCCCGCCGAACGGCTCGGTGCCGAGTCGCGCCAGCGCGTCGGACGTGACCGCGGTGCCGAGGCTGTGCGAGATGACGCAGGCGTCGACGATTTCTCCGGGCTCCGCCGCCATGGCCGCGGTGAGCGCCTCGGCAAATTGGCGCATGACGCGAACGCTCACCGGAGTCTCGACCAGCTCGAAGAATCGATAGAAGATGACGTCGAACGCGTGCGTCCAGAAAAAGGCGCGCCCGCCGACGTCGCCGTCGTCGCTCTCCTTGAGCCAGGTGAACAGTTTGCCGAGGCTCGCCCTCGTCTCGCCGGATCCGAGCGCCAGTTTGGCGAACGTTTCCAACTCGTCGGCGCTCGAGCCAAAGTCTTGGACGCGCTTCTGGAAAATGTCGTTGTACGCGATCTCGACGAACTTGATCGCGTCCATCTCCACGTCGTCGGCCAGGGCTGCATAGCCTTTGGCGACCTGCTTGATTTTTTGCTCGACTGACGTGGACCACCCGGGGCGATGCTCGCCCACGCCGTGCACGAGAAAGACGATGCGCTGGGGCATAGGGTCGTTCCTATCCGATCGCGGCCGCGGGAGCAGGCGCTTCGGCGATGAGAAGGTGACTGCCGCCGGGCTGACTTAGCATTGCCGGCATCGTGCGTCAAGGGTGCCCGTGGAACATTAGAGCGCTCTAATAATTGCGCGTTTACGCGCGTGGATTCTTCAGTCTTGCGCAGGATGCCAGCATCACACCGGGGCTTGCCGGATGCGGGCAACACGAGCGATTTTGGGTGACAAACCAATCATGGGATCAACATGCGCTCACGGTATCTGCTTGCCCTGCTCGTTCCGCTTTCGCTCGAAGCGCAAGCCACTCGCGACAGCGTCATCACCGTCAGCGCGTCGCGCACAACGCGCGTCGTCCCCGATCGCGCATCGTTCTATGTGGTCGTCGAGGGAAATGGGGAAACCGCCACCGACGCGACCGCGAAGGTGGAGACCAAGCTGAAGCCGGTAATCGACGCACTGAAGGCGCTCGGCGCCAAGGTCGAGACCGACCGGCCGATCGCGTACTCGGTTGGCCCCACGATCAACCCGAACGGCTATCCCGGCGTCGCGACTCCGCCGTCGAACACGGCCCGATCGCTCATTCGCGTGCAGGTCACACGCGCGGATCAGATGGCGACGGTCGCCGCCGTAGCCCTCGCCGCGGGTGCGTCTGGCATGACAGGCCCCACCTTCGAGGCGACCGCCGCGGATTCGATCCGCCGCGCGCGGATCGCCGAGGCGCTCGCGGCGGCCCGCGCCGACGCGCAGGTGATCGCGGCCTCGCTCGACGGCCGGCTCGGCGCGCTGGTGGACGCGAGCACCACGACCGCCGGCAATTTCGCGTTTCCGAATGTCTCGCAGCTCAACTTCGACGCCCGGTTCATGCAGTCGGCAACCGCGCCCGAGGTCGTGGTCACGACCTCGGTGACAGTCCGGTTCAGGCTCATTCGGTAGGCGCGGCCTCGACCGCGGCGGCGTCCGTGGGCTCGGCACGCGCGAACTGCATCGCGAGCGGGCCCGCGGGCTTCCGCGTCCCCGTCATCCCTTGGCTTTCAGCTCGGACTTGTGTGCCGCGATGAAGGCCCGGATCTCTTCGCCCATGTCGATGAGCTTGAGCCACTGCTCCTGGTAGAGCGTTATCGGGAATCGCCCGAGGCCGTAGACCGAAACGCCGCCTTTCTCACTCACCTTGAGGGAGACCCCCTTCGCCACGCCTTTCTTCAGCGCTTCGTTTTCGCTGCGTAGGCGTTCGAGCTCGGCTCTCAGATCTTCGTCGGTCATCGGTTCCTCAGGTGGTCGTATCAGCGGTTCAAAATAGTAACGATTCGTTCATTCCGTTGCGCCATTCCGTAACACGGTGGGGCGCTTTCGCACGCGCACGTCGACGTAACCTCAATCCCGAACGCGTCTTGAGCACGCGCGGACATTCGGCACGCCGCTTGACAAGCTCGGCGGCATGGCGAGACCCGTGTCTCGAGCTCGTTCCCTACCTTCATCAGGAGCTTTTCGATGCAGAAACCCCTGAGGTTCCGTACCGGTATCCTACTGAGCGCCGCGATCGGCCTGTCGTTGCTGGTCGGGTTCACGACACGCGGCATCGCGGCGCCTGTCGCGCCCGACGGCGACAAGGTCACCATCTGCCATTTCAAGGGACACACCGGCGACACCCGTCTCGGATCCGATAGCGACCAAGCCATAGCGGGGTGCGCAGAGAAAGGCGGCGTTGCCGTCACGATCGGCATTCCGGCGTGTTTGGCTGGGCACGAGCCGGGTGGTCCGTCGGGCACGATCGATTGCCGCCCGGACGGGGATGACGGAGCGGCCCCTCCGGCGGAGGAAGCGCCGCCAGCGGAGACGAAGCCCGCCCTCTAAGGGGATTCGCGCACATTCGCGACGAGGGGCTGTACCTGGCAAGTGACTCGGATCGCGTGACCGTATGTCATAGGTGATGGTTCGCGATCGGAGCGGCTCCGGGGCGCCCTTCGCGATCGCGGCGGAAACGCGCGCGGGACCGCCGCGTCCTCCGGCGACCATGGCAATGCTGCCAAACCGCGGCAGCATTGCCATCGGCTCGCTACGGCCGAATCGGAGTCGTCGGCGCGTCCTTGTTCGCGTCGATGATCGCCTTGCGCTCGAGCGCGGACTGACCGTCCGTGATCCACTTCGCGGCCGGATCGCCCTTCAAATAGTGCCCGAACCACTGCAGGATCCGGCGCTCGTAGTCGAGCTGGTTCTCCTTCTTGGACAGCCCGTGCCCCTCGCCCGGATACATCAGCATCACCACCTGCTTGCCGGCGCGGCGGGCGTAGTTATAGAACAGTGATCCCTGACGCGGATCGACCGTGCCGTCGTCCCCGCCCACTTCGAGCAGCATCGACTTGGCCGGCATCTGGTGCACCGCGGCGAGCGGCGAGTTGTCGATCATCGCCTTCATGTCCTCCCACGGCGCGACCTCCATGCGGAACTGCCCCGTCTCCCAGTGGTCGAACTCGGCGCCGCCGCCGTTCCAGTGGAGCTGGCCGGCGAAGCTGATCATGTCCGTGATGCCCGAGCCGGCGATCGTCGTCGCGAACATCTTGCTGTGCGTGCCGAGGAAAGCCGCTTCGTAGCCACCCTGCGAGTGGCCGACATGGCCGACGCGCGCCGGATCCACCAGCCCGCGGGCGATGACCGACTTGATCGCGGGCTCCACCGACTGCTGCGCGGCGAGTCCCGGCTCGCGCGGACGGAAAACAATGTCCGGCATCATCACGAAGTAGCCGTTCTGCGTGAAGACCGTGGCGTTGTAGTAGTCGGTCTCGCGCGGCACGATGTAGCGGTGCAGCCCCGGCGTCAGAATCTCGTACGTGTAGACGATCATCGGGTATTTCTTCGCCGCATCATAGTTCGCCGGGTAGTACAGGAGCGCCTGCAGCGGGACACCGATCGAGCTCTTGTAGTCGAACAGCTCGACCTTGCTCCAGGCGTAGTCCTTCTGGAACGGGTTCGTGTCCGTGATCTTCTTCGCGGTCGTCACGTCGCTGCCGAGATAGAGATTCGGTGATTCGTCGTAGCGCTGCCGCGTGAACATGTAGACGTCGGCGCTCTCGGCACGCGTCAGTCCGCCGATCGAGGCGTCGGCGAGGATCAGCCGCTGGACGCCGCCGTCGGCGGTGCGCCGTGCGAAGCCACCCTGTTTGCTCTTCTTGCCCGCGATGACGAAGTAGAGCGGCTTGGTGAGATCGAAGGCGCGCTCGGCGGGCGACAGGGTGACCGGCGCAAAGTTGTACATCCGGTGGATGATGCCGTCCTTGGCTCCATCGGTGAGCCGCTTCCCACCCGATCCGTCGGGAGCAACGCTCCAGGCGTCGTAGGTATCGTAGACGATATACGAGCCGTCCTTCGCCCAGCCAGCGGGGAAGTTCACCGGCGGCACGTTGTTCGGGTGGTCGTCGTCGTGATTGACGAAGTCGGCTTTCTTCGTCGACGTCAACGGCGCAGTGAGATTTGTCTTCTGCCCGGTCGTGAGGTCGACCGCCCAGAAGTCTTTGCCGTCCGACCACGTGAGCTTGGTCCCGCTCGGATTCGCGCCATAATAGTGGCGCACCTTCTCGAGCACTTTCTTACGCTCCCCACTGGTCAGGTCCACGACCCACACGTCCTGGTCGTCGCGTCCGAATTTCTGTCCCCAGGCGTACGGCTTGATGTCGGTCTCCGTGGCGTAACGCCCGCCCTCGAGCGCAACCGCCGTCTCGAACAGGTCGGTGCCGATTGGTACGATCTTGTTTTCGGCGATGCGCAGCGCGGTCAGCAGCGTGCGCCGCCCGTCCGTCTGCTCCGTGGACATCTGCTGCCGGAGCATCCGCACGTCGTTCGGGTGCCAGATCTCGACCTCGGACACCTTCTCTTCACCCTTCTTCATCGCCTCCGCCGTCGGCTCGCGTTTCTTGATGCCGAAGAACAGCACGCGCCCGTCGCGCGACCAGCTCGGGCGGCGATAATCGGCGATGCGCATGGCGGCCGGGAATCCCTGAGCCGAAGCGGGATCGAGGCGAACGACGCCGAACTCCGGTGTCGCCAGACTCGTCCACGCGAGCAACACGTGGGCGGTGTCTTTGAACTCCTTTTCGACGTGCGTCTTGAGCACGGCGAGGTCGGTTGATTTCGCGCGCCAGGTCAACGCGCGGTACTGTCCGGGCGACGACTCCAGCACGCGCAGTGTGCCGGTGCCCGCATCGTACAGTTGCACCGCGTTTCCGAGGCCGCCGTCGGTATCGATCGTCAGCGCCAGGAGCGCGCCGATTTCCGACCACGCCTGCTCGCCGACGTTGGAGAACGACAACCGCGCGCCGGTCGCGAGGTTCTGCACGAGCACTTCCGTCGTCTTCTTTCCCTCGGGCGCGTAGCGCGCCATGGAAATGAACCGCGCGTCCGGGCTGAAGGCGAAGGTATTGATGTCGGCAACGGCGACGGTCTGGCCGGTGCTCAGATTGCGAAACTCGAGCGAGTTCTTGACCGGCTTCTTTTCCTTCGTGAGACGCTCGCGCTCCTTAGGCGACATTCCGATGGCATACGCGATCCACTGTCCATCCGCCGAGAAGGCCGGGT
>Ga0137314_1000134_pt1 | contig 23360 bp, 19 predicted proteins | sample EasRivERMZT199_2_FD_102289 | JGI IMG/M metagenome (GOLD analysis project Ga0137314, IMG submission 102289) | Soil microbial communities from meander-bound floodplain in the East River, Colorado, USA - East River MetaG ERMZT199_2 | ecosystem: Environmental > Terrestrial > Soil > Floodplain ... | reverse complement strand
GTGGGGGTCCAGATGTTGCCGGAGGCGTAGTTCAACTCGCCCGGCCGCGCCTTGGCGAGCGCGACAAGCTGCTTGACCGAACGCACCGGCAGCGAGGGATGCACCGCAAGCACGTGGTACGAGGACGCGAGCAGGGAAACGCCGATGAAGTCCCGGAGCGGATCGTACGCGACCTTCTCCACGTGCGGGCTCATGGCGAGCTGCCCCACGAAGCCGAGGTGCAGCGTGTAGCCGTCCGGCGGCGCCTTCGCAGCCTGGGTGGTACCGATAGTACCGCCGGCGCCGGGGCGGTTCTCCACGATGAACTGCTGGCCGAGCCGGTCGCCAAGCTTCTGCCCCGCGAGCCGGGCCACGAAATCGTTTCCACCTCCCGGCGAGGTCGATACGATGATCCGCACCGGTTTCACGGGATAGGACTGCGCGGTCGCCCCGCTGGCAACGAACGCCAGGGCGAGGATTGCGAACGAAGCCTTACGGCACTGCACGTGGTTCATGATCAACCCCTCCTCGACTGTTAGTCCCGGCTACATGCGGGACTTTCTTCACTGCTTCAATCCGGTCGCCTGGATCACCCTGCCCCACTTTTCGTATTCTGCCTGAAGAAACGCCGCGAACTGCTCCGGCAAGCTGGTGCGCGGCTCGAACGCCTGCCGCTCGAGTTGCTCGCGGTAGTCCGGAGCCGCGGACAGCTTGACGATCTCGCCGTGCAGCCGCGCGATCACCTCGCCCGGTGTTCCCGCCGGCGCGACCAGCGCGTACCAGGAAGGCGCCTCCACTCCCGCAAGGCCTGATTCCAGTAGCGTCGGCACCTCCCGGGCGAGGGACAGGCGCGCCGGGCTGGTCACCGCCAGCGCCGCCAGCCGTCTATCGTGCACCTGCGGCATGACAACCGTCACACCGGCAAAGACCATATGCGCCTCGCCCGAGACAACGGCGATGACCGAGGGCGCGGCGCCTTTGTAGAAAACCGGCACCATGCCGACGCCAGCCGCCGACTTGAACAGCTCGGGCGTCAGGTGCGTGGGCGTCCACATGCCGGCGGATGCATAGTTAAGCTCGCCGGGGCGCGCCTTGGCGAGCGCGATGAGCTGCTTGACCGAGCGCACCGGCAGCGAGGGATGCACCGCCAGCACGTGATACGAGGACGCGAGCAGGCTCACGCCAGCAAAATCCTTGAACGGGCTGTACTGGACCCTCTCGACATGCGGCAGCATCGCCAGCGGGCCGGCAACGCCGACCAGCAGGGTGTAACCATCGGGCGCCGCTCTTGCCACCTGTGTTGTGGCGACGATCCCGCCTGCCCCGGGACGGTTTTCCACGACGATTCGCTGCCCGATCTGCTCCCCGAGCTTGTCGGCTAGGAGCCTGGCAATGTAATCGTTGCCGCCTCCGACCCCCGCAGCCATCAGCCGTATCGGCCGGGCGGGATACGGTTGTGCCAACGCGGCATTCCCCGCGAGCGCGCAGCCCAGAATGCAGGCGGAAGAGTGAAGGATGAAGTAAGACCCCGCAACTTTTCCCTTTTGCCTATTGCTTTCTGCCGTGGCCCTCATCCCTCGTCCCTCCGCTCGCATTCCTGGTATTACCCCGGCGGCCAGCGCAGCTTCCGCCCGGCGAGGATATGCAGGTGCAGGTGAAACACGCTCTGTCCGGCTTCGGCGCCATTGTTGACGACCAGGCGGAATGCATCGCCTACGCCCAACTGACGGGCCACCTTGGCGGCGGCCAGCATCAGGTGGCCCAGCAACGCTTGATCCGCGCCGTCGGCGCTCGACAGGCTGTCGATTTCCTTTTTCGGGATCAGCAGCACGTGGGTGGGCGCCTGCGGGTTGATGTCCCGAAAGGCCAGGCACAACTCGTCCTCGTAAACGATGTCCGCCGGGATCTCCCGCCGGATGACCTTGCTGAAGATGGTCGTCATGGCTGCTCCTGTACGCTACGGGTCAGACCGCCCAGATAACTGATTAAAAACACTTTTATGTCTCTGAGACTGGGATGGAAGATTGAGCGAGAGGTAAGTGTCCACTTACATTGAGTTATTACTGCGCTGCAATAAGAATTTCAGGCAAACCCCTTGACTCCCCGGTTTTAGCGCATATAATAGTAATTGTGCATTGCAGCAAAACGGCGCAGTAACAAGTTAGTTCATTGTTTAACAAGGAGTTTACCATGTATCAAGCCCCCGAGCAGTTGATGGCCCTGAACAAGACCAATCTGGAAGTTGCTATGAAGTTCGCCAGCGTGGCTATCCAAGGTGCCGAGCGCATCATGGAACTGCAACTGAAGGCCGCCAAGACCGCGTTCACCGACACCGTCGAGAACGCCAAGACCCTTGCCGCGGTGAAGGACCTGCAGGAACTGGCCGCACTGAAGGACAGCCTGGCCCAGCCGACTATCAACAAGGCCACCGCTTACGCGAAGAGCCTCTACGACGTGACCTCGGCGACGCAAGCCGAGTTCGGCAAGCTCGCCGAAGTGCAGATCGCCGAGTTCAACAAGCAGGTCGTGACCGGTCTCGACAAGATGGTAAAGACCGCCCCGGCGGGCTCCGAAGTCGGCATTGCCGCCTTCAAGTCCGGCATCGCCGCGGTCAATTCCGCTTACGACAACCTGTCGAAGGTTGCCAAGCAGTTCACGGAAGCCTCCCAGTCGAACTTCGAAGCTGTCGCCAAGCAGACGGTAGACGGCGCGAAGAAGGCAAAGCGGGCCGCCTAATCAGCAGCCAGCTTCAATGAAGAACCCTTGGCCACGGCCAAGGGTTTTTTTTGCGTACCAGCCGGCAGCAGTGGTGAATATTGAGTGCGTAGTCATGCCGGATCGGTCCACGGAAAACCAAGCTGGCTCACGCCCTGCTTGAGCGCCGCAATCGCGGTCACTACCTCGCCCGGCACACCGCGCACGCCCAGCTCGATATACCGCTCCGGCTGCACCTTTGGCAGGCTGAAGACTTTTACGCCGGAGTAGCGCTTCTGGCAGTCATTCATGAGGTCGATCAGCTGGCTTTCGCCCGCCTCGCGCACGATGATCGAGGATTCCGCGATACTGCCCGGCGCGTTGAGATGGGCATAGTGCGTGTCGAGCACCCAGACCATCATCGGCCATGCCATCTCGGGAAACCCGGGAAGGAAATAATGGCGCTGGTAGCTGAAACCTGGGATGCGGTTGTAGGGATTGGGAATGATCGCGGCGCCTTCCGGGAATTCCCCCATCATGAGCCGTTGCGGCGTGACTCCCTTGGGGTCGTTCACGAAGCGCGCCCGGATCTCGGCCTCCGCGTCGGGATGCAGCCTCAGGGACACCCCGCCCGCCCGCGCCGCCGCCGCCCGCGTGTGATCGTCCGGGGTGGCGCCGATGCCACCGAAGCTGAACACCACGTCGTCGCCAGCGAACGTGCGCCTGAACGTGGCGGCGATGAGATCGGGATCGTCCCCCAGGTAGTGGGCCCACGAGAGCTGCAGCCCGCGTGCGCCGAGGGTTTCGATGGTCCTGGCGAGATGCCCGTCCTTGCGCTTGCCGGAGAGAATCTCGTCGCCGATGATGACTGCGCCGAAGTTCATGAATTAAGAAGGGCGTGAGGCGTCAGGCGTGCGGTGTAAGGCGAGAACCGGTCGTTGTCCGCCTAACGCCTAACCCCTTACGCCTCACGCGTTTCAACTATGAATATACGACTCGAGCTGCTTGATGGTCTGCTCCTGTTCCGCGATCACTTCCTTCACCAGGTCGCCGATCGACACCACGCCGATCAGGCGGTCCCCTTCCATCACCGGTAGATGGCGGATGCGCTTCCCCGTCATCAGCGCCATGCATTCCTCAACGGTCTGCCCGGGGTGCACGGCGATGACTTTCGCGGTCATGATGTCGCGCACCTGCATTTCGTGGGAAGACTTGCCGTGCAGGATCACCTTGCGCGCGTAATCGCGCTCCGAAATGATGCCCGCGAGTCTGCCGCCGTCCGTCACCACCAGCGCCCCTACCTCCCGTTCCGCCATCAGCGTGAGCGCGTCGAACACCCGCGCGTCGGGGGCGATTTCGTAGATCTGGCCGCCCTTCATCTGCAGTAGTTGCCTCACCGTCTTCATGGCGCCCTCCTCTGGCCAGCTGTTGCAAGCCGGGACGTTACCGGGCCAGTGTAGCGCAAATCCGGAGCGGCGATAAAGCAGGGTTGCAGGCGCCGTTGCGAGCGGAATCAGGCGGGAGCAGCCGCTTGCCGGCTGCTAGTCGGGATCGGCGCCGCTTTCGCTGCGCCGCGGGCGCAGTGCCTGCACCGCGGCGCGCTGGCCGCCGGCCACCGGCTGGCGTACGATGCTGGCGACGATTTCAGGCGCAACCGGGGCGCTGAAGTAGTTGCCCTGCATCTCCTCGCAGGCAAGCTGGTTCAGGAACTCCCACTGCTCGCGCGTCTCCACCCCTTCCGCGGTGACGGCGATGCCCAGGCTGTGCGCCATCGCTACCACACCGCGCGTGAGCGCCGCGGCGTCGGCGCCGCGCGGCAGCTCGAGGATCAGCGAGCGGTCGATCTTGACGCTGTCGACCGGCAACCGCCTGAGTACGTTCAGCGACGAGTAACCGGTGCCGAAGTCGTCTATCACCAGCCGCACGCCCAGTTCCTTGAACTGGTTGAGCACACGCACCGCACGCTCCGTATTGCGCAGCACCATTTCCTCCCGGATCTCGAGCTCGAGCCGGGCGGGGTCGATCCCCGTGTTATGCAGTGCCTCGCGCACGACCTGGATCAGGCTGTCCTGCGCGAACTGCCGCGGCGAAACATTGACCGCCATCCGCAGCAGCGGCAGGCCCTGATCGCGCCAGTCGCGAAGCTGACGGCATGCCGAATGCAGCACCCATTCACCGATGGTCAGCATCAGGCCCGCGTCTTCCGCCAGCGGCACGAACTCGCCGGGGTTGATCGTGCCCTGCGTTGGATGCTGCCAGCGCACCAGCGCCTCGACGCCGCTCACCTGACCGTCGCGCACGCCGACCCTGGGCTGGTACGCCAGCTGCAACTCGCCGCGCTCGAGCGCCCGCCGCAGGCTGGTCTCCAGCGACAGCCGCTCGACGAGGGGCACGTTTATCTGCGACGAATAGAAGCGGAAGTTGTTCTTGCCTTGCTGCTTTACCAGGTACATGGCCATGTCGGCGTTCTTGAGCAGCATCTGCGCGTCCTTGCCATCGTCAGGATAGATGCTGATGCCGAGGCTCGCTGTCACCTCGAACTCCCGCGACTGCAGCACGAACGGCCGCGACACGGTCTCGAGCATCTTCTTGGCGACCTCGGCAACCTGACCGACCTCGGCAAACTCCTCGATCAGCACCACGAACTCGTCGCCGCCCAGGCGCCCGATGACGTCGCCCTCGCGCAGCGTGCCGCGCAGCCGCGCCGCCAACTCGGCAAGCAACGCGTCGCCGGCGTTGTGCCCGAGCGTGTCGTTCACCAGCTTGAAGCCGTCGAGATCGATGAACAGCAGCGCCAGGCTGCGCTCGAAGCGCGCCGCCTGGGCGATCGCCTGTTGCAGGCGATCGTTGAACATGCCCCGGTTGAAGAGCCCGGTCAGGGGATCGTGGCTGGCGAAAAACTGCAGGTTGACCTCGGCCTGCTTGCGCGCGATGAACTGTCCGATCTGGATGCCCACCGTTTGCACCAGCCCCAGCACCTGCTCGTCACGATGCCGCGGCTCGCGCGCGAAGAACTCCATCAGCCCGTAAAACTCCCCGCCCACCAGGATCGGGAACGCGAAAGCCGAATTCAGGCCGGCCTGCAACGCGGCATCGCGGCGCTGCAGCGTGAGGTCATCCGCGACGTCCGCGACCCACACCGGCGCGCTGGTCGCCCATACCTGGCGGTTGACGCCGCCGGGCTTGCCGGGGGATTCCAGCCGTTGCGAGCTGATGCGGCGGAACTCTTCCACTTTCGGTTCGTGCACGCTCCAGCTCTCGGCGCACCGCAGGACCTGCTGCTTGCCGTCCAGGGTCCAGCGCGCGCCGTAGGCGTAACCCAGGCCATCGCACAGGGACTGGATGACGCGCGGCATCACCTCCTCGATACTATGCCCGTAGGCGAGCAGCATGATTACCGCGGTTTCCACGTTGCGGTGCCGTTCCGCGCGCATGCGGTGGGTGACATCGTTGACGAGTGTCAGCCGGGCGGGACGCCCGCCCAGATCGAAATGATGGGATATCGTCTCGACGTCCATCACGCTGCCGTCCTGGCGCCGGTGGCGCCAGTGGCTGGTGGAACCCTGCCTGGAGTCGCGGCTGCGCGCGGTATTGGCTGAACCATCCGCCTCCCCCGCCAGTTGCAGATCGGAGGATTTCAGCCGCAGGAACTCCGCCCTGGAGTAGCGATACGCGGCGAGAGCTGCGTCGTTCGCCGCCAGTATCATCAGCGTTTCCTCATCCCGTATCCACATCGGCACCGGGTTGGCTTCGAACATGTAGCGGTAGCGCTGCTCGTTCTGCCGCAGTTCTTCCTGGGAACGCCGCAGCGCGGCGACATTTTCGGAAAGCTCGCGGTTGGCCTGGGACAACTGCTCGACCAGCGCGCTGTTCTCGAATTTCATGCCCAGCGAATCACGCATCATCCCGGAAACGATCAGAACGGTAGCCATGATCACCGCGATGAAGACGACCATCAGTAGGCCCATGTACGCGTGCAGCGAGGTGTCCTGGGAAAATACGCTGGCGGTCGTCAGCAGCAGGGCGGGCAGCACGAACGCATAGCAGGCCTGCGGCACGGGCGCGAGGACCACCATCGCCGCCAGCGCGATGCCGCCGACGAGAAAGATCAACAGGAACTGGTGGAGCAGCGAGGACACCGGAAACAGGAGCGATCCGGCGATCCCCCACAGCAGGCCCGCCGCACCGGCGCCGATCACGAAGCGCCGCGCCCAGGAGCGCGCCTCGCTGGCCGGCGGCTGCAACCTCTGGTAGGAGCGGTACAGAAGGTAGCGCGCCGCTGTCACCGCGAACATGGCGCAAAACCATCCGCCGAGCGGGGTGCTGGACACGAGGCCCCACAACGCAAATACCAGGATGCTCGAACTGATCAGCGTGCCGACGTACGCCACGCGCGACAGCCGGTAGAGCTGGCGCACCTGCTCGGCGTATAAATGCTCCGCGTTTATCGTCGGCTGGACCATGCTGTACCCGAGGTAGCCCGCCCCATTCTTCGTTGTTTGCTGCGGCCGTGGTGGCGTGTGGCGGGAGCTTGAATTGTGACACGAACAATCGCCGGCGTGACGGCCAGTCACGCTATTGTTATGCGGTTCCGCACCGGCGGCGCGCGCCCGATATTCCCTTCACGGTTAAGCCGGATTCTAGGTTCGACTTCCAAGTGGGTGCCGGGATTATGATTTCCACGCTGCTGGGTTGAGAAGATTGGGCGGCTTGCGGCCATCCAGAACGGCAACCAGATTGCGCGCGGCGGTCATCGCCATGGCGCGGCGGGTGGCCTCAGTGGAACTGCCGACATGCGGCACCAGCACGACGTTGTCGAGCCCGAGGAACCGCGGGTCGAGCCGGGGCTCGTTTTCGAACACGTCGAGCCCGGCAGCGCGAATGGTGCCTTCCTGCAGCGCCGCGATGAGCGCGGCATCATCCACCACGCCGCCGCGCGTCGAATTGATCAGGATCGCGGTGCGCTTCATCTGCTTCAATTCCGCCGCGCCTATCATGTGGTGCGTCTCGGGCGAATAGGGTACTTGCAGGACGACGAAGTCGGACTGCTTGAGGAGTTCTTCCTTCGACACGTAAGTGGCGTTAAGCTGCCGCTCAAGAGCGGCGGCTACTCGGTTCCGATTGTGATACAGCACCTTCATCTCGAAGCCGGCGGCACGCCGGGCGATCGCCTGGCCGATGCGTCCCAGCCCGAAGATGCCGAGGGTGGCGTGATGCACGTCCACGCCCAGCCACTGCTTGAGCTTCCAGCCGGTCCATTCGCCGCCGCGCACGCGACGCTCCAGTTCCGTAAGGCGCCGCCCGGCAGCCAGCATCAACGCCCACGCGAGGTCCGCGGTCGAATCATCGAGCACGCCTGGCGTATTGGTTGCCATCACGCCGCGCGCGGTGCACGCCGCCAGGTCTATGTTGTTGTAGCCGACGGCGATGTTCGCCACCGCCTTGAGCCCGGCGCAGCGCTCGAGCAGCCTGGCGTCCACGCGGTCGGTGAGCGTGCACACGACGCCGTCCTTGCCGGCCAGCTTCGCGGCCAGTGTCTCGGGATCGAAGACGCGGTCTTCCTGGTTCGCCTCGACGTCGCAATGCTGCGCGAGGTAAGCCAGCGTTTCGTCGAATACCTCGCGCGTCACCAGAATTTTCGGCTTCATGCAGTCCTCTCGCGATGCCGGAATATTGCGGGGGATACCGGCTAGGACTTGCCTGGGCCGCCGGCGGCGGCGGGCCGCGCGAGCCAGTGGTCGTAGGCGATACGCGGGTCGACGATCGTGTCGATGGCCCAGCCGGCGGCGCGCCGCGTCCACGCCTGTTGCGAAATGAATACCCGCTCGAAAAAGGGACTGTCCCGGGAGCCGCGTGCCGTCACGGCATTCCATGCATGCATCTGGGCGCGCAGCACCTCCGGCGGCGTCTTCAGGAACCGGATCCCCGGCTTTTTGCGCAACTCCGCGTAATCCGTGGAGTAGCGATGCGCGGCCTTCCACGACATGTCGGCGCTGGCGGCCTGTGCCGCGTATCTCGCGATCGCCCTGAGTTCGACCGGAAGCGAGTCGAACCGCTTCTTGTTGAACAGGATCTCGAATACCTGAGCCGGCTGATGGTAGCTGGACATCATGCAGACGGGGAACACCTCCGGCAGACCCAGCTGCCGGTCCGACGTGGCATTGTTGAACGCCACGGCATCGAGCCGGCCGCCGCGCGCGGCCGGGACGATCTCGTCGTCGGGCAGATCCTGAATCGCCGCTCCCATTTGCCGGAACAACTGAGCCGGCATCCCGCGCGCGTGCATGCGCAGGCCCTTAAACTGCGCGGCCGAAACCAGCGGCTTCCTGAACCAGCCGAGCGGTTGTGCCGGCATCGGCCCGTAGAGAAAACCCGTCACGTTCAAGTGCAAAACGCGGGCATAGAGCTCGTCGTACAGCGACTTACCGCCGCCGTATTCCAGCCACGACAGGATGAGGTTGGCGTCCATGCCGAGCGCGGGCCCGGAACCGAACAACGAAAACGCGGAGTCCTTGCCGGCCCAGAAGGCGGGGACGGCGTGACAGCCGTCGAGCACGCCCTTGTCGACCGCTTCGAGCAGGTCGCGCGGCTTGACCACGGCGCCCGCCGCGAGCACCTCGATGCGGATGCGCCCGCCGCTCATGTCGTTCACCTTCCGGGCGTAATCGAGCGCGTACTCGTGGAAGATGTCCTTGGGCGACCACGCCCCCTGGAACCGGAAACTGACGTGGGATTGCGCAACCGCGACCATCGGGAAGCCCGCAATCACCGCGCCGCTGGCGGCCGTCGCCGCCCCGACGAGAAAATTACGCCGCGAGGCGTCTGATTGCTGCAGCTCAGTCGTCCTTGGACTTGAACGACTGCCAGAGATCAACCAACATCATCCCCAGGCCGATGGCGATCACGATGCCGAGGGAGATCTCCTTCAACTTGTACACCGGGGCCAGGAGATACCCGAACATCAGGATCACCGCCACCGCCGCCGCCGCGACCTTGATTCCCATTACGCGGTCCCTCCGGTTGATTCCCGATTGCCTTCCACCTGCCCGACGAGCCAGCTCGCGGTGCGCAGCAGGCGCGCATCACCATGGCGCGGCCCGACGAGCTGCACGCCGAGCGGCAGGCCATTTTCGCCCTGCATCAATGGCAGGCTGACGGCCGGCATGCCGCACAGCGTCCACAGGGTGCAGAATGCCGGGTCGCCGGTCGCGCCCAGGCCTTTGGGGGCAGTACCCGCGGCCGCAGGCGTCAGGATCGCATCGTAATTGGCGAACAGCTCCGCGAACCCCTCGTTGAGGAGCGGAACGCGCGCCAGCGCCTTCTGATAATCGAGCGCCCGCACTTCGCGTCCGCGGGCAAGCTGGCTGCGCAGGGATTCGGACAGACGGTCCCGCCCCTTTTCCCACTCCAGGTCGAGATTCGCCCCCATTTCGGCTTCCATGATCGTGCGGTGCCAGTCGAGTGCGCGCTGCGCCGTCTCGGGCAGCGCTACTTCCACGACGCGGTCGCCCAGCTCGGCCACCAGCTCGGCGAACGCCTGCTTTGTTTCCTCCTCGGCCCGCTCCCATACCGGCCCCTTGACGAAGGCAAGCAGCGGCGGCAACGGCGGCTCCTGGGCGGCGACCTCGCGGTACGGCGGGCGGGCGCGTGGCTGCGTGTCGGGATCGCCCTCATCGCGGCCGACCAGTTGTTCCGCGACCAGCGCGATGTCCTCGATCGTGCGCGCAAATACGCCGACGTGGTCGAGCGTGCGGGAGAGCTTCAGGATGCCGGTGCGCGGGACCAAGCCGTGCGTCGGCTTGAAACCGTACACCCCGCAGAACGCGGCGGGACGGATCACCGAGCCATTGGCCTGACTGCCGAGCGCGACCGGCACCATGCCGGCGGCGACAGCCGCAGCCGAGCCCGAGGAAGATCCGCCCGGGGTGTGCTCGGGATTGTGAGGATTGCGCGTCTTGCCCGGGGTGTAGGTGGCGCACTCGGTGGTCACGGTCTTGCCGAGGATCACCGCGCCCGCAGCGCGCAACAGGGCGACCACGGCCGCGTCGCGCTCCGGCGTGCGGCCCGCGTGCAACACGGTGCCGTCCTCGGTTGGCATGTCGGCGGTGTCGATGATGTCCTTGATCCCGATCGGGATGCCGTGGAGGGGCCCTGGAGCCTCGCCGTGGCGGTGCCGCTCATCGAGCGCGCGCGCCTGCGCCAGCGCATGCGCCGGATCCAGGTGCTGCCACGCCTGCACCCGCGGCTCGATCTCCCGAATTCGCGCCAGGCAGGCCTCGACCAGCTGCTCCGAGCTGATCGCGCCGTCGCGCAATGCGCGCGCGGCGTCCGTCGCCGAAAGCCAGTATAGCTGCGAGGCGTCCATAGGCTCAGTTGCCGTAGATCGCCTTCGGCAGCCAGAGCACGATCTGGGGCCAGATATACACCATGAGCATCGACAGCAGCACGATGTACAGGAACGGCATGCAGCCGCCGAAGATCTGCGTCAGCAGCACGTGCTTGGGCGCAACCCCCTTGAGATAGTAAGCGGCCATCGCCATCGGCGGCGACAGGAACGCGGTCTGCAGGTTCAGCGCCACCAGCAGGCCGAACATCAGCGGATCGATGCCGAAGTGCGGCAGCATCGGCAGGAAGATCGGCACGAAGATGATGATGATCTCGGTCCACTCCAGCGGCCAGCCGAGCAGGAAGATGATGAGCTGAGCCACCAGCAGGAACGTGATCGGGTTCATGTTGAGGCTGAGAACGAACTTCTCGATGATGCCCTGGCCGCCGAGGTAGCCAAACACGCCGGCGAAAGTCGCCGAGCCGACGAAGAGGAAACAGACCATCGCCGAAGTGCGCGCTGTCAGGTAGACCGATTCCTTGAGCCGGCCCCAGGTGAACGAGCGGTAGGCGACCGCCAGCAGCATCGAGCCGAGCGCGCCGACCGCCGCGGCCTCGGTCGGGGTCGCCAGGCCGAACATGATCGTGCCCAGCACGGCCAGGATCAGGAGCGCGAGCGGGACGAACGAAGTGAACAGCATCTTGATCACCTGGGCAACGGGCACGTTGCCCTGCTCTCTGGGCAAGGGCGGAGCAAGGTGAGGCTTGAACATCGCCAGGACCATGACGTACACGCAATACATCCCGGCGAGCAAGAAGCCGGGGATGATCGCGGCGGCGTAGAGCTGGACCACCGACATGCCGGCCATCGCGGCGTAGACGATCAGCATGATCGAGGGCGGTATCAGGATGCCGAGGCAGCCTCCGGCGCAGATCACGCCCGAGGCGAGCCGCACGTCGTAGCCGGCCTTGAGCATCGCCGGGAACGCCAGCAGGCCCATCAGTGTCACCACCGCGCCGACGATGCCGGTGGCGGTAGCGAACAGCGCGCAGGTCACAAGCGTCGCCACCGCGAGCGAAGCCGGGACCCGCTTGAGCGCGAGCTGCACGCTGAAGAACAGCTTGTCGAGGAGGTTGGAGCGTTCGACCATGTAGCCCATCAGCAGGAACAGCGGGATCGCCACCAGCACGTCGTTGTTCATGGTGGTGAAGGTGTTCTGCGTGAGCAGGTAGAACACGCGGTTGTCGAAAAACGCCTGGTCCGGCTGGAAATAGGCCCAATAGCCGAACATCACGCCCAGCGCCATGAGCGTGAAGGCGACCGGGAACCCGATCATGATCGTGGCGACCAGGATCCCGAGCATCACCAGGGCGACGATGGCCGGATCCACTATCGCGTCGCTCCCTGGGCGGTTTGCTGCCCGGACTTCCTGGCGTACTCCTCGAGGATCTGCTTCTCGAGCTCCTCGACGTCGTGCAGGCGGGCGGGCCACTCGTTATTCTGCATGCAAATAATGCAGCGCAGCACGTCGGCGAACCCCTGCAGCGCAAGCAGACCGGCGCCGAACGGGATCAGCATCTTGAGCGGCCAGATCGGCACGCCTGCGGGGCTGTTGACGCTCGACTCGAAAATCCTCATTGAATCGTAGCCGTAAGCCCAGCCGGCGATCACCAGCGCCAGCACGCCGGGAAAGAAGAATAAGACATAGAGCACCAGCTCGACCGTCGCCTGGGTGCGCGGCCGCCACAGGCGGTAGAACATGTCGGCGCGCACGTGGCCGCCGCGCGACAGCGTGTAGGCGCCGGCCATGTAGAACATGGCGCCGTACATCAGGTAGCTGAAGTCGAACGCCCAGCTGGTGGGCTCGTTCAGGACGTAGCGCACGAAGACTTCGTACGAGGTGCCGAAGGTGAGGATCATCAGGCACCAGGCGAAGGCATGCCCGACGGTCCTGCTCAGCAGGTCGACGGCGTAGATGAAGCGGTTCATCATGAAAATCGACGATCAAACCCGATGGGCAGAAAAACGGGGCGGCACCGCCAGGTACCGCCCCAGTTCCGCCAGAGCTTGGGCTGAAATCCGATCCGTCCCGGCCTCAGAACTTGGTCTTGAACACGTGCTCGTAGCCCATCTTGTATTCCGCCTCGTTCAACCACACGTAGTAGGCGGCGCGCTTGGCGAACGCCTTCTGCGATTCCACCACCTTGGCGAAGAACGGGTCTTCTTTCGACAGCTTGGGCGTGATCACGTCCCAAGCCTTGAGCTGCTCCTGGAAAATGGACCGCGGCGTGCGGATCACGTTTACTTTGTGCTTGTCCTTCAGGATCTGCAGGTCCTTCGAGTAATTGTCTATCGCCGTCCAGTAGTTCGCCGAATTGGCCGCCTCGGCGCCATACCGCAGGATCGCCTGCAAGTCCTTCGGCAGTGCGTTCCACTTCTTCTTGTTGAAGACGATTTCGAAGAACTCCATCGCCTGGTGGAAGCTGCCCATCATGTAGTTCTTGATCGCGTCCTGCGCGCCGAAGCGCATGTCCGAGGTCGGGTTGTTGAACTCGAAGGCGTCGATCACGCCGCGCTCCAGCGCCGGCATGATTTCGCCTCCGGGCAGCTGGGTCACCTTCGCTCCCATCTCCTGGAACAGGTCGGCCGCGAGGCCCACCGTGCGGTACTTGAGGCCTTTCAGCCCGGACGCGTCCTTGATCGGCTTCCTGAACCAGCCGAGCGGCTGGGTCGGCATCGGCAACGCGAAGAACCCGACCACGTCGAGGTTGAGCTTGGCGAGCAACTCGTTATAGAGCTCAAGCCCGCCGCCGCGGTAGATCCAGGCCATCGTCTGGTGCGCGTCCATGCCGTTGATCGGGCCGGAGCCGAACAGCGACGCGGCCTTCGACTTGCCGTACCAGTACACCGGCACGCTGTGGTTGGCGTCGAGCACGCCCTTGCTGGTCGCGTCCATCACCTCGAACGGCTTCACCACCGCGCCCGCGACCAGGTAGTCGATACGCAGCCTGCCGCCCGCCATTTCGTTGACGCGCGTCACGTACTCCTGGGCAAACTCGTTGAAGATGTCCTTCGCGCCCCAGGCCCCTTGCATCTTGATCACTATAGGCGACTGGGCCACCGAAATCATCGGGAAGCCGGCGATCGCCGCGCCGGTCGTCGCCGCCGCCGCGCCCGTCAGGAATTTGCGGCGGGATGCGATTTCTTTTTCTGCCGGCTGCGGCGCTTTCTTCAGAAATTTCTTAAGCATTGAGTCCTCCATCCTTTGTGGAAACACGGGGGAAGTAATCTTAGCCGGATAGCGCCAGCAAAGCACCCTGGACGATCGTCATTTCCGGTGGATTCTAGAATGCGGTACGCCCTATTGCCCCGCGGCAATCCTATACCTCGAAAACCGCGAAAGCAAGCGGCTGCCACGGCCTAAACCGCAGCAACCCTGCATTCGATTCTTACGGAAAACTGACGTAGCCGGGGCCAGGATGGATCAAGTTCCGGCCAGGGATGGAAGCGTTTTCCCCTCTTGCGCACCGTCACGCGCGCCGCGTGCCGCATCCAGGAATTCTTCCAGTATCGGATCGCCATTCAGCAATCCCGGATCTTTCGGGTCATGGAACTCTGGATGCCATTGCACTCCGACTACGTAGCTCGGTCCCTTCCAGCGGATTGCCTCTACCACCTCATCCGGCATGGAAACGGCCTCAGCAGTCAGATCCTTGCCAAGGCTCTTGATGCCCTGATGGTGGATGCTGTTCACCCGGGCGCGATCGCGGTTCGGATAATGCCGCGCGAGCCCTCCGCCAGCCACCAGCGCAATCTCGTGAAAGTGCTGGTCGTACGCATCCGGGTTGTGGTGATCGCCGCCTTGCGGCCGATGCAGAGCGAGGTCCTGGTACAGGGTGCCGCCGTATGCCACGTTGATGAGCTGCAGGCCGCGGCAGATGCCGAGCACGGGCTTGCCGCAGGCTGCAAACTCCTGCAGTAGATCGATTTCATACATGTCGCGGACGCGGTCCCCCGCCCATTCCGGCTGCAGGGGAGTCTCCCCGTAGGTGAGCGGGCTGACATCCGCCCCACCCTGCAAGACCAGGCCATCGAGTTCCGCCGCGTAATCCGCAACCCGGATATTGCCACGGCGCAGCAGACCGCCGCCCGCGATTGAGGGGACCATGAACACGAGGGCGTCCGTGCTCATCAGCCAGTGTGCGACAGACTGTTCCAGGTACTGGAGTGTCTTGCCGCGAAACCCCAGCTCCTGAAGCGCAGGGTGCAGGAATCGCGGTGAGAGCCCTATCTTGAGGGGTCTTTGATTCACGTTTGGGGCACCTTGCCATCGACATGGGTGCGCAGCCCCATCCACAGGTCGCCCTGCATGCGCGCGACATCGTTCAGCGAGCCGCGTTCCCGGTATACGCCACGCAGCCAGTTGGCGTCCGTGCGCCCGCCCACGACTTCAGCGCGCAGGCGTGCAAGCGCCTCGCCGTTGCCCAGGCTTGCCGCATGCGGCGCGATCACGGCTAACGTCCTGAGAATGTCCTCCTTCAGGCCCGCCTGCCGCTGGGTATACGCGTCCACGATCGTGCCTTCAAGTCCGTAACGGCAAGCCTGAAACCGGTTGTGGTTGTAGAGCAGGTAGACGTCGCGCGATGGCGCAAACGGCCGGTCGACCAAGATGTGGCGTGCGAGCGATTGGGCGTAAGCCGCGATGAGCGCGGCGCGCTCCACCGTGAGCGGCGTGTCGAAGACGCGGATCTCGACGGTGCCGAACTCGGGCTTGGGGCGGATGTCCCAGTAGAAATCCTTCATGCCTTCGACGATGCCGAAGCCGCGCATCTTCTCGAAGTATTCGAGGAACTCGGCCCAGGATTGGACAAAGGGTATCTGGCCTGACAGCGGGAACGCGCTCACGGTGTTGAGCCGCGACGATTGGTAAGCGGTATCCTCGCCCTGCTGAAACGGCGAGGAAGCGGAAAGCGCGATGAAATGCGGCACGTAGCGCGACAGGATGTGCGTGAGGTAGACCGCCGCGTCGCCGCCGGGACAGCCGAGGTGCACGTGCTGCCCGAAGATCGTGAACTGCTTCGCCAGGTAACCGTAGAGGGACAGCAGGTGGTTGAAGCGCTCGGTCGGGTAGATGCGCCGGTCGGCCCACTGGTGGAAAGCGTGGGAGCCGCCGCCTGCGATGCGGACGTTCAGGCGGCGGGCGGCCTGCGTGATCGCGTCGCGGATTGCCTTCAGCTCCGTGAGCAATGTTTCGTGATTGCCGTGAATCGACGAGTTGAGCTCGACCATGCTCTCGGTGATCTCGGGCTTCACGGCCCCGGGATGCGCGGTCTTCTCCAGCAGACCCAGCAAGTCCGCCGCGTCGCGCGCGAGATCGAAATCGCGCGAGTTGAGGATCTGCAGCTCGAGCTCGACGCCGACCGACAGGCCCGGTGACGGCTTGAAGATCATTTCTTCGCCGCTCATACCGCTTCGTCCTTTGCCTCGCCGGCGCGTTTCAGCGCGAACTGCACGGCAACCGGGCCGATGAGTTCCAGGATCAGCACTGCCGACAGCACGATCGCCGCCAGTTTCGCGCCGAACTCCGGATAGAGTTGAGTCGTGTTCTGCACTATGGATATGGCCATCCCCGACATCGGCATCAGCGCCAGGCACAGCAACCCGGCGGTGCCGCGCCGCACCCCGCTGAAGTAAGTCAGCGCAAGCACGCCGGCCGACTTGCCGGCGAACCGCGCCAGGATCAGGACCAGCGCCAGCGTGCCGCCCTCGATCAGCCCGTCGAGATGCAGGCTCGCGCCGCTCACGACGAACAGCACCACCACGAAGATCTCGCCGACGCGCCCGATTTCGAACGGCATCAGGTCGTGACGCTCGTCCAGGTTCTTCGACATCACGCCGAAGGCGAGCAGGACCAGCACGACCGACAGCTCCAGCGTGCGCGCGAGCCCTACCGTCACCAGGACCAGCGCCAACGTCACGACGAAATGCCCGCGCCCGGTCTTGCCCAGCCAGCGCGAGAGCAGCAGCAGCATCCCGGTGGCGAGAAAGCCGAGCCCCAGAGACCCCGTCAGCAGGTATACCGGGTGCAGGACGATGGTCTGCCAGCCCGCCTGGTACTCGTGGTGGAGCCACGCCAGCAGCATGGTGGCGGCCACGAACGCGATCACGCTGTTGATCGCGACCAGATTCAGCGCACGCTCCGTCACTTGCCCCTCGGCCTTGAGCTCCTGCGCGACCACCATCACGACTACCGGCGAGGTCGCAATGGCGATCGACGCGGCGACGACAGCGTATATCGGCGGCACGTCGAAATAGGTCAGCGCCCCGAACACAAGCGCGAACGAGAGCCCGCTTTCGAGAACGCCGGTGGCGGCCAGCCACGGGTCGCGCCTGAACCAGGTGAAATCGAGGCGCCGTCCCAGCTCGAACAGCACCATGCCGAGCGCGATGTCGACGAAGATCCACGCTTCCTTGATCTGTTGCGCGTCGAGCAGGCCGAGGCCGCTCGCGCCGAGAAACATTCCGGTCAGGACGTAGCCCACGATGCGCGGCACGCGCAGCACCCGGTTGACGAGCTCCCCGCCGACCATGCCCGCGATCAACAGCAGCCCGAACAGCGCAAGCGGGCTGGCGACCGGAGGGAACTCGGGCAGGAAGCTCAGTTGTGTCATGACGGGCCACACTCCGGCAACGCCGCGCTGCGGCGCCACTCCTCATGGGGCCAGTACAATGTGCACGCGGCAAAGCCCGTGCGCGACGGGCCGGAGAGGAAATTCACCGCGTGCCACTAACCCGGATCGGAACCTGTATCATCATACTGTCGCCTCGCCCAACGCAACATGCGCCAGAGGATACTTTTGCGCCATCACAGGGCAGATGCAGCGCCCGCCTGTCCCTCTTGACGCCCATGGGACCCAATCCGTAGCCTGTTGCCATGCGGTTCTCGCTGCGCTTCATCATTCCCCTTGCCGTGGCCCTCGCGGCCATCGCCTATGCGGTGGTACCGCTCGTGGACAATCTTACCCTGAAGTGGTTCGTGCGTGATCTGGATATCCGCACCAAGTTGATTGCCACTGCAGTGCAGGAACCGTTCGTGGAATTGCTGACCGAAAGGACGCGGGACAAGGTCCGGCTGGAGCGCGTGCAGGCGCTTTTCAACCGCATCCTGCAGGACGAACGGCTGTTCGCGCTCGGATTCTGCGACGCAGCCGGGGCGCTCGTATACAAGACGCCGACGCTTCCCCGGGACAGCACCTGCCGCCCACACCACGCCCCCCCCGAGGAAACCGGACGCGTGCTCCGGGACGCGCACGGGGCGCTTCACGTATCATCGAACCCGATCGTGCTCGAGGGCCGGCAACTTGGGGAGTTGCTGATCGTCCACGACATGAGTTTCATCGAGCGGCGCAGCGCCGACACGAAGAAGTACATCTTCTACCTGTTCGCGGCGATCGCGGCGGTGGTCGCGTTGCTCACGGTGGTCATCGCCGAGTTAAGCTGGCGCGGCCTGATCGCAGGAGTCAAGGCGCTGATTTCGGGAGAACGCGATGCACATGCGCTCGATGGCACGCGCGTGCCGGAACTGCGCCCTATTGCGAGGGATCTGCAAGCTCTGGTGCGCGACCTCGCGGCCGAGCGGCGGAGCCGCGATGAAAGCCAGGTCGGATGGGGACCGGACGCATTGCGCCGCGTCCTGCGTGAGGATCTGAAAGGCGATGAAGTGCTGATCGTCTCTAACCGCGAGCCCTACATCCACGTGCGGCACGGCAACGTGATCGAAATCCAGCAACCGGCGAGTGGCCTGGTTACCGCGCTCGAACCGGTGATGCGGGCGTGCTCGGGCACCTGGATCGCGCACGGCAGCGGCTCCGCGGACCGTGAGGCGGTGGATGTGAACGATCACGTAATGGTGCCGCCGGAGCACCCGGCCTACCGAATAAGGCGTGTATGGCTCACCAAGAAAGAGGAGCAGGGCTACTACTACGGCTTCGCGAACGAAGGACTGTGGCCGCTCTGTCACATCGCGCATGTGCGCCCCACGTTTCGCGCGCCGGACTGGGAACACTACTGCACCGTGAACCGGCGCTTTGCCGATGTGGTATGCGACGAGGCGCGCACCGAGGACCCGATCGTATTGGTACACGACTACCACTTGGCTCTGCTGCCGCGCCTGGTGCGTCAGCGCCTGCCGCGCGCGACAATCATCACCTTCTGGCACATCCCGTGGCCGAATCCGGAAGCGTTTGGCATCCTGCCCTGGCGCGAAGCGGTGCTCGAAGGCCTGCTCGGCTCCAGCATCCTTGGCTTCCATACGCAGTTCCACTGCCACAACTTTTTCGACACGGTGGACCGCTTCCTCGAAGCGCGGGTCGATCGTGAATCCTCGACGATCATCCATGGCGGCGAGCAGACGGAAGTGCGGCGCTATCCGATCTCGATCGAGTACCCGCCGGCGGCGCTGGCCGGGCAGCCGACGGTGACGGAATGCGGCAGCCAGATCCGCGCTCGCCTGGGCGTGAGCGCCGACCTGCGCCTGGGCCTGGGAATCGACCGGCTCGATTACACGAAGGGCATTCTTGAGCGCTTCATGGCAATCGAGCGATTGCTCGAACTCGAGCCCCGCTGGATCGGCAAGTTTTCATTCGTGCAGATCGCCGCGCCGTCACGATCTTCGATTGATGAATATCAGGGCTTCGAGGCAAAGGTGCGGGCGCTCGCTGACCAGATCAATGGACGCTTCGGACGCGAAGGCTATCAGCCTGTTATTCTCAAGGTCGAACATCACGATGCGCGGCAGGTGTACACCTACTATCGCGCCGCCGACGTGTGCTACGTCTCGAGCCTGCACGACGGCATGAATCTCGTGGCGAAGGAGTTCGTCGCGGCACGTGAGGACGAGCGCGGCGTTCTGGTCCTGTCGCAGTTCACCGGCGCTGCGCGCGAGCTGTCGGAGGCATTGATCGTCAATCCCTACGACATCGAACAGAGCGCGGCCGCAATTCAACTTGCTCTCACGATGCCCCCCGAGGAGCAACGCGCCCGCATGCGCAGCATGAGGAATCTGATACAGGAGTTTAACGTGTACCGCTGGGCTGGGCGGATGTTGATCGACGCCGCGCGCATGCGGCACCGTAGCCGCGTGCTCTCGCACGCGCGGTCTGCCCGGCCGCAAGCGGTGAGCCGATAAACGATGCCCGTCAATCTGCCCCGCCCGCAGGCGCCGGAATCGTGGGCGTTTTTCCTCGATATTGATGGCACGTTGTTCGAGCACACGGATCGGCCGGATACGGTGCCCGCCGATCCGGCAGTCGTGCAACTGCTCGCGGGATTGCGCGCGGCGACGGGCGGAGCGCTCGCGCTGATCAGCGGTCGCGCGGTGGCGGACATTGATGCGATATTTTCTCCTTTGCGATTCCCTGCCGCCGGTCAGCACGGCATCGAGCGTCGCGACGCATTGGGCAGGATGCACACCCATGCATTGCCGGAAATGCCGCTGCGCCGCGAGTCTGCGCGGCTTGCCGCCTTTGCGGCACAATACGCGGGGCTGATCTTCGAGGACAAGGGCCTGAGCCTCGCGCTTCACTTCCGGCAGGCGCCACACCTTGCGCAGGCCGCGAACGATATCGCCGCGACGGTTGCGGCGGAACTCGGCGATGGATTCGAACTGCAACGCGGAAAGATGGTGATCGAGATCAAACCGGGCGGGCGCGACAAGGGCATCGCGATCGAGGAATTCCTGCGCGAGGTCCCGTTTTTCGGGCGTACCGCGGTGTTTGTGGGTGACGATTTCACCGACGAATACGGGTTCAACGTGGTCAATCGTCTGGGCGGGCACGCGATCAAGGTGGGTGCGGGCGAAACCGTTGCGCGCTGGCTGCTTGCGGACGCTTCCGCGGTGCGGAGCTGGCTTGCGCAGTGCGCGGAGGCATTGCGCGCGGGCGGGGTACCGGGGTGACGCAGCCGCTTGATCTCGCCGTCGTCGGCAACAGCAGCGTCGCCGCACTTGTGGACGCTACCGGCAAGTTCGTCTGGGCATGCATGCCGCGGCTGGATGGCGATCCCGTGTTCTGTTCGCTGCTGCGGGAGACGCGCGGTGACGGCGACTACGGTTACTTCTCGGTGGAACTCGCGGGCTGTTCGCGCAGCGAGCAGGAATACCTTCCCAACACAGCGGTGGTGGTGACGCGTCTGTACAACGCGGATGGAGGCGTGATCGAGATCACCGATGCCGCTCCGCGCTTCCAGCGGTTCGGCAGATTGTTCTGTCCCACGATGCTGGTGCGGCAGGTACGGCGCCTCGCCGGCAGCCCGCGCGTCACGATCCGGCTGCGGCCGGGGCGCGACTACGGCGCGAGCCGGGCCACGCTTACCTTTGGCAGCAACCACGTGCGCTATCTCTGCAGTGATTTCGTGCTGCGCGCGACCACCGACTGCTCGATTACGGCGGTTGTCGAGGAGGTGCCGTTCGTGCTGCAGGGAACAGTCTCATTTGTCCTCGGCCCGGACGAGACGCTCCAGGGTGCGGTCGCGGAGGTCGCACGGGGCTTTCTCGAGGAGACCGCTGACTACTGGCGCGAGTGGGTGCGCGACCTGTCCATTCCGTTCGAGTGGCAGGATGCCGTCATTCGCGCCGCCATCACGCTCAAACTTTCGGTGACCGATGACACCGGGGCGATCGTTGCGGCGGTGACGACCTCGGTGCCGGAAGCCGCGGACAGCGGGCGCAACTGGGATTACCGCTACTGCTGGCTGCGCGACGCGTACTACACCGTGAGCGCGCTCAACCGGCTCGACGCCACGCGGACCATGGAGCGCTATCTCGGCTATATCATTAACGTGGCTGCGAGCGCTCCCGACGCGCGGTTGCAGCCGGTGTACCGAATCAGCGGGCTGCCCGATCTGGACGAGCGAATTGTCACCTCGCTCCCCGGTTACCGCGGCATGGGGCCGGTGCGCGCAGGCAACCAGGCCTGCCGGCAGGTGCAGCACGACGTATACGGCTCGGCGGTGCTCGCCGCGACGCACGTCTTTTTCGACCGGCGGCTGTTGTGGTCCGGGAACGAGGCGCTCTTCGCGCAGCTGGAAGCCCTCGGCGAACGCGCAACGGAGGTTTGGTCGCAACCCGACGCCGGGTTGTGGGAATTGCGCGGCATCGCACGGGTTCATACCTATTCCTGCGTAATGTGCTGGGTGGCCTGTGACCGGCTGGCAAAGATTGCCTCGCACCTCGGACTTGCGGCACGCTCCACGCGCTGGCGCGCGCGTGCCGATAACATGCATCGCGCGGTCTGCGAGCGCGCGTGGAGCCCGTCGCGCAAGAGCTTTGTCGCGACGCTTGACGGCGACGGTCTCGACGCCAGCCTGCTGCTCCTCGCTGAACTGGGTTTCGTCCGCGCGGATGACCCGCGGTATGCCGCCACCGTTGCCGCGATCGAGCGCGAGCTTCGCCGCGGCGATTTCGTGTTTCGCTACACGGAGGCGGACGATTTCGGGGTGCCGCAGAATGCGTTTCTGGCGTGCACCTACTGGTACATTGATGCGCTCACCGGGCTCGGGCGGCGCGAGGAAGCAAGGGCGCTGTTCGAGAACCTGCTTGCCTGCCGAAATCGCCATGGCCTGCTGGCGGAGCATATTGACCCGGCGACGCACGAGCTGTGGGGGAACTTTCCCCAGACCTACAGCATGGTGGGAATTATCAACTCCGCGATGCGGCTCTCGATCTCCTGGGACGAGGCGTTCTGAGCGTGCTACGTCTGGGGATGCTTGGGTCCTGATCAGCCCACAATTACGATGTGGACGCGGTACGGCCCGTGCGCGCCCAACGTCACCGTTTGCTCGATGTCGGCGGTGCGCGATGGGCCGGAGATGAAGGTGACGGCGCGCGGCGGCACTCTCAACTCTTCCCGCAGGAGACGCCATGCTTCCTCCATGCCGGGCACGATGCGCGGCTTGCGGACCACGGCAACGTGCGTCTCGGGCAGCAGGCTCAACGTTGCCGGCGTGTCCGGCCCCGTCACCATCATCAGGGTCCCGGTCTCGGCAATCGCGCAGAAGGCGCCGGTAATGCCGGCGGGGTCGGCATCGCGCGCCGCGCGCGATTCGACGGCCATGCCGGCGCCGCGCCAGTCCAGGCCGCCAAATTCCGGCCAGCACACTGCCGCGAGCGGCAGCGAATGCGTGTTCAGGTAGCGGGCCACGGCGGCGGGAACGGCCTCCGGCGTCGCAACGTCGTCCACCGTGCTTGCGAGCCCGAGGGCGCGCTCGCGAAAGCGCGCGACCGGCTCCCAATCCATGCGCGGGCGCGGGTTCGAAGGGTGCGCTGCGATATGCGATCGGACGGCATCACGTTCGGCGGCGGCCG
>Ga0137314_1000131_pt1 | contig 23673 bp, 17 predicted proteins | sample EasRivERMZT199_2_FD_102289 | JGI IMG/M metagenome (GOLD analysis project Ga0137314, IMG submission 102289) | Soil microbial communities from meander-bound floodplain in the East River, Colorado, USA - East River MetaG ERMZT199_2 | ecosystem: Environmental > Terrestrial > Soil > Floodplain ... | reverse complement strand
CAGAACCGGCACCACCAACAGCACCGCCGCGACGTTTTGGATTGTGAAACCGAGCACACTCGCCTGGACCACGCGGATGCCCACGATCGCCACCGGCAAGCCGATGGCGAGGCCGATCGCCGTCACCTTGAGACCGTCCCGGAAGAATTGGCGCACGACATCCCCCGCCGTCGCGCCGACCGCCAGCCGGATACCGATCTCGCGGGTGCGCTGCGCCACCGCGAACGCGATGATTGCGTACAAGCCGAGCGACGCGAGCACCAACGCGGCTATGCCAATGGCGAAGGCCGCCAGGTTCATCTGGATTGCCTCGCGCCGGCGGCCGGCGTACCGCTCGGCGAGTGTAGTCACGCCATTGATCAGCGCGAATGGCTCGATCTCGCGAATCGCCGCGCGCATCGACGGCACCAAAAGTCGCGCCTCGCCAGTTGTTCGCACCGTGATGCCGACCGGCATGATGATCACCAATTCCGCCGAACGCGCGGCGCGCCGTCCGTTCGTCGCGTCGACGCTGGAGAGGGCCGTGAAGACCTGCGGCGTTTCAGCTTCATCGTATGGGGCCTTTTCCGCCACGCCGATGACCACGAGCGTCGTCGATTCTCCGTCCGCGCCGCGAGAGCGACGCACCAACCGTCTGCCGACCGGATCCGTGCCGGGCCACAGGAGGTTCGCCGCCTCCTGGTTGACGACGACCGCCACCGAGCCTGGGCGATCATCGTCGGCTCCGATCGCGCGCCCGCGAACGATCGGAATGCCGAGCGTCGAGAAGTAACCGGGGGTGACGTGGACCTGATTCACTTGCGGCGTCGCGTTGCCCGCTTCCGGTACCTCGAACGACACGTTCCTCGCGCCATTGCGGCTCATCGCGGCAGACTCCACCCCGGGCACCTCCTCGAGCCGTCGGCGGATGAGGCCAAACGTCGCGCGAGCCGCCACTGTCGCGGAATCCTGGGACACCCCGGTCGGTCCGTCGCCGTAGGCGGGTCCGACCAGCTCCGTCCGCATCGTGACGACGGACGCGGGAGCCTTGTCGGCGTTGGCGTTCACACTCCCACGAAGGTCGGCCAGCACGAGCGACGTGACGACGAGCACGGGTGCGCTGCTCGCGAGTTGAATGACGACGAACGTCGCTTGGAGACGCGAGCGCCGGATCGCGTGATTGCCGCTGTTCTTCATGACCTCGGCGACGTCGGCGCTGGTGGCATGCAGCGCGGGCGCGAGCCCGACGGCGATCGTGTGGGCGAGCGCGAATGCCGCCGCGAAGAAAAAGGTCGCCGGCTCCGGCTCGAGGCCCCAGATGAGCTCTGGAACCATCGCGTATGCGATCTTCACCGTCGCCGTGTAGAGCAGCAGGGCGAGGAGCGCGCCAGCCACCGCGAAGACCAACGACTCGGTCAGCATTTGGCGAATCAGTCTGACCCGGGTCGCGCCGAGGGACAGACGCACGCCGATCTCACGCCGTCGGGCAACGGCACGACCGAGGAGAAGGGCGCTCACGTTCGTGCAGGTGATGACAACGACGAACGCGGCGACGAGGAGGAACGCGACGATGAGCTCTTTGGTGCCCCCGTCTCCACCGGACATACCGGTTAGACGCTCGGCGCGAAAGCGGAACCTGTTATGCGTCTTCGGGTCCAGCATCGACACCCGTGCCGCAAGCGCGCGCGTCATGCGATCGACGTCACCAGCGCCCACGCCGGGCGCCAACCGGACGGCGCTCTCGAGAAACACGTCGTCGCGCCGCATCAGATCGTCCCTCGTCTCCGGTTCGAGAAGCCCGCGCGCACCGAGGGGAATCCAGATCGTCGCGCGCCCCAGGTTCATGACGTCGACTCCCGTGAACAGCGGCGGCGCGACGCCGACGATGGTGAACGGGATGTTCATGATACGGATCGTCTTGCCGATCGCGTCCGTCGAGCCTCCGAAGTTCGTCATCCAGAGCGAGTGTCCGAGCACGACGATCGGCGCGGTGGTCAGATCGACGTCGTCCGGAAATCCGGAGCCCGCGGCCAGTGGGACGCGCAGCATCCTGAAAAAGTTGCCGGTCGTGTACGCGATCGAAGCCTGCTCGGCGCCGCCCCCGAAGTCGACAGCGAGGGCATTACTTCGCGAAGTCGATCCCCACGCGGCCACATCGGTGAACACGTCGCGTCGCTCGCGGAGATCGAGAATGTCCGAATATGAGACGTAGACATTGTTCACCCGGCTGTTCACGGCCGGCGTGAGCCGCGCGAGCTGAGCGCTTCGCTCGATACCCGGCGCGGGACGCCAGGCGTACGTGTTCAGCGTTTGAAGCAGCCCCGTGTTGATGCCGATGCCGAGGGCGATCACCGCGATGACGACGCCCGAGAACAACGGTGCGTGGGCGATCTGCCGCATCGCAAAACGAATGTCGCTCCCGGGTGTAGGCAGGGCCATTCCCCCCGAAGCGCCGTGGCGAAGCATGGCCCAGCGTGTGGCGATCGCGTTCGGCACGACGTCCCCAATGGCGGCGGCGACAACCGCCGGCGCCGAACGTCCGCGCGTATTCTCGGCAAATGCGCGACACAGCTCGTCGCCGTACTCGGCGCGGAAGTCCGCCGGGTAGAGATGAAGGAGCGCCCGATAGAAACGCATCATGCGGTCTCCGGGGTGAGGCCGCGCTGACGCGCCAGACGCACGAGCTCCGACAGACGTCGCATTTCGGCGCGGGCGCACGCGTTGCCGAATGGCGTGAGGCGATAGTAGCGGCGCCGCGCATCGTCGGCCAAGCTGCGACGCCTGGCGACTTCGGTGATGAGGCCTTGCTCCACCATGCGTGCGATGGAGCGATACAGCGTGCCCGCGCTCAGTCTCAGCTCGCCCCGGGTGCGCTCCTCTACGTCCTGAATGATGGCGTAGCCGTGTCGGTCCTGGTCGCTGAGGGCGAGCAGGATGTGAAACGTCGCCGGCGGGAGGGGCAGCAGGTCGGTGACCGCGTCGTGTTCGGGAGACATGCGGCCAACACTATAGCCAGTGTGGGTATACTGTCAATGCTCAGGTCCAGCCCTTCAGCGTGAGAAAGTGATCCAGGCCCGCCGGTACATCCGCGAGATCCATGAGCTGCGCGATCTCGGGGCGCACGGCCTGTTGCCAACACCGCGCGTGAGCGCCGAAATACCTGTGGCCGTGTGCGTGGGAGGAAAGCCTGATGGACGCGACACAATCGTCGGGAGCAAGCACCTGGGCGCAGAAGGCGCAGTCAGGCTCTTCGTGGAGGGGGGGGTGTTGTTGTTCGCTCATCGCATCCTCCATTGCGTCGCTACTCGAGGTGGCGCCAGACGCTTGCGAGAAGTCCGAGACCGATGAGACCGCGTGCTGCCGTGGTCAGCGACGGGGTGTACGAACCAACGGCGACGAAACTCGTGGCAAACGTAAAGATCGCTGCCCATGCACCCGACCGTTGGCGGTCCCGAAGCAGCTGGCTTGTCCGAACGGATCCCCAGGTGAAGATGATCCCGGCGGGAATCGAGAGCCACGGCTTCGGCAGGTGCGTGTCGTGCCCGAAAGGGTGGGTAACAACACTTACGACCATCCCGACCGTCACGGCCCCGCCGAGCACAGCATAGATGTCGAAATAGGCGCGCACGAGTCCAATGCGCGCTGTCCCGGGAGGAACGGTGGTCCTAGACGGCGACGGGGTTTGCTCGGTCGCAAGATCAGTAGACCGTTGCATAACGCTTATCGCCTTTCGCGCACTTGCAGTCCCCAATGCCTCATTGCCCCAATGCCTCAGCGCCCCATCGCCCCACCGCCCCAGCACGCCCACCCCGCCGCCAGGATCACGGCGCCACTGATCGCGAAACGCAGCTCGCGGCGACGCACCGCGACGAACGGCAACGCGGCCATGATCAACGCGGCGACCCACTGCGCCGGCGTGAGCCCTACGTACCGCACGTCCGCAACGCGCAACATGTCGAAGCAGAACCGCACGGGTAAGTACAGCGCGGCAAACGCCATGAGATAGAAGCCGACCGGTCGGGGACGGCGGCTCCAGACCACGAACAGCGGGACCACTACAAGCGTGAGAAACAGGAACTCGTATAGCCCCAGGTCGTGAAAACCCATCGCCGGCGAGGTCGACGGGAACAGAAGTCCCGCGCCCTGATAAACTCCGCGTATGTAGTCGACCGCCGCGTCACTCTGCAGGCTGATCGCGAGCGGAAAGGTGGTTATGCGTCCCGGATGGTCGTGCGCCAGCGCACATCCGAACCGCCCAATGGCGAGGGCCGCCGGGAACACGAAGGCGATCGCGTCGAGATACGCGAGTCGGGCGCGGCGCTCCTCGTCGCTGGCGCGGGTCGCGAAGAACAACAGGGCGCCGGCGACGCCGCCGAGAAGGCCGCCAAATGAGCTGATGTCCTCCCAGATACGAAGGAGGAACCACGGATCGTCGCGAAGTTTGTCCGGAAAGTAGAAAAGTGCCGAGAAGAAATGCGCGCCGAGGATACCGCCGACCAGCGTCCATCCGGCGAGCCGTTGGCCGACGTGCAGGTCAAGACCAAGGTGCTCGAACCGCTTCTGCGCGAACGCGAGGCCGAACCACGCCGCGACCGCGACGGCGACGCCGAACGCGTGAATGGACAACGGCCCGATCTGCCAGACCGGCTGCGCAAAGTAAGGAAGCATCCATTGAATGTAGCGGAACGGCGCGGCGGCTCACGCTGGGGTCGCCAGCGAGCGTTGGGTCAATTTGCATATTGGCGCGCCGGAGATGTTACGGCGATTGGTTCACGCGGAGGCGCGGAGACGAGGTCATCGACGGTGCGGTGCAGAATGAATCCTCAGCGAGGCATCAATGACCGCCGCCAAGGTACTGTCGTCCACCGCCCTCACGCCTATCCCTTCCGGTGTTCTCCGCGTCGCCGCGTCTCCGCGTCTCCGCGTGAGACAACGCAGGTAGCCGCACCCAGACGGGCGGCCCGCACATTTGTCAGAGACCGCACTGACCCAACCCTCGCCAGCGAGTATCAGCGGCCGATCGCGGTCCGATAGAGCATCTTCCCCTCGAAATCCACCGCCTGCACGAACACGGTGTCCGCCGTCAGCGACATGGCGAAGAACCCCGCGCGCGACGACACGAAGCGCGTTCCCGCCATCCCTTCGGCGTCGCGCGTCTCGGACCCGGCACCGGAGATGAAGTAGTGCGACGTAGAACCCGCCGGTACGATGTGCTCGAGCTGGTGCTCGTGGCCGCAGATGTAGGCCGTGACGCCGTACTTCTTGAGGCGCGGTACGAGAAACTTCTCGATGTCCTCGAGCACCGGCCGCTTGCCGCCGCTATACACGTTGTGGTGGCCGACGACGAACTTCCATTTTGCCGTAGAGGCTTTGAGCGTGCTGTCGAGCCATTTGCGCTGCGCCGCGGTGTCGGTGCCCGCCACAGCGTACTTGTCGGGTTCCGACCGGTAGTCCTTGATGAACGGGCTCGTGTCGATGACCAGAAACTCCGCGACGACGCCCAGCGACACCGTCTTCTTCACCGAGTAGTATCGCGCCGGTATCCGCCACCGGCGGCTGATCTTCGCGTAGTCGAGCTCCGCCTGCACGCTGCCGCGGTAGTCGTGGTTCCCCAGCGCCACGTACCAATCGACATTCAAAGAGTGCGCGGTGTAGACGTCCTCGAACGACGCACGCCACTGCGGATCGGCCGTAGACTGCACGCCGTTGGGGTAAAAATTGTCGCCCAGCGCGAGAACGAATTGCGCATCGAGGTGCCGCGCCGCGGCCGCCATCTCGCGCGCGACGTCTCGCTGATTCAGCTCCCCGTTGCGCCCCCAATCGCCCATCGCCAGAAATGTCAGCGCGTTTGGCGGCACGACGAGCTTCATCGTGTCGCGCCCCACCTGCGACTCGGCGCGGGCCGCCGCGAGTAGCGCGACGCCAACGATTATTCTGAAGATTCTCATCTCATTGCGGATACGGGACTCGGGATTCGGGATCGCGGGGGAACGGGCGAACGCGCGGGGCAACGGGGAACGAAGGCACGGAAAAACCGGTGTCATCCTGAGCGAAGCGAAGGATCTCATCAGCTTTGGACTGCGAGATTCCTCGCTGCGCTCGGAATGACATCCCGCCTTCGCACCAACTCCTACGGCTGGATCCGAACCCCGACCATCCCCCACGACCGGTAGTACTCGTCGCCCGGCGCCCAGCCGCGCTGGGACTTGCCGATGTACCGGCGCAGCGGCTGGTTCGTGAGGTTGTTCGTTTCGAAGAACAACTTGGCCTGCCGCATGAGCCGCACGCTTCCGCTCACGTCCAGCTGGCCGCGCGACGCGACGTAGATGTCCGTTTCCGGCGCCGCACCAACGACCTCGAGATACTGGTCGGCGAAGTTGTACCCGGCGCGCAACGCGAGCCGGTCCAATTCATAGAAGAGCCCAAGGTTAGCCGCGTTGCCCGCCTGGCCAGGAAGCCGCGACTTCGTCCCCGTCCGGCTCGGGAGTGTCGTGGACGACGACGTGCGCGTGTAGTTCGCGTTCACGCCCAGGCCGCGCAACACGCTCGGGAGGAACGTGAGGTTCTGCTGCCACGCGAGCTCATATCCATTGAGCGTTCCCGTCGCGCCGTTCACCGGCTGCGACAGCGTGATGACCGTGGGACCGAGGTTGTCCCCCGCCGCCGCGGCGCGCTGCGCCGAGAAGATGAAGTCGTCGAGCTTCTTATGGAACACGCCGGCTGCGACAAAGCCGACCGACCGGAAGTAGCGCTCGACCTGGAAGTCGAGGTTCAGCGCGCGCGTCGGACGCAGATCCGGGTTGCCGATCGAAGCGACGACGTTGTTGCCGTCGGGGATCGTGATGAACGGCGTCATCGAGCCGAAGGCGGGGCGCACGAGAGACGTCGTCACTGCGCCGCGAACCGTCGTCTGGTCGTCCACCGACCAGCGCGCGGTCAGCGACGGGAAGGCGTTGGTGTAGTTCGTGATCTTGGTCTGCGGAGTCACGGTGACCGCCGTGCCCGCCTGCTTCACGAGATTGCCGGTGTTCTCCTGCCGCGTGCGCTCGACACGCACGCCCGGGATCAAACGCACCGCGCCGGCGTCGAGCGTCGACATCGCGAAGCCGGCGTAGACATCCTCGCCGACCCCGAAATTCCCCTGAGTCGATTCCACCATGGAGCGCGGCACGTCCTGGTTGAGCGACGTGCGGTACGTGTCCCAGAAGTTGAGGACGGCCACCGTGCTCGCCTGCGGGCCGAACGTGTACGACCCATCGATGAAGTGAGAGGTACGGCTCGGGCCGGCGAGCGCACCGAGTGTTACCGGACCGGTCGGCGCCGGCGCGCCCGCCTTGAACGTGGCGAGGAAACGGTTGCTCGTGTCGGCCGACGTGCGGTCCTTGAGACGCGCCGCCGCGCCCACCTTGAACACGCCGGTCCAGCTTCCGAGCGACAGCGCGTGCGAGAGGTTCACGCGGCCGCTCTTATCGTCGTCGAGCACATGGCGCGTCTGCTGCCGAAGGGAGTTGTACGCGAAGCGCGACGCATCCACCTCGGCGCCCTTCGTGACGGTGTAGTGCGGGCGGTCTTCGTCGGACACGTCGTACGTGAAGTCCATGCTGCTCTGGCGGAAGAGCATCGTCAGCGTCTGCGGACGATCCTCGCGCGCGCGCGCGACCTGGAAGGTGTAATCGAGCGTGGTGTTGGGCATGAGAACACTCTGCCCGCCGAGCTGGAGCGACCCCTGCGACTGCGCGACGGGGCGAAGCCGCAGCTCCTTGTCCATGCGTCCGCCGACGGCCGTGCCGTGATTCGCGTCGGTCACCGTGTACGTGCCGGCCGACAGGTTCGCTAGCGTCACATAGCGCTGCTCGTTGTCGGAGAAGCGGGAATAGAACGCCTTGAGGAAGATCGAATTGTCGGCGTTGAAGCGATAGTCGACGGTGCCGTTTGCGCCTTTGCGCGTCCGGAGCACCTGCGAATAATCGCGGAGCGCCACCGACGTCGGCACGTCGAGCGCGCTGGCCGCGGCGACACCGCGGCACGTCGTCTCGACGCACCAGCCCTGCTCGAAGTTCTGCGAGCCGCGATCGTTCTGATAGTAGTTGCCGCCGACCACGACGCCGAGCTGGTTGTCGGCGCCGAAGCGGCTGCCGAAGTAGCCCGTGTAGTTCTTGATGCCGCCATTGTTGATCTTGTTCTGACCGCCGGCGGCGCTCAGCGAGGCGATCGGCATCCCGGCGCGCGCGGTGCGCGTAATGAGGTTCGCGTTGCCGCCGATGGCGTCGGCGTCGAGATCGGGCGTCAGCGTCTTGCTCACTTGAATCGCCGCGACCATGTCCGACGGAATCACGTCCAGCGGCGTCTGCCGCGCGCTCGGCTCGGGGCTCGGCACGCGCATTCCATCGATGGACAGCGTGTTGAGGCTGGCGTCCATCCCGCGAATCTGTACGTAGCGCCCCTCCCCCTGATCGCGCACGAGTGCCACACCGGGCACGCGGCCCAGGGCTTCGGCGAGATTCCGATCGGGGAGCCGCCCCACGAGTTCGGCGTCCACTACACTCGAGAAATTATCGCTGGCCTTCTGTTGGTTGAGCGCCGCCGCCTGTCCCGCGACGTTGCTTTCGACGCGAATCGCGTCGAGTTGCTGCACGGGCTGCCGCAGCGTCACGTCGGCGCGAGTGACCTGCCCAGCGGTGACGGCGACGCTGATGGTTTCTGGTTGGAAGCCGAAGTAGCGAACGATGAGCCGGTGCGAGCCTTCGGGCACGCCGAGAATCCGGAAGGACCCGTCGCGCATGACGTTCCCGCTCCGGAGGACCGCGGCAGTCGCAGTGCTGGAGGACCGGCGCGCGGCATCGGGTCCATTGCCGATGGCGCCGTTGGACTGCTGGATCACGCGCGCCCCGTCCCGCACCAGGGTGCCGCTCCCGGAGATACCTTCCACGACGACCGCCGCGCCGCCGAGCGGGCGCTTGCTCTCATCCGAGATTCGGCCGACGATGACGCCGGAGGACCGTTGTGCGAGTGGCGCTAGCCGAGGGACGGCGACGAGCGCGATGATGAAAGCGGCCCATGCGCGCGTGCGCACCGGCCTGGTGGTGAGGCTTGGGAACATGAGTGTCCGGCTCCGGTGGCAGGGAGGCGAATTAGCGTCATTCGCAGTGCTGCAATTGCTCCCGGCCGTGTAACGATCAGCTTGTCGGCGGAGTCAGCAGTTGGTAACGATTTCACGACTGGTGCGTGGCTAATCGAGGGAATCACGCGCGACTGGGACTGTAGGCGGGAGTCGGGAGGCTGAGGAGAGAGAGGCCTAATGAACACGAGTGAAGCAACAATCCTGATCGGCAGCGCGGTTCCGTCGCCCGGCGGCGTATGGGCCGACATCGGCGCCGGCGAGGGCACCTTCACACGTGCCCTCGCCGAGCTGCTCGGGCCGGACGGCCGCATCTACGCCGTCGACCAGGACGCCGAAGCGCTTGCGGCGCTCGACCGCGAGATGCCGGCCAACGCGAACGTGACGACCGTAGTCGCGGATTTCACACGGCAATTCGAGCTGCCCGGACTTCACGACCCGCTCGACGGGATTCTCCTGGCCAACGCGCTCCATTTCATGCGCGACGCCGCCACAGTGCTCGCGCGGCTGGTCACGCATCTCGCGCCCGGCGGGCGAGTCGTATTCGTCGAGTACGACAAGCGGGGCCCGAGCCGCTGGGTGCCGTTCCCCATCCCAACGGCGCGCCTGCTGGAGCTCGCCTCCATCGCCGGTCTCACCAAGCCGGTGATCACGGCGACGCGGCCGTCCGAGTACGGCGGAGACCTGTACGTCGCCTGGGCCGAGCGTCAACCGTGAAGGACGCCAACCAATAGCTCGGCGACGATCAGGAGGACGATCGTTACCTCGAGCAGCTCGGCGCGCGCGGCCTGGCCTTCGCTGTTCAGCATCGCGTAGGTCTCTCGGAGAATGCCGAGCTTGCGCTCGATGCCGCGCCGCCACGCCTGCTCGCGAAACAGCTCCAGCGCGGCGGCGTAGACGCGCGCGAGGTAGACATCGTTGGTCACCTTGAGCGCGTTCTCGACACGCTCGACCGTTTCGGTAATGTCCGCGACGCGCGTTTGAAGATCCGCGAGGATTTCGCGAAAAGGCCCACGGAGCCGAAGTCCGCGACGACGCCGGACGGTCGCGACGCGGTCATACAGGGCAGGGAGCTCGGCGTCCAGCTGCAGATCGAACACGCGCAATTCCAGGAGCTGCGCGTTCGCGAACTCGAGGACGTATTCGACGTCCCGGTCGTCGTCCCGCGGCTCGACAACGAGCGCGCTCTCCCAGCTGAGCACCGTGAGGTCGTCGTGGTAGTACGAGAAGCGATGCGGAACGAGCTCGTGCAGCGTCTTTGGGGACAGAGCGCGCCGTTCGCTCAGAAGTAGCGCGACCAGCTGCGGCTCGGAGAGCGCTTGGCCGACGGGGGTCGTGCCCGTCGGGCCGTCGCGTCCTCGAAGGCGATCAATCCGATATACCTTGTACTCTTCGGCGAGGGGCGCCACCGCGGCCCTTTCAACCGCCGGCGCGATTCGCTCGAGCAGCACGGCGAGCTCGCGCGCGAAGATCGCCTCGTCGTCGCGTTGCCCGTCGAGCGCTCGCGCGAACTCGGCGAACTCGGTCCATGTGAGATTGGGCGACGCGCGCACTTTGAGCTGGAGCGAGCAAACGCCAAAGTCGAACAGATGCGCGGAAAGTGATGCCGCGCATTTCGTCTCACCAACGGTCAACTCGAAGGTGCCAAGCGCGGCGAAGAGCGGCGGGTTGCGGATGTGAATCGCCCGCGCCTCTTCGCGCGCCGGGCGAACGCGACCGCGTGTGCTCTCGCCGAGCAACTCCGCGGCGCGGTCGAGCGCGATCGTGTAGCCGACGTCATGCAGTCGGTACACGGTGGCGCTGCCGTCCACACAAAGGTCCGTTCCCATCGGAGCAGCAGGTTGCAGAAAGCGAGCCGGGCCTGACTCAGCTCTCGGAGACCTTGTCGTCCCGCTTGCTTGTCGCGGCGCTGCTGTCGCGGTCCGCGTCTTCATTGCTTTCGCGGGTGCCATCGTGCGCCCGCCGGAGCACGGCAATGTCGAGCTTCTTCATTTTCAGCATCGCTTCCATTGCTCGCGCCGCGCCGGCCGAGTTCTCGTCCGCGAACAGTTCGTCCATCGGGGGAGTGACTTGCCAGGAGAGGCCGAACCGGTCCTTCAGCCAGCCGCACTGCTGGGTCTTCGAATCTCCGCCGGCCGACAGTTTCTCCCAGTAGTAGTCGATCTCCTCCTGCGTGGCGCAGTTCACCACGAATGACACGGACTCGTTGAACTTGAACGCCGGCCCGCCATTGAGCGCGACGAACGATTGTCCGTCGAGTTCGAAGGCCACGGTCATCACCGATCCGGCCTTGCGGTGATGCGCCTCGAACCCCGCGGAGCCATATCGCGTGATCGTGGTGACGCGGGAGTTCTTGAAAATTCCCGTATAGTAGCGCGCCGCCTCTTCGGCTTCATCGGCGAACCACAGAAATGGACTGATTCTCTGTGTCGTGATCATGACCCAATGTATCGTCCAAACCGAAGGCCATTTTGTTGAGCCCGTTACGACGATATGTCAGTGACATCTCCCGCCGCTCTGATCCCACACCCGCCCGCCGATCTCCAGAAACGCCGACCGGTACTCCGCGGCGCCGAGGGTGAGCAGCAGGACTCCGGCCCGGCCCTCGATTCGATACGCGCTGTTGGGGTGGATGTCGTCGTCGAATCCGCGAAGCTCCTCACCGCCCGTTCCCGCCACGATCTGCGTCATGCCTGTCGTGGTGTCGACCACGCCCGCCGGATTCATTGGCCGAAAGCGCTCGTAGTCGTGGTCGTGTCCGCCAAGAACGAGTTCCACCGCATTGTCGAACAGCAGCTGCCACATCGGGCCGAGCTTGCGATCGCTCCCGTGCCACCCCGAACTGAACCGCGGATGATGCCAGTAGGCTATGGTGCACAGCGTCTTGTGTGTCTTGAGATCCTGCGCAACCCAATTCATCTGTGCCTGACGAGCTGAGTCGGTGAAGACCGGATTCACGATGATTTCGCTGTTGACGACGACCACGTGCCAGGCGCCGACGTCGTAGCTGTAGTAGCCTTTGCCGACGACGCCCGCCGCCGGTCCGAAATACTTGTAGTACGGGTCGGCGCCGGGCGTGTAATACTCATGATTGCCCGGCGCAGGATGCAGGCTCTTGATGATGCGTTTTTTCGGATCTCCCCACGTTCGGGTAAAGCAGTCGTTGAACTGCTCGGTGGTGCCCGACGAATAGACGTTGTCGCCCAGGGTGAACACCGCGTCGGGGACTTTCGCGATGCTATCGGCGCGTAACACGCTGTCCACGAGCATGGCCGTGCCGATGCTCAAGCGCGACTGGCAGCTCGCGATGTCGCCGACGCCGATCATCACCGAGGCGCCGCTCAGCGCGACGATCGCCGCCGGCGACGCGGCAGGTGGAGGCGTCAATTGGATCGGTGGCGTACACGCCGCCGCAGCCAGCAGCACGACGAGCGCCGACACCGCCGACATATGGTAGGCGGTCAAAACGCCAGTCCCAGTCTGAGGGCGAGGCCGGCGTAGCCCGCTTCCGTGGTGCGTGTCAACGTGACCACCGGCGACGCGTCGCCTCGTCCGACCCAGATTCCCCCACCCATCGTCGCGTGCCACCCACCGGGCGAGCTTCCGTCGAGGTACACGCGGCCCGCCTCGGCGAGACCCAAGATCCCCATGCGCAGGGGAATCACGAACTGAACACGCGCGACGGGAATTCGCAATTCCGCGGTCCCGAAGAGTGACGCGTCGCCGGCGTATCGCTGGGTGTCCATGTAGCGCGTGGTTCCCAGGCCGCCGATCGTCGCGGCTTCGTGGAACGGGAAATCACCGTAGAGCTTCTTGCCGCCGGCACGGGCCACGAGGAAGGGACGCGTGGGAACAGGCAGTGTCGCGGAAGCGCCGATCGCGATCGCCGTCTGTTCAAACGCGGAGCGCACATCCATCGCTGCCGGGACGTAAAGCCCGGTCAGCTCCGCGAGCATCTTGAAGTGTGTGTCTTCATCGGCGTCACGAGCTGCACGCCACTCATAGCGGGCGCCGAGCTGCAGGCCCACTTGGTTAAACGACCCAAGCCCAAATGCGTCCGTCGCGGTCAGATACCGGTTGCGCCCCGCTTCCGTGACCGAATGCTGAATGACCGGGCCGATCGACACGTCCATCCTCGACCCGAGAGCGACCGCGATCGCCGGATGCAGCAGCCACTGGCTCTGGCGCACGTTGAAATAGTTGCTGGTGCCGCCGGAGTCGATGGTGGCGTTGCCCAGTCCATTGAAGTTGACGACCTCGAGATTGGACACTCTGGCGATCGCCATGAAATGAAGTGGAGACGACTCCAGGCGCTGGTCGGCGGTGATCGTAAATCTCGCGCCGTGGATTCGGGGCGCGTACTCGCCCTCGAGCGCGACCATCGACGCGTAGGGGCGCTGGTCGAATCCATACGCATACCGCACGACGCCGATGCGAGGTGTGAAACCAATAGCGTGTTCGAACGTGACGCCGACGAGCGGTAGGTACCGGCCGCCGTGGTCGGGGCCGGGCGGTGTCAGCTCGCCACGCGGGCTCTCCCAGGGACGCCGGTCGAACAGCGTGTCCAGTCCGTACGACACCCCGGTGATCGTGCCGGAGCCATACAGGCGAGTCGCATGCGCATTGTCGGCGACTGTGGAGGAGTCGATGAGCCTGTTGGCCCCGTTGCCCCCGATTACGCGCACGGTGTTCGACCGCGGCACGTGACCGGTGACGAGCGCCGTGTCGTCGCCGCCGTGCAGGTAGACGAGAATTTCCGATGTCTCGTGCGTGTCGAACCGTCACGAGAAGAACGGCTTCCCCTGGGCCTCCAAGCGGACGTCGACGAACCGCTCGGTGACGCGCGTGATGACGGCGCGGTCGGCCGAATCGGTACCGTGAACCTCGACTCGGCGCGCGAGCAGCGTGTAGAACTGGTCCGTGGTGCTAGGCAGCGCGGCGCGGCGGCTCTTGAGGATCGCCTGCAGCTCGGGCGCGGACGCCCGATACTCGATCGGCATCGCGCGGGCCGCGGCATTGATCACCGAGTCGGTGATCCGAGCTTGCAGTGCCCGGGCGACCGAGTCCCAAGTGGGTTTGTCGAGCTCGGCCAGGAGGCGCGCGTCGAGCGCTCTGGGGTACGTGAGTCCCGGGCCGCTGGGCGTGTTGCCGAACGACACCAGCGTCGTTTTCGCCAACATGGCGATCTTGATGAGCATACCCTCATATGACACGAAGGCGTGATCGCGGTCGCGTGCGATCGGCTTCCATGTCGTCGTGCCACCCGATGCGAGGCGGGCCCACTTCCAGTTCCCGGCGTGCCGGTCGTTGTCATTGATCAGGAGATCCGTCAAACGCGCGGCGAGAAACGCGCGTGCGTCGACATGCTGCGCGGGGTCGGTGTTCAGCAGAAGGAGCAGATCGGGGCTGTCGATGATCTTCGTCGCGCCGCCGAACCCAGGCCCAGTCTTGGGCACATTGGGGAACCGCTCGATCATGCCCAGCCGGCCAGCGTACTCCGCGCGATACTTGCCCAGCGCTGAATCGTCGGCGATCACCACCAGGACCGCGCTCGGGTGCAGAACGCCGCTCGCTTCGAGGATGGTCGCTGAAATCTGTGCTGCCGCCGGATGCTGCGCGCTGACCTGATCCTGGAGGATTCCGTCCAGTGGTGTGTTCTTGAATTGTTCGGGCGCGCCGTTCGCGGTTTTGTCCGAGAGGCGGAAGACGTATTCGGCGCCGGTAGGCGTCTCGAAGCGAAGCGATTTGGTCTGCATCCCGCCGCCTTCCTTGGTCGGATGCAGGCCGCCGTCGTAGGTCTGCCAATCCAGCACGGGCACCCGAATCGGCGTCGCCCACAGGTCGCGGTTGGTCCCGCCGGCAAACCAGCGCTGCAGCGCCCCGGCCCGGTAGTGTGTGCTGGCGGCGACGGTGACACTCTCGGGCTTTGTCGGAGGTACGACGTCCGTCCGCGACACGCTTTCGGTCTTGGCGAGCGGAGAGGGGCGAACCTGCAAAGCCCCAGCCATCCGTGGCAACGCCAGCGCGATCGCCGTTGCACCGAGCACGGTGCAACTCATGATTTGCTTCATTCTGGCCACCGATACAGTGTGATCATCGCTGGCCGCTGTCCGGCCTCATCGCTAACGATGAGAATGCTGTCCTTCGTAATCGCGATGCCTTCAGGTTGATGGTGCATGGCGGGCAGTGGACGTGCGAACACGACGACTCCCGCCGGTGTGATTTCGACCAGAGCCTTCTCCTGCGACGCCACGAGCACGTAATTGTGCGAGACGGGATCGACGGTGATATCGGTGGGGTGCAGGCCCTTCCACCCGTTCGAGCCGATGACACCGGCGAGTGGAACGCTGAGCCGCGTCAGTCGTGCGGCGGTGTCTCCCGTCAGGCTCCACCGGTAGATGACGAGCTGACCGCGATTCTCCGGTGCGTACGCCGTCTTGCAGGCGAGCAACAGCGCGTTGATCGCCGGAGCGAATGCGACGCCCTCGAATTCGCACGCTTTCTTCAATCCGGTGTCGTGCACCTTGTACTCGACCTGCGCGCCGCTCGCCCCCTCGGGGAATTCGTAGAGCGTGCCATTGCTGGCAAGCAGGAACACCACATCGTTCGCGATCGCGATGCTCTCGAAATCGCCCTTCACGACTCGGCTACCGAGGGCAAAAAGCTTGACGAGGATTCCACGCCGGAAGTCGATCTCCCAGACTTGGCCGACCTCATCGTCGTGCACGAGCAGCCGGCTGTCGCGGGTCAGCGCGAGCCCCGAAATCTCCTGAAGCGCCGGCGGAAGCAGCCATTGCGCGAGCGGCGCGCCGGCGACGGCGGTGTCATGGTCGGCCAGCCCACGTTGCAAGCGCGTCTCGCGCGCGACCGCGGTCGAACTGCCGATGAGGGCGGGCAACTCGTCGTTCGCGGGCTGACAGGCCGACGCCAGGATCAGACAAACGGCCAACGCCGCCCAGTACCGCTCCGAGATCATGCGGGCTGCTCTTGTTTCTTGCGCTCGCGCCGCTGTTCGCCCGCCTCTTTGGCGATCGCGTCGCCGATCTCCACCTGGGCGTCCACGAAGTGGCCGTTGCCACTGGCGCGAATCGCCGTCAACAACGCATCCCGACTCACCGATTTTCTGGTGCGGACGAGGTAGTAGAGTTGCGACGGTTTGCCGGTGTTGGTCACGACCTCGTCGAGCTTCCAGCGCTTGGTAACGTCGTCGAGCGCCGGCTCGAGGTGTGCCTGCGCCTCGGTGAGTGCCGCGGTGGTGATCGTGACGACCGCATCGAACTTCGGCTTCTTCCCGTTCTTCCCGAGAATGCCGCGAACGCGCTCGAACCGTTCGGCCAGCGCTTCCACCTTCTTGGGCGTGAGCGCGAGGACCAGGTCGCGATCGGGAACGGTATTGCCACCTTGGTCTTTCCCTGCCAGATCGCCGAGCGGCTCGGCCCATTGCGAGGCGGCCGTTGGCTCGAGCACCGCGCGTCCGAAGTCGTACCGCCAGATCAGGACGAGGACAAAATTGAAGATGAACGAGAGCAACAGCCCGATCGTGATGGCATGAACTCCGGCGGCGAAGCCGACGGCGATTGCCAGAAAGACGAACACGATATCGCGTGCGTCGCTCAGATCCGTCTTGAATCGGACCGCGGCAACGACGCCGGCAAGGCTGAATGCCAGCGCCAGGCTGTTGCTCACGATGAGCACGATCCCGGCGACGATCATCGGCAGCACGATCAAGGCCTGCACGATGGCCTGGTTATGTCCCTGGCCCGAACGGGCCGACATGTACACCCAGGTGACCGGCAGCATCAGCGCGAGCGTGCTGAGAAGAATGAATGCGGTGCTCAACCCAAACTCGACGCGCGATGCGAGGCTAATTGCCGGGGCCTGCACCTGGCCGACCGCAAGCGCGTCCTGCAGCAACGACGGTGTCTGCGCGAGTTGCGCCAGGTGCTCTCCCGATAACAGGCCGTCGAGGGCTGGAAGGAAATAGAAGAGCAGGAAGCCGATGACGACCAACACGCCGTAATACGCGGCGAGGCGACGAATTGGCCGCGTGGAGCCGAACGTGACGTAGGTGAGCAGCCGCGTGAAGAAATCCATGTGCGCTCGCGATTAAAAAACTGGTAAGCGCAGCACCCTCGAGGATTGTGGGGCTGCCAAGGACGTGATGAAGAGTAGGAATGATCCGGGGGACCATCCATCACTCAAATGGATGAGAGAATGCGTACGCCACCTGAGGTAGGGCGTCCAAGGTGGGGGCGCGCTCCGACGCCCGCGCCGACGATTCGGGCAGGACGCGGTGTGCTTGGAGCGGCTTTCGAGTGGGAGAGTGACGTCCCGAACGGAGGTCGGGAGGTCAGTTGAACCGGTCGCGCACTCGGTTTACGTGGCTGGCCGGGATCCAGCCTTCCGCTCCGGTCCCGTTGCCGACCAAGAGCCAGTTCAAGTCCTTCTCCCTTATTAGGACTACCTGGCCGCGCTCGACGGCGAGTTCCGTCGAATCGTAGTCGTCTTGCGCACGGGCGTGTTCGCCGGGCGTGAAGGGGCCCGAGACATTCGGCGCAAGCCGATCCGCCGGTACCCAGCCGCATTCTCCATCGCCGCCGGTGCACCACCACCAGCCCGGATACGTGTCATCCTCACGGGCGAGGTGCACCTCGTCGCCGACGTGCAGGCGAATCGGCTGCTTGTAGCGGACCTGATAGTCCCGCACGACAGTCGCGGTATCCAGGATCGCGTCGACGGCAGCGGGACTCGCCACCGCGGACAACGCGGGCGCCGTGACGGTGCGACTACCGTGCAACAGCCACAACGCGCCGACGATTCCGACCACCCCTTGAACGACGACAAGCCACCGACGAAATGCTCCGGCGCCGGGATGGGCTGCGGGAGTGAACATCCAGTACATCGCTCCCGCCGCCACCATGACAAGGCAGCCGACAACGATGCCCCGAACGAACGAGTCGCGCTTGGTCACCATCTGAGCCTGTGATTATGGGTTCACGTGCCTCTCTTTGAGCAAGAGCTCGGCCGCGCGGCGGATCCGGCGGTAATCCGGTTCGCGGCGCCATGTCCCCCAATCGGCTCTGGCCGTGCGCTCGCGGGGCTCAGTCGCGAACGCGATTCACGTGACTCGCAGGAATCCACCCCTGGGCGCCGGTTCCGTTGCCGACGAGCAGCCAGTTCAAATTCTTCTTTCTGATGATCACGACCTGTCCCCGTTCTACGGCGAGCTCGGTGGAGTCGTAGTCGTCGCGCACACTTGCCGGTGCGCCGGGGATGAGCGTGGCGGCAACTTTCGGCGCGAGCCGGTCGGCGGGGACCCAGCCGCCCTTTTCGTCGCCGGCCGTGCACCACCACCATCCGGGAAACTCGGCGTCCTCGCGGGCGAGGTGCACCTCGTCGCCTACGTGCAGGCGGATCGGCTTGTCGTACCTCACCTGGTAGTCGCGCACCACGGTCGCCGTGTCGAGGATCTCGTCGAGCGGCGCGAGACTCGTCGCCTCAGGCAGCGCGGGAACGGCTTGGTCGCGGTGGTGGCGCACCAACCAGATCGCGCCGACCACGCCGACGCCAACCTGGAGCAGGGTGAGCCACTGCCGCAGCGCGGTCGCACCGGGGTGCGACGTCGGAGTGAGCATCCAGACCACGGCGTCGGCCGCCACCATCACGAGGCAGCCTGCGATAACGCCACGAACGAACGAATTGCGGTTGGTCATGAAGATCGGCACCCGTCAAACGATATCCCGCTCCATGGGCCCTCCGATAGCGGGGGGCCTAAGCTCGGTGGTTCCCGGGTAAAGGGGCAATCCGAGCCCGCCCGGCGTGACCGAATCGTGACACAACGATGACAAACGTCGTTACAAAGCCCCCCGAGGTTCCCCGCCAGCAATCGACCTCGACCCTTTCCAGGACCCGACGGCGCAAGGACTTGGGCCGCGGGCAGACATAATGAAATTCGACGCTAGACTCCTTCGCCGATTCGTCACGATCGTGATGGTGGCCGCCGCGCCGCTGTCGGCCCAGGTGACCACGGGGATCATCTCGGGGCACGTCCGAGCCCCGTCCGGTGAGCCGATTCCGGGCGCCCAGCTAACCGTGGTGCTCACGACGACGGGGGAACGCCACGCCACCACGTCGCAGGAGGACGGCAAATACGTCGTCCCGAACCTCAAGCCCGGCGGCCCCTACCGGCTCACCGTCCAACGACTCGGCTTCGCTAAAGAGACGCGAGAGAACATCTCCGCGATGCTGGGCTCGACGACGGTCGTCAACCTGACACTCAATCCCGTCGCCACGCAGCTCGCCGCCGTGGCCGTCACCGCCGACGCCGCTGCTTTGATCGCCGAGAAGGCGAACGCCGGCCCGAGCACAAGCGTGGGCAACAATCAGATCGTCAGCCTGCCGACGCTCTCGCGCAGTCTGCAGGATGTCACCCGTCTCACACCGTCCGCCGGCGCGAACTCGTTCGGATCGTCGAGCTTCCGATACAACAACCTCACCATCGACGGCGCCGCGAGTAACGACGTGTTCGGCTTCAGCGCCTCGGCGGGAGGAATCTCCGGACAGGGCCCGAGCGGCACGCCCGGGTCCGCCGCCAAGACACAGCCGATTTCACTCGACGCCGTGCAGGCGGTGCAGGTGGTGCTGGCGCCGTATGACGTGAAGATCGGGAATTTCACCGGCGGCTCGATCAACGCCGTGACGCGCAGCGGAACGAACACGCTCGAGGGTTCGGTGTTCTCGTTCGGCCGCAATCAGATGTCCACCGGGCGCAGCGCCGACGCATCGCGGACGGCGCTTCCCGCGTACAGCGACTACCAGATCGGCGGCCGCCTCGGCGGACCGATTCGCACCGACAAGGCGTTCTACTTCCTGAACGTCGAGGTCGCGCGCCGGTATGAGCCAGTCGGTTATGCCCCGGGCGCCACGGGAACGGTGCTCGACGCAGCAACCGCGCGGGCGCTCTATGACACGCTGCGAGCCCGTTACAACTACGACGCGGGATCGATCGCCGACTTCAATAAAGGGAACAGGAGCACCAAAGTCTTCGGCCGGCTCGACTTCAACATCAGCGATGCGCACAAGCTGAACGTGCGCCACAGCTTCATCGACGCGTCGGCCCAGGCGTTCGAGCGCACGCCGTTTCTGCCTAAGTTCGGCGGCCAGGACTTCACGACGTACAATCGCACCAACAGCACCGTCGCCGAGCTCAAGAGCCACTTCAGCGACCGGATGTCGAACAACCTGATCACGAGCTTCGCGATCACCAACGACCGCCGTTCGTTCCAGGGCCAGCTCTTTCCGCAGGTAGAGATCACGGGGCCGTCGGGCGCGTCGATCTTCCTCGGCACGGACCGCGAGGCGTCGGTGTTCAAGATCGGCACGAAGGTCGTCGAGATCACCGACAACCTCACGCTCTATCGCGGCAAGCACACGGTCACGCTCGGGAGCCACAACGAGCTGTACGATCTGGACTACACTTTCCTCAACGCCTACCAGGGGCGTTGGGCGTATGGCTCAGTCGCCAACTTCTACGCCAACCGCCCGAGCCGCATTCGCGGACAGTACGATCTGACGGACAATTCGTACGCGCATGTCACCGGGAGCCCACAAGCGTCCTTCCGCGTGTACTGGCCGAGCCTGTACGCGCAGGACGAGTACTCCGTGACCGACCGGCTGACGTTCACCGCCGGAGTGCGTGTGGATGCGCCGATCCTGCCGGACAAGGTCCCCGTCAACCCGCTGGTTGCCGCGACGCCGGCGCTCGCCAAGTACACGAACACACAGAACACCCAGTTCTACGTTGCGCCGCGCGTCGCCTTTAGTTGGGACGTACGCGGAAACGAGAGTTTCCGCGTCCGCGGCGGCACGGGGGTGTTCGCGGGACGCGCGCCGTTCGCCTGGCTCGCCTATCCGTACGAGAACACCGGTCTCAAGCTCGGCAACGTGGACTGTCGCCCGTCCGCCACGTCGGGATGCGCGGGCAACAGCGCAGTCGTTCCGCTCGTGACTGATGGTCAGAATCTCAAGTCGCTGCAATCCGGCGTGTTCGAGATCAATCTGCTCGACAACAACTTCAGATTCCCCACCGTCTGGCGTTCGAGCCTCGGAGCCGATTATCGCCTCCCCGGTGGCTACCAGCTGACCCTCGAGGGGATGTACACGCAGGCGATCGACGACGTGAAGTTCCTCAACGTGGGCCTCAAGGACACGACGACGCAGTCGTCGGTCGATGGACGCGCGATCTTCCTGGGCAATCCAGTGCAGCAGCGGGTCAACCCGAATTTCACGAGCGTCTTCCTCGTGACGAACACGCATCAGGGTTTCCGCTACAACCTCACCGGCAGCCTGCGCAAAGCGTGGGACATGGGGGTCGACGCGTCCTTCGCGTACACATACGGCAAGTCGCGCGACGTCGCCAACGGCGTCCGCAACTCGCCGCAGTCCAACTGGGAGTACAACCAGGTTCCCGACGTCCGCACGCCCGGGCTGGCGTACTCGAACTTCGACGTGCGCCACCGCATCGTGAGCACGCTCGGCTACCGCAAGGACTGGCGTCGCGGCTACGCGACGACGTTCTCCGGCGTCTTCTCGGGCGGCTCGGGCAGTCCGTTCACCTTCACCTACGCGAGCGACGCCAACCGCGACGGCACGGGGAACAATGATCTGATCTACGTGCCGCGGGACGAGGCCGATGCCCGTATCGTGCCCGCCACGGGGGACACTCGCTCGGCGCACGACATCTGGGTCGCGCTCGACGGTTTCATCAAGAGCCAGCCCGGCCTCGACGCGCTCCGCGGACAGATCGCGCCGCGCAACACGGGGCGCACGCCGTGGAACAAGCAGGTGGATCTGCGCATTCTCCAGGACATTCCGGTCCTGCACAACACGAAGCACGCCGTGCAGCTCTCGCTCGACGTGATCAACGTCGGCGCGCTGTTTGGCACGACATGGGGACGCCAGTACTTCGTGCCCAACGAGGAGAACTACAACTTCAAGCTCGTGCGCGTGACGCGCACGGATGCGAACGGTGCGCCGACCGGCTTCAGCTTCGATGGTGTGCCGAACAACACGCCGTGGCAGTACGACAACCTGACGTCGCGCTACCAGGCGCAGCTGGGCGTCCGGTATTCGTTCTAGGTCGGGAGTCCGGGGTTCGGGATTCGGGAGGCCTCCCGAGCCCCGAGCCCCGAATCCCTACCGCGTGACCGACCCTGACCCCGGCAGCGTAGCCGTCAACACGCCATCCACGCGCTGAACGGATCCACCGCTCGCTGCGATGACACGACCGGCGAGCGCCGTGCGGATGTTGGGCCGCGCTTCCCCGGCGCCGGCCAGAGTGACGCACGCATTGCCGTCACGGGTCTCGAGCTTGAGGTCGACCGTCGTTCCCGACGCCGATGCCGCCAGGGCGTCCCCGAGGATCGTGGCCAGAGAATCCTGAAGCTGGGGCTGATCCCCGCGAATCGCCGGCACGAGCGGATCGAGGTCGGTATGCAGGATGACGCCCGCTTTCTCGGCCGTGGCTTGGAGCGTCGGGAGTAGCGCGCGGATCATGTCCGTCGGCTTGATGCGATCGCGGCGGAGTGTGCGCGTACCCAGGTCGAGCTCGGCAATCTGGCGCAGGGCGACGAGGTCGGCGTCGGTCGCTTCGGCCGCGGCGCGCGCCGCGCCGAGCATCTCCTCCTGGTTTTCGTTGAGGTCACCGAAGCGGTTCTCGAGAAGGATGTGCAGCGGCAATCGCACATCCTCGAGCCGTTTGGCGGCGTTGTCGGCCACGATCGAAAGCATGCGAGCGTAATCGCGGGCGCGTTCCTCGACGGCGCGGGCGCCGGCGGCCCGATCGGACTCGGCTTCCGCCACGGCGTGGCTCAGCCGGTCCACCACGCGCTCGATCGTGTCCAGCTCGTCGGTCTGCGTCGCGATGTGCCCCGGCGCGACGGCGCTGGCGACGCCGCGCAGGCTGACGCCGCCCGCAGCGGTGCTGTCGCCGCCGGCGAGCCGCTCGACCCGCTGCGCGACGTACCGCGCGTTGATCATTGCCAGCACGAGCGTGCCAACGGCCGTGACGGCGGCGACGACGACCAGGAGATGGGGCACCGCACGAGCGTACTGCCCCCAGTATGCGAGCGCGGCGACGGCGAGCACGCCGAGCAGCGCAGGCACCACGGTGAGATACAACCGGTGGGCGACCTTCACGGCATCCTCATTCGCCGCGTTGCGGGCGCGCCGAATTCGCTGCGCCGCCCCCAAACGTTACGACGAGCACGTCAAGTCCCTCGGCATTGTTCACCAGTTGTTTGACCACCGAGCCACGCAGTAGATGCCGCAGCCCGCTGTTGTGGCTCTGCCCCACGATCAACAGCGTCGCGCCTTTCGCTCGGGCGAACGTGGTGAGCGCGGCTGCCACGTCGGTCCCCTCGAGCTTCACGACCTCGGCGCCCATCGACTGCGCGAGCTGAATGTTGTCCACGAGTTGGCGTTGCACGGCGCTGTCGATCCGATCGGCGCGCTCGTCAGGAGTTTGCACGTACACGCAGTACCAGTCGGAGTTGAGGCGGCCGGCGATCCGGCTCGCT